>Ga0137407_10003681_pt1 | contig 10188 bp, 10 predicted proteins | sample CZOMad2_2_16fung_FD_108410 | JGI IMG/M metagenome (GOLD analysis project Ga0137407, IMG submission 108410) | Vadose zone soil fungal communities from Angelo Coast Range Reserve, California, USA - CZOMad2_2_16fungal (Illumina Assembly) | ecosystem: Environmental > Terrestrial > Soil > Vadose...
GAAGATGCCGTTCCTCCAGCATGATGAGCGGATTGTCCTCATCGTCGTAGATCATCGCCCAACGATCGTAGCCTTCCCTAGTCGAGAGATGCTCGATCGGTTGGCTCGATTCGGAGCCCACTTCGGATTCCACGCGCTCCGCACTCATGAGCCTGATTCTCGCTTATGCGGCGAACGCCAGCTGAGCCGCGGCCGTCAGGCCGTCGGCTCCAGCGCGTTGTTCGGCCCAGCCTCCCCGTGCCGTCTCCGGACCTCCCCATTCGACTGGAGTGTTTGCTGAGCGGAAGCTTCGGCGATCAGCTCCCCATCCTCTCGCTTGAGCGTTGCGCGCACGGTGAGCATCTGCCGAGTCTGAGCCACCACGACCGCCTCGATGGCAAGCGGATGAGCTCGACCAACCCTGATGAAGTTCACATTGAGGTTGATCGTGCGGAAGACGCGATCCGCCGGGACGACGGTCATCGCCGCAAAGGCCAGTGCCTGATCGGCGAGCGCGGCGATATAGCCGCCGAAGAGCGAGCCATCGACGTTCAGCAGATCTGGATGCGGCTGCCAGCGCTTCTTTATCCAGCCGATGCCCCACTCGTCCAGACCGCCGAGGCGCAGCGCCTGAATGACGGGCGGCAGGATGGTAACCGGCCCATTGACAATCTCGTCGAGCCTCTCGGTAGCCCAAGTTCTCGGGGCCGCCGTCATCCTATCTCTCCCTCACTGGGTGTGACGCGACACAACCATGCCGCCGAACGTTCGGTATCAGCCGCGGCCGTAGGCCGTCGGCTGCATGCCGAAGTTAAGCGGTTGTCGCGGCTCGGGCGATGAACCATTCCACCACTCCTGAGAGAACTACCATCCCGCCCTCATCCACGACCTCGACGCTCACCTCGATTAGGGCTCGCCCCTTTGTCCGCAGGCCCCACGACAACCGGTTCAACGCGTCCCCCTCGACTGATGCCCGCGCCGAGACTCGGCCTCGCGCCGATTTGCGAAACTTGGCCTCCAGCCGCCGCACGACCGGGACATACCCGGCGACGTCGCCGAAGTGTCGCAGCAAGAACTCGGCACTGCCGGCCTCGGCAACTGCTAGGAGGGCACTGGCATGGACGCTACCCACGTGATTCATGTACTGAGGCGATGGTGGCAGGGACACCAGGAGTCCGCTCTCGGAGGCCCCTTTCTCCAGCCCCAGGAAGCGATTGAACGGCAGTGCGGTCACGTCCATGCCGCGCCCTTCACCGCCTAACACTGCGCTCAGCCGCCGCCGGAGGCGGTCGGCTGCAGAGGGTTGTTGGGCGACAGCTTCCAGACAGCTACAAGATGCCTGGCCACCGCCTCGATGTCTGCAGCGGGATAGTAAAGCCAGCCCTGCTGGACAGAAGGCAGTTCGCGACCGACAAACACCGGGAAGCCAACTGCTCCAAGCATCTGTTGATCACCCGCCGAATCACCCACTGCGGCTGTTCTCTCCCAAGGCACCTCGAGCCGCTGAGCGAGTCGTCGCACCCAGGGCGCCTTGTCTTCGGGCCAGACATGACGGATCTCCCCCGACTCTTCCAGCACGGTGCCCTCCCAATGTTCTACATCCAGCAATCGCGCGAAGTGTTCAACAGCAAAGCTCCACGTGATGGAAGCAATGCCTACCGCCACGCCATGGGTCCTGAGGAGTGCAAGACCGTTCCTGGTACCTGGGGCGAGGCGTGCGCCGTCGAGAAACTCACGAAGGCGCGCGAGCCCCACCGGCAGATACCAGCGCGCCATCTCCTCTCGTGCCGTTCGCAGTTCCTGGTCGCCCGCAAACCGCTCGAGCTGCCGCATGCGCTCTAGCCGACCAAGCGACTCCGCCAACACCTCACATACGGTTGGCCCGCGTAGCAGAGTTCCGTCGAGGTCGAAGACGACGAGCGCCTTCCAACGATGCAGTTTCAGTCCCCTTTGGTCTCCTGAACTACGTCATCCGATAACGCTGTTCTGTATATCACGGGCGCACCGCCTCAGTTGCCCGACGATCGCTGAGTGATTCCGCAAGGTTGCCGAACACGACCTGCCGCGCTCGCCGTGTTACCCAGCGAGGCGCGGCAAGATATCAGCTCAGGCGACCCCGCGGAGGCGATGACTCGCCCCGCTGCAATCAACTAGCGACCGTCCAAAAAGATTAGTCTTGCGACGGTGAGTCCCGCTTCAACTCACCGTCCCGCTTGTCGGACAGGTCGATTTATAGGGATTTGCGACACGAGGGTGTACGTCCAGGAACCAAGTGGTTCTTGAACGGTCCTGCCGCGTCGGCTAAGTCTCTAGGAGTTCACTTCAATCGCCCGAACGAACACGGCAAGGGTTGTTGAACGCGGCGAACCCCTCGAGCGCTCTACAATCCCTGTCGAAATGCAGCGTAAAAGTCCCTGTTACTCTAAGGGTCTTGCTCGAGATTAACTCCCTGTTCCAAAAGAAATGGTTTTGAGCGCCGTGGTGAGCCGCGTCGCCAAGGAACACTCGGAGCATGTTCGTCGGAGGAGAGCCGACTTCAAAGCCCTCCGGCGGCGTCGCGCGTAAGCCATTTGGACGGAGGACATTCGCGGCTCCGGGCCCTCGCCATCGACAAGCAATACTGGAACGTCACCTTCGCCGAACAACGCCGTGGCGGCGATTCGAGCTTCGCGCACTCCGTCGGGCAGGATGATCCGCACACAGCCCAATCGCTTATCGCATGCAAGATCATTGTGGCAGCAATAGCGGACGCGACGATGAAATCCGGGCGTCTATCTTCCGTTCCGGCAAGGGCAATCGATAGGATTACGGTCTCGCGTCCCCGACCGCGACCGGCACGGGCGCTATCCGGGTGCGATACGCCTCGGCCGCTTTCGGGCCAATCACCGCGACGTCGATCGTGCACGCGTCGAACAACGGCCCTTCCTTCACGCCGGACCGGGCACAGATCGCCTGGTATTGCTTGACCTTGTCCCGCGGAAGATCGCGGACGAAGAACGGCGCCTTGGGCGGACCTGCCTCCGCCGCGCGGCCGCAGTAGGAGAGGATCGACTCCTTTGGTGGGACTTGCCAGCTCTGCCGATAGTGGCCGTAAAGCTGCTCGAACGCGAACGGGCTCGTAAGAGGTACGCCGTCCCGGGCAGCGACGACCCGTACGCTGTCCTGGTTCGCGAGCAGCCCGGTCACGTGCGTCGGCCAGCGCCCGAGCCCGACGGTCACGTCGATGTTCGTGGGGTGCATCGTCGCCCGCATCGTGTGGCCGTTAGGATCGAGCACGACGTAAGTGTCCGCCCGTCGGAGGACGGCGCCCCCGCCCGGCAGGAGGTGCTTCTGCCCGTCCCGCAAGCTGACCGGCTTGCCGTCCACCGCGACCCGCCCGCCCAGGCAGACCGCGACCCGGTTCTTGCCGGTCTGCACGGCGACCGCCTTATTGACGGAGGCGTTGGGCCAGGTGGGGGCGCCGGAAACTTGCCGGGCCTGCACCATGAACTCGGGACCGGCCTGCATCAGCAAGTAGTCGCCCTTCGCCTGGAAGTCGTACATGAGGCCGCCGAAGGTGGTCAGGTGCGTGTCACCGAAGCTGACCGCGTCCATGCAGCTTGCGACTGCGCCGGACGGGTCAGGGGTCTGCTGGTCGAACACGAGGGCAGGCCCGGGCGTGGGCGAGGGTGAGCCGGGCGGGGTGTTGGAAAGAGTGAGGTTGCTCGACTCGGCCGTGAACGATCTGAGCGAGCAGCCTGGTCCGGTGTTGGCGCCACTGAGCACCTCGTTGCGCACACGCAGGTTCGCGCCGCTGTTGAACACGACCTGGCTGCCGCCGCCATCGCCGAAAACGTTGAACTCCGCCTGTTGCCACTGGCTGCTAAGGTCGGGGAAGCGGTTGTCGCCCGAGGCCGCGTGAGGAGTGCCAGAGTCGGTGAAGATGATCGAGTCGTTTGTACCGCTGCTCGCCGCCGCGCCGGAGAGTTTCAGGGAGCCAACCGCGGACAGAGACTTCGACGTGACGCCCGTGGGTTCAGAGCCGGCATTGATGGCGCAATAGAGAAAACCATCGCTCAAGATGAACGGGCACCAACCGTCCGAGAAAACGTGCGAGCCGTCACAGCCCGAGTGTGTGGGCATCGGGCACGTCGACGAGCCGCCAGGCCCGAACTGGATGAGCCAGTACTGAATGAAGGCTGCCCCGTCCGATGCGTAGACAAACTGTTCCCAGCCGCGGCAGGTGCCGCCCATGCCGCCGGGCGAGCCGGAGCAGGCGCTGGTCTGGAAGAAGTCGGTGTTGAGCTGAAGCGTGTAGGCGCCGGAGCTTGTGATGCCGGTCGCGCTATCGAAGGAGCCTTCGCTCTGGCTGATGTGGCCGGTGACGGTCGCGGTGAAGTCCGGCCCGCTGCCGCCAACAGTGTCGACGCTGCTCATCACGCCGGCGTTGGGCAAGTAGGCTTTGTGCGGGGTCGCGGGCTTGCAGGGCTCGGGACGCCACGCCCGCTCTGGGAAGACCGCTGTGAAGCAGCCGTTCGATGGACGGGGCGTGGTGAGCAGCGCGCGTCGCCATGCCTCACGCTCGGCTGCCTGACGCTGCTCGGCGGTCTGCTCCGCCTCGGCACCGCCCTTGTTCACCCCGGTTTGGTTCGGCGCCGTCTGGGCGGTGGCGATCGCAGAGGCTGCGAGTACGCCGGCGACCGAGGCTGAGACGATTGCACGCAGCAGTGAGGTGGATGGGTGTGCCATCAGTTCCTCCCGTTTTGACGTACGCAGAGTCGCCCTTGGCCTGAAGCGGAACACCGACCGGGGGCTCTGATCTTGGGAATGGCGTTATCTTCCTTTTCGTCGGCCCCAGCGTAAGATTCGGCCGCAGAACCAGCATCGCAAAAAGAACGCTGAGTGGGAGCCGTCAGGTCTTGTTCATGGCCGCACTCCTCGCGGCATTGGCGGGTGGCTGAGCATAGCGACATAATCGCGAGGCAGGGAGGGCACCCCAAACACGTGGGGCATTAAACTCTCCATGGCCGAAAATATAACAGCGACCCCACTTGTCTGCGGGTCCTGTACCCACGGAGCGGACTACAACCCAGATGCTAGGTCGCCAGCGTCAGCGTTGTCAAATGAAAGGTGCGCTACGTCTTCCGTGACTTCCCGATCGACCACATCCACCCCTATGCCCGCAAGGCGTCGGAGGCCGCGCGCTGCGCGGGCGACCAGGGCAAGTGCTGGAAGATGCACGACCTGCTTTTCCAGAGCCAGCAGTCGCTCGCGCCGAGTGGAATTGTCGGGTGGACGATGAGTCGGTACGCGAACGCTGCAACCAAGGAGGACACGGTCGTGGATTTCAACGAGTACTCGGCGGAGCTGCTCGTCCGCGACAAACTAAGCCCCGCCCACGCCGAGGCTGAACGACGGCGGGCGTTGTGTCGCACGGCTCGGCCTCCCCGACATCGCGCGCGGTACGCGGTGGGGAGGCTCCTACTCCGGCTCGGACGTCGGCTTGGCGATGGCATCGAGTTTCCCGCGCCCTGGGCGCCCGGCCCGAATCCGGCGGGCGGGCCGGCAGGGAGCACGCGGTGAGCGCGGGGCCGGCGCCGATCGGCCACCTCGCCGTGACGACGCAGAGAGATACCGATGACACGCTCAAGGCCCTCGAGGCCTCGCGTGGGCGGTTGTTAGCCGCGGCGCGCGCGGGGCGGCTCGGAAAGCTGGCCGTCGCACGAGCGACCGCGGCGCGCATGATTGCGGCATGGACGCTCATGCCCGCTCCGCACGATCCGGTCGCGCACGTCGAGGCGGCCCACGCCCAGGCGCGAATCCACCTCGCGCGGCTCACGGAACACCCGCCGGACGTCGAGGTTCCGTCTGTGATGACCGCGGACATCTTCGCGCAGCTCACAGACAGTCGCCCACCCGCGGCGCCGGGCCGCCGGTACACGTACACGCCACGCAAGGTTCTCCGCCGCGTTCTCGACCACGGGCTCGATCACCTGAACCAGATCGACCAGTGGCTGACCTGGCAACGGCACGGCGTTGCGCCGACGCCGACGGACGGCTGGGCATCGTCTCTGGTGACACTACCGGGCGATCGCCTCCCTCTCGCTGCCGCCGACCTCGCCGCTTGGCTGTGGCGGATCGACCAGGTGGCGCTCCTGCTGGTTCAGCACGCTGCTGGCCTGAGCAAGACCAAGTTGGACTGGATACCACCGAACAGCGGATGGCCGCTGCGCCGGGTCCTTCATCATGTAGCGCGCTCTGAGGTGCTCTACTCGGCATCGCTCGACGAGGCGTTGCCCGAAGAACCGTTGGCCCGGTATGTCGAAGCCAGTCGGCGCTTCGGCGAACGGCTGGCCGCTGCGTACGCCGCCGGCGCTGATCCGTCCGTCCTGTACGTTACGCTCTATGGGGTGGTCTCGACTCCGGCCGGGGTGGCGCGCGAGGTACTCAGTGCGGAGACCGGGCTGGCGGAGGGCACATGAGAAGAAACGAAGTCGAACGTGAGACGGGGCGCGAGCCTGGAGGGCGCTGATTACGAAGAGAATGCGGTCCAGCCAGCGCCCCGCGGGGCCGCGCTCTGGCGCGTCAGCCGGCGGCGAGGCGCCGGGCGGCCGGGCTGGGCGCTCCTCAATCGGGTGTTGGACAGACAAGGTGAGCCAGTACGTGGCTGAGCAGGTCGTCGGACAACGGCAGGGGAGAGAGCGTCCAGGCGAATGAGCACGCCTGAACGGGACGCCGAGGCGGCGGCAAGGATGCCGTCGTTCCGGAGTCTGCTGTGACGAGCAGAGTGCAGAGTAGGTGGCGGGAACCGAGGGGCCGCTGGTTTGGTGACGATGGATGAACTGAGAACCCAAAGCGGGGATGTCGACTTCCACCGCGGCCGTCGCATGTTCTGCATACACAATGGCAAGCTCACGGTCGCCCCGGAAGGCACCGCTATGTCACATCTTGAGTGGTTCGAGGCCGAAGGATGGATTACCAAAGACAATGCCCGGGAGTTCATGGACTCTACAATTAGGGGCATATTCTTGCCCGCCAGACATGCGCTGTTCTTCTACAAGGGCATGGGGTTCTTTTTTGACGCGGCTGTCGTGAAGGAGGCGAGTCGCAGGGCCGAGGAACTCATGTCTGCCCTTGCGCTAGACCGACATGTCGAGATCTACGTTGGCCCCCCGGACGCGGTCATTCACGGAACTCAATACAGACAGGAGCGACTCGGCACAATCGAATCGGTTACGAATGAGGTCCGAACAACGCAGTCCAGCGGACGCGCTTCGCGCGTTGCTGAGCGCGAAAATTAGACGGCAGGAGGATGCAGGAGCTGGTCGAGCAACCCGTTCCGCGAAGCGGGAAGGTCATTTCGTCTTTAAGTCGGGCCATCACGGCCAGATCTGGCTCGACCTGGAGCGTCCTTTCCTGCGCCCTGAACGCCTGCAGCCGTTGGCGGAGGCGCTTGCGCACCGTCTCCGCGGGCATCGGGTTGCAGCAGTTTGTGGGCCCCTCGTTGAGGGCGCGTTCGTGAGCCTCCTCGTCGCATGGTCGCTCCGCCTAACCTTCACCTACTCGGAGCCGGTGCCGGACCACCGTGCGACCGGCCTGTTTTCGGTCTCACATCCGACCCCAAAGACCCCGGGGCCCGAGCTTCGGGGCAAACGCGTCGCGATCGTCGACGATGTCATCAACGCCGGTTCGGCGGTTTGCGGCACACTATTGACGACCGACATGTCCAGCGGCGCACGTTCCGACGATATTGATCCTGCGCGGGATGGGGGACCTCCAGTACTTCGGGCCGGGACTCAGGCTTCTGGTCTGCCCCCCGAGCCGCTCGAACACCGAATCACGGGCTTTCGCTTGTGAGCCCTCCGATCCGGCCAAAGTACGCCTGGCTCCTGTTCGACGCCGACGGAACGCTCTTCGACTACGAGAAGGCAGAAGCGTCCGCCCTCGAGAAAACGTTCGCGGAGATCGGTGAGCGGTTCGAGCCCCTCCACCTGCAGACCTTTCGGCAGATCAATCACGAGATCTGGCAAGCATTCGAGCGCCGGCAGATCACGGCGGAAAGGTTGCGTCTGAGACGGTTCGAGCTGTTGTTCGAGGCGCTCCAGCTCGAGGTTTCGCCGGAAAGGTTCAGCGCATTCTATCTCCTGCACCTGGCGGCGGGCACCCATCTGATGGACGGGGCTCACGAGGTCGTTTCCAGGTTACATGGAAAGTACGGGCTCGCCATCGTCACCAACGGGCTCAAAGACGTCCAGCGCGCCCGGCTGGCCGGGTCAGCGATCGGGCGCTACTTTGTGACCGTCGTCATCTCCGAGGAAGTAGGCGCAGCGAAGCCCGATCGAGCCTTCTTCGACGCGACCTTCGATCGGCTGGGGCGGCCGCCGAAAGCCGAGGTGCTACTTGTGGGGGACAGCATGAGTTCCGACATCGAAGGCGGCGTGAACTACGGCCTCGACACCTGTTGGTTCAATCCTGGCCGGCAATCGCGCCCACCGGGAATCAATTGCACGTACGAGATCAGTGAGCTCATCGAGCTCGCGCAGCTGTTGCTTTGACCAGCCAAACGCGTTGCCGCCACAGCATTCGGTGGTGGTCCCCAACGGGATGGGATCGAGCATACATAGTCAAGTGCACGATTGATTGCGGCTGACAAAGCTTCCCCGTACTGAACCAGCGCGATTATGGCACGACCACCAGACGGCCAAGAACGTCCCCGCGTCTCAGACGTTCCAACCCTTCATTCACCTGCGCCAGGGGCAGCGTCTCGATGTGCCATCTCACGTCGCCTGTCCTTCGCCAAAACCTTGTCCGACTCATTCAAGCAACCCGAGGTCCTTCCATGGATCCAAGACTACGAGCCTCGCGGAGAAGGGCTACCGGGCAACGGGCATCCTCAGACCATCGACCGGCACGGTCAGGCGGGATTCGGGGTGGAGGAGGGGAACGAAAAGGCAGGAGTGGGGTGTGGCGTGCGCGTTCGGTGGTAGAAGACCGGCGGTGCTGGACTACGCCGCCGGCGGACATAGCGGTGATGCAGGCCACCGACTTCGGGAATCGGGACGATCGCTCCGGGCGCCGGCGGCTCGATCGGTCGTCCGTTGGGGGCGTCCCTATCGAGCGAGAGGTGAGTGCGAGCCCGGTGGTAGTAGGAGAAGTAGCGGGCCAGGATGCGCCGCAGGTGCTGTTTGCCAAGGACGACGACATGATCGAGACACTCGCGCCGGATCGAGCCGATGAGCCGCTCCGCGAAGGGATTCTGCCACGGGCTGTGAGGCGCGGTCTGGACTTCACTGATGCCCATGCCCTTCACACGTTTGCGGAACGCATGGCCGTAGATTGAGTCGCGATCGCGGAGGAGGTAAGACGGCGCGGAGTCATCCGGGAAGGCGTCCACGATCTGCTGGGCCGTCCAGGCAGCGGTGGGATTTTCCGTCACGTTGAAGTGAAGGACACGGCGGCGATGGTGGGCGAGAACGACCAGGATGAAGAGCACACGCAGGCGCACGGTGGGAACCGTGAAGCAATCGAGGGCGACCAGGTCCCAGAGGGGATTGGTCAAGAATGTGCGCCAGGTCTGCAAGGGCGTTGTGCGGCGCTTCGGCATCAGGCGGGAGACGGTGCGCTCGGCCACGTCGATGCCGAGCTTGAGGAGCTCGCCGTGGATTCTGGGGGCACCCCACAGGGGATTCGCTGCGGCCATTGCTCTGACCAGGGCGGTGACCTCGGCGTTGACGGGCGGGCGGCCGCCGGTGGGCCGGCCGGGGAGCTGGGTCCAGTGCTCGCGGAAGCGGCGCCGCTGCCACCGCAGAACGGTAGCAGGGGTTACGATCACGAGGGACTTCCGCCACCCGGCCCAGACCCTGGCCAGCCCGACCCAGAAGATGCGATCCGTCGTGCGAAGCTTGGGCCGAGGCTTCGTCCTCCTGTACACGGCGAGCTGGTGGCGCAAGGCGAGGTTCTCGAGGGCGAGCTGGCGATGGCCGCCGCAGAGTAACGGGAGAAGCCGAAGCAGGTGGAGGAAGAGGGTGATCATCGAGCCGAGATTGTCTCCGGATCCGCGCCGACAGATCAACGACTTGCCGCCGGCGGAGGTTTTGGCTAGGGACAGGATCCTGTCGGAGTACGTCGACTATTACAACAGAACTCGGACACACTTGTCGTTGGCCAAGGACGCGCCCGAGCCACGGAGTGTGCAGCCGCCGAGACAGGGCAGGGTGGTAGAGGTGCCAC
>Ga0137407_10003684_pt1 | contig 10185 bp, 7 predicted proteins | sample CZOMad2_2_16fung_FD_108410 | JGI IMG/M metagenome (GOLD analysis project Ga0137407, IMG submission 108410) | Vadose zone soil fungal communities from Angelo Coast Range Reserve, California, USA - CZOMad2_2_16fungal (Illumina Assembly) | ecosystem: Environmental > Terrestrial > Soil > Vadose zone...
CCCTGGCGGCGCCAGGCGATGCCGGCCGCCTTGGCGAAGACCCACTGCGCCCAGGGCTCAGGGACGCGGCAGATCAGCGACCAGCCCAGCTGGTACGCGACCCCCGTCAGCCGTTCACTTAGTCCGGCCACCGCTAACCTTTCTCAGCTAGCTGATCCCCCGCCGGGCGGCTCTGGTCCCCGGGAGCCTTGGCTGACTTATATACCGCGTAGACGCGCTGCCCGAATGTGAAGGCGCTGCCGACCGCCAGCGCCCAGAGCCCTATGTTGAGAATGTACGGCACGCCGAGGCCGGAAACGCCGACCGCGATCAGCGAGATCAGCATCCGCTCGGGCCGCTCGATCAGGCCCACGTCGCAGCGCAGCCCCAGACCTTCGGCCCGTGCCTTCACGTAGGACACCAGGTTGCCTGCCACCAGGCAGAACAGGGACACCCCGGCGAGCAGCGGGTTGCGGCCGCCGAGCATGAACCAGATGACCAGGCCGCTGAAGATGCCGGCGTCGGCGATCCGGTCCATGGTCGAGTCCAGGAACGCGCCCCAGGTGCCGCTAGTGCCCTTCAGCCGGGCCAGCACGCCGTCCAGCATGTCGAGGAACACGAAGATCGTGCACGTGAAGGCGCCGGGGAAGAGTTCACCAATGGGAAACAGGCCCAGTGCTCCGCCCGCGACGCCCACGGTGCCGATGACGGTGACGGCGTTCGGCGTGATCGGGGTACGCGCGAGCAGCTTGCCTACGGGGGTGAACACCCGGGTCATGGCGGGCCGCAACGGGTTCAGCATGGCCGTCCGATCCTACCGCCGGGCTGAGCTTGTCTTTTCCGCTGCTGGGGTGGGCTTCACTTTCCGGCAACCGGGCAGATTCTCTTTGTGGGTCTTGTGGACACGGTGCTCACGGGTAAAGGCTGGTCGTGCGCAGCGCCGGTCCGGCGGAGGAAGCGATCGCAAGGAGGCGAACCTCAATGGCAGCGACAGGCAGTGGGGCGGGAGGAGCCGCGGGCAGGGCACCGGCGGCCGATCAGGTACGGAACGTGGTGCTGGTCGGCCATTCCGGGACGGGGAAGTCCAGCCTGGTCGAGGCGCTGCTGGCCGCGACCGGCACGATCCAGCGGACCGGCAGCATCCAAGAGGGCACCACGGTCAGTGACTTCGACGAGACCGAGGTCAGGCAGCAGCGCTCGGTCAACCTGACCCTCGCACCGGTCATCCACAACGGCATCAAGGTGAACCTGCTCGACACGCCCGGCTACGCCGACTTCACGGGGGACCTCAGGGCCGGGCTCCGGGCGGCCGACTCGGCCCTGTTCGCCGTGTCCGCCACCGACGGGATCGACGGCGTGACCCGGATGCTGTGGGAGGAGTGCGCCGCCGTGGGCATGCCCCGCGCGGTCGTCATCACCAAGATCGACCACCAGCGGGCCGAGTTCCAGGCCACCCTCGACGCGTGCCGTGAGGCCTTCGGCGACGCGGTGGCGCCGCTGTACCTGCCGGTCGGCGAGCCAGCCAACGGCCTGATCGGGCTGCTGTCGCAGAAGCTGTACAGCTACTCGGGCGGGCAGCGCTCCGAGGGCGCGGCTCCGGCCGGGGACGAGGACCGGATGGCCGAGCTGCGCGGCGAGCTGATCGAGGGCATCATCACCGAGAGCGAAGACGAGTCCCTCATGGACCGGTACCTGTCCGGTGAGGAGATCGACCCCAAGGTGCTGATCGAGGACCTGGAGAAGGCGGTCGCGCGGGGCAGCTTCTACCCGGTGCTCGTCACCTCCGCGCCGCAGAAGATCGGCATGCTCGAGCTGCTCGAGGTGATGACCGAGGCCTTCCCCTCCCCCGCCGAGCACCCGATGCCCGCGGTCACCACGCCGGACGGCAAGCCGGTCACCGGCCTGTCCTCCGACCCGAAGGGCCCGTTGCTGGCCGAGGTGGTCAAGACCACGACTGACTCCTACGTCGGCCGGATCAGCCTGGTCCGGGTGTTCTCCGGCACGCTGCGGCCCGACGCCTCCGTGCACGTGTCCGGCCACGGCCGGGCCGCCAGCGGCCACGAGGACCACGACGACGACGAGCGGATCGGCGCGCTGACCTCGCCGCTGGGCAAGCAGCAGCGCGGGATCACCCAGTGCCTGGCGGGGGACATCTGCGCGGTGGCGAAACTTGGCACCGCCGAGACCGGCGACACGCTGTCGGACAAGGACAACCCGCTGCTGATGGAGTCCTGGTCGATGCCCGAGCCGCTGCTGCCGGTGGCGATCGTGGCCAAGTCCAAGGCCGACGACGACAAGCTCTCCCAGGGCCTGAGCCGGCTGATCGCCGAGGACCCGACGCTGCGCCTGGAGAACAACGCCGAGACCAGGCAGCTGGTGCTGTGGTGCATGGGCGAGGCCCATGCCGACGTGCTGCTCGACCGGCTCGGGAACCGGTACGGGGTGGCGGTGGAGACCACCGGCCTGCGCGTGCCGCTGCGGGAGACGATCGCGGGCAAGGCCCAGGGCCTGGGCCGTAACGTCAAGCAGACCGGCGGGCACGGCGAGTACGGCATCTGCCACATCGAGGTGGAGCCTCTCGACGACTCGGCCGGCTTCGAGTTCGTCGACAAGATCGTCGGCGGGGTGGTGCCCAGGCAGTTCATCCCGTCGGTGGAAAAGGGCGTCCGCTGGCAGATGGAACAGGGCGTCACGGCCGGCTATCCGATGACCGGCGTCCGGGTCACCTTGTACGACGGCAAGGCGCACTCAGTCGACTCCTCCGACATGGCCTTCCAGAAGGCCGGCCGGCTGGCGCTGCGGGACGCCGTGGACAAGGCGCATCCGACGCTGCTCGAGCCGGTCGACGTGGTGAGCATCCTGGTGCCGGACGACTACGTGGGCGCGGTGATGTCGGACCTGTCCTCGCGCCGCGGCCGCGTCCTCGGCACCGAGCCGGTCGGCGTGGGCCGGACCCTGGTCAAGGCGGAGATCCCGGAGCTCGAGATCACCAGGTACGCCATCGACCTGCGTTCGGTATCCCACGGAACGGGCTCGTTCACGCGGTCCTACCTGCGGCACGAGCCGCTCCCGTCACACCTGGCGGCCAAGGTCGCCGCCGACTCCAAGCCGGACTGAGGCCTTGGGCTGACGCTGCGTGTTCCGGCGCCGCCGGCACCCCTTGGCGGGCGCCGGCGGCGCCGGTCTCGTTTCCTGAGTTTCCCGCTAGGCGCACTCGCCCCGGCCGCCCCGCCCGTCACCCGGTCACGGAGCCGAGCTGGCATCAAGAACCGGGACACCTTCACATCGTCCCGCCTCTAACCGGGACACCTTCACATCGCGCCGACTACAGGCCGCCAGGACCACGGCCAGTCTGGGGCGTGAGGAGGCCCGTGTGGCGACTGGGACTCTGGAGGCCGCCTGGAGAACCCCGCTGGACAAGGGGCAGGGGTTCACGGGCTTGTGAGCGGGAGCACTGACGAAAATCCCTGGCGCCCGGAGAGGTGCCCTGTTATCGTTTATCGTTAATATCGATAAACGATAACGGGAGGCTGTCATGAGTCCGGATGAGGTCATGGCGGGATCCGGTCTGGACGCGGATTCCGAGAAAGCGAACCGGAAGCTCACCCAGCCGCTCGGCGGCGTCGTCTCCGTCGTGCTGAGGCTCATCGCGGGCGTGATGGCGCTCGGGCTGATCCTGATCCCCTGGAACCACGTCAGCATCTTCGGGTTCGGGTCCGGGCCGGCCTGCGCCGACGTGCCGATCAACGGCCTGAGCGGGACCGGCGGCGGCGGGCTGGCGCACCTGCGGCCGGGGACATACGCCGGGACCGGCTCCAGGGTCTTCGTGTGCGCGAACCGGCCATCCCTGGGACAGCAGACGCTGGTCACGCTGACCGAAGCGCCGACTGTTTTCCTGTACGTCGCCATCCTGCTGCTGCTGTGGCAGCTGCTGCGCACGGTGCGGCGGGACGGGCCCTTCGCGGTGCTGGTCGCCGGGCGGCTGCGCTTCCTGGCGTGGTTCATCCTGGTCGGCGCCTTGTTCGTCACCGCGGGCCAGGCGGTGGCGCGCAGTGTGTTCGCCTCCACTATCGTCACCGACTCCGTGCCGGTCGCCGCCAATGCGATCAGCGACGCGATCAACGGCGTGCTGCCGCCCGTGCTCATCGCCTGCGGGCTGCTGACGCTGGCCCGGGTCATCAGGGTCGGCGCCCGGATGAGCGACGACCTCGCAGGCACGGTGTGACGGCCGCGGGCGAGGCCGATCAGCCCGAGCACGCCATCGAGATCCACCTGGACAAGCTGCTGGCCGACCGCGGCATGACGCTCACCCAGCTCTCCGAGCGGGTCGGGGTCACGATCGTGAACTTGTCGATCCTGAAGAACGGGCGGGCCAAGGCGATCAGGTTCAGCACCCTGACCAGGCTCTGCGAGGTCCTCCGCTGCCAGCCAGGGGACCTGATGAGCTGGCGTCAGGAGGACGGCTCTGCTAGCTCGCGGGGGGCCTACCCCCCGCACCCCCCGCAGTAGGCCAGGCCTCGGCCAGGAGCTTACGGGTGTCGGCCAGGAGCTGGGGCAGGACGCGGGTGTGGCCGGTGATGGGCATGAAGTTGGTGTCGCCGCCCCACCGGGGCACCACGTGCTGGTGCAGGTGGGCGGCGATACCCGCGCCGGCCACCGTGCCCAGGTTGATGCCGATGTTGAAGCCGTGCGCGCCGGAAGCCTGCCGCAGGGCGCGGACCGTGCGCTTGGTGAACGCGGAGAACTCGGCGGTCTCCGGCTCGGTCAGGTCGGTGTAGTCGGCCACGTGCCGGTACGGGCAGATCAGCACGTGGCCGGCGTTGTACGGGTACAGGTTGAGGACCGCGTAGACCAGCTCGCCGCGGGCGACGATCAGGCCCTCCTCGTCGGTCAGCCGGGGCGCCCGGTCGAACGGGCAGCCCTGGTCCTCCCCCGGTCCTGACGGCTTGTTCTCGCCCTTGATGTACGCCAGCCGGTGCGGGGTCCACAGCCGCCCGAAGGCGTCAGGGACCCCGGCCAGGTCGTCGTCCGGGTCAGGCACGGGCTGGCCTATACCTGGACGCGATCGCGCACGGCGGTGACGATCTCCGCGACGGCGTCCGCCACGGGCACGGTGTTCTTCTGCGAGCCGTCCCGGTACCGGAACGACACCGCGCCGGCGGCCACGTCGTCGTCGCCCGCGATCAGCATGTACGGCACCTTCTGACGCTGCGCCGTCCTGATCTTCTTCTGCATCCGGTCGTCGCTGGCGTCCACCTCGACGCGGATGCCCTGCTCGCGCAGGCTCGCGGCGACCTTCTCCAGGTAGGGCACGTGCGCGTCGGAGACGGGGATGCCGACCGCCTGGACCGGCGCCAGCCAGGGCGGGAACGCGCCGGCGAAGTGCTCGACCAAGATGCCGAAGAACCGCTCGATCGACCCGAACAGCGCCCGGTGGATCATGACCGGCTCCTGCCGGGAGCCGTCGGCGGCCTGGTACTCCAGGCCGAAGCGCTTCGGCAGGTTGTAGTCGACCTGGATAGTGGACAGCTGCCAGGTGCGGCCGATCGCGTCCCTGGCCTGGACGGAGATCTTCGGCCCGTAGAAGGCCGCGCCGCCCGGGTCGGCCACGAGCTCGAGGCCGGATTCCTCGGCGGCGAGCTGGAGCTCGCGGGTGGCGTGCTCCCAGTCCTCGTCGCTGCCGACGAACTTCTCCTTCTCCTCGTCCCTGGTGGACAGCTCCAGGTAGAAGTCGTTCAGGCCGTAGTCGCGGAGCAGGTCGAGGACGAAGGTCAGCAGCTGCCGCAGCTGGGTGCCGACCTGCTCCCGGGTGCAGAAGATGTGCGCATCGTCCATGGTCAGGCCGCGGACCCGGGTGAGGCCGTGGACCACGCCGGACTTCTCGTACCGGTACACGGTGCCGAACTCGAACAGCGGCATCGGCAGGTCGCGGTAGGACCGGCCGCGGGACCGGTAGATCAGGATGTGCATGGGGCAGTTCATGGGCTTGAGGTAGTACTTGGCGCCCTCGAACTCCATCGGCGGGAAGATGTTCTCTCCGAACCTGCTCAGGTGCCCGGAGATCTCGAACAGCTCCGCCTTGGTGATGTGCGGGGTGTTCACGAACTCGTAGCCGGCGTCGGCGTGCCGCTGGCGTGAGTAGTCCTCCAGGGTCTTCCTGATCAGGCCGCCCTTGGGGTGGAAGACGGCCAGCCCGCTGCCGATCTCGGCCGGGAACGAGAACAGGTCGAGCTCCGTGCCGAGCTTGCGGTGATCGCGCTTCTCGGCTTCGGCGAGGAACCTGAGGTACTCGTCCTGCTTATCGCGCGACTCCCAGGCGGTGCCGTAGACCCGCTGCAGCTGCGGGTTCTTCTCGCTCCCGCGCCAGTAGGCCCCGCCGGAGCGCATCAGCTTGAAGGCCGGGATGGCCCGGGTGTCCGGCAGGTGCGGGCCGCGGCACAGGTCCTTCCAGCACAGCTCGCCGCTGGACCGGTCCAGGTTGTCGTAGATGGTCAGCTCGCTGCCGCCGACCTCGACCGACTCGCCGTCATCGGCGGACGGGTTTCCCTTGAGGCCGATCAGCTCGAGCTTGTACGGCTCGGCGGCGAGCTCGGTCCTGGCCTGCTCGTCGGTCACCACCCGGCGGGAGAACCGCTGGCCCTGCTTGACGATCTGGCGCATCCTGGCCTCGATGGCCTTCAGGTCCTCCGGGGTGAACGGCTTGTCCACGTCGAAGTCGTAGTAGAAGCCGTTCTCCACGGGTGGTCCGATGCCCAGCTTGGCCTGCGGGAACAGCTCCTGCACGGCCTGCGCCATGACGTGCGCGACCGAGTGCCGCAGGATGTAGTGGCCGTCGTCGCTGGCGATGGCGACGGGCTCGACCACGTCGCCGTCGGCGACTTGATGAGCCAGGTCGCGCAGCTCGCCGTTGACCTTGGCCGCGATGACGCCCGGCTCGGGCTCGAGGGACCCGAGGGCCGCGCCCGCCGTCGTGCCCGCCTCGACCACATGCTCGCTTCCGGCGAGGGTGATACGAAGCTGCTGGCTGGACACGGTGGCTCCTAGGTAGTCGGTAAAAGTGGTTACCCGATGCTATCGGTCGCCGGGTGCCTTGGGGACCAGCCCGGCCCGGCGCAGGGCGTCGGCCAGCGCTCCTTCCGAGGCCGCGTCGCGTCCGCCGCTCCGCTGGCCACCTCGCTGGCCGCCGCCCTGCTTCCCGCCTTTGGGACGGCCTTCTGTTCGCTCCCTGGGGCTGCCCTCGGCTCGCGGCCGACCGCTGGCCGGGCCGGGCCCGGCCGCGGCGGGGTCGTCGTCCAGGCGCAGGGTGAGCGAGATCCGGTTCCGCGCGATGTCGACCGAGAGCACCTTGACCCGCACCACGTCGCCGGACTTGACCACCGAGTGGGGGTCGGAGACGAAGGTACGCGACATGGCCGACACGTGCACCAGGCCGTCCTGATGCACGCCGATGTCGACGAACGCGCCGAACGCGGCCACGTTGGTCACCACGCCCTCGAGCACCATGCCCGGCTCGAGGTCCCCGACCTTCTCCACGCCCTCGGCGAACGTCGCGGTGGCGAACGCCGGCCGGGGGTCGCGGCCGGGCTTCTCCAGCTCGCGCAGGATGTCGGTGATGGTCGGCAGCCCGAACTGCTCGTCGGTGAACTGGTCCGGCTTGAGCCCGCGCAGGGCCGCGGTGCTGCCGATCAGATCGCCGGCCGAGGCGCCGGTCGCGGCCAGGATGCGGCGGACCACCGGGTACGCCTCCGGGTGCACGCCGGAGGCGTCGAGCGGGTCGTCGCCGCCGCGGATACGCAGGAACCCGGCGCACTGCTCGAAGGCCTTGGGGCCGAGCCGCGGCACGCCCATGAGCTGCTGGCGGGTCTGGAACGGCCCCTCGGAGTCGCGCCGGGCCACGATCGCGGTGGCCAGCCCGCCGGTGATCCCCGACACCCGGGACAGGAGCGGCTGCGAGGCGGTGTTCAGGTCCACGCCGACCGCGTTCACGCAGTCCTCCACCACGGCGTCCAGCGAGTGCGAGAGCTTGCCCTCGGCCACGTCGTGCTGGTACTGGCCGACGCCGATGGACTTCGGGTCGATCTTGACCAGCTCGGCCAGCGGGTCCTGCAGCCGCCGGGCGATCGACACGGCGCCGCGGAGCGAGACGTCCATGCCGGGCAGTTCCGCCGAGGCGTAAGCCGAGGCGGAGTAGACGCTGGCGCCGGCCTCGGACACGACCACCTTGGTCAGCTTGAGCTCGGGATGGCGCTTGATCAGGTCGGCGGCCAGCCGGTCGGTCTCCCGGGACGCGGTGCCGTTGCCGATGGCGACGAGCTCGGCGTGGTGGGTTTTCGCGAGCCGGGCCACGGTGCCGATGGATTCGTCCCAGCGGCGCTGCGGCTCGTGCGGGTAGATCGTGGCGGTGCCGAGCACCTTGCCGGTGGCGTCGGTCACCGCGACCTTGACGCCGGTCCGGAAGCCGGGGTCCAGGCCGATCGTGGTCCGCGCGCCGGCTGGGGCGGCCAGCAGCAGGTCGCGCAGGTTGGCGGCGAACACCCGGACCGCCTCGTCCTCGGCCGCCTGCCACAGCCGGACCCTGATGTCCACGGACAGGTGCATCAGGATGCGGGTGCGCCAGGCCCAGTGCACGGTGGCGCCGAGCCACGGGTCGGCCGCCCGGCCCTGGTCGCTGAGGCCGAACCGGCCGGCGATACGCGACTCGTACTCCGCGTCCTCGGCCCCGGGTTCCAGGGTGAGGTCGAGGATCTCCTCCTTCTCGCCGCGGAACAGGGCCAGCACGCGGTGCGCGGGCAGCCGGGTGAACGGCTCGCCGAACTCGAAGTAGTCGGCGAACTTGGCTCCCTTCTGCTCCTGGCCGTCGCGGACCCGGGAGGTGAGCGAGCCGCGGGCGGCCATCGTCTCGCGCAGCTCGCCAAGCAGGTCCGCGTCCTCGGCGAAGCGCTCGACCAAGATGGCGCGGGCACCTTCCAGGGCGGCGTTCGCGTCGGCGACGCCCCGCTCTGAGTCGACGAAGCTCCCGGCCTCGGCGCGCGGGTCCCGGGTGGGGTCGGCCAGGAGCAGGTCGGCCAGCGGCTCCAGGCCGGCCTCGCGGGCGATCTGCGCCTTGGTCCGCCGCTTCGGCTTGTAGGGCAGGTAGAGGTCTTCCAGCCGGGCCTTGGAGTCGGCCGCGCGGAGCTGGGCCTCGAGCTCGCCGGTCAGCTTGCCCTGGCTCTCGATCTCTTTCAGGATCGCGTCCCGGCGCTCGTCAAGCTCGCGCAGGTACCGCAGCCTCTCCTCGAGCGTGCGCAGCTGAGCGTCGTCGAGGCCCTCAGTCGCCTCCTTGCGGTACCGGGCGATGAACGGCACGGTCGAGCCGCCGTCGAGCAGCCCGACCGCGGCACTGACCCGACGGACGGCCACGCCGAGCTGGTCGGCGATCCGCTGGTCCACTGACTGGTTTTGCGTCACCAGAGCATTGTGCCAGCGGCCCGGCGCCGGCTGCTCCGTCCGCGGCCGGAATCCGGCCGGCGGCGCGCGTACCGGAATAAGCCGTTAAAACCCTGCGTGAGGCTTTCCTTCCGGTACGTGATGTGTTAGTTCTTGTTGAATTGCGTGGTCCGTGCGGGGGGGACGAGGCCTGAACCGGAGGACAACGTGGTCACCGATGATCGATTTCACCAGATTCTGACAAAGTGCCGGCTGAGGCGACCGGGACGGGTGGTGATCGCGGCAGCGCTGGCCGCCCTGTTCGCCGTCCCCGCGACCGCGGCCGCCGGCCAGGCCTCGGTCACCGCGAGCCGGGCCGCGAGCGCCTCCTGCCCGTGGGTCGCCTCCCGGGCGCCGGTCGCGCAGCGGGTCGCCCAGCTGATGGCCCAGATGAGCCTGACCGACCAGATCTCCATGGTGGAGGGCCACGGCACCGCCAACCCGTACGTGTTCTACACGCCGGCGATCCCCGCGCTGTGCATTCCGGCGGTCGGCGAGGAGGACGGCCCCTCCGGGGTAGCCGACGGGCTGACCGGGGTCACCCAGCTGCCGGCCGGCGTGACGCTGGCGGCGACCTGGGACCCGTCCCTGGCCGGGCGGTACGGCCAGGTGATCGGGGCCGAGGAGTACGGCAAGGGCGCCAGCGTCAACCTCGGGCCGACGGTGAACATCGACCGCGACCCGCGCTGGGGCCGGTCGTTCGAGGCGCTGAGCGAGGACCCGTTCCTGAACGCCTCGCTC
>Ga0137407_10003686_pt1 | contig 10184 bp, 8 predicted proteins | sample CZOMad2_2_16fung_FD_108410 | JGI IMG/M metagenome (GOLD analysis project Ga0137407, IMG submission 108410) | Vadose zone soil fungal communities from Angelo Coast Range Reserve, California, USA - CZOMad2_2_16fungal (Illumina Assembly) | ecosystem: Environmental > Terrestrial > Soil > Vadose zone...
ACAGATGGAAAGCCGCTTTCAGGAGGAAGTTGGAAAGCTAGATCAGGATCGCCGTGCGAAGGAAAATATTATTAGTGATCTCGAACAAAGATTGGGTACGAGCCTCCACAGTTTGCGCAATGAGGTCGGCGAAAAGGATCTACTGCTGCAGGCGCGCGACGGAGAATTAAAGGCACTCAATTCGGAAGTAAAGGCCATTTCGCTAAGACTGAGTGAAATGGCGGCGGCGAAAGTTCGCGCGGAAGAGTCTCTGGGAGAAGAGCTCAGGAAAGAAAAGCACCAGCGCGACGCGGATAAAACCGTCTTTCGAGAGAAAGAGGAACACCTCGATAAGGAAATCCATCTCTTGACGGCTCAGTTGAACGAAAGAAACGAAGCTTTAAAGAGCCGTGACGGAGACATAAAATCGCTCAAGCAGGAAGTTAAAGCCGTCGCACTGCGGTTGGACGAGCTCAATGCGGCGAAAGAGCGCACTGAAGCATTGCTGCAGAAAGAGTTACAGGAGGAAAAGCAGCAACGCGAGGCCAAGGAACTCGCCAGCCGTGATCTCGAAGAGCGATATGGCAAACAGGTTCAGAGTCTAAAGACTCAGCTGGGCGAGAAGGACGCGTTTCTAGCAAGGCGCAATGAAGAGATAAAATCGCTCAAGATCCAAGTCGACTCGCTGGCCGAACAATTGAGCAAGGTGGGATCGGCAAAGGAACGGGCGGCAAGCTTGCTCCAGCAAAAGCTGAGAACGGAAAAAGAAGTACTCCAAGCGAGCGACTCGGCGATCAAAGAAATCGAAGACAGTTTCAAAGCGAAGATTGAATCCCTCGAAGACCAGTTGCACGCCAAGCAGGAACTCGTGGGCAGTCGGGATAGAGAAGTTGAGGCGCTCACGTCCGAGATGGCTTCGCTCAATCAACGAATGGCCGAGTTGGGGGCAGCCAAGGAGCATACCGAGAGATTGTTCCAAGAAGCCGTGAGGGAAAGAGCCGATCTACTACAATCGAAAGATGCCGGCATTAAGAGACTTGAGGAAGACCTAGCAGAAAAGCTGCGAAGACTGGAGAGCCAGTTACGAGAAAAGGACGAATTGATCCATAGCGGTGAAGCCGAGCTGAACGCATTCAAGAAGCAGCTTGCCGAGCTGGCGAGCTCAAAAGAGCAGGCGGCGCGCACGCTGCAGGATGACCTCAGGCAGAAGTCCGAGTTGCTCGACGAGAATGCCGCGGCGATCAATGCGCTGGAGGAGCGTTTCAGTACAAGGATCCACACCCTGGAAAGTGCTCTAAGTGAAAAACAGGAACTTGTTGAAGCCCGCGACGCGGAGCTCAAGGAGCTCCGGTCCAAGACAAACACGCTGTCCGGAGAGCTAGTCGAGTTGGAAACATCGAAGGATCACGCGACCCGTTTACTCCACGAAGACCTCAGGCAAAAGACCGAATTGCTCCAGTCGAAAGAGTCTGCCATGAAAGCGTTGGAAGAACGTTTGACCGGCAAACTTCGTTCCCTAGAAAATCAGGTGAGTCAAAAACAGGAGCTCTTAGCTGCGCGTGATACCGAGCTTGACGCGCTGATGGCTAAGGTGAGTGAGTTAACCCAGAAACTTAGCGAGCTAGGCGCTGAACGGGAACGGTCGGATCGTCTGCTCCAGGAAGGGCTTCGGGAAAAGACCGCACTGCTGCAGTCTAAAGAGACTTCCATCGGCGAGTTGGAGGAACGCTTGAAGGGAAGAGTGGAATCTCTTGAGCGCCAGCTCATGGAAAGGCAGAAGCTCCTGGAAGCCAGCGGCGTGGAGCTAAGCGAACTCCACACGCAAATGAATGTCATAACCGAGCGGCTCAACGAGACGGAAACAGCGAAGGTATATCTGGAAGGCTTGCTCCACCAACAACAGAGCAAAGCAGATCAAGCGCTTGTGTCCGCCGCCGGCCTAAACGGCGAGGCACACGATTTGGACACACTGGTTAGCGAAAGAGAACAGCTGCTCAAGGCGCGCGATAAGTTGATTCAAGATCTAATGACGGAGCTGAAAGAAAAGAAAACGCAACTCGCCAGACAAGAGATCGAGGTTTGGCAGAAAATCGAACGTCGCGAGGCATGGAAGCATCGGCTATCGAAGATTGGCATACGGATTAAGGACTGATCGGTTTCACCGGCATTCTTGTAGATTGTTCGTTATTTCTTCCGTCCGTACACGCCATCGATATAACCACTCTTGTCGAACTCTTCGATGAAGCGCGCATCGACGAAATCCTGCGGCTTGACCGCTTTGGCCCTGGGAGGCCGGAGCTACTTTAGTAAGTAGCTCGCGGGCGGCGGAACACGCAGGATATTAACGCCTTCGGTCTCTTCGACGTAGCGGATGAATCGATACTTGTTCTCCAATTCATCGTAGCGCAGCGGCGGCGCTTCGGCGCGGCCGGCTTCGATGCGCGCCCAGATAAAATGGGGGCCGTCATTCTTCAAGGCCAGACCCACGGCGTCTTTCAATTCATTGACGCTGGTCGCGGTTTGCGAGCTCTTGATCCCGGCGTTGCGCGCGACGCCGGCGAAATCGATATTTTCCGCAGTCGCGACCGTGGGTTCGCCGCCGGAGGATTCGTATTGCTGGTTGTCCCAGCAAATGTGAATGAGATTCTTTGGCTGATGCAGCCCGATGGTCGCCAGCGATCCGAGGTTCATCCACAAGGCGCCGTCACCGTCGAAGACAAAGACTTTTCGTTTGGGCAAGGCGATGGCGAGGCCGAGGCCGATCGATGAGCACAGGCCGAGCGTCTTGACCTGAATATTCCCATCGCTCGGGTGTACCGCGTTCCATTCCGCGGTAGCGCCGCCGGCCGTGGTGACGAACAATTCGTCCTTGATCAACGGCGCGATTGTCTGAAGACATTCAAAGCGCTTCATTTTCTTCTCGGTTACAATACCGCGCGCGTGAGCAGCAACGCCACGGGTCGTTTTGAGCTGGTGGCTAACGTCACCGCGCCGGCAATGTCTTGCTTCACCTTTGCCGGATCACGCATCACAATATATTTGATTCCCAGTCCTTGGAGCACTGGCTCGGTGACGAGTCCGACCATGTGAAAGGCATTGTCGCCGATATCGCCGGCGTAATAGATCAGCAGCAAAACTGGAATGCCGAATTGTAGCGCCGTGGTCGTGAGGCCGTTGCAGCTGTTCAAGAGCCCGCCGTTCTGCATCAGCATGGCGGCTTTCTTGCCGCCGAGATGAGCGCCGGTGCAAACGCCAATGCCCTCTTCTTCGCGGCCCACCGGAACATGCGTAATCTCCTTGTCTTGATAGAGGAGATTGATTAGCTGCAACATGTTGATGTCGGGAACGCTGGACACGAGATCGATGCCGGCTTCTTTCAAGCCAGATAGAATTTGTTGTGCTCCAGCGACGGTTCCCACGTCCAAATGTCCTCTGTGGCTTCCTTGTAGAAAACCTCGCCGCTCGTGTCAAGTTTCACGATAGAATTGATTGACAGTGGACGGCAGATTCTGTTAGCAAAACGATCTAAATCGGCGGCACAAATTTAGTGTTCTGTTGGGAGTGAAAGCATGTTGACGCTCAACTTTAAGGGATTGTTTTTCATCGTTGCACTAGCGTTGTTTATCCCGTTGGCGGACGCCGCCGAGTATCCGAACAAGACGATACAGATCATCAATCCGTTTCCACCGGGCGCAGTGACCGATATCGTGGCGCGGATTGTCGCGCCGAAAATGTCGACGGCGCTCGGCCAACAGGTGGTCGTCGTCAATAAGGCCGGCGGCGGCGGCGCGGTCGGAATTCAAGCCGCCAAGGATGCCGCGCCGGACGGTTATACGATTCTCGTCACGCCGCCGCCAATTCTGCTCATTCCCATCGTCAACAAAAATTCCGGTTTTACAATGAAAGACTTTGCGCCGCTTTCCTTGGCGACCAGCAGCCCGAATACAACGGTCGTGAAAGGCGATGCGCCGTGGAAGACGCTCGAAGAATTCATCGCGGATGCGAAGAAAAGTGCGGGCCAGCTCACCTATGGTTCCGCCGGCCCCGGAACCACGCCGCACTTTATCGGCGAGCTGGTGAAGCTTAAAACCAAGATTGATTTGACCCATGTCCCTTTGGGCTCAGAATCGGCGGCGGCCACCGCTGTGCTGGGCGGTCACGTGAATATCGCGTTTCTTACCTTGGGCACGACTCGAAGTCACATCGAAGCGGGCACGATGCGAGCGCTGGCGGTCGCGTCCAACCGGCGTCTTAAGGATTTTCCGAACGTACCGACGACGGTTGAAAAAGGGTTCTCCGAGCTGAACCTGAAAATCTGGGTGGGCTTTTTCGCTCCGGCAAAAACGCCGCCGGCGATCGTAAAGAGACTCGCCGCGGCGGTCGGCGACAGTCTCAAGGATCCGGAGATCATCGCCAATATCGAGAAGAGCCAAGCGCTCATTGAAAATCTCGGTCCGCAGGAAGCGGCGAAGTTTTACGCCGAAGAGGAACGTAAGTGGACCGAAGTGGCGCACAGCGCCAAGATCACTAACTGAGCGCGCGTCGAGTTATCTGCGGTTCTGATTCGATGAAACAATCCAATATTGCGATTTCGCTGATCCTGATTGGATTGGCCGGGTTCATTCTGCTCCAAAGCCGCAATCTTGCGTTCGGCAGTCTGCGCGCGCCGCAGACCGCCTTTTTCCCGACGACGTTGGCGACTTTACTGTTGATCTTTTCGGTTATCTTATTGGCGCAGACGCTTCTCGGAGGAGAAATACGCCGCGGCCCCGATAAGATCGTCGCCGAAGGGTGGGTGAGAATCGGCGGGACGCTGGCCACGATGGTCGGTTTTGCTCTTGCGCTGGAGCGCCTGGGCTTTTTGTTGACGACCTTCCTTCTGATGGTCCTGCTGCTGCGCGCCATCGAATCTCAGAGGTGGCCTAAAGTCGTTGCTATCGCGTTTATGACCGCGCTGATCTCATACGCCATCTTTGGATGGCTTCTCGGTATTCCTCTGCCCGCCGGTGTCCTGGGAATTTAGGGTGGATTTTTTTTCCAATCTAGCACTCGGCTTCTCGGTCGCGCTCTCGCCAACAAATTTACTCTTTTGTTTTCTCGGCGCGCTCGTTGGCACACTGGTCGGAGTGTTGCCCGGTTTGGGCCCGGTCGGCGCGGTCGCGTTCCTGCTTTCGCTAACGTTCAAAATGGAACCCGCGACCGCTGTCATCATGCTCGCCGGCATTTATTACGGCGCGATGTACGGCGGCTCGACGACATCGATATTGGTCAATATCCCGGGCGAAACGGCCTCCGTCGTGACTTGTCTCGATGGCTATCGGATGGCACGACAGGGTCGGGCAGGAGCGGCGTTGGGCATCTCCGCGTTCGGCTCGTTTATCGCCGGGACCTTCGGTGTGATCGGTCTCATGTTTCTCGCGCCAATGCTCGGCAGAGCGGCGCTCCGATTCGGACCGGCGGAATACTTCATGCTTACACTCACCGGCTTGACTCTCGTCGCCTACCTGACGCAGGGATCGATGACCAAGGCTTTAATCATGACCATTCTCGGGCTCCTTGCCGGCAGCGTCGGCATGGATCCGATTTCGGGCGAAGAGCGCTTTACCTATGGCAATCTAACCCTGCGCGACGGCTTTGGCCTGGTACCGGTGGCTATGGGGCTTTTCGGGATCGCCGAACTGTTGGAGAACTTGACCGCCATCGGCCCGCAATCGATTTACGAAACCAAGATCATCGGCCTGCTGCCCAATTTGAAAGACTGGAAAGACAGCGGCTGGCCGATCGCGCGCGGTTCCGTTATCGGTTTTTTCCTGGGTATCCTGCCCGGGCCGGGCCCGGTGATCGCATCATTTGTTTCCTACGCGGTGGAAAAACGCATGTCGCCCTATCCGGAAAAATTCGGCACCGGCATGATCGAGGGCGTCGCCGGGCCGGAGGCAGCCAATAATTCCGCTACGGCTGGATCATTTATTCCGTTGCTCTCGCTGGGAATCCCGACCAGTGCCATCATGGCGCTCTTTATGGGCGCGTTGATGATCCATGGGATCCAGCCGGGTCCGCTCTTCATCAGCAAATATCCGCAGCTGTTTTGGGGCTTCATCGCCAGCATGTACATCGGCAACGCGATGCTATTGGTGCTGAATCTGCCGCTGATCGGCATCTGGGTGCGATTGCTCAAGACACCGTACACGATCTTGTTTCCGTTGATCCTGTTGTTCTGTCTGATCGGCGTCTACAGCCTCAATGCGAACGTGGCGGAAATCATCATCATGCTCATCTTCGGTGTAGCGGGCTTTTTCCTGCGCCGGCTTGGTTTCGAAGGCGCGCCATTTATTCTGGCGATGGTGCTTGGCCCGATCATGGAAACTTCGTTGCGCCAAACGCTGCTCATCTCGCGCGGCAGCTTCAGCGTCTTTTACACACGACCGATTTGCGCCACGCTGCTGGTCCTGACCGCCGCATTTCTGATTTGGCCGCTGTTCAGGCGAAGAAAGAATCAAATCGGGGAGTAACCACGAAGAGCGGGAAGGCAACGAAGTAGGAGTTCTGTCATTTCGACCGGCGGGAGAAATCTTTCTTTACACGGGCAGCCCCGTGGTTGCCCTGATTCCCTATTTGCTTTTTTTCATTTCGTCGTTAAGCGCGCGGATCATGCCAAAGTCATAGACCTGTTCGGGAGCCACTTCACGCTCGATTTTCAGCGATCGGCGCTGAAAGGCGATCATTTTCTCCTGGAGGCTTCGCGGGATCGTGCCGTCGGCGGACATGATTTTCAACGCCGACTTGTAGACCTCACCGGCTTCGCTCTCGCTGATCTTCATCGCCGTGGCAAATTTTTGCACGGCTTCCTTTTCACTCGATTTAAGCCAGAGAAAACCTCTGAGCGTGCCGCGGAGAAATCGCTGCACTAGATCCGGCCTTTGGGCCAGCGTCTTTTCCGCCACGACGACGCCGGCGGTGACAAATTCCAAGTCGTCGCCGTAGAAAAGCAGCTCGTTAAAGCCGTTCTTTTTAGCGATTAGGCGGTCTAGCTGGTTCAATACCGCGGCATCGACGGCGCCGGTTAGAAGGGCGGCTAATCGACTCGGTGTGGGTTCGATGGCCCGAAGCACTACGTCGCGTTGCGGATCGATGCCATGCTTTGTTAGCAACTCACGGGTCATCTGATCCAAGGCGGCGCCGAAGCTCGAGACCGCGATTTGTTTTCCGCCCTTGAGATCTTGGAGCGTGTTGATGTTTTTGCTTGCATAGAGCCAATTGAGCGGCGTGTGTCGAAAACCATCACGATCTTTAGCGGCAGACCGCGCAGGATGCCGCCGGCGCCTTGGCCGAGAATCTGGCTAAAATGAAAACTGCCGCCGACCAGCCCCTGGATGCCGGGTAACATTCCGGCTTGAATGAGCAAGGCATCCAATCCTTCTTCGCGATAGAAGCCTTTCTCCTTGGTGAATCGGTAGAGCAACGTGTTCGGGCTAATACCCGCGGAGACATGGACGTGGACTTGATCCAAGGCGAATAGGTCAAGAGGAAAAACCAATCCGAGCGCCGTGAGCGCAACAAACACCAGATTGGCAATCGCGGTGTATCGGTTAGTCGTTCGCGCATTCGGTATCATTTGCATAACTTAGAACCCGTACTTCTCCTGAGCCGCCAGCGCGACATTCAGCGCAGACTTTAGTTCACGCCGCGCGCTTACTTCACGGTAGGCTTGTTTCACCGGCTGGTCGCGCAGAATATCTTTGACTGGAATAGAGCGCGCGAGTTTTCCCCCTTTGACCATTTCGTCGACGATTCTTTCGATCGCCGGCGCGGCGACGCCGCCGTCGATGGGTAGCGCCCAGCTCTCGAGCCGGTCGGGCGAGGTCACGATCGCGACAACGCCATACTCGTCTTCGTTGTGTGTGTTGGTTCTCCTGAGCCGCGCTTCCAAATCCTTGAGATATTCAAAGTTTTTCACGTCGCGCATGAACCAGAAGGCTCTGATGATCGCGCGAAAGTACGCCTTCAATTCATCGCAACGCTTTTCGATCATCTGTCCCGTCGCTATGGTTAGTTTGCCGGGTCGACGAGGAAAAATCTTGTTCGGATCGAGAATCATCGGATAGCCTTCGCGTTCGAGCTGATCGGAAAACGGCGGTTGCGAGGTAATGGCATCGATTTTTCCCGAGCGCAGCATCTCCATATGCGACGGGTTGTTGCGATAACCGAAGACTGGATCGTAGACCCATTGAACCTCTTTGTACGGATCGACGCCGGCCTGGCGCAGCGCGTCCGTGATGAACACTTCGACCAAGCCTTCCCTCTCGCGCATGCCGATCCTGCCGCCGCGCAATTTGCTCATATCCGTGAGATGCTTGGCGCCATACCATTTGAGAAAGGGCGTGTAGCGCCAACCGCCGGCGATATAGACATCGGCGTCCAAAGAGCGCTGGTAGATCGCCGCTTCGACGTCGACAGCGGGGGCGATGTCCACCCCATGATTCTTAATCGCCATGGCCAAACCTTCGCGCTCGATGGGACCCGGAATCAAGCCGCGCGAGTCGTATTCAAATTCTTTGAGTCCTTCGTCGGTGAAAAAACCCTGCTCTTTGGCGACGAAGATCGCGATCTGGTGACCGACGTGGTAGTTGCTATTGGCGATGAGAATGGGCTGGTCGAGTGTGCTCATCATGGCTCCTTTGCACTTTGCTATTTCAACGCGACACGACTTCCGCCAGGTCCATACGGCGCCGAAAACTGGGGAACTAGCTCGCCTTACCACTCCGGGAATCGACGCGTCAAGGATAGAGAGAGGTCTTATTGATTTTTCGCCACGAAGGACCCAGCGCGGGGTAGCCGTAACCAAAGGTCGGAATATCTATCGCGCAAAGCCTGTCCTGAGCGAAATCGAAGGAACGCAAAGGGCGCCAAGGAAAACGGTAAATTCGAAGCACGAAATTCGAAGCTCGAAACAATGTCAAATGACCAAAAACCCAATGTTTCAAACAAATTCGTTGCGGACTTGAGTTCTGGATTTTAATATTTTGAATTTTGAAATTGTTTCGGATTTCGATATTCGAATTTCGAATTTAGGAAACAAGCTTGGCGCGAGTAAATTCCCACGTCCCGGAGTTCAGGCCCGTCTGAAAATTTGCGCGGGCTACGAGAAGTTTCAAGGATAGTAGGACGAAGAACACGGACAAAAGAAGATCTATCTAAAAAGATCACAAAGTAGGGGACGAAGACCTTTCCCGTTAACAAAGGCCAAAATTCGTGATCTTTGGCCAAATATGTCCTTTCGCCAAGCCAACTTTAACCGGGGTTCGAGCAGTCGATTTCCGCGTTCGTAGAAATTTCGCAGTCCTACAGGCGGTAGTCCTTCGGCTGCTCGACATGGTGTTGGCATAGCTCCTGCTCACTTAATTTATCCGGAGCCATCTAAGTTACAGTCGTGGGCAAACACCCCTTGGAAGCGCTAATAGAAGAAACTGTCGATTTGCGACTGCCCAATTAAACTCTACGAAAGAAAAGCACATATGAAAACGATTAAATTCTCTGTTTCTCTAATAACCCTATTGGTCTCATACGCGAGTGCGGCGGATGCTGTCGTGCGAGAGATTTTTCCTGCCAACGCTGACATTAGCTGCAATGAAGAGTTCGAGAACATCGCCAATACACTGCAGCCTGGAGATACTCTAATCCTGCACGGCGGCGTTTACTCACAAAGTTGCCGGCGGCTTGTCACGGGTCGAAATGGCACGGCTATCCAACCCATCGTCATTATGGCCGCGCCAGGTGAATTGCCGATCCTTACGCGGCCCGGCAACGCGAGTCACTCTTATCCGGAAAATAACATCGAAATTGAAAACTCTTCCTACCTGATTATCCGAGGTCTGCATTTTCAAGGCGGCGATATCGGCGTGCGTTTTATGGGCACGAACCATCACATTACTTTTGAGGAAAGCGAGATTTATGAAACCGGCGCGAATGCACTCGCACTGAATAGCGGCAATTCGGACTTCATGACTATTCGGAAAAATCATATTCATCACACCGGCCTCGACACAAGTGGCTCGACTGTCGGAGAGGGAATGTACCTAGGCTGTAACGATAACGCCTGCCGAGTGAGTAACAGTCTCATCGAAGGCAACTACATTCACCACCTGCGAGCGACAAATTCGGGAGGTAACGACGGCATCGAGGTCAAAGTAGGCTCGTACGGTAAT
>Ga0137407_10003687_pt1 | contig 10184 bp, 8 predicted proteins | sample CZOMad2_2_16fung_FD_108410 | JGI IMG/M metagenome (GOLD analysis project Ga0137407, IMG submission 108410) | Vadose zone soil fungal communities from Angelo Coast Range Reserve, California, USA - CZOMad2_2_16fungal (Illumina Assembly) | ecosystem: Environmental > Terrestrial > Soil > Vadose zone...
ATGTAGTTCTGGATGAAGGCGCGGATCCACCACACCGCGTAGGAGATCAGGCGGATCCCCTTGTCGGCGTCGAACTTCTGCACCGCCTTCATCAGGCCGATGTTCCCCTCCTGGATGAGATCGGCCATCTTGATGCCGTAGCTGCGGTACTCGTAGGCAACCTTCACCACGAAGCGCAGGTTCGAGGTGACCAGCTTGTGGGCTGCATCGAGATCGCCGCTCCTTGCGTACAGCCTGGCGAGACGCTGCTCCTCATCGACGGTCAGAAGTGGATACTTGTTGATTTCCGCCAGGTACATGGCGAGCGAGCCCGTGCTCGACGGAAGGGCAGACGGTTGCATGGTTCCTCCGGGATGGGAACGGCTGCGGTTGTCTTCAGCAAGTGGAGTGCCAGCCGGTTTGCCGCGCTGTTTCACGGGGCTTGACGCTTTGCGGAAGGATGTACGTCGGGCGGACGGTAAGAACTTCATGCCTCCCGCTCGCTAGACCTGTAACTCTTGAGCAGCCGTCCGCTTGCGCACTCTCGTGCCGCCGTCTAGGTTGGCCCGATGCCTCCCCCGGGCAAGCGCGGGAAGTACCTGGGCTTCGTCGCGCATGAGCTCAAGAACCCGCTGGCTACCGCGCTCTGGTCCTCCGATCTCCTGAAGCGGATGGATTCGGCCGACCGCGCCGGCGAGCGCGCCGAGAAGATGATCGACGTCTCCTTGCGGGCGCTTCGGCGCATGCGGCGTCTGATCGATGACTTCTTCACCATCGAGCGCCTGATGGAGCACGGATATGAGCTGAAGCGGGAGCGGGTGAGCCTCAAGGACCTGGTCGAGCACGCCATGCACGCGCTCGCGGAGAAGGACGGCATCGCGACCGATGGGTGGCTGATGGAGCTCGGCGACGTTTCCACAATGGGCGACCCGGACATGCTCCGGCGCGCAGTGCGGGCCGCCCTCGAACACATGGCCCGCGCCTCACCGACGCCGCGCTTGTCGCTCGCCGGGCGCATGGACGGCCTCCACCCCGCGTTGTACATCCACGCGGAGACCCCGCCCCACCCGATCTTCCCACCCGATCCGGAGGAGCGGCCCAGCGGGGATCCCGCCGGGGCCGTCCTCGGAGTTGCCTTGGCTTCGCGCATCCTCGCCTCCCATGACGGCAGGCTGGAGGAGCGCGAGGGAGGCCTCTGGCTGGTGTTCCCGCCAGCGGCCTGATCCGGTTACTTCTCGTCCCGATCCGGCCGGTCGAGGTCGTCCAGCTTCTCCTTGATGCCTTCGCGGATGTTGCCGGCGACGTCCTTGACCTTGCCCTTGACCCGGTCGAGCTTGCCTTCGCCTTCGAGCTCCCGGTCGCCGGTCGCGACACCCACGGTCTCCTTCACGCGACCCTTGATCTTGTCCAGTTCGCCCTCGAGGTTCTTCTTGTCCATGACGCCTCCTAGTGGAGGTACGTTGGACACCGCAGGAGCGTCCGCCGAGCCTCGGCCTAACGGGCGGCGACTTGCTCGGGCGCGGTCAGCAGCGACTTGTAGGCCGCCAGCACGTTCTTCGGATACTTCTCCAGCCGCCGCCAGGACGTGCTTCCGTGGCGCAGCGCGCGGGCCACGCTGGGGCCCGCGTTGTAGGCGATCAGCGCGCGCGTGAGGTCGCCGTCGAATCGGTCCATCAGCTGGGCGAGGTAGCTCGTCCCGAGCTCGATGTTCAGCACCGGGTTGAAGAGCTGCGACGGCCGGATCTTCACGCGCTCGGATTCCTTCTCCAGCAACCATTGGGCGGTCGGCGGCATGAGCTGCATCAGGCCGCGCGCGCCGACGCTGGAAACGGCGAACGGGTCGAAGCGCGACTCCACCAGGATCACCGCGGCCACCAGGGCGGGATCGAGGCCGTTCCGCCGCGACTCCCTGACCAGCGCCGCCATCACCCGCCGGCGCTCGTCGCCCCAGAGCGCCGTCGAGTCCTTCATGAAACGTGGGACGCCGATCCGCTCTGCTTCCTGGTAATCCGAAAGCTCCTGCTCCGCGCCGACCGTGGAGAGGGCCTGCAGCCGCGACCTTGCGGCGCGCAGCTCGGTCCCGGCACTGCGCGCGCGTTCCTCCGCCATGCGTGCCAGCTCGACGGCGGCAGCGGTGGTGAAAGCGAACTGCTCAGCACGATCTCCGGGATCGGGCTGCTTCAACAGCCCCAGGATGGCGCCCGACGCGCTCGCTCCGCAGGCGAACGCCAGCAGCAACGCGAGCGAACGGCGCCGGCTGGCCGACCCCCGACGGCCAGCCGGCTCCTTCCCCCGGCTTTCCGAGGCCGAGACCCCCGCCCCCCACGTCGCCGCCCCAGTCATCCCGACCCCCCGGAGGCTCAAGGCAACGGCCCCCACCGGCATCGGTGCTGCCTCCAGCAGCCGGCGTGCCAGCAGGCGGTCCCCTCGCCAGGTCGGTCGTTCAGCAGGCCAGGAAGGGAACGCTCTTACCCAACTTGATCCGCCCCTTTCCGCGTGTTAGAAGCCGCGGCCCCCAAAACAGGGGTTCCGCAAACCCTCCGCGCGGCGATTCGACGTGCCGCCCGCAGCCTCTGCCCAGCGCAAGCTGCGCCGCAATCACGCGGGTAGGAAGCGCGAGGAGCACTCGATGTCGAAGGGTCTGATCGGCAAGAAGGTCGGGATGACGACGGTCTTTGCGGAGGATGGCGCGTCCATCCCCGTCACCGTGGTGGAAGCCGCCCCGAACCTGGTCTTCGGCCACCGGACGCAGGAGCGCGACGGCTACACCGCGCTCCAGCTCGGCTACCAGGAGATGGACGAGAAGAAGGCGGAACGCCGCCAGACGAAGCCCTACCTTGGACAGTTCAAGAAGAAGGGCCAGAAGCCGCACAAGGGCATCAAGGAGTTCCGCGTCGAGGCGAAGGAGCTGAACGATTTCGCCGTGGGTTCCCAGGTGACGGTGGCGCTCTTCAAGAAGGGCGACCGCGTCGACGTGACCGGAACCACCCGCGGGTTCGGCTTCGCGGGCGTGGTGAAGCGCCACCACATGAAGGGCGCCGCGCGCGACTCCGCTTCGAGCCACGAGCACCACCGGCACATGGGCGCCGTCGGCCAGCGCAAGACGCCGGGCCGGGTGTTCAAGGGCAAGCGGATGCCGGGGCACATGGGCGTCGATCGCCGCACCGTGCAGAATCTCACCGTCATCGACGTCGTCCCCGAGAACAATCTCCTGCTCATCAGCGGCAGCGTCCCCGGCTTCGACAGCTCCCTCATCATCATCCGCCCCAGCGTGAAGTAGTCGCTCGCTCCTACCTGTTTGCGACGTGCCGACGCCGCCGGCCCGCAGGTGGGGCTGCGGCTGCGGACATGCGAAAAACCGCGCGCGGGCCGCGTGGCTCGCAAACCCTCAGTCAACCATCGCGGGGCGCGGAGGGGACCAGCGTACTGGGTGGCGGCGCAGGGCCATGCAGCCCGGCGGCGTCTCAGCGATCGATACCCGAAGCGCCAGCCTAGTCCGCCAGCGACAGCAGGACCTCGCTGGCGCTGATGATCTGCTTGTGGAGGAGATGCCGCGCGTAGTCGATGAAGGGAACCAAAGCGCGCCCGTCCCGCGCGATCTGCTGGACTTCGGCGAGCGGCCGTCCCGCGGCAATCGCGTCGCGCACCGCGTCCGTGATCTGCAGCGTCTCCACCACCGCCGCGCGTCCGACGTATCCGCTGCCGCCGCAGGCGTCGCAGCCGACCGCGCGGGGCAAGACTCGTTGGCCCTTGTCGACGATCTTCCGCGCGATCAGCGATTCCAGCAGGGCTGGCGTGGGCGCGTCCAGCTTGCGGCAGGCCGAACAGAGCTTCCGGACCAGCCGCTGCACCAGCACCAGGTGGATCGACTGGGCGATCAGGGCGCGCCCGGTGCCCAGGTTCTCGAGCCGCTGGACGGTCGCCACCGCGTTGTTCGCGTGGAGCGAGGTCAGCAGCAGATGTCCGGTCATCGCCGCTTCGAGCGCGATCTGCGCGGTGTCGTCGTCGCGCATTTCTCCCACGACGATCACGTCGGGATCCTGCCGCAGCACCGAGCGCAGGACCTGGGCGAACCCCAGGCCGATGCCCGCGTTGACCTGGACCTGCGTCACGCCGGGCAGCCGGTACTCGATCGGGTCCTCGACCATGACGATGTTGGTGTCCGGCCGCGTGACCTTGCGCTCGTTGAGCAGGGCGTAGAGGGAGGACGTCTTTCCCGAGCCGGTGGGACCCGCGATGATGATGCCGCCGTAGGGGCGGTTCAGGGCCTTCCGCGTCGCCCCGAGCACCGTCGGATCGTAGAAGATCTGCTCGAGCGCGCGGGTGCTTCCGGCAGCCTCCAGGATGCGCATCACGATCTTCTCGCCGCGGTTGGCCGGCAGCGTCGAAACGCGCAGATCGATGTCTCGCTTGCCCGCCGACATGCCGATGCGCCCGTCCTGGGGAAGGCGCCGCTCGGTGATGTCCAAGCCCGCCAGCACCTTGATGCGGGCGGTGATCCCCTTGAGCGAGGTGCTCGGCGGGATGGGCTCGTTCCAGTCCTGCAACAGGCCGTTGACGCGAAAGCGCACCCGGAAACCAGCCGCGCCCGGCTCGATGTGGATGTCGCTGGCCTCGCGTTCCAGACCCGCCGCGATGATCCGGTTCACCAGGCGGATGGCATCGTCGCCGACCGCGCGCGCGTCCGTCCGTTCGCGGTCCTGCTCGGCGACCGTCTCGAACTGGAACGAGTCGGGATTGACCCGCGGCCCGCCGGCTTTCCTCGGTCCGGCGTCGTCGAGCAGCTTGAGCCGGACCAGGGAGGAGTTGAAGTCCTCCAGACCGATGGCGATGGGGACCACCTGCACGGTCTGCAAAGTCCGTTTCAGCTCGGCCAGCGCGGCGTTGTCCCGCGGATTGACCATCGCAACGGTGAGCACGTTGCCCGCCAGCTTCACTGGAAGCAGGCGGAAGCTGCGGATCAGCTTGGTGGGCACCATGGTGAGGACCGACGGGGAAAGATCGAAGTCCCGCAGCTCCGCGTACGGGATGGTCCCCGAGGTGTCCGGCACTGGCTGAGGCGGAGGCTGCGGCTGCCTGTCCAGCGATGCATCGACCGCCTCGAGCAGCTGCGCCTCGATCTCCGTGATCAGCTCCGGCGTTCCCGGCCTCTCGACGGCCGCGAAGCTGACGACCCGGTCGCCCAGGCGCTTCGCCAGCGCCTCGCCAACGGCCGGAACGCTGCCGATCATGCCCTGCAGGATCGACGCTGGGAGCCAAAGCACCCGGGAGGAGTCGCTGGAGATGACGAAGTAGGGGCTCGGCTTTCCCAGCAGCGCGCCCACCTCGCCGAACAGATCGCCTGGAATCACTTCCTCGACCGGCAAGAGATCGCCGCCCCGGGTGGGCAAGAGGACCTGGGCCTTCCCGGAGAAGAGGATCCCCAGCCCGTCGTTCACCTTGCCGGCGGTGACGATCTCGCTGCCGTCGGCGCACTCGAGACCCTGCACGAGCGAGGAGACCTTGGCGATCACTTCCTTCGCGGCGCCCTTGAAGAGCGCGGTCTTGGTGAGGAAGGGCTGGATCTTGTCCGGCGGCACTTTGACCCGGACGATCCCGTCGAGCAGAGGCGGCGGAGTCACGCTCGCCTCCGGCAATCGCGAGGAATCGGACGGCTCGGCCGGCGCTTGGGCGCCGGTGCTTTGAGGGCCCCCCATTGCCTTCGATCGATACCATGGGCCAGTGAAGCGGCCACATTCCGGGCCTGTGCGTGGGGGTACGCGGGGGTGCGTCGCGCGCTCGTCCAGTTTGCGGCATCCGGCAGGGCTGGCGTTGCCGCGTGAACGATCGGCAAAGGCAAAGCGAGCGTCCGACCTTGCCCCCGGCGTCGCCGAGCAGCAGCTTCTTGCGCCCTTCAGGGCACGGAGACCGACGCCGATGCTTCCCTCGAAGTCTGTCGCAGCGCCCCTGGCCGCGTTCCTCGCTTGCGTCGCGCTGGCGGCGCGCGCGGAGGAGGTCGTCTACGGGCCCGACGGGGCGCCCACCGTCGTGCAGCGCAAGCTCCACACCATGACGGGCCAATGGGAGGCAGGGCTTTCGTTCGGGATCGCGATGAACACCGCGCTGGTGGACCAGCTCGGGGGCATCCTCTCCCTGAGCTATCACCCGAACGAGTGGCTCGATCTCGGCGGCGAGGTCCTCCTCAACCGCGCGTCGCTCTCCACGCTGGCGCGCAACACCCGCGCCGATCTGCGGCCGCGTACCCCGGGGCAGGTCGGGGACGAAATGGCGAACGACAACCAGCTTCGCGCCGGCGCGTTCGCGGTCGGGCGAATCGCCCCCATCTACGGCAAGTTCAACCTGGCCTCGGAGCTCCGGGTCCACTTCCAGGCATTCCTGCTCGGCGGCGCTGGCGCGGCCCAGGTCCATCGCGAGTCGGTGAACCTCTGCGCCGAGCCTGGCACCGGCTCTTGCCAGAGCTTCCAGCAGAGCGACGCGGTCACCGGCGTCGGGTTGGTGGGCGGTGGCTTCCGCTTCTACTTCAACCAGCGCTGGAGCCTGCGCACCGAAGTGCGCGGGTATCTGTTCCGCTCCTCGTACAAGCGCGGCAACGACCTCACCGATCCGTCGACCGGCGCGCAGAAGCCCTATCTCGCCGCCGTCGCGACCTTCGGCGCCGGCCTCTCCTTCCTCTTCTGATCATGCGAACCTTCTTCCTGGCCCTTCTGATCAGCGGAGCAGCGGCGGCGCAGCAGGTCGATCCCGACGCCGTGCGGATCCACGTCCTCGAGCAGCGCCCGTTCACCGAGGCGGGCCGCTGGGAGCTGACCTTCTTCGGCACCACGCAGGTGAACCCGAAGTTCACCATGCACGCGGGCCTCTCCGCTGAAGTGGCGTACCACTTGCGCGAGAACCTCGCGGCGCAGATTGGCCTCTGGTACTTCCCGGTCTCGGTCCAGAGCACGCTCTCGGAGGAGCTGCTCAGCAAGGCCCGCGTGGCGCCGGAAAGCGCGGAGGCGCTCCTGGTTCGCGGTGCCGCGTTGGCCGGCCTCGAGCTGATGCCGATCTACGGCAAGCTCAACGTCTTCGACGGCAAGATCCTGCGCCTCGGGGTCTACCTGAACGGCGGGCTGGGGGCGGCGAAGACGCGCCTGCAGCTGCGGCCATCGACCGATCCGGGCACCGGCCGCACGTTCGGCGACACCGGCTATCGCCCGATCGCCTCTCTGGGCCTGGGCCTGCGCGTCTTCCTCAGCGAGCGGATCACGATGCGCCTCGAGCTGCGCGACTTCGCCTACTCCGGGTACGTCTCGCGGGTGAACGGCTGCAACCATGACGACGTGGCGAAGATCGAGGCTGCCGAGGCGGGCGGTCAAACCGCCACGGGTCTCTCCTCCGGCTGCGACGAGCGGGCCTTCGGAGCGCCCGGGACGCAGGCACAGCTCAACGCCGGAGCGGCGAAGGATCTCCTCGCCCGGCCGTCGGCGGACGTGATCAACAACCTCACCTTCCAGGGCGGCGTGAGCTGGCTCTTCTGAGGACCCCTCGCATGCGTTGGCTGCCCATCCTCGTCCTGCTCGTCTCGGCCGCCGCGCCCGCGGCGCAGGACGGCGCGCTTGCCCGCGCGCTGCAGGACTTCAACGACGGCCGGAATTTGCAGGCGGCGATCGGCTTCCGCCAGGCGGCCGGGTCGGCGGCGGGAGACGATCGCGCCCGGGCCGAGTACTTCCTGGCGCAGGCCCTGGACCGCATGGGGCTGCCCTTCAGCGCCTTTTTCCACTACGCGCAGATCGTGCAAGCCGGCCCGGCGCACGCGTACTGGCTGAAGGCGATCGAAGGGGCCTCCGCTACCGCCGGCCAGCTCCGCGATGAGGTGATCGCGCCCAACCTCTTCGAGAAGGCTTACGGCGAGCAGTTCTCGGGCGTGGAGCCCGCGGCGCTGGCGAGGATCCACGCTTCCCTGGGCCTGCTCGCCTACCGCGCCGGGAGGTACGACGATGCAGCGCTGTTCGTGGGCCGCGTGCCGGCGGGCACTCCAGCCTGGCCAGAAGCGCAGTACGTCGTGGGGCTGCTGCAGCAGCGCACCGACCCTGCCAAGGCCGCGCAGACCTTCCGCGGCATCGTGTCCCTGCCCGGGACGGCGTCCGGGCTGAGGGAGCTGGCCTGGATCGGCCTCGGCCGCACGCTCTACGGCATGCGGCGGTACGCCGAAGCGAGCGCGGCCTACCAGAACCTGCCGCGCTTCTCCCGTCACTGGGACGAGGCGCTCTTCGAGGCCGCCTACGCGGACGTGCAGAACGGCGATCCGGGCGGCGCGCTGGGCAAGCTGCACAGCCTGCATTCGCCCCACCTGCGCGACGAGTTCGCGCCCGAGGCGCTGAACCTCACCGCCATCATCTTCCACCAGCGCTGCCTGTATCCCCAGGTGCGCGCGGCCCAGGCGAAGTTCGACCGGGAGTATCTCCCCATGCGCGACCAGGTGAAAGCGATCCTGGCGCTGGACCTTGCGCTCGAGGAGTACTGGCGGATGCTCCGGCCGGGCGACGCGCGACTGCCGCCCGCCCTGCAGCATCACTTGCAGAAGAACGAGCGCATCGCATCCTTCCGCGACCTGCTCCAGGCGCTGGACCGCGAGTCGGCGCGCATCCGCGCGGACTCCACGCTGGCGGGCAGCGCGCTGGGCGGCGAGCTCGCCGACGGCGTCGCGCGGCAGAAGGAGCTGATCGAGCAGCTCGCCGGCAAGTTCATCCGGGGCAGGCTTGCCGACATGGCCCGGCTCATCGACGTGCTGGAGGGCGACAAGGAGCTGATCGCGTTCGAGACCACCAAGGGAGAGAAGGAGATGCTGGAGTCGCGCTTCGACGTGAGCGCGCAGCTCGCTTCCCAGCAGCTCCGGCGTCCCGCGATTCCGCAGACAGGCCACGAGTATTGGCCCTTCGACGGCGAGTACTGGCCCGACGAGATCGGTTTCTACCGGTACACGCTCAAGGACGCGTGCGCGGGGAGCAAGGAAGAATGAGCCTGCGCGGACTGGCGGCGCTCGCCATCGCCCTGGCGCCCGCGGGACGGGCGTCCCCGGACTCTGGCGCGAAGCCGGCGCCGGCGGAGGCGGCGCTCACGCCGGAGGATGTGAAGGTCGATGCGGCGGCGGATCGCAAGCGCGACCAGCTGATCCAGGATCTCGAGGCGCTCATCCCCCGCATGCCGGAGACCGATCGGAAGGCGGACCTCTACTTCCAACTCGGGGAGCTCTGGTGGGAGAAGGGGCGCTTTGCCTCGTTACAGGAAATCAAGGAATACGACCAGGCCTGGGGACGCTGGTCCGGATCGCGCACGGGCCCGGAACCGACCACCGACACGCAGCGGAGCGACGGGTACCGGAAGAAGGCGCTGCAGATCTACCAGCTCGTCCTCGACCGGTACCCCGGGTACGAGCGGCGCGACGAAGTCCTCTTCGTCGCCGCGCACAACCTCTATGACAGCGGGAGCAAGGCGGAGGGAATCGCCCGGTACGGCGCGCTGATCCAGCAGTACCCGCGCAGCCGCTTCGTCCCCGACGCCTACGTGCAGATCGGCGAGCACTTCTTCGCCGCCAACGATCTTGCCCGCGCGCGCGCCGCCTTCGAGAAGGCAGCCTCGTACCGGCTGCCCAAGCTGTACCCGTTCGCCCTCTACAAGCTGGCCTGGTGCGACTACAACGCGGGCGCCTATTCCGCCGCGATCGCGAAGTTCCAGGAAGTGATCGCGTATTCGGAAGGAGAGACGCGCCGCGATCGGGTGCAGCTCAAGGCCGAAGCGCTCAAGGACATCGTGCTCGCCTACGCGCGCGTCGACGCGGTCGATGGCGCCGTCGCGTACCTGACCGAGAAGGGGGGCGAGCACGCCGTCGACGCCATCGGCAGGCTGGCAGCCACCTACTTCGAAGCCGGGAAGTTCGAGCACTCCATCCGCATCTACCGCCTCCTCCAGCAAAGGGCGCCCGGCCACGCGCTGGCCCCGGCATGGCAGCAGAAGATCGTGCTCGCGTACGACAGGCTGCAGCGCCGCGATCAAGTGCTCTCGGAGATGAAGCGGCTGGTGGGGGAGTACGGCCCGCAGAGCGGCTGGGCGCGGGCCAATGCGGAGCGGAAGGGCGCCGTGGCGGACGCGACCGATCTGGCGGAGAGCGCGCTGCGCGAGCTGGTGCAGGACTACCACCAGGAAGCGATCAAGACGAAGAGCGCGGC
>Ga0137407_10003688_pt1 | contig 10183 bp, 11 predicted proteins | sample CZOMad2_2_16fung_FD_108410 | JGI IMG/M metagenome (GOLD analysis project Ga0137407, IMG submission 108410) | Vadose zone soil fungal communities from Angelo Coast Range Reserve, California, USA - CZOMad2_2_16fungal (Illumina Assembly) | ecosystem: Environmental > Terrestrial > Soil > Vadose...
AGCACCAGAAGTGACGCAGGGTCACCCGCGGACGCGCGGAACCCGCCTGCCCGAAGTCAATCAGACCCCTGAAACGGCGACCACGATGAGTCAAGCCGAAGGAGTGAACCGGTGAGTACCACGGCAACCGCGAGCACGCTGCTCGCCTCCGGCTGCCACCTGGGCTCGGGGTGCGGATTCCCCGCGCCGTCCCTGGACAACTTCAACTTCACCCCGATCTTCTCGATCGGCGGCTTCCACTTCACCAAGCCGATGCTGCTCGCGCTGGTCTGCGCCGGCATCGTCGTGGCGTTCTTCGGGTTCGCTTTCTCCAAGCCGAAGCTTATTCCTCGCGGCGCGCAGAACGTCGCCGAGCTCGGCATGCTGTTCGTCAGGGACCAGATATTGCGACCGCAGCTCGGCAAGAAGGGCGACCGCTTCCTGCCGTTCATTGTCGCGCTGTTCTTCTTCGTCTGGGTCATGAACATCATGGGGATCATCCCGCTGGTGGAGTTTCCTGCGACGTCTAAGATCGCGTTCCCGCTGGCACTGACCCTGATGGTCTGGATCACCTACATCACCCTGGGCATCAGGTACCAGGGGCCGATCGGCTACTTCAAGAACATGGCGGTCCCGGCCGGCGCGCCGTGGTGGATCTTGCCGCTGCTGAGCCCGATCGAGCTGCTGTCGAACATCATTGTGCGGCCGTTCACGCTCACGATCCGGCTGTTCGCCAACATGCTGGCCGGCCACCTGCTGCTGCTGGTGTTCGCGCTGGCGTCCTGGTACCTGTTCAGCGCTTCGATCGGCCTGCTCTTCGCGGCGACCTCGTTCGTCATGACGATCATTTTGACCGGGCTTGAGGTGCTGATCCAGGCACTGCAGGCATTCATCTTCGCCACGCTGACTGCGTTCTACTTCGCGGACGCGATGGAGTCATCGCACTGAACCGACTCGACCCCTGAACCGACTCAACCAGAGCCCCGGCGGGAAGAGCCGCCGACCGGAAGCAAGGAACCGACACATGCATCCACTGGCCACCGTCCTAGCGGCGGGCACAACCACCATTCATATCCAGAATCTTGGCGCGCTCGTCTACGGTCTGGCAGCGATCGGCCCGGGCATCGGCATCGGCCTGGTCTTCGGCCATGCCATCGAGGGGATGGCCCGCCAGCCCGAGGCCGCGGGCCTGATCACCACGTATATGTGGATCGGATTCGCGTTGACCGAGGCACTCGCGCTGATCGGCATCGCGGTCCCGTTCTTTATCAAGTGAGTCGGCGCAGGCCGGAGAGGTAGCCGCATGATGTACCTGGCGCAGGCGCAGCAGAATCCCCTAGTCCCCGACCTGACCGAGCTGATCATCGGCGCCGTCTCGTTTCTGATCGTCTTTAGCCTGCTCGCCAAGGTCCTGATGCCGCGGATCTCCAAGACCCTGGAGGAGCGCACCGACAAGATCGAGGGCGGGCTGCACCGCGCGGAAGAGGCCCAGGCCGAGGCGAGCCGGACGCTTGAGCAGTACCGTGCGCAGCTCGCCGACGCCAGGCATGAGGCCTCGCGGCTCCGCGAAGAGGCCAGGGAGCAGGGCGCCCGGATCAAGGCGGAGCTGCGGGCCGAAGGGGAGGCGGAGCGGCAGCGGATCGTGGAGGCGGCGCACGCGCAGCTGGATGCCGACCGGCAGCAGGCGATCACTGCGCTGCGGGCCGAGGTCGGGGCGCTCGCGGTGGATCTGGCCGGCCGGATCGTCGGCGAGTCCCTGGAAGACGAGGCCCGGCAGCGCCGGACCGTCGACCGGTTCCTTGCGCGGCTGGAGGAGCAGTCCGGGGACTCAGCTGGAGCCAGGGCCACGTCATGAGAAGCGCGAGCAGGGCATCACTTGCCCAGGCCATAGAGCGGCTGTCGGCTGCCGCGGTCGGCGGGCATGCCAGGCAGCTCGGCGATGAGCTCTTTGCCGTGGTCGGGGTGCTCGACCGGGAGCCTGGCCTCCGCCGCATGCTGTCCGACCCGTCGCGATCGGCGGACGCGAAGGCAGGCCTGGCCGAGGCCGTGCTCGGCGGGAAGGTCTCTGCCGCGGCGCTCGACGTGGTGACCGGCCTCGCCCGCAGCCGCTGGTCGGCTCCCGGGGACCTGACCGACGCAGCCGAGCAGCTCGCCGTGCTGGCGGTCGTCGAGGGCGCGGAAGACGAGGGCACGCTGGATGAGCTTGAGGACGAACTCTTCAGGTTCGGCCGGATCGTCGACGCCGAGCCCGACCTCCGGGTGGCGCTTTCCAGTCCGTTCGTCGATCCGGAGCGTAAGCAGCACCTGCTGGACACGCTGCTGGCCGGCAAGGTCACGCCGTCGGCGCTGCGCCTGATCACCGAGGCCGCATTCCACCCCCGGGGACGTAGCCTGGATAAGAGCCTGGACGAGTACGCGGGCCTGGCGGCGCAGCGGCGCGAGCGGCTGGTCGCCGAGGTGCACGTGGCGGCCGAGCTCACCGAGGAGCAGCGCAGCAGGCTGGCGGCGGCGCTTGCCGCCGCCTACGGCCACGATGTGCACCTGAATGTCGTGCTCGACCCGGAGGTCGTCGGCGGGATGTCCGTTCAGATAGCCGACGAGCTCATTGACGGAAGCCTGGCGACGCGGCTGGCAGCGCTCCGGCGCAGGCTAGCCGCCTGAGCGTGCAGGCCGCTGGCTGCCACGGACGCTGACAGACCTGATGATCGAGACGAGAGAGATACGAGGACAATGGCGGAGCTGACAATCCGGCCCGATGAAATCCGGGACGCGCTGGCCGAATTCGTCCGGTCTTACGAGCCGGAGGAGGCCTCAACTGAGGAGGTCGGCATCGTTGCGGAGTGCGGCGACGGCATTGCGCGGGTCGAGGGGCTGCCATCGGCCATGGCGAACGAGCTACTCGAGTTCGAGGACGGCACGCGCGGCCTTGCGCTGAACCTCGACGTACGCGAGATCGGCGTGGTGATCCTCGGCGACTTCAGCAAGATCGACCAGGGCCAGAAGGTCCGCCGCACCGGCGAGGTACTCTCCGTCCCGGTCGGCGACAGCTTCCTCGGCCGGGTCGTCGGCCCGCTGGGCGAGCCGCTGGATGGCAAGGGCCCGATCACCGACACCGAGCTGCGCCCCCTGGAGGTGCAGGCGCCGTCCGTGGTGCAGCGCCAGAAGGTCAACGAGCCGCTGCAGACCGGGATTAAGGCGATCGACGCGATGACCCCGATCGGCCGCGGCCAGCGCGAGCTGATCATCGGCGACCGGCAGACCGGCAAGACGGCCATCGCCATCGACACGATCATCAACCAGAAGGGCAACTGGGAGTCGGGTGACCCGGCCAGGCAGGTGAAGTGCGTCTATGTCGCCGTCGGCCAGAAGGGCTCGACCATCGCTCAGATCCGCCAGTCCCTCGAGGACGCTGGCGCGCTGGAGTACACCACGATCGTCGCAGCTCCGGCGTCTGACCCGGCCGGCTACAAGTACATCGCCCCGTACACCGGCTCGGCGATCGGCCAGCACTGGATGTACGCCGGCCAGCACGTGCTGATCATCTTTGACGACCTGACCAAGCAGGCGGAGGCCTACCGTGCCGTCTCGCTGCTGCTGCGCCGCCCGCCCGGCCGTGAGGCCTATCCGGGCGATGTGTTCTACCTGCACTCGCGGCTGCTGGAGCGCTGCGCGAAGCTCTCCGATGACCTCGGCGGCGGCTCGCTCACCGGGCTGCCGATCGTGGAGACGAAGGCGAACGACATCTCGGCTTACATCCCGACGAACGTCATCTCGATCACGGACGGGCAGATCTTCCTGGAGACCGACCTGTTCAACTCCGGCGTCCGCCCGGCTATCAACGTCGGCCAGTCGGTGTCCAGGGTCGGCGGCGACGCCCAGATCAAGGCAATGAAGAACGTGGCCGGCGGCCTGAAGCTGGCCCTCTCGCAGTACCGCGACCTGGAGGCTTTCGCCTCGTTCGCCTCGGACCTCGACGCGGTGTCCCGCGCGCAGCTGGACCGGGGGGGCAGGCTGGTCGAGCTGCTCAAGCAGCCGCAGTACAGTCCGCTGGCGGTGGAGCAGCAGGTGGTCACCGTATGGGCTGGAACCTCCGGGCTGCTCGACGACGTGCCGCTGGAGGACATCCGCCGCTTCGAGCGCGAGTTCCTCGATCAGCTCCGCCGGGACAAGTCCGGGATCCTGGACGCGATCAGGGAGACCGGCGAGTTGTCTGATGACACCGTCACCGCGCTCAAGGATGCCATCGAGGAATTCCGGCGCGGATTCGAGACGAGCGCCGGGGACATGCTGGTGACAGGCGAAGACGAAGAGCAGGTGGAGGCCGTCGATGAGAGCGAGGTCGGCCAGGAGAAGGTAGCCAGGCGCGTTCCGCCGGCCGAGAAGAAGTAGGCGGACGGCACGGCATGGGAGCCCAGCTTCGCGCAGTCAGGCGGCGGATCCGCACGGTCCAGTCCACCGCCAAGATCACGCGCGCCCAGGAGCTGATCGCGTCGTCGCGGGTCGTCAGGGCCCAGCAGCGCCTCCGCGAGGCCACGCCCTACGCACAGGAGCTCACCCAGGCCATCGAGGCCGTGGTGAGCCGCTCATCCCAGATCAACCATCCGCTGACCAGCGAGCCGGCGGACCCGACCAGAGCCGCGGTCCTGATCCTGACCAGCGATCGCGGTTTCTGCGGCGGGTTCAACACCAGCGTGCTGCGCGAAGCCCAGGGACTTCGTGCCCTGCTGGAGGATCGCGGCATCGAGGCAGTGCCCTACGTCTCCGGGCGCAAGGGCATCAGCTGGCACCGGTTCCGCCAGCGGGAGATGGCGGGCGAGTGGAGCGGTTTCTCTGAGGTCCCGGCGCAGAAGAATGCCAGCGAGATCACCTCGGCCCTGCTGGAGGCGTTCGAGCGGCCCGCCGACGAGGGCGGGGTGGACGAGATTCACGTCGTCTACACGGAGTTCGTCTCCATGCTGACCCAGAGGCCGGTGATCCGCCGGCTGCTGCCGCTGCAGATCGAGGAGACCACCGAGGCGCCCTACGGGCCGGTGCCGGTGTACGAATTCGAGCCGTCGCCCGAGGCTGTGCTGAATGCCCTGCTGCCGTGGTATGTGGAGAGCAGGATCTTCCATGCCTTGCTCGAATCCGCGGCCGCCGAGATCGCGGCCCGCCGGCGCGCGATGAAATCGGCGACGGATAACGCCAACGACCTGCTTGAGCAGCTCACCCGTGAGGCGAACAAGGCACGCCAGGCAGAGATCACCCAGGAAATCAGCGAGATCGTCGGGGGCGCCAACGCGCTGGCTGAGACGATCGCAGGGAGTAAGTGAGCATCAACATGGCAACAACCGCAGAGAAGAAGCCTCCTGCTGAGAACGGGGATGCCGCCAGCGCCGGCACCGGCCGGGTCGTGCGGGTCATCGGCCCCGTTGTCGACGTGGAGTTTCCCGCCGCGGAGATTCCCGACATCTACAACGCGCTGCACGTGGACGTCACGCTGGAGGACGAGGTAAAGACGCTGACCCTGGAAGTCGCCCAGGACATCGGCGACAACGTCATCCGCACCATCTCGATGCAGCCCACCGACGGCCTGGTCCGCGGGGCGGCGGTGACGGACACGGGCAGCTCGATCTCGGTGCCGGTCGGCGATGTCACCAAAGGTCACGTCTTCAACGTGCTCGGTGAGACGCTCGACGTGCCCACCGCTTCGCTGAAGATCACCGAGCGCTGGGGGATCCACCGGGACCCGCCGCCCTTCGACCAGCTGGAGGCGCGGACCGAGATCCTGGAGACCGGGATCAAGGTGCTCGACCTGCTCACCCCCTACGTCAAGGGCGGCAAGATCGGCCTGTTCGGCGGCGCCGGCGTGGGGAAGACCGTCCTCATCCAGGAGATGATCACCAGGGTCGCCAAGACGGCCGGGGTGTCCGTCTTCGCCGGAGTGGGGGAGCGCACCCGCGAGGGCAACGACCTGTTCATCGAGATGACGGATTCCGGTGTCATCAAGGACACCGCCCTGGTCTTCGGCCAGATGGACGAGCCGCCGGGCACCAGGCTGCGGGTTGGCCTGGCCGCGCTGACCATGGCGGAGTACTTCCGCGACGAACAGGGCCAGGACGTGCTGCTGTTCATCGACAACATCTTCCGGTTTACCCAGGCAGGCTCCGAGGTGTCCACGCTGCTCGGGCGGATGCCCTCGGCGGTGGGCTACCAGCCGACCCTGGCCGACGAGATGGGCCAGTTGCAGGAGCGGATCACCTCCACCCGGGGTCACTCGATCACGTCGATGCAGGCCATCTACGTGCCGGCCGACGACATCACCGACCCGGCACCGCACACCACGTTCGCGCATCTCGACGCGACGACCGTGCTCTCCCGGGAGATCACCCAGAAGGGGATCTTCCCGGCGGTCGACCCGCTCGACTCCACCTCCCGGATCCTGGACCCGACGTACGTGGGCCAGGAACATTACGACGTCGCGCGAGAGGTACAGCGGATTCTGCAGCGCTACAAGGAACTCCAGGACATCATCGCCATCCTGGGCATCGACGAGCTGTCCGAGGAAGACAAGGTCGCCGTTCAGCGCGCACGGCGGATCGAGCGATTCCTGTCGCACCCTATGTTCGTGGCCGAGCAGTTTACTGGCCAGCCCGGCGTGACCGTCCCGCTGGAGGAGACGATCTCCTCGTTCAAGGCGATCTCCGAAGGCAAGTACGATCACCTCCCTGAGCAGGCGTTCTTCATGTGCGGCGGGATCGAGGACGTGGAGAAGAAGGCCAAGGAGCTGGAGCGGTCGTGACGGAGTCGCGCATGGCGGCCGGCCTAACGCGGTCGCGCGAGACCGGCGGCGTGACGGAGTCGCGCGAGGTGACCGTCGTGACGGAGTCGCGCGTGGTGGGCTCCGTGCCGGGGTCGCGCGTGGTGGGCTCCGTGCCGGGGTCGCGCGAGGTGGCACCGTGACGCTGCGCGTGGAACTGGTCGCCCCCGAGGGCGAGATCTGGGCAGGCGATGCGCAGCGGGTTATCGCCAAGACCCTGGATGGGGATATCGGAATCCTGACCGGTCACGCGCCCGTGCTCGGCATCCTCGCGGAGGGCAGCATCGTGCGGATCCTGCCCGAGGATGACCAGGCGGGCGGCGGTGAATTGGTCACCGCGATCGGCGGGGGCTTCCTGTCCGTCGCGGACGACCGGGTGTCGATCCTGGCACGCGAGGCCCAGCTCGGCAGCGACGTCGACCGTGCTGAGGCGCAGGCAGCTCTTGATGCCGCGCTGGAAGCCGCCGACCCCGGCGCGGAAGACAGCGCGGCCGTCCGATACCTCAGAGCGCAGCTCAGGGCCGCCGGCGACCGGGCCTGACGAGGGCCGGCTCGGAGGGCTGGGTGGCAGCAGCGCTGGAACTCGGCGCGGTCTGGATCCTCGCCGCCCTGCTCGCGCTCGCCGTGGCTGCCGCGGCGGGCATCGCGATCCGCCGGATCCTGCTCGAGCGGGGCGGCGGGACCGTCGAGTGCGGGCTGCGCCGCAGTCCCGAGCAGAGCTGGCGGCTTGGCCTCGCTGCCTACCAGCCCGCCGAGCTGCGCTGGTATGACGCCTTCGGCGTGCTGCTGAGACCCCGCGCTGTCTTCGCGCGGCAGGCGCTCAGCGTCGAGTCCCGGCGGCCCGCTGATGCCTGGGAGTCGGCGAGCCTGGGCCAGGGCCTGGTCGTGGTGGAGTGCCGCACGGCGGAGTGTGACGGGCCTGTGGAGCTGGCCATGAGCGAGGCGGCCCTGACCGGGTTCCTGGCCTGGCTCGAATCCGCGCCGCCGGGACGCGGCAACAGTCCCCGCTGACCTCGCGCCTGCGGCGCAGATCGTCGCCCCTGAGCAGGGGCTCAGCGCTTCCCGCCTGGCTTCCACAGCAGGTCGCCGCCCGGCTCGTTGGCCCGGCGGGCCAGGATGAACAGCAAGTCGGACAGCCTGTTGAGATACCGGGCTGGCCGCGGGTGCATGGCGTCGCCATACGCGGCGATGGCTGCCCAGGTGCTCCGCTCGGCCCTCCGGACGACTGTCCTGGCCGTGTGCAGCAGCGCCGCTCCCGCCGTGCCGCCCGGCAGCACGAAGCTACGCAGGGTGGGCAGCCCCTCGTTGTGGGCGTCGCATTCCCGCTCGAGCGCGGTCACGTAGCTATCGTCGATTCGCATCGGCGGGTAGGCGGGATCCGTCGTCACCGGCGTGCAGAGGTCTGCGCCCACATCGAACAGCTCGTTCTGAATGCGGATCAGCAGCGCGGTGATCTCGCCGGGCAGCCCGCCCATGGTGACGGCGACTCCGATGGCCGAGTTGGCCTCGTCGACGTCAGCGTAGGCCGTGAGCCGCGGGTCGGTCTTGGCCGCGCGGCTGGCGTCGCCGAGCCCGGTGGTCCCGTCGTCGCCGGTCCGGGTGTAGATGCGGGAGAGCACTACCGGCGTCTCGCCTTTGTCACGCGCCATGGCTCCACCGTAGCTGGCGCCGGGGAGCAGCGGCCGCCGCACAGGGGCCGCCGCACAGGGGCCGCCGCACGGGGGCCGCGCACAAGGGCCGCTGCACGGGGGCCGCGCACAAGGGCCGCCGCACGGGGGCCGCCGCACGGGGGCCGCCGCTCGGGGGCCGCCGCACGGGGGCCGCCGGCACCAGGGCCGCCGGCACAGGGGCCGCTGGCCGGGCTGGCGTCGAGTGGCGGGGCCGCCAGGACGCGCTTGAGGGACAGCGTGAGACCTGCAGGCGATGTAGCCTAAAATGTAGCGTTCCGTATCAGCTGTGAGCCCAGCTAGCACGTAGGCCGCTGCCCGCAAGACTGCACGATACTTATCTGACCTGGGTATTCACATATTGATGACGATGTGGCATCGTATAAGCACGAAGGGTTATCAGTGACGATGAGTGATTGCCTGGAGAGTAGAGGATTGATTTCGGTCATCAATCTGATAGCCCTGACCAGGCCGTAACAAGACCTGGGGCGGGTTGGCAGTAGCTGACTCGCGGGTCACTTTCGTTAAGTGCCCAGGTGGTTCTCGGGGGCCCGCCTGACTTGACGAGTGATCCGAGTGGGGCGGAGGGCATGCTCCCGCGACGGGAGAGCCCTGACGGCGCCGCCGGCCGGGGGCCGCGCGGACCCGCCCGGCCGGCGTGGGAGGGCTGGGGAAATCCCGCCCTCCCCGCCGGCTCAGCCCGTACCGCCGCCGGCCGGCGCCGGTGCCGCCTCGCGCCCGCTTCCGGCCGGCCCTGCTCCGCCGGCACCGCTCCCGCCGCGCGCCGCTTCTGGCCGGCCCTGCTCCGGCCGGCACCTCCCGCCCATGCTGGTTCACGCCGGTGCCGCCTCCGGTCAGTACTGCCGTCCCGGGCCGGAATCTGGTCACTTCACCCGAGGGCTATGAGCAGCAACCGACGAGTAGGTGTTAGCGACCTCGTTATTTGAAGATCCGGCGGCCGGACTGCATGAAGATGCGTCGGCAAGGCTCCGTGAGCATCCCGCTCTCCTCGGCTGCTTGATCTTGCACCGGTCCTCGCCGCCGTCCAGTGTGGGTGATCACCAGGATCTCGCTGGCGGCCACGAGGAGGGCGCCGTGGCCATCACAGAGAGCGACCGGATTCTCGGAACACTGCGCTGCGGGTCAGCTGCCGAACGCCGACTCGGCGCGCTGGGCCGGCGATTCAGTCTCTGCTGTGAGCGTGCGCAGATTATGCGGTTCTGCGCGGGTGACGCTGTGCCCGAGATGTTCACCGCGGTGGGCGGTACCGGCGACGTCGATGCTCTGTGGTCGCGTAAGTGCTGCGTTGCCGAATCTGCCCGGATAGAAGATTAGCGGCGCCGCTGCGCGGTGCCGGGTCTGCACCAGCCTCCTGTCCGAGCCGTTCACCCCCGGGCGGCCCGCACCCATGCCGGAGGAGCCCCCGAGGGTGGCCTGCACCGCAATAATGCGCGCGGCGGCCGCGAGCGGTAAGCTCAGGTGATATGTCACGTAACGGCAAGACGGTCTCGGCGCCTGCCGGCGGGTGGCTCGACGGGGACCAGCAGCGGGCGTGGCTGGCCTATATCCGGGTCCAGCTGCGCCTGGCGTACGAGATGAATCGCCAGCTCCTCGCCGATAGCGGCATGTCGCTGCCCGATTATGACGTGCTGACGGGGCTGAGCGTTGCTGAAGGGGGGCGGATGCAGATCACGGTGCTCGCCGCCCAGATCGGCTGGGAGCGCAGCCGGGTGTCCCA
>Ga0137407_10003689_pt1 | contig 10182 bp, 7 predicted proteins | sample CZOMad2_2_16fung_FD_108410 | JGI IMG/M metagenome (GOLD analysis project Ga0137407, IMG submission 108410) | Vadose zone soil fungal communities from Angelo Coast Range Reserve, California, USA - CZOMad2_2_16fungal (Illumina Assembly) | ecosystem: Environmental > Terrestrial > Soil > Vadose zone...
GTTCTTGCGCCGCCTTTCCCCAGCGCCCCTGTATCGCCGGACCTGAGGCTAATCCTTCCAGGCAGTCGCCGTGGTATGGGCAACCGCCGGGATAGGGATCTCGCGCCAAGTCATGCGGGACCCGAATGTGTCCCATCTCCGGATGCACCAGCCCGTGAAGAACGCGGCCATTGACGATGGCGCCGCCGCCAATCCCGGTGCCCACCGTGAGGTAAAGAAAATCGGTCAGGTTTTGGGCGGCCCCCCAGCGGGCCTCGCCGAGGGCGGCCGCGTCCACATCCGTGTCAAACCCAACCGGCACGTTCAGAGCCTCGCGCACCGTCCCCGCCAGATTGAAATTCTGCCATCCTACTTTCGGGGTGGACGTGACGTAGCCAAAAGTGAGCGAGGTGTGGTGCAGATCGATCGGCCCAAACGAACCGATTCCCACCGCCTTCAATTCCCCGTGAGATTCCTCGCGCAGAAACTTGATGGCGAGCGCCAGCGTGGCGTCGGGCGAAGTCGTCGGGAACTGCACAGTCTTCAAGTCGGTGGGTCCGGTTCCCACGCCGCAAACGAACTTGGTGCCGCCCGCTTCTATCGCTCCAAGCATTTTTCGATAGGCCCCAAGGCAGTCTGCCACAGAACTTCATGAGGACAAAATTTCGCCGGAGCTAAAAACAAGTTACTCAGGTCCCCGTACAGCTGGCATTGGCCCAGTAACCGGTGACCCGCACCATCTCCCTTTCCCCATGACCGCATGGGACTTATCGGGTTTTCCGGACTTCAGATAAGGTTCCTCTAATGTTGCCCAGAAATTGGTTCCCCTCGCTTCGCTGTTGCTGCCGGCGTCCGTATTGCCCAGCTGCGGTGGCGGTCTCACCTCCACCACCAAACCAACGACGCCCACGAGCCCGGCGCCGACCGTAGCCTCGATCACTCCCAACACCGGGACAAGCAACGGTGGCACGACGATCACCATCACGGGCATAGGCTTCCTGACAGGAGCCACCGTGAGCTTTGGCGGAACCCAAACCACGAACGTGACCCTGGCTGGCAGCACATCGATCACTGCGACCGCGCCGGCCCACGCACCCGGGGCCATTCGGATCCTCGACAACGTCGTACTGCAGCCGGGGAATTTTCTGGATATCCAGGGCGTGACCAACTTCGATGGCCAGGAGCAGGGACTGTTGGGCCTGGCCTTCCATCCCAACTTCGCCACCAACCATAAGTTTTACGTGAACTACACGCTCGACCAGCTGGCCACCTTTGTGATTAGGCAAGGGCTGGTTCACCACTAGCAGAACGCGCTCGCTGTTGGGGTCGGCTGTGTTGGGATCGGTTGGCAGGGTCTGGAACTCGGAAATGATGGTCTCCCGGGTGCCCTGCGAAGGGTGGGACTCCACAAATTCAAAACCCTGGGGATTTTCTTACAGCCCCCACCTCAAAACCCCGCGCGCCCTTCTCGAATCCTCCGGGAGAAATCCGGAGCGTCATTCGCTGCCCGTGCCGCGGCATTGATGTGGGCCTGTTCCTTGAATCGATCAAAAGGCAGATTCTTCGTCGCCAGATCTCCGCGTTCATACAACATCCGGTCCGCATGCCCGTTCAGCAGCACCCGCCAATCCCATTCCGGCTCTCCCGCTAGCCGCGTGATGTTCGTCGTGCAGTTATTGGTCAGCGCGTTGTACCACTCCGGCTTGGTTCGTATGTGGTTTATTTTCTCCAGATAGTTCAGAAACGTGCTTCGCGCATGCTGGGGCGTGGCTAAGGTGTGAAAAAGATAGGTCTCCTCTCCCTTACGGTAATTGGTCCGCAGACGAACCACGTCGCGCTCGTCGCTCACCGTATAAATCAGTTCGTAGTACCGGAAAAATCCACGGATGGCGGAATACTCCTCTCCCACTTCCTTCCGAGTCTCGATCGACATTGCGATGTGATCGTTGTCGCCGAACTGGAAACTTACGATGGGATGCGCGATCCAGGGTGAACCCCAGTAGGTGAGAAAAATGTCCATGCCCCGTATTTGCGAGAGGTCGAACGATCGAGTCTCCCAGTGCGGGGTGTAGTCGCCTTCGGTGCGGTAGTCGCAATTGCGGACGTTGTGGATGGTTACATGATCGCCATCGATTTCCGCCCAGGCGGTCTGCGCCACATCAGGCTGCCAGGCGCGGTCATTCGACGGCTTCAGCCTGAGCCACCAGGCCAGCACCAGGGCGAATGCAGCGATGCAAATTGCGATGCCCTTACCGCGCCCGCGGAAAACCAGCAGCATTCCCAGCATCGCGATCCCACAGCCGGACGCCACCAGGCCTCGAAGCGCTATGCCGGAGAGCAGATCGAAATACAGAGCGGCCACCGCCCATACCGCGAGCAATAGCACCAGAGACCAGGCGAATCCGCGTCCCACCACACTCGCGATTCGCCGCCATAACGGGGATGGCTTCATCCACCAGTCCAGTTTTATGCGTAGATTCCGCGCTGCCGCAGCGTATAGGCGACACGGTCTAGGGCCAGCATGTAGGCCGCAATGCGGTTGCTGACGCCGTGAGTCTCGGCGTACTTCAAGACTTCTGCGAACGCGGTCCGCATGGTGTGCTTCAGATGATCGTTAACCACGGGCTCCGTCCAGAAATATCCCTGGCGATCCTGCACCCATTCGAAATAGGAAACTGTGACTCCGCCCGAGTTCGCCAGGATGTCCGGAATCACAAACACACCCTTGTCGACCAGAATTTCATCGGCTTCGGCGGTGGTCGGACCATTCGCTCCCTCGCAGAGAATCTTGGCCCTAATCTGTGCCGCATTGCGGCTGGTGATCTGGTTCTCGATCGCCGCCGGGATAAGAATGTCGCAGTCCGCGACCAGCAGGTCGGCAGAACTTATTTCCTCGGCGTCGGGGAACCCGTTCAGCGTGCGGTTGCGCTCGTGGTGCAGCGACAGTGCCTCAATATCAATGCCATTCTTGTTGTAGAGACCACCTTGGCTGCCGGAAACGCCGACGATCTTGTACCCCTTCCGGCGCATGAGACGGGCAGCATTCGAGCCCACATTGCCAAACCCCTGAATCACCACCCCTGTATGCTCCGGAGTCATGGCCAGCCGCTTGACCGCTTCGTCACAAACAATCATCAGGCCACGGCCGGTGGCTTCAATGCGTCCATGCGATCCACCCAGTTCAAGAGGCTTGCCGGTCACGACCGCGGTGACGGTGTGGTGCACATGCATGGAGTAGGTATCCATGATCCAGGCCATGATCTGCCCGTCGGTGTTGACGTCAGGGCCCGGGACATCTTTTTCCGGTCCCAGCACCTCCATCAACTCCGACGTATAGCGGCGCGTCAGGCGCTCGAGTTCACGCCGCGACATCTTGTCGGGATCGCAAATAACTCCACCAGCCGCGCCCCCGAACGGAATGTCCACCACGGCGCACTTCCAGGTCATCCAGCTGGCCAACGCGCGCGTCTCGTCCAAAGTGACGTTGGGGGTGTAACGAATTCCGCCCTTGGCCGGCCCCCGATCGATCGAATGCTGTACTCTGAACCCGGTAAAAGTCTCCAGGCGGCCATCGTCCATCTGCACTGGGATGTGCACGATCAGTTCCCGGGTAGGCAAGCGCAGGATCTTCCAGAGCCCGTCGTCGAGCTTCAGCTTTTGCGCCGCCACGTCGGACCGGGCAACCTGCGCTTCCCACGGATTGATTTCTTCCAGATATGCAGTCGGCATGCGGATGTATTGGCCGGGAACTAGTTCGTTGGGCGAACCGGTCCGAAACAGAGTCTATCTCAGTATCCCACAGTCGGAGCGGGCCTGCGCTAGGGGTGTGGATGCGAAAAGGCGCCAGCCGCGAAGCGGCGCAAGAATGCAGCCCAAGGCCCAAGCCCTGGGTGGTAAGCGGGAAATGACACAGCCTTGAAAGGGCGAAAGAACCGGGGGTCTATCCCTTCATACCTGACGCCATCTTCTGCGCCTTGATCCGAACAAACGCATAGTTCAAGGCCGGCAACGAATTAAATCCGGCAGCGTCCGCATAGAACTTCTGCGCCTTCTCCTTCTCCCCTTTTGCCTGGTAGGCCTGGCCCAGACGATACAGGTTGCGCGGATCCTGCTGGTTGGCGTGTTCCAGCTCTTTGATCGCAGCGTCGTAATCTCTTTGAGCCAGTGCAATGCGGCCCGTCAATTCATGAGCGAGTTTTACCTGCGCCGGATTTCCGGACGCCTCGGCTCCCTGGCGAAATTCATCCGCATGAGTTTTCGCGCCGGCATAGTCTTTCTTCCCGATCGCCAACGCGCTCAGATTGAAATGATGCAGAAGCTTGGCGTTATTTTTGATCTCCTGTGACAGGCTTGAGCTTTCCACAATCTGGAAAGACCGGTCGAACTGCTGCGCCGCCAGGTCGTACTTTGCCATCTCCGCGATGATGTTGCCCTTGGCTTGAAGGTCCGCCGCCATGGACGCGACGTCGTTCTTCTTCTCCGCTACCGCATACTCCTTGTCCATGGCCTGAACCGCTTTGTCCAGCTTGCCACCATCGGAAGCCACGACAGCCATGCCGAACAACGCGGTCCGAAGCTCTCCGTCATTGCGCGACTGGTCCACGACTTTCTGCAGTTCCGCATCCGCCTCCGCCGGCTTGCCCAGGTAGAGCAGATCAGCGGAAATCCCGAAGTGCGATGGCACGAAGTGCGGATCGATCGTCAGCGCCTTGCGGTATTGCGTGATCGATTCGTCGAATTTCCCCATCTTCAGCAAGAGTTCCCCATACGAGTCATAAGGATTCGGATCGTTCGGAATCAGCTCGATGTATTTCCTGAACGCCTGCTCGGCGTCGGCATACTCGCCCGTTTGCCGATAAGCATAACCCAGCAGGTTGTAGGCAGCCGAGTAGTTTGGAGACACCTCGGTCGCTTTCTTCAAGTGCGTGATGGACTGGGTAAAATCCTGTTGCACAAAGTCGAATGTGCCTAAATTGAAAAGCGCGCGTTCGTCATTCGGATAAGCCGCAATCAGCTTCTGGAGATACTCCTTCTGTTTCGCTACGTCGCCATTCGCCGCCGCCTGGTTCGTCAGGATGAGGAACCTCTCCCCATCCGAAGCCTTGTCCGCCAGGCTCACTGCCTTGTTCAAATGCTCGAAGAATTCTTTCGTCGTAGCTGCGGCATTGGCTCTGGCCAACTCTGCGGAAGCGAATTCGGGATCGAGCGCGATGGCCTTGTCAAAGTGCTGGACCGACTCCTGCGCCTGCAACTTTTCCGCCAGGTCCCGCCCCAGGAGGAATTCCTTCCTCGCATCCTCTGATTTGGTTGTGATGGGAATCTTGACGGCCGAAGCCGCAGGTGCGGATGCTCCTGTATTGTTCGTTCTGTCGCAGGCGCTCCAGGTCGCGGTGCCCAACACGACCAGCCCCAATATCAAACGGTTGAATCCATTTCGGCGCATAGAGTGACTCCTTCGAATTTGTGCGGAGATGGACGGACTCGCCCCTAAGCGAAAAATGTCTCGTCCCGAATCGTTTCCCTGAAACCTACAGGCTGGAGCCGACTGATGTCCCGTTGTGCTAGACGTGGACCAGATGGATTTGGGTAGCGGGAATCATGGGGGTGCACTGGGTTGGCTCAATACTTAACATAACAATTAACAAATGACCCTCGGCCAATCTGCGGGCTGGTTCATGCCGCGGCGAGATAGACATACCGCAAAATAAAAAGCACAGTCAATATCCAAACCAGCAGGTTGATCTCACGAGTTTTTCCAGCCGCGATTTTCACCACCGTATAGGAAATCAGTCCCAGGCTCAGGCCAGTCGCAATGCTGAAGGTCAACGGCGTGGCCAGCATCGTAATAAACGCGGGCACGGCCTCGCTGAAATCAGCCCAGGCGATGTGCGCGATCGACTGCGTCATCAGCGCGCCCACCAGAATCAGCGCCGGGGCAGTGGCATAGCCTGGGATCGCAGTCGCCAGGGGAGAGCAAAACATCGCCGCTATAAAGAGCACGGCGACCGCGATGTTGCTGAGTCCGGTGCGAGCCCCGGCCGCGATACCGGCAACGCTTTCGATGTAACTCGTCACCGTGGACGTGCCTGAGACCGCCCCGAAAATCGTCCCTGTCGCGTCCGCCAGCAGCGCCCTGCCCACCCGGGGGATCTTCCCGTCCTTGATAAACCCTCCCTGCTCGCACACTCCGACCAGAGTGCCAACATTGTCGAACAAGTCCACGAACAGGAAAGCAAACAGGATTTCGAGAAACCCCAGATGAATGGCGCCACGAAAATCCAACTGCAGAAAAGTAGATGAAGGGTGAGGCATCGAAAAGATCGCCGTAGGCCACTGCGTAATGCCGCGCAGCATGCCGAGAAGCGTGGTCCCGCAAATCCCCATCAGGATCGCACCATTCACCTTCCGCGCCATCAGGAATAGGGTCAGCACAATTCCAAAGCAGGCCATCTGTACCTCTTTGTCCGCAAAGCTGCCCAGGCCGACAAATGTAGCCGCGTTGGCCACCACCAGCTTCGCGTTTCGCAGCCCGACGAACGCGATGAAGAAGCCGATGCCGGTGGCGGTCGCATGCTTCAGGCAATCGGGCATACCGTTGACGATCTGCTCGCGGACCCGCGTGACCGTCAGCACAAGGAAAAGAACGCCGGAGAAAAAGACCACTCCCAGCGCTGTGCGCCACGGCACGTGCATGCTCAGGCAAACCGAATATGTGAAATAAGCGTTCAGCGACATGCCCGGCGCTAGTGCTATCGGATAGTTGGCGTAGAGCCCCATCACCAGCGTCGCCACTGCGGCCGAAAGGCAAGTCGCAAACACCACGCCTTCGACCGGCATTCCCGCCTGTGCCAGGATTTGCGGATTCACCACGACGATGTAGGCCATCGTCAGGAAAGTCGTGACGCCGCCCAGCATCTCCTGCCTCACGGAGGTGCGGTTTTCCGTCAGCCTGAAATAACGTTCGAGCAAACTATCTCCTCGAGGTTTGGGCACGCCAAGTTCAATAGAGGGTCTTGTCCGGATTCTCTTGCCAGGCGCGAAATCCTGCCAGTGCCTCCTCGCGCATCATCTGGATCATCGGGATCTTGCGCTGAGGAAGCGGCTGCGCGATTTCACGGTAGATAAAGGAATCGTCGAACCCGGCCTTCGAAGCGTCCGCCGCGAGACTTCCGAAATAGACCCGGGCGAGGCGCGCCCAGTAAATCGCCCCCAGACACATGGGACAGGGCTCGCACGATGTATAAAGCTCGCAGTCTTTCAATTCGAAGAGTCCCAGCTTCTGGCACGCCTGGCGGATGGCGAGCACCTCGGCGTGCGCCGTTGGATCGTTGGTTGAGGTCACCTGGTTCGTGCCTTCCGAGATAATTTCGCCGCCGCGCGCGATCACCGCGCCAAAGGGCCCGCCTCGTCCAGAACGCACGTTCTCGATGGAGAGCTGAATGGCGCGTGTCATGAAGAGATTGCTCATATCGGGTGCTCCGCCCGGTCACAATCAGCTGGTGGAGCAAGCCAGTATAAGCGGAGCTTGCAACCGCCAAATATTTTTCTCCGCTCGATTTCCCGATGCCAATGAGTTGAAAAAGCGGAGCCCCCAAGATACGCTTTGGCCTCTTGCACTTGTTTTTCGTGGAAGGGGACACCTGCCACATGTGTTTACGCGCCTTCGTATCCCGTCGACTGGTCACTCCCGACGGCATCCAGCCGGGAGCGATCCTGGTCGACGGCGAACGGATCCGGTCGGTTCTTTCTTCTGATCGGGCACAGGAGGAATCCAGCATCCGGGAACTCGAGGCGGCCGGTTTCGAAGTCAACGATTTAGGCAACGACGTCATTCTTCCCGGCCTGGTCGATTCTCATCTTCACATCAACGATCCCGGACGTGCCGACTGGGAAGGTTTTTACACAGCGACGCGCGCCGCTGCCGCCGGAGGCTACACCACGCTGGTCGACATGCCTTTGAACAGCTCGCCGGCGACCACCACGGTCGCTGCTCTCCAGGCCAAACGTCAGGCCGCGCACGGCAAATGCCGCGTGGACTGGGCGGCCTGGGGCGGAGTCGTCAAAGACAATCAGGCCGACATCGAACCACTTGCCGCCGCCGGCGTGCGCGGCTTCAAGTGTTTCCTCATTCATTCCGGAATCGATGACTTCAGCATGGTCACGGAAAACAATCTGCGAGCGGCCCTGCCTCACGTGGCGCGAACCGGTCTGCCACTGCTCGTACACGCTGAACTCGCCGGCCCGGTAGACGCCGCCACCGCACGCTTGGCTCATGCCGATTGGAGGTCATACACAACTTACTTGCAGTCGCGTCCCGACGAAGCCGAGCTTTCAGCGATTCGAATGATGTTATCGCTCTGCCGCGAGTACAGTTTCCGTCTGCACATCGTCCATCTCGCCACCAGTCAGGCGCTCCCGCTGTTGCGCGCCGCTCGAATCGAGGGTCTTCCGGTCACCGTGGAAACTTGCCCGCATTACTTGCACCTGACCGCGGAAAACATCGCGGCCGGAGCGACGCTTTGCAAGTGCGCTCCACCTATCCGCGGCCGCGAAAATCGCGAGGCATTGTGGCAAGCGCTTCGGGAAGGAACGATCGACCTAGTCGCCACCGATCACTCCCCCTGCCTTCCGGCCATGAAGCAAGTCGCAGAGGGAAACTTTCGCACCGCGTGGGGCGGCATCGCGAGCCTCTCCGTCGCACTACCCCTGATGTGGGCCGAGGCCAGTCGCCGCGGATTCACCCTGATGGACATTGTCCGCTGGATGGCGCAAGCCCCGGCTCAGTTGGCCGCTTGCCACTTCCGCAAAGGTCGAATTGCCGCCGGTTACGATGCAGATTTTGTGGTATTCGACCCAGACGCTGAGTTCGTGCTCAAGAAGGATCAGCTTCACTATCGTCACGCCGTCTCTCCCTACCTTGGAGAAGCGTTGCGCGGCGCAGTGAAGGCCACGTATCTGCGAGGACAGCCGGTGTTTTCCGACGGCGAATTTCCCGGAGACCCAAACGGGCGGGAGTGCCTCCGCTAAACAACACCGGGTGCGATAATCAGTTTTCATGGAGAACGCCCGCATCATCGGGGTGTCGGTTCCGCGCAAGGAAGGCCGCGACAAGGTCACCGGCCAGGCCTGTTATATCGACGACATGGCCTTGCCCGGAATGCTGTATGGCGCTACCGTTCGCAGCAGCATTCCCCGCGGCCGGATAAAGAAGATAGCTTTCGGCCCTGAAATCGCCTGGAACGAATTTGTTGTCGTTTCCGCCGCAGACATCCCCGGAAAAAACTGTATCGCCCTCATCACCGACGACCAGCCTTGCCTGGCCAGCGGCATCGTCAATCATCCCGAGGAACCGATTCTCCTTCTGGCACATCCTGATCGCCACAAGCTCCCCGCGGCCGTGGAAGCAGTTTCTATTGAATACGAGCCTCTTCCCACGATCTTCACCATCGAAGAGAGTGAAAATCAATCAGAAATCATCTGGGGCAAGGACAACATCTTCAAGACTTACCTGATTGAGAAAGGCGATGTCGCCGCAGTCTGGTCCAAGGCCGACTATATCGTCGAAGGCGAATACCGCACCGGAGCGCAGGAGCAGCTCTACATCGAAAACAACGGCATGATCGCCACTTTCGATCCGCAGCGGGGCGTCACCGTATGGGGCTCTCTTCAGTGTCCCTATTATGTGCACAAAGCTTTGATGGCTCTGTGCAACCTGCCTGCGGAACGGATCCGCGTCGTGCAAATGGAGACCGGCGGCGCCTTCGGTGGCAAGGAAGAATATCCCTCCATGATCGCGGCCCATGCCGCTCTGCTCGCCATCAAATCTGGACACCCGGTGAAAATCATCTATGACCGCATGGAAGACATGGCGGCCACCACCAAGCGCCACCCCTCACGAACTCGCCACCGCACAGCCGTCACCAAGGACGGTAAGATTCTGGGCGGCGAAATCGAATTTACCGTCGATGGCGGAGCCTACGCCACTCTGTCGTCGGTGGTGCTCTCCCGCGGCACCATTCACGCCGGCGGTCCTTATTACTGGCCCAGCATTCGCATCCGCGCCAAGGCAGTGGCCACCAATGTCCCACCCCACGGCGCTTTTCGCGGCTTTGGAGCGCCACAGAGTCTGTTTGCGATCGAACGCCACATGGATCGCGTCGCGCATACAATGGGCCTCTCGCCCGTTGAAATCCGCCGCCGGAA
>Ga0137407_10003690_pt1 | contig 10181 bp, 9 predicted proteins | sample CZOMad2_2_16fung_FD_108410 | JGI IMG/M metagenome (GOLD analysis project Ga0137407, IMG submission 108410) | Vadose zone soil fungal communities from Angelo Coast Range Reserve, California, USA - CZOMad2_2_16fungal (Illumina Assembly) | ecosystem: Environmental > Terrestrial > Soil > Vadose zone...
AGGACTGGCCGATAAAACCCAGGCTCTCGCGCTTCCAGAGGGTTCCGTGCGCGCAGTGATCGCGCTTGGGCTACTCGTGATCTTCGCGATTGTCTCGGTCTACCTGTACGGCAGTCTAGCCGAACAGGGAGGGAAGGCTGACGTCAAGATGCTCACCGTGCAGACCCAGGCCGAGGTAGACACACTGAAGGAAAGAGCCGGACAGACGGACTCGAACTTCGAGATCGTGCTCGTCGTCCCCGAGCAGGTCACAGGGACCGAACCCCCGCAGTCGACAGGGACCGAACCCCCACAAGGGAGCGAATCCCCGGATAAGAAAACCGGTAAAAAGCAGCAGCCCAAGGAGCCCTCAGGCCCGTACCAGGTCTACTACCGGACGCGTGCGAACCGGGACGCCGCGGATTTCGCCAACAGCTTCTCACTCTGATCGGCACCCTCGTCACGGCCGTTGCCAGCTTCTACTTTGGGACGCGCGCGGTCGCCTCAGCCCAGGACGCGAAGTCCGACCTCAGTCCCGCGATCACGTCGGTGAGCCCTGGCACGATCGCCAAAGTGGCAGCGGGCGTGCCGATCGTCACCAGCCATCTCACTCTCTTGGGCAGCGGCCTGGATCGGGTGACCGAAGTGAAGCTGACCCAGGCAGGCAGTAAGCCGGTCGTCGGGAAGGTCGAGACCGCGAACGCCTGCGCCGTGGTCTGCAGCTTCCAGATCGACTCGACGGTGCAAGGGGGAGAATGGGATCTTGAGGTGAGCAGCAGTAGCGGCGAGAAGGCCAAGCGTTCGATCACAATCACCTGAAGGAGTGTTGGTCTTGACCAGCTACCCGGATTGTTCAAGCAGGGCAGGTAGGTGCAGATTCCCCGTGCCTGCCCTGCCCTGGCACGACTGTCAGTCTGCGGATGCTTCCTCGGCAAGGAGGCGGCCTGCGATCAGGAGGGCCATGGTGCCGCTCTCAGTCCTCAGATACACATCCCAACGCTTGAGAAGTGTATCTAAGGCCTCGGATAACGATCCCAAGCCCTCAGATAAGCATCTGAGCACCTCGGAAAGCTATCCTAGGCCTCGGATAAGCATCCGAGCGCCTGAGAAAGCTATCCGAGGCCTTAGATACACTTCCGAGCGCATGGGATGTGTATCCGAGGGCTAGGGATAACTTCCCGAGACCCTGGGAAACGTTCCCGACCCCTCGGGATCGTTTCCCGGGGCACCGGGAGCCTTTCCCGGTATCTCGTGGTGGGGTCGCCGTGCGGGGATCAACCGTTCCATGTCCATGGGCTTCGCCTGCGAAAGGAAACTTTCATAGGGCGACCCGCTATGAAAGTTGAGGCCGCTAAACTTTCATAGCGCCCTCCGGCGCAGGAGTTGCAGTATCAGGGAGAGAAGAGGAGACCTATCCCGTGCACCCCCCCGACAGCTCCCAGCCCTGGCTTCAGATCGTCTGGCTGCTCGTCCTCGCCGTCCCGATCGCTTGCGTCGCCTGGACGGTGACCCATGAGGAGGTCTTCCGCGAGCCACGCGAGTACTGCGCCGAGCGATCCCGGGACGCCCATCGGCTCGCGGTGCGGAAGTTCTTCTACCTCTTCACTTGCGAGTACTGCTTCAGCCACTACGTAACGCTCTTCTTCCTCTTCGTCACCCGCTACCACCTGCTCCTCGACGACTGGCGGGGCTACCTGGTCGCCTTTTTCGCCCTGGTGGCGGTCGCCAACGTCTACATGAGCTCCTTCGGCCGCTTGCGCCAGGAGGTCAAGACCGAGGGGCTGGAGGCGAAGACGAAGGAGAAGATCCTCGAAAAGGTCGAGGCAAAGGAGGCACAGCAGGCGTTGACCGGGCGCTAAGAATGGCGGTGCCCCCACTCCCCGATCCCGAGGAGGGGGGCGATTGGAGAAGGTCCTACGGGCACTTGACGGACGGGCAGTGACAGGTCTCCCAACAGGAGGCGCAGGTGCCCCCCGCACAGGCCGAGACAGTGACCCCTCCGTGGGCTTTCCGCAGATCCTCAGCGTCGAGGCGGCACAGGGTCTCCCGGTTCAGAGCCATCTTCTTGAGAAGCTTCTTCTCCATGGGAATCCTTCCTTTCCTGGAAAGAGGTTCTAACAACTTCATTTTAACACATGCTTCGAACGACGACGCGGCCATTGGGAAAAGGCTAGAGATCCCGGTTCGCCCGCTCTTCCCCGGCGGCGAGGATCTCGCGGGCGAGCGCGGCGTCCTCGGCGATGACCTCCAGGCGATTCAGGGCCATCAGGTCGCCGGAGAGGAGGTTCACCATGGGCAACCGCTCCTCGTGGACGCAGGCGTCGATCCCCTCGACCTCCAGACGGGTCCGCGCCAGGTGGGCCTCCCACGGGGTGATAAAGCGGGCGACGGTGACGAGGGCGGTGGGATCGATCGGGAGGACCGGCGCCGCGGTTTCCAGCTCCGGCTCCGGCGCCGTCTGGCCACCGCGGATCTCGTTCTCCCGCCATTCCCCACCGCAGTGCCGGCATTTCCAGCGCTTGCGCGGAATGAGGAGGGGGAAGCGGAGCAGTAGCAGGGAACCGACGAGGAGCCAGCGCGACCAGCGCTCCAGGGAAAGGTTGTCGGAGTTGCAGCCGGGGCAGCGCGGCGAGAGGACCTCTTCCTCGGTCACCAGGTAGATCTCGGGCAGCCGCGCCTCGCGCCGCAGCAGCTCGGCGGCCTGGACGAGATCCTCCTCAAAGACCAGGAGCTTGACCCCGCCGATGGCGTTCGACAGCCCCAACCGCCCCAGGTTCTCGTCGGTGATCCGGCAGTCGATCCCCTCCGACTCCAGGCGCGCCCGCGCCAGCTGCGCCTCCCAGGGGGTCGTGAAGGTCTCGACCGTCACCAGCCTGTCCGGCCCGTAGCTCACTGGTGGCATCGTGCCATAAAACGGCGCGGGAGCGAATTTCCTTCCCGGCTCAGTGCCCGCCTGCGGCAGCCTCCGCGATCCGCCAGAGCACGGAAAGCCCCCAGTAAAGGACGAGGAAGAAGAGGCCGGTGCCGAGAGCCGCCCAGCGGCCGGCGACCTTGCTGCGCGTGGTGGCGAGCGCCAGATAGGCCCCGGCCGTGGCGAGGAGCGAGAACAGCGCGTAGAGAAGGATCGCCCCGAAGGCTTCCATGGCCTACAACCCGGACGACCGGTCAGCCGCGCGGCCCCCGGGGATAGAAGACCTCTCCCTTCCTCGCCTTCTCGCGCAGCAGCGGAGCCGGCGCCAGGCGCTCGCCGTGACGGGCGGCGTAGCCGTCCAGCCGCTCGACGATCGACCCCAGCCCCTGGCGGTCCGCCTCGCGCAGCAGGCCGCCGCGGAAGGGGGGGAAGCCGAAGCCGAAGATGACCCCGACGTCGACGTCCGCCGGGTCGGTGATGATCCCCTCGGCCAGACAGCGCGCCGTCTCGTTCAGCATCTGGAAAACGCAGCGCTCGACGATCTCGCGGTCGGGGATCGGCCGCGGCGCCTCCTGCCAGCCGAGCAGGCGGTAGACCGAGTCGTCGACTTTCTTCCCCTTCTCCTCGCCATAGAGGTAGAAGCCGCGCCCCGCCTTCCTCCCCAGCCGGCCGTCGGCGATCAGCCGCTCGAAGATCGGCGGCGCCGCCACCCGCTCGCCCAGCGACTGGACGAGGATCTCGGCCACGTGGCGGCCGATGTCGAGCCCCACCTCGTCCATCAGCGCGAAGGGACCGACCGGCCACCCCCAGCGGGTGAGGACGGCGTCCACCTGGTCGATGCGCGCCCCGTCCATCAAAAGATAGGCGGCCTCGTTGAGATAAAGGGCGAGCACCCGGCTGGTGAAGAAGCCCGGGCCGTCGTTGACGACGATGACGGTCTTCCCCATTTTGCGGCCGGCCGCGACCACCGTGGCGAGCGCCTCCGGCGAGGTCCTCGGCTGGCGGATGACCTCGACCAACGGCATCCGGGCGACCGGGCTGAAGAAGTGCATGCCGACGACGTTCTCCGGCCGGCGGCTCGCCTCGGCGATCCTGGCGATGGGAATCGTCGAGGTGTTCGAGGCGAAGACCAGGCGTGGCGAGGCGGCCGCCTCGGTCTCCTGGAGCACCCGGTGCTTGACGCCCAGGTCCTCGAACACCGCCTCGATCGCCAGGTCGGCCCGGCCGAAGCCCTCGTAGACGTCGGTGCCGTGGAGGCGGGCCATGGCGAGCTTGACGTCGGGCTCCTTCATCCGCCGGCGCTTCTTGAGCTCGTTGAAGCGCTCCGCGGCGGACTTCAAGCCTCTGGCCACCGACGGCAGGTCCTTGTCCTTCAAGATCACCGGCACCCCCTTCTCGGCGAGCACCTGGGCGACCCCCGAGCCCATGAACCCGGCGCCCAGGACAGCCACCGTGCCGATCTCTCCTGCCCCGCGGGCCAGCCGGGCAGCCCGCGCCTCGACCTCGTTCTTCAGGAAGAAGACCGTCATCAGGTTCTTGGCGGTGTCGGAGACCACCAGTTCCGAGAAGGCCCCCGCCTCCAGGTCCAGGGCGCGGCGCAGGGGGAGCGCGAGCCCCTCGCGCACGATGTCGATGGCGACGAGCGGCGCCGGGTAGTGGCCACCGGTCTTCGCCAGCACTCCGGCGCGGGCCTTGTCCCACACCAGCTTGCCGGCGAGGAGCGGAGTGCGCGCCAAAAGATCGCCGGTGCGCGAGGCGAAGGGTTGGGCCCCCTTCCTCTTCTTCTCCATGCCCAGCCGGGCCTTGCCCTGGAGGGCGAGCAGGCGGACGGCCGCCTGGCGCAGATCGGTGGGATGGCAGGTGGCGTCGACCAGGCCCAGGCGTTTGGCCCGCCGGGCGTCGAGCTGCTTGCCGGACAGGATGAGGTCGAGAGCGTCCGGCACGCCGATGAGCCGCGGCAGCCGCTGGGTCCCCCCCAGGCCGGGGATCAACCCGAGCTGCACCTCGGGGAGGCCGAGCTTGGTCTTCGGGTGCTCGGTCGCGGCGCGGAAGCGGCAGGCCAGGGCGAGCTCCAGACCGCCGCCTAAGCAGGCGCCGTGGATCGCCGCGACGGTGGGGAAGGGGAGCTCCGAAAAGCGGAAGAGGAGGTCGTGGCCGCGTTCGAGGAGAGCCAGGACCTCTTCTTTCGACTGCGCCTGCTGCAGCTCCTCGATGTCCGCCCCGGCGACGAAGCCGTCCGGCTTGCCGGAGAGGACGACGAGCCCCTGCGGGCGCTCCCGCTCGACCTCGGCGACCCGCTCCGCGAACCACTCGAAGAGGCGGGAGGAGAGGGTGTTGACCTTCTTGCCGGGATCGTCGAGCACCAGCCAGGCGATCCCCTCCGCGTACGACAGGCTCCCCGGCTCTTCGGTGACGTTGCGCTCCTGGACCTCGGTTGCCATGCTCCACTCCTTTACGCGGGGAGCTGCCGCCCCGCGACTGCCATCGTAGGGAGCGATGCCGCAGTGTGTCAAGGAATCGGCGAGGCGAGAGGTTGCAAGAGAGTGGCCTTCCGGTGCAGAATGATGGAAATGATCGACGTGACGTCCATGATCACGGGAGATCCGCCGCCGGGCGATGATTGCACCGGCGTACTTGCAGCAGGGAGTTGTACCATGGACAAGACTAAGAATCTCAATTTCGAACAGGCTCGCACCTCGGCGCAGTATCGAGTCACCCACCCGCGCGGCGGGAAGGCAAAGAAGGCCGAGGTCGGCGGAGAGCCGCCTTTCCGTACCGCGGTGGCGTCTTCCCAGGCGGAGGTCTTGCGCCTCCGGCGCAATGCCGAGGCGCGAAAGGCCTTCCTCGACGAGTTCGGAACACTGACGAGCAAGGAAGTGGCCGAGCTTGCGGGCTCCCGCGCCACGAATCGAGCGGCGCTCGCCAATCGCTGGAAGGTCGAGGGCCGGATCTTCGCGGTAGAGACCGGCGGCCAAACTCTCTTTCCCGCCTTCCAGTTTTCCGAGGACGACGGTCAGCCTCGACCCATTATTGCGAAGATCCTGGCAGCCTTGGGGCATCAGTATTCCGGGTGGCAAACCGCCCTCTGGTTTTCGGGCCGGAACGGCTGGCTGGGAGCGCAGCGGCCCGTGGACCTCCTGCGATCCGCCCCGGGCGCCGTAGCGGAGGCGGCGCAGCACGTGGCCGAGGCGTTTGACTGACCCCGGGAGGCCCGCTGGGCCAAAGCCTTCCACCAGGCAACTCCCATCGCGGGAGGCCTCGTGTGGATCGCTCGCCTCGCCGACCCACCGGCCATGGTGTTTTTCGGCGACCGTGTGACCGAGGAGGACCTCGCCGTCGTCCAAGACCCGATTCCGCTCGGGGACGGGCCGGGGCTGGCGATGGTGATGGAGCTTGCCGAGAAGGCAAAGGTCCTGATCACGGAGTAGTCGCCTGAGGATCAGGAACTCCGGAACCCTCCATTCGTTGTAGCCTATGGGCCGACGTACGTCGGCCCTTCCCTTGCAGCCCTATGGAGGAGACATGCTACGCACGCTACGAACGCTGAGCCGTGCCCTCGCTCCCCTCGCCCTGGCGGCCCTCGCCGCCATCGCCGGCATCCCCTTCCTCACCCTCCCCGCCGCCGCCCAGATCGACCCCGGCATGTTCGCCGGCTTGAAGGCGCGCTCGATCGGCCCCGCCGCGATGAGCGGCCGGGTGGCCGCGATCGCCGGTGTCGAGTCGAACCCCGAGATCCTCTACGTCGGCGCCGCCTCCGGCGGGGTCTGGAAGTCGGTCAACGGCGGCCTCACCTGGAAACCGATCTTCGACGACCAGCCGGTCGCCTCGATCGGCGCCATCGCCGTCGACCAGGCCAACCCGGACGTCGTCTGGGTGGGGACCGGCGAGGCCAACATGAGAAACAGCGTCTCGGTCGGCAACGGCGTCTACCGCTCCGCCGACGGCGGCCGGACCTGGAAGCACCTCGGGCTCGACGCCACCGAGCACGTCCGCCGCATCGTTCTGGACCCGCGGAACCCTGAGGTCGCCTACGTCTCCGCCTCCGGCAGGCTCTGGGGGGAGAACCCGGAGCGCGGCGTCTTCAAGACCGTGGACGGCGGCCGGACCTGGAAGAAGGTCCTCTACGTCGACGAGAAGACCGGCGCCAGCGAGCTGGTCATGGACCCCGCCAACCCCAACAAGCTGTTCGCCGGCCTGTGGCAGGTGCGGCGCTGGCCCTGGTCGCTCCAGTCCGGCGGCCCCGGCTCGGGCCTCTACGTCACCTACGACGGCGGCGAGAGCTGGAAGCGCTACACCGAGGACGACGGGATGCCCAAGGGGGACGTCGGCCGCATCGGTTTGGCCATCTCGCGCTCGAACCCGGAGGTGGTCTACGCCCTGGTCGAGGCCGAGAAGAGCGCCATCCTGCGCTCGGACGACGGCGGCAAGAGCTGGAAGAAGGCGACCGAGGACCAGGAGGTCATCGAGCGGCCGTTCTACTACGCCGAGATCCGCGTCGATCCGGCCTGGCCCAATCGGGTCTACGACCTGACCGCGCGATTCCGGGTCTCGAACGACTCGGGGAAGACCTTCGACACCCTCGCCCGGCGCGACATCCACGGCGACTACCACGCCCTGTGGATCGATCCCAACGACCCCCGCCACCTGGTCGCCGGCAACGACGGCGGCCTGGGGGTGAGCCACGACCGCGGCGAGACCTGGGACTTCGTCGCCGACCTGCCGATCGGCCAGTACTACCACGTGGCGGTCGACAACGACACCCCCTACAACGTCTACGGCGGCCTGCAGGACAACGGCTCCTGGCGCGGCCCGAACACCCTCTGGGAGCGCGGCGGCATCCGCAACTCGGACTGGAAGTCGGTCGCCGGCGGCGACGGCTTCGACACCCGGCCGGACCCGCGCGACTCCTCCCGCGGCTACGCCATGTCGCAGGCCGGCAACCTCGTCCGCTGGGATCTCAAAAACGGCGAGAGGAAGGATGTCCGGCCGCCCGATCCGAAAGGCGGCCCGGTCCTGCGCTTCAACTGGAATGCCGGGTTCGCCACCGATCCCTTCGACCCGGACACGATCTATTACGGCAGCCAGTTCCTCCACCGGTCGACCGACCGCGGCGACTCCTGGGAGACGATCAGCGCCGATCTGACGACCAACAACCCGGACTGGCAGAAGCAGGACGTGAGCGGCGGCCTGACCGTCGACGTCTCGGGAGCCGAGAACTACACGACGATCCTCTCCGTCGCCCCCTCGCCGGTCACCCGCGGAGTGATCTGGGTGGGGACCGACGACGGTCGCCTCCATGTCACCAAAGATGGCGGCAAGACCTGGACGAGCGTCGAGGCCAATATCTACGGGGGTCCCGGCGTCCCCAAGAACACCTGGATTCCCAACGTCAAGGCCTCGACCCACGACGCCGGCACCGCCTTCGTGGTCTTCGACAACCACCGCCGCTCCGACTGGGCGCCCTACGTCTACCGGACCGACGACTACGGCAAGAGCTGGAAGAGCCTGGCGACGAAAGACCTGCGCGGCTATTCCCTGGCGATCGAGCAGGACCCGGTCGATGGGGACCTCCTCTTCCTGGGCACCGAGTTCGGCCTCTGGATCTCGACCGACGCCGGGGCGCACTGGCTGCCCTTCCGCCACGGCCTGCCCACCACCTCGGTGATGGCGCTCGCCATCCAGCCGCGCGAGTCGGACCTGGTGATCGGCACCCACGGCCGCTCGCTCTACGTCATCGACGACATCGGTCCCCTGCGGCACCTCTCCGCGGCGACCCTCAAAGAGCCGCTCCATTTCTATCCTCTCTCCGACGCCCAGCAGCACTACGTCTCGTTCGGCGGCGGTCGCGGCGGCGCCGGCCAGTTCCTGGGGGAGAACGAGCCCTACGGCGCCCTCGTCACCTACTCGTTGAATTTCCCCGGTCTGCCGCTGCCGGACGACGAGAAGGAGCGCACGCGCAAGGACGAGCAGCGCGCCGCCGCCCGGTCCGCCGCTCCCGCCGCGGCCAAAACGCCCCCGCCGACGACCGCGTCCACCCAGTCGGGGGAGGACCAGCCGCGGGCCGGGGCAGCGGGGATGGCTCCCAAGCCGGAGGCCGCCGAGGCCGAGGCCCCTGAGATGACCGGGGCGACCGGGGAGGGGAGGCGGGATCAGGGACCCCGGGTCGACATCGTCATCACCGACGCCGCCGGCAAGGAGATCCGCCGGTTCAAGGGGCCGGCCAAGCTCGGGGTGAACCGCGCCGCCTGGGACTTCGGCACCGAGGCCTATAAGCAGCCGCGCGAGCGCCGGCCCAACCCCAACCCGTTCCGCAACCAGGAGTCGGGGCCGGAGGTGGCGCCGGGGACCTACAACGTCACCGTCCGTTTCCGTGGCCAGGAGGCCAAGGGGACGGTCAAGGTGCTGCCCGACCCGGGGGTCTCCAACTTGACCGCCGCCACCTGGAGCGACCGGCAGAGCGCCCTGGATCGAGTGCGCAAGCTCCACGCCGCGACCGCCGAGGCGATCGACCGGGTCCTCGCGGCGCGCCGCGACGTGGACACGATCCTCGCCAAGCTGCGCCAGGCGGGGACGGACGGCAAAGAGCGGGAGGCCGACCGGCCGATCGTCAAGGCCGGCGAGAAGCTCAAGCGGGACCTGACCGAGGTCGAGAAGAAGCTCTGGATTCCCCCCGGTACCAAGGGTCTCCAGCGCGACAAGGACCTGACCTCGCGCCTCGAGCGGACCGACGAGGCGATCACCTCCTCCTGGACGCCCACCCCGGCCCAGAAGGCCCTCCTCGACCAGACCGAGGCCCAGGCCGCCCAGGTCGTGGGCGAGGTCAACCAGCTGTTCGACGGCGAGGTGGCACCGTTCCGCGCCCAGGCGGAGAAGGCGGGGATCGGACTTCTGACGGTGGGGAAGCCGATCTCGGTGCAGTAGGCTAGCGTAGGTGCCCAAGCAGGGCAGCGTAGGGGCAGAGCCCCTGTGCCTGCCCTGCTCGGCGGAGGAGTATCAACCCCTGTTCTCCTTCCAGGAAGGAGAATTTGGCCTATAATTCTCCTTCTCAGAAGGTGAATTGGCTCCGTGACGACCGACACCCCCACCGCGTTCCGCACCGTCCTTGCAGAGAAGCTCGCCGAATCCCTCGTCGGCGAGATCCCTGCTTCGACGCCCCGCCAGGTCCATGCCACGGTCAGCCTCCCTGGCAAGTCGACCGCCGTGATCGGGATGCGCCGGGCGGGGAAGACGACGTTTCTCCACCAGCTCCGCCGCGAGCGACTCGAACGCGGCGTCGCGCGGGAGCGCCTGC
>Ga0137407_10003691_pt1 | contig 10181 bp, 9 predicted proteins | sample CZOMad2_2_16fung_FD_108410 | JGI IMG/M metagenome (GOLD analysis project Ga0137407, IMG submission 108410) | Vadose zone soil fungal communities from Angelo Coast Range Reserve, California, USA - CZOMad2_2_16fungal (Illumina Assembly) | ecosystem: Environmental > Terrestrial > Soil > Vadose zone...
ACGGAACAGCTGTTGGATTCGATTATGAACAAACTCCTCACACTGGGTGACGATGTGGAAGTTTATTCAGGTCACGGGCCAGTTACCACAATTGGACGGGAAAGACTCACCAATCCCTTTCTCACGGGAATCTATAAACTGGGCTCAGGAAGATTCTGAGACGGCTTAGTGTTTAGAGTTCAAGCTTCAGCTTGCCGGTGGAAAATTCACTCTTAAGGTTGAACTGAGGGTCGTCCGATTATTTTTTTGTTGGACCACGCAACCGGTTTGCTTTGAGCTCATCCCACTTTTCTTTCTGATCATTGCTCAGTTGGCTCGGCAGCGTTTCAACCGGAATGTTGTTCTGTTCACAGAAGTGGCGCCACAGCAAGAAGCGCAGATCGAATGCCCCGGTCTCATCTGAAACGGTGTTATCTACCGGCGGTCGCTGGTTTTTTTGTTTGCCCTTCCACATATAGTCCTTGTTCACCTGGTTGAATTAATTAGACGAGTTTATTTCAGTTAGCTCTCTACGCCACGGTGATTTCTTCGTTGAGATATACGTCCTGAATGGAGTTCAACAACTCGACTCCTTCACTCATCGGCCGTTGGAAAGCTTTGCGTCCCGAAATGAGACCCATGCCGCCACCGCGCTTATTGATCACGGCAGTGCGCACGGCTTCAGCAAGATCGCTTGCTCCTTTGGACTCACCCCCCGAATTGATCAGGCCGCAACGACCCATATAGCAGTTGGCTACCTGATAACGCACCAGATCGATGGGGTTGTCTGTGGTGAGCTTCTCATAAACGAGCTTGCTGGTTTTTCCGTAGGAACTGCCGAGCGCCTTCTCGACTGCGGGGTATCCGCCATTCAGTGTGGGCAGTTTCTGTTTGATGATGTCGGCTTGAATCGTCACACCGAGGTGGTTCGCCTGGCTCGTGAGATCCGCAGCGGCGTGCATGTCGCCTTCGGGAGTTTTGAACTTTGAATTACGCAGGTAACACCAGAGAATGCAGGCCATGCCTAACTCGTGAGCCTGGGCAAAGGCGGCGCTGATCTCGGTTATCTGACGGGTCGATTCATCCGAGCCAAAATATATTGTGGCGCCAATCGCGACGGCGCCCATATTGTGAGCCTCCTTGATCGTACCAAATAACACCTGGTCAAACTTATTCGGCAGCGTGAGCAATTCGTTGTGATTGATCTTTACGATAAATGGAATCTTATGCGCGTATTGGCGCGCCACAATTCCCAGCACGCCAAAGGTCGAAGCAACGGCATTGCAGCCCCCCTCGATGGCCAACTTCACGATGTTGGCGGGGTCGAAGTACTGCGGATTGGGAGCGAAGGAGGCGCCAGCTGAGTGTTCGATTCCCTGGTCCACAGGCAGGATCGAAAGATATCCAGTACCTGCAAGGCGGCCGTTATCAAACAAAGTCTGCATTGAACGCAGAACCGAGATTGAGCGATCCGAGCTTGCCCAGACGCGGTCGATAAAATCGGGACCGGGCAGCTGCACATGATCCTTTGAAATGGCCTGTGCGCTGTAATCCAACAAGGCGCGAGCACTCGGCCCGAGGAGTTCTACTATCCGATCCAGGCTCGAACCTGAGCGCTTTAGTTCCGTTGCCATTCTGTTTCCTCCTGCTGCCACAGAGCAGCCTTCACATGGGAAATAAGACTAATCGCGTTGGGATTATACCGTAACCCCGTTTCCACTAGCTAAGTCAGCGGCTACCGGACTCACAAATTGCTGGGTGAACCCTAAGCATGAAGGTTTTGGAGCTAGTCTTATTAAATATTCGATTGTGGACCGTAAGCCCTCTGAGTTAGAATTCCCACTGGAATTTGGACCTTGAATGGGCGCTGCCAGTCGGCAAATGAACTTCACTTTGGCTGGTCAGCGAAGCCGGCCTCCAGCATTTCGCTCTCACACAAACGAAAGGTAAATCGATGAAAGCTCCTCGCTCTGCCATGCTCATTTGTTCCTTGCTGTTTGTTTCCTTACTCGGCTTTTCCACACTTGCGGTCACCAGCGACGATTGGAAACCTATCGACCCTACGGACTTGGCACTAAAGAGTCCAGTGGTTGAGAAAGATGCAGACGCGGAAGCCGTTTTTTGGGAAGTAAGGATAGACGATAGCCAGCCCGAGGAATTGTCCCTGAGAAACTATATTCGCATTAAGGTCTTTACTGAGCGGGGCAAGGAATCGCAAAGCAAAGTGGATCTTCCGTTCCTGGGCTCTCAACGAATCAAAGACATCGCTGCGAGGGTTATCAAGGCTGACGGCACAATCGTCGAACTGAAAAAGGAAGATGTCTTCGAACGCACTATCGTGAAAGCCAACGGTGTAAAATTAAAGGCGAAATCTTTCGCACTGCCGGGAGTTGAGCCGGGTTCGATCATTGAATATCGATGGCGCGAAGTGCGTCCAGGCGTCAGCGCTGACCGGCTGAGGCTACAGTTTCAGCGCGACATTCCAGTTGAAAGGGTAACTTACTTTCTCAAACCGTTTTCCGGGATGCGGTATTTACCTTTTCACATGGGCGAAGCCGCATTCGTCAAGGATAAAGACGATTTCAGCAAGATGACCATGACCAATATGCCGGCATTCCACGAAGAGCCGAGGATGCCTCCGGAAGACCAAATGCGCTCCTGGGTTTTTCTCTACTATACGGCAGAGACAAAAATTGACCCGGAAAAGTACTGGAAGGAAACAGGAAAAAGGATCTTTGAAACCACTAAGGAGCAGATGAAGGTTTCCGATGAAGTAAAAACTTCCGCAGCGGAGATCGTCGGCGACGCCACGACACCTGAAGAAAAATTGCGCCGCATTTACGATTTCTGTCGCATGAAGATTAAGAACATCAACGACGATGCTTCTGGAATTTCAGAGGACGAAAAGAAGAAGCTTAAAGAAAACAAGTCCCCGGCTGAGACGTTGAAGCGTGGGACGGGGACGGGCACGAACATAGATATGCTGTTTGCGGCGTTGTCAAAGGCGGCTGGGTTCGACGCGCGCCTGGCGCTGTCCGGCAATCGCGACGACCTGTTTTTTGAAAGGGGTCTGGCCAACGCTTCGTTCCTGGAATCCTCCTTCATTGCCGTGCGAGTCGGTGATGAATGGCAGTATTTTAGCCCTGCCGAAATGTACACGTCTTTCGGGATGTTGGGTTGGCCCGAAGAAAGTCAGGAGGCTTTGATTACAGACTCGAAAGAGCCAATCTGGGTGAAAACATCAGGTTCACCGCCGGAGAAATCGCTTGAGAAGCGCATCGCCAAACTGCGTTTGTTGGAAGATGGCACACTTGAAGGAGACGTGCACTTAGAATATTCGGGCCATTTTGGGTTCGAAGAAAAGGAATATAACGACGACGATTCGCCGGCCCAGCGCGAAGAAACTTTGCGGAACAGCCTGAAAGCTCGCATGAGCAACGTGGAGCTCTCTGACATCAAGATCGAAAACGTTACCGATCCAATCAAGCCATTCGTCTATGATTACCACGTTCGAGTCCCCGGTTATGCGCAGCGAACCGGAAAGCGAATCTTCCTGCAACCTGCTTTCTTCGAGCACGGTGTTAGCCCGCTCTTCTCCAGTAGTGAACGCAAATATCCGGTCTATTTTCACTATCCCTGGTCTGAAGAGGATGAAGTGAGCATCGAACTGCCGTCTGGCTATGCTTTAGACAATGCTGACGCTCCGGTCCCCATTAAAGCCGGGCAGATTGTTGAATATAAACCCAAAATCATGGTCACAAACGATGGCAAGACGCTCTTCTACAAACGGAACTTTTTCTTTGGCGGAGGCGGCGCAATTCTCTTCCCAGTGAATACGTATGCTGACCTTAAAGGCCTGTTTGATTTGATTAATAAATCCGACAATCACACCATCACTCTGAAGCAGACGGCGGCGAAAGCTGGTTTAAACTGAAATAGCATTACTGCGAAATTTAGTTCGCAGTAGGAGATTATCCTAATGTTCTTGCGCACAGTCGCATCATGTTTCCTGCTTGCCATTATCGCGGCGCCAGTTCTCGCCCTGGGGGATGACGCCCCATCCTGGTTGCAGCAGGCAGCCATACTCAAAGTACCCGAGTACGAAAAGGATGTCCCCGCTGTCGTTCTGCAAAACCAGAAGCACGTGACCGTTACTCAAGATGGCAGAGTGACAACGGTCACTACTTTCGCTGTCCGCATTCTGGTCCACGAGGGGCGCGACTACGCCTTCGCCAGACAATTCTACGAGAGCGACGCAGGCAAGGTGCGCGAGATGCAGGCCTGGCTAATCCGGCCTTCAGGTTCCGTGAAGCGCTATGGCAAAGACGAAGTAATCGACGCCATCGAAGACTCGAATGACGTCTACAACGAATCACGCTACAAGATGATTGACGCTACTAAGGACGCCGACACGGGCGCCGTCTTCGGCTATCAAACAACGACCGAAGAGCGATCAATCTTCTCTCAAGACATCTTTGGTTTTCAGTCTTTTCGCCTGCCAACTCTTGCTGCCAGTTATACCCTTAGTTTGCCGCAGGGCTGGCATGCTACGGGTGTTGCTTTTAACCACGAGAGCATTGAGCCCATTGTCAGTCTCTCAAATTACACCTGGGAGATTCGAGATATTCCTCCCATCCTGTCTGAACCAGGGAGTCCACGAGTTTTGAGTTTAGCGCCGCGTTTGGCGGTCAGTTATTTTCCTGCTGGTGATACGAAGTCAATTCCGCTACAGACTTATGCTAATTGGACCGAAGTTTCCCGCTGGCTCACCGGGCTGCACGATCCACAATGGGCCCCCGATACAGCCATCACGGAGAAGGCTAAGCAACTGACGACCGGCGCCAAAACAGAGCTGGAAAAAATTCGGGCGATTGGTCGTTACGTTCAAAGCATCCGATACATTTCGATTCAAATTGGTGTTAGTCGCGGAGGCGGAATGCGTCCTCATTCGGCTGCAGAAGTCTTTGCCAAATCCTATGGTGACTGCAAAGATAAAGCTAACTTGATGCGTGCAATGCTCAAGGTACTCGATATTCCGGCCTACCCTGTAGTGATCTATTCGGGCGATCCCACATACGTGCGTGAGGAGTGGGCTTCCCCCTACCAATTCAATCACTGCATCATAGCGGTCAAAGTCAGCGACGAGACACAAGCGGCGACCGTCGTCACTCACCCAAAACTAGGTCGGCTGCTGATTTTCGATCCGACTGACGACGACACGCCCGTCGGAGATTTGCCGGAACATGAGCAGGGCAGCTTCGCCCTGTTACTCGCGGGAGACGCGGGAACGCTACTGCGCATGCCGGTGACGCCGCCGGAAGCCAATGGCCTCGAGCGGAAAATTGAAGCCACACTCGGCGCCGACGGCTCGCTCACTGCCAGTATCCGCGAGAATGCTCTGGGCTCGTGGGCGTCAGGTTATCGTAGCGAGTTCCGTCATGTATCACGGCCCAACTACGTAAAGATGATTGAAGGTTGGATTTCCAGCGGCGCCACAGCCGCTAAGATCAGTAATGTCGAACCTAAGGATAGTAGCGTTGACGGCCATTTCGATTTGAACATAGATTTTAGCGCCGAAGACTACGGCCAGTTGATGCAAAATCGATTGCTCGTGTTTAAGCCGGCAATAGTCTCCCGCAGTGACTCGCTCGAGCTAACGGAGTCAAAGCGTAAGTATCCTGTGGTATTGAAGTCGCGCGCCTTTACCGAAACCCTGCGTATGAAACTGCCCACAGGGTTTGACATCGATGAATTACCAGATGCAGTGAAACTCGATACGGCGTTTGGCTCTTACAAGACAAACTACGAAGTGAAAAATGGCGAACTAATCTTTACCCGCACGCTGTCGCAACGTGCAGCAACAGTCCCCTCAGATCAGTACCAGTTTGTGCGCAGTTTTTACGAAAAGATCCGCGCCGCGGAACAAGCGCCAGTTGTCCTGGCGAAAAAGTAAACGATTGGTTTAGTTAAGCGCTGATCAATCGGGCAATGGCAAACGCGGCGCCCGCCGCGACACTCCCAATCAATGCTGTTTGCAGTGCGCTGCGCACCGGCCTCATACCAGTGAAGCGCCCCTTAACGAAACCAAAAATAAAGAGCGCGGCCAGCGTAACGGCTATAGAGTACAGCAAGGCCGTCGAAGCAGTGTGCGCGACAATGTAAGGGGTCAGAGGAATAAACCCACCGGCTACATACGCGCCGGCAATCGTTAAAGCGCTAATCACTGCACGTCGCGGGTCAGGTTTCTCGAGGCCCAGCTCGAAACGCATCATGAAATCAATCCAGTTTTTGGGTTGCCTGCGCAATGCCTGGACAATGGGCCAGGTCTCATCTTCCGTTAACCCGTAAGCCTGAAACACCTCTGCGACCTCACGCATTTCTTCGTGCGGAATCTCAGCAACTTCAAGTTTTTCTCGTTCACGTTCTTTCGCGTAGTGCTCGGCATCGCTTTTGGCGGCAAGATAGCCGCCAAGACCCATTGCGATCGAGCCTGCTGCAATCTCCGCGAGCCCAGCGGTCACGATGATGCCGGTTGAATTGATCGCTCCCGTGAGCCCGGCTGCCAGGGCAAAGGGAACGGTCAAGCCGTCAGACATTCCAATGACTACGTCACGTACAACCTCGCTGGCCGTGAAGTGTCGTTCGATATGTGGAGTTTGGGGCATCAGGAATCTCCTAAAACTTATTAGCGAGCATTAAGAACCCGATAATAATAAAGGCAAGGGCCGCGACCCGTTTCACCCAAATTAGAGGAACATAGTCCCCAATCACACTGCCTACCAACACACCCACTGCCGATACCGAAGCCAACGCCAGGGCCGCGCCGATGAAGACAGCCCATGGCCGTTTGGTCTGCGCAGCCATCGTCATGGCCGCGAGCTGAGTCTTGTCACCCATCTCTGCCAGAAAAATTACACCAAACGTGGTTAGCAAGACTCGTATATCCATCTAATCTCCTTTTGGTGACAGAATAAATAGTTGAGCATCAGCGATGGTGCTGTTGTCCCTGGCAGCATCACATTTTGAGAACAAGACCGAATACCACTCGGGCTAAACCTGCTCCCAATATCACCCAAAATGGACTAATTCTGAATCGCAACAGGACCACGGCGGCAATTACAGCAAGCGCTAGCCCAAGCCATGTATGAATTCCCGCGCGGCCGATACTCCATGCCGCGGCTATCAATAACCCCACCACTGCCGGAGTGACGCCTCTCAGAAAAGCTTGCACCTGACGGTTTGCTCGAAAACGCCGCAGTGAAGATCCGGCTGCTATCGTCATGACGAATGCCGGCAGAAAAACTGCGATTGTCGCTATGAGGGCTCCGAGTGTTCCCGCCACACGATACCCAATAAACGTCGCCGTGATTAGAACTGGGCCAGGAGTAAGTTGTCCGAGAGCGGTTGCGTCCGCAAATTCCTGGTGCGTTAACCAATGATTCGTGCGTACTACCTCCGCTTCAATTAAGGGAACCATCACAAAGCCGCCCCCGAAAGTAACAGAACCCATGCGTAGGAATATTGATGAAAGAGCCAGGAGCAATGCAAGCTTCGCCATGATCGGCATTGCGACCAAAAACAGAACAGAGGACTTCAACCGCGTTCCGGGGGTTTCTCCAATGTTATCGCTTTCTGTTTCTGGTTCTTCAGTTTCAGTCAGGCGACGCACGCGCTCTTCCGCCAGCGCGCGAGTGAGATATCCACCCACAAAATTTTTCGCCTCGATCTCAGCCAACCGTTCGCGTCTGCGTGATGCGAGCCGGCGAATGCGCCGCCATCTTTGCCAGCGCTTCTCCGCAAAGGAATCGATATAGATTCCGATCAGGCCAGCGGCGAGAATTATTTCTATAATCGTAGCGTGAAAGAGAATCACGCCAATAGCCGATAAACCGGTCACGTACCATTGCCACGGTCTGGTTAAAGTATTGCGGCCGATGCGCCAGGCAGTCACGGCTATTACGGCGACCACAGCCGCATTCAGTCCCCGGAATAAGCGCTCAGTATCCGGCAACGACCTGAGGTGACGATAAAGAATTGCCAGCACGATCATCATCACCATCGAGGGCAAAACAAGGGCCGTCATGGCGACAAGAGCGCCGCGCCAGCCGCGTAAACGCAAACCGATGTAGGTGGCCGCATTCCCTGCGGGCGTGCCGGGCAAACTCTGCGCTAGTGCGAACGCTTCAGCGAATTCATGGTCAGTGAACCAGCGTCTCTTATTAACTACCAAACTACGAATTTGAGCCATTACGGCGAGGCCGCCGCCGAATCCGACGAGCCCAATCTTGAGAAAGGAAAGGAAGATCCCACCGAGGGTTGGGAGTTGGGATATTCGCTTTAGACGTTTTTGCCCATGGCGGAACCGAGTGCCTACCTCTCGTCCTCTTTGCTTTGCGTGTTCAAACACAATGACCCAGATGTTAACTCAATTGGAATGGCGGCAGAACCGCGGCGGTAGCTCAAGGCACTGCTGCCGTTTGAAAAGCGGTGATCTCCAACATTCGGCGTTTTGAATCTCTGACAAACCGATTTTGCAGCACGCGCGCCAGCGGAGAACTGAGTCTGACTAACGGATGACGCGGTTTTGAGAAGGCAAGGATGTCGTACCATACAGAGTCATCCTTTAGTTGCCATTCAACAGTAAAGCGTTCTTCGCCGCGCTCAACATGATCAGGCAAAGTGCCATAAGCAAAGCCGAAACGTTGCACTGGCTCATTCTCGTTAATCACATAAATAATCCGGGCAGCGCTGAGCGACCAAAAGCCAAATGCCCTGGCTCTAACAGCAACAGTTGCGCCAACCTCTACTCGGACTCCGGCCGGAACAACCGTTACCCACCCGAGATCGAATTGTCGCCAGTGTCTTAGCGCGTCAACCGCGCACTCGTAAACCTGTTCGCCCCTGCCTAGTTGAATGCGGTTGTGATCGACAGTGTATCCTGCGGGAGGCGTCTTACCGGTAGCACCTACTTCTGCATAGGAGAAAGGCAAGTCACGTTGGCGAGCAATGAACTTACTTACGAGTTGTGCGGAGGGTTCTCTTGGTAGAAACATCGACCAGGCCTTAGTCAGTCATCTACCTTTTCAGCAGTCTCGGCCCGGTGTGCCCGGGGGTGATGGCGATCGTAAGCGGAGCGAAGATGACGATCCGTGATGTGGGTATAGATCTGTGTAGTTGAGAGATCGCTATGGCCCAACAACGCCTGTACCGAACGAGAGTCAGCTCCGCGTTGGATCAGATGAGTCGCAAAGGTATGTCGCAACGTGTGTGGTGAAACATTCTTGATGCCTACCTGGACGGCATAGCCTCTGATCAGTGCCCAGGCAAGTTGTCGGCTAAGTGGTTTCCCACGATTCAGAAAGAAACAAGTCGAGGTTGATTTCCCATAAGATGCCTTCACCGCCGCGTATTGTTGTAGCCAGTGGATTGCGCTCTTACCGATTGGCACGCGGCGTTGTTTGCTTCCTTTGCCATGACAAACGACGAGTCCTGCCAGAATATCGAGATCGGTTTGCCTTAACGACAGCAGTTCCGACACTCGGAGGCCTGCCGCATACATCAATTCAAGCATCGCGCGATCACGTACACCTTGTTCAGTAGACACATCAGGCGCGGTCAGCAAGCGATTCATCTCGTCTTCAGTCAGAAACTTTGGCAGGTAGGCCACGCGCTGCGGTGTGTCGAGCTCTTCGGCAGGGTGTCGTTTGATATGACCATCCAGCATCAGAAACTTGAAGAACCCTCGAGCAGCGCTCACCGCACGCGAAACCGATGTCGGAGCAAGACCTTCTCGTGACAGACTGGCGATCCACTTTCTTAGGTCGCCACGCGTTAGCTCGTGAATCAGCTTGCCATTTTTCGTTGCCCAATCGTTGAGACGAGCGAGATCGCGAGCATAACTTTCGAGCGTCTGACGGGCGAGTCCTTTCTCGACCTGGATGTAAGCGAGAAACTCTCTCGTGAAATCGCGATGATGAGTATTAGCTGCCAAGTTAATGTTCGCCTGCGGCTTTGCCGATGGAGATCCTGATGCAGTGTGGGCGAACTAAGAAGACCAGTCAATTGCGAAACTGTCACGACCGGGTCACTGGCTTAACACTCAATGTCAGAACCCGAGCGGTAGCGACCGGGTCGTTCTCGCAACACTCAACGCTGAACACAATGAGCTGTTAAGTTGACTCTCATCGCAACGACCCGGTCGC
>Ga0137407_10003693_pt1 | contig 10174 bp, 9 predicted proteins | sample CZOMad2_2_16fung_FD_108410 | JGI IMG/M metagenome (GOLD analysis project Ga0137407, IMG submission 108410) | Vadose zone soil fungal communities from Angelo Coast Range Reserve, California, USA - CZOMad2_2_16fungal (Illumina Assembly) | ecosystem: Environmental > Terrestrial > Soil > Vadose zone...
AAAAAATTCCGCGCCTACGATAGTTCGAACGGGACACTTTTGTGGGAAACGACTCTGCCATTTGCGGGCAACGCCACGCCCGCAACCTACTCCATCAACGGCTGTCAATTTGTCGTGATTGCCGCTGGCGGCGGTAAAGACCTCAAATCAAATTCAGGCGGAGTGTATGTCGCCTTCGCTCTTCCGCTAGCGGCGATTTCTGATACGCGATAGCTTCTCAATCATCTATATCCAACGATGCTTGTCATCCTGAGGCGATCCGATCAGGATCGCCGAAGGATCTCAACGGCCGAACTATCGCGGCGTTCGCCTACGACCACCGAACTGCACCTAACCCGCCGATCCATTGCAGCGCCGGGATCAACCGCAAGCAGGACTGTTCGGCGGACAGCTTGTCGTCGGCGGTATCGGCGGTTTGCTGTTATTCCCGTGCGTCGCCACGACGGGAATCACGATCGCAGGAATTACCGCCAGAATTCCCAAGGCAATTGCCGTGCCCTTGCCGATGTGCGGCCCCACATTCTGAATCCCTGCCTTGCCGCCCACGTCCGTGGTCGTACCCGCGTCTACCAGCATATCCAACGTTGCCTGCGTCGGTGCCTGCGGGCCGGTGCTGTCATTGGAGCGCACATTGGTCATCTGTCCGGCCTTCACGATCACGCACACGCCGGCCAGATTGCACACCTTCACGATTCCTTCGAACACAATCACATTCATCGTTCCTGTTTGACTATCAAAACTTGTAAAAAAATCCGTTCCTACCACTCCCGCGACTCCCGCCGGCGTCTTGACCTCGAACTTTCCGTCGGGCTTGGTGATTTTCTGCGCCTGCGAACGAATTTTCCCGTAGGCCAGCTCCAGTTCCGTCTGCTGCGCTCCGCCGTCGTGTTTCACAACCTTGATCGAAGAGTCCGAACCCACGTTCAGCACCGACCCGTCATCCAATGCAACCCGCGCTCGTGCGCTCGCCTGCGTGTTAACCACGTCTTGCCAGTCCACCACCGTTTTCGCCGAAGCAGAAATGCTCTTCGTGCCGCGCGCAATGCTCACCGCGGGAATCACCCGCGAAACTTCGCCGGCTCGTTGCGGTGTATCCGGCAAGGCCATGATTTCATTTGGATTACACAGCAGTGCGGACAAACAAAACGCCAGTACACAGACGTGCGGGGACTTCATCGTCTTCATCGAGGACTCTCCTGAGTTGATTGCCGTTACTATCTTTGTTACTGGAGCGCCGCCGCACTGTCAATTTGAATTCCCCAGCCGGTTTCCCACGCGCTACCTCGGCCCACTATACTCCGCGCGCCTCTGCGTACTCTGTGTCTCCGCGTTATCTTTTCCTTTCTGTTTCCGCCTCCTACAACCGAGAGAGATACCTGAGTACGGCCGCCGTTCGATCATCATTCTCTCGCCGCCACAAACCAGGCCTGTTGTTTCCTAGTGCACTCTGCCCGTTCGAACGGTTGCGAGGCGCGACCCGGAGAGGCACTCTTTTGCTATGCGAGCCTTGGCCTTGTTACTCGTTGTCGCAGCCATCATGGGCGCCATCTATTTCTATTCCATCAAGAAAATGCCCACCGCCGATGCTGGAACCGCTCCTACTCAAGCCATTAGCCTTACCGGTGTTCGAATGGACCTCACCCAGATCGCCCAAGCCGAACGCGCCTACGTCGCTTCGAACGGCCACTGCGCCACACTCGACGAACTCACTTCCTCCGGCACCATGAATCTCGCCCGTACCGAGCGCGATGGCTATACCTACGAAGTCCGTTGCGGCGAAGGCAGCGAATTCGCTGTGATCGCGCACCATGCTACCGCACCTGCGGATTCTCCCATCCGCTACCCAATCCTGGCCGTCGACCAGAACATGCAAGTCGGCGAAACACAATAAGCAATGACGTAGCCGCCCAGCCCGGACTTGTCACAGGCGCCAGGCTCGAAGCGGAGAATCCCTCGTGGGGGCGCAGCATGCTGCGCCCTAGCTTACCCTGCAACTCAACCTCTTCGCATATGTTGTTAAGCCATCATTCCGAGCGGAGTCTGCGGAGCGAGGAATCTCTCTTCGATTGAAGCCGTGGCAAACCCTTCAAAATTCCTGGAACTTTTCTCTAAGCATCTGCGTTCCTTCCTGCACGGCGGCGTTATGGTCCAGCCGTAAATTTCTCGGGCCACCAATTTCAGCACATTTGTAGTGAGTGCGGATGTCAAAGGAGATCAATATGAGCGACGCGGGCGGTTTGATTGGTTTGGCGGCAGTGGTTCTCTCGCTGGGGATTCCGATGGCAGCCATGTACACCTACTTCCGGGTGAAGAAGCTGCGCTCCGATGAACGCACGGCGGCGATTGCGCGCGGTGTTGCGGTCCCGTTTGAAACAGAAGTGTCGCCTGCGGCCCGCTCCCGCAAGAACGCAATCCTTTTGATCAGCGGAGCAATTGGCTACATGGCGGCATTCGGCGCCATCGCAGGAATCGCTCACGAGCCGGACACCTGGTCCGCCGCGGTGTTGGGCTTTATCCCTCTCGCAATCGGCATAGGCTACTTGATCGATTTCACGCTCAGCCGGCGTGAAGCCCACTCGTAGTATTGCGAACCACTCTTGGTATTTAGTGGCGCGGGCTTTTTTTGCCCGCGTCTTTCTTTTCCGCGACTCCGGCGAAATGATTTCGCCGAGGTCTTTCTTCGTCTCGTTACTTCGCTATTTCATTACTTCGCTCTCTCGTCCTTTCCCGCACATCTGACATGGTGATTCTCAGCTGTGTTAAACTTCTTTCCGATGCATCCCGCCATTCCGCTGCTTCTCGAATTGCAGAAGACCGATAACGAGATTGCCGCGCTTCGCGCAAACCTGGAAGCAGCTCCAAAACGCATTCGCGAAAACGACGCGAAATTGAATGGCGCACGGACTGCTCTCACTGCCGCAAAGGGAGCTCTTGCGCAAACGGTTGCCGCGCGCAAAAAGACTGAATTCGAAGTTTCCGAGTGGCGCGAACGCGTGAAGAAATTTCGCTCGCAAACCTCGGCGGTAAAAACCAACGAAGCCTACAAAGCGCTGCTGCACGAAATCGCCAACGCGGAAACAGAAATGGGAAAGCTGGAAGACGTTCAACTCGAACAGATGATGTCCGCCGAAGACGCCGAAAAAAATGTGAAGGCATCGGAATTGGCATTGCGCGAATCGGAACTGTCCATCGCCACGGAGCGCAAGGAAATTGAAAATCGTGCGCGCGAAGTGAACCGCAAACTGCAAGGAGACATTTCTTTGCGAGAAAAAATCGCCGCGCAAGTTACGCCGGAAATCCTGGACGTTTACACGCGCGCCGCGAAACGCCACCACGGTGTCGCTCTCGCCGCAGCCGTAAACGAACAGTGCCGCGGTTGTGGCATGCGCCTGCTTCCGCACGTCTATCAGGAAGTGTACAAACCGGAGAATCTCGAATTGCAAACCTGCGAGACTTGCGGATGCATTTTGTGTCCATCGGAACAGGCGCCGCCGCCAACTCCCGGCGCAAATCCCACGGCGGCTTCGGCATCGTGATGGGTGCTACGTAATGGCGCAACGCATTCCACCCAATCGAAATTCAGCGAACAGGGGAGCTGGACTTTTCGGCGAACCAGCTCCGGAAGCAAGGCCACTTGCGTGGCGCGCAAACATCGACGGTGGCTCGCGCGGAAATCCCGGGCCGGCTTCTTACGGCGTGGTGATCCGCGATCCGCGCGGAGAAATTGTGGCGCGGCTGAAAAAATATATCGGACGGACCACCAACAACGTCGCCGAATATTACGGACTGATTGCGGCGCTGGATTACGCGCAATCAAATTCCATTAAAGCGCTGCGCGTCGAAAGCGATTCTGAACTACTCGTGAAACAGATGCGCGGAACGTACAAAGTGAAAAGCGCGGACTTGAAACCGCTCTACGAACGCGCCAAAAAAATGTCGGCAACCATTCCCGCGTTCCGAATCGATCACGTTTATCGCGAACAGAATCGCGAAGCGGATTTGCTGGCCAATGAAGCGATGGATGAAGCTGGCGGCCGCAAGCCGGCGGTTGCGGAAAATCGAAATTCGAAAATCGAAAGTGGAAATTCGAAAATAGAAAACCGGAATTCGGTTCCTGCGATCAAAGTTCGCGCGCGTTTCCGCAGCGGCATTCTGTATCCTCTCGAAGACGTGGACCTGCCCGACGGCGCCGAAGTGGAAATTCTGTTGCGTCCTACCTCCAAAGGTTAGCAACGCTCGCTCCGGTTCGCGGCGTCGGTGGTGCAACAATCGAAGAAAGATTCCTCGCTCCGCTCGGAATGACGGCGTTGGGTGCTGCTCTACTTCTGCGCGGCGCGTTCCAGTTCGGCTATGTTGATTTTTTTCATGGTCATCATGGCGGCCATGACGCGTGCGGCTTTCTTCGTATCCTGGTCGGACAACAACTCGATAAGCGCTCGTGGCGTGATTTGCCACGATAGGCCGAACTTGTCTTTGAGCCAGCCGCAGTCCGATTCTTTTCCGCCGTCCGCGGTGAGCTTGCTCCAGAGAAAATCGGTCTCTTTCTGATTTTCAGTAGTGACCGCAAAGGAAATGGCTTCGGTGAATTTGAACATTGGCCCGGCGTTGAGGCCGACGAATTCCATCCCTTCCAGCTGGAAGCTTACGATCATCACCGAGCCGGCCGGAGCGGGGCCGCCTTCGGGGTAGTGCGCAACGTTGAGAACTTTCGAGTTCTTGAAAATGGAGCAGTAAAAGTTTGCAGCTTCTTCGGCTTCTTTGTCGAACCAGAGAAACGGCTTAATTTTTTGAATCATGGCTTGCTTCCTTGCATAGATTTGAGCTGATCACGGAGATCTTTTCTCCCGTGAAAAACTGTTTCGAGCATTCGCAGCTTGTGTTTTTCAACCAGCGAGCCCTTCGCGTGGGTATCGCCTCGACCGCGTTCAAAAACTCTTATGTCGGCCAGCTTGGTCATCAGTCTCCGCAGTTCCGAGTCTTCCCTTCGATATTCGCTACTGGCGCATCTCCGAAGGGCGATTGCCTTCAGCTTTGAGGATTGCTCCCTGGAGAGTGCGGCCTTTTTAAGACGCCGATAGTAGTATTCCTTCCGACAACCGGATCTATAAGACGGAACGTCAATCGAAAGGACGACGATCACTTCGTCGATGGCCCCTGGATCGCCAGAGAAGAAGCGCTTCTCCAAGGGTCCTATGTAACGCTCTTGGAGCGCCTGCGATTCAGAACGGAAAGCCTCCAACAATTCCGTGGCCTTTGCCACACCTTTCTTGTCGCCGCTGCGGCAGGAACCGATCTCTCGGAACGCTTTCTTACGCGCTTGATCTGCTTCGCACATTCTTTCGAGAGCCTGGCGATAAGACTCGGGACTGGCCACGTAGTTTGCTCCTATTACTTCAGCGTGTAGGACCGGTACAAGGTGTCGCGCTGGGCGGGGATGAAGCCGGCGTCGGAGATGACGCGGCGGAGTTCGGATTCGTTGGTGCGGTTGCGGACGCCGGCGGCGTACACAACGTTTTCTTCGATCAGAATGCTGCCGACGTCGTCGGCGCCAAATTGCAGGCCGACCTGGCAAACTTTAATTCCAGGAGTGAGCCAGCTGGACTGGATGTGGTCGATGTTGTCTAGATAGAGGCGGCTGACGGCCAGCGTTTTCAGATAATCGACCGCCGTCGTTTCCTGAACTTTTTTGCCGAGTGGCGTGTTGTCCGAAGCGAAAATCCACGGAATGAAAGCAGTGAAGCCGCCGGTATCTTCCTGGATGCGGCGAACGCGTTCGAAATGGTTGACGCGGTGGCGCAGTTCTTCCCCACAGCCGAACATCATGGTGGCGGTGGTGCGCAGGCCGAGCTTGTGCGCGGTGCGGTGCATATTTTCCCAATCGTCGCTGGTGCATTTGAGGCGCGCGATTTTGGAGCGGACTTCGTCATCGAGAATTTCAGCGCCGCCGCCGGGAATGGATTGCAAACCGGCGTCCATCAGGCGGCGAATGGTGTCTTCGACGGTGAGTTCGCTGACTTCCGCGACGCAGAGAATTTCCGGCGCGGAAAAACAGTGCAAGTGAACGGTGGGGAATTTCTGTTTGATGGAGCGGAGAAGATTTTCGTAGTAATCGATTTGCAGATCGGGATGCAGGCCGCCCTGAAGAAGAACGCCGTTGCCGCCAAGTTCGAGCATCTCTTCGATCTTCTTGAAAATTTCCTCAAAGCTGAGGATGTAGCCGTCCTTTGCGCCGATGGGTCGGTAGAACGCGCAGAAGGAACAGTACTCGGTGCAGAAGTTGGTGTAGTTGATGTTGCGGTCGATCTGGTAAGTGGCGACGCGCGGATCGTTTTTCTTCAGGCGGACTTGGTGCGCGGCCATGCCGATGCCGATGAGGTCATCGGATTCGAGCATGTCGAGCGCTTGTTGTTTGGTCAGTGCCACGGTTCTTCTCTACGTTCCCATTCTAGCTGAATCGTGCTGGTGATTCCTAAATCGGATGGTTCGCATGAATTGGAGATTTTGCGACGAACGACGGGATCGATAATGGGACGGCGCCGGCTTCGGTGACCGCACCCCACAGGACTTAGACAGATACATGTGCGGGGAACCATACCATATCTAGCGTGGAGGAGCGTATGCCGAGTGTCTTCACGAAATGTTGCAAGGAAAAGAGTTGTTGCTTGCAGAGAGCGCGAAGACAAAGGACTAGGCTCATTGATTGACGGCGAGTTGCTTCGCACATTCGTTGACGGCCAATAGGTGTTGGCGGCGCTCGGCTTGGGGTTAGCGGGTGCCATTCGGCGCTTCGCAACTTCCTTTGTTTCCGCAGACGCTGGAAACGAAGAACAAGCGTATCGGAAAGCGGAAAAGAAATCTGCTGTACGTGAGGACAATCTGCGAACTGAACTTCTTACTGGCCCAGGTGTGATCGCCATCCATTCATCTTGGTGGGGACGATGAAGTAGCTTAGGCTGTACGTAACATGAAGCTACTCAATAGAACGATCCGGCTGGCGGCGACGGATGTCAGTAACCATCTGGCGTGCCGGCATTTGACGCAATTGGAGTTGGAGGTGGTGCGCGGGGAGAGGTCTGCGCCGGAATGGGCGGCGCCGGACCTGAAAGTGATTCAGGAGCTGGGCGAGCGGCACGAAGCGGCTTATCTGAAATATTTGGCGGAAGAAAAGAAGCTGCGAGTGGAGCGATTGCCGAAGAAAGAAAACGACGAGGAGATCGTCGCGGAGACGCTGCGACTGATGGCAGAAGGCGTAGAGGTGATCGCACAAGGCGCGCTAGGAGATGGGGAATGGTTTGGGCGGCCGGACATTTTGCTGAAGGTCGCGACGCCGAGCAAGAACTGGAAGTGGTCGTATGAGGTGCAGGATACCAAGCTGGCGAAGGAGACCAAGGCGACGACGATTTTGCAGTTGTCGGTGTATTCGGAATTGCTGGCTATTGCACAAGGTTGCGAGCCGGAATGGATGTGGGTGGTGACACCGGCCGCGGGATACGCGGGCGAGTGCTATCGCGTGGCCGATTATTCGGCGTATTACCGCTATGTGAAGCGACAGTTGCTGAAGGCGGCGAAGAACGAGAAGTCGTTCACGTATCCGGAGCCCGTGGAGCACTGCAAGGTCTGCCGATGGTTCAAGGAATGCGATGAGCGACGGCGCGCGGACGATCATTTATCTTTGGTGGCAGGAATACGGACACAACAACGCGGACAGCTGGAAGAGTGGGGCATTCCGACGATGGCGGCGCTGGCGACGATGCCAATTCCGCTGGAGAAAAGACCGCGAATCGGCGCTCGAGAAGGTTACGAACGGGCGCGAGAGCAAGCGAGGGTGCAGGTGAAAGGCAGGACGGAGCGCAAGCCGGTGCATGAGCCGATTTTGCCGGTGGCGGAGGGGATGGGGTTTTGCCGGCTGCCGGAGCCGAATCGACTGGATGTGTTCGTGGATCTGGAAGGCGATCCATTCGCGGGGACGCAGGGTCAGCAGTACTTGTTCGGATTGGTGGCACGCAAGGCGGATGGGGAGTTGCCGTACGAGAAGCGATGGGCGCTGACAGCCGAGGAAGAGAAGGGCGGGTTCGAGTGGCTGATGGATGAGGTTGCGCGGCGCTGGGCGAAAGAGCCGGGAATGCATTTGTATCACTATGGAGCGAACGAGCCGAGCGCGTTTAAGAGACTGATGGGGCAATATGCGACGCGGGAAGAAGCGATGGACCGGATGTTGCGCGCAGGAATTTTTGTGGATTTGCACCGCGTGGTAAAGCAAGGAATTCGCGCGAGCGTGGAAGAGTATTCGCTGAAGAAGATGGAAGCGTTTTACGGATTTGTGAGAAAGACATCGCTGGATGCTTCGCGAGCGGCGATGCGGTACATCGAGCACCACTTGGAGTTGGGGTGGAAGGGCGAGACTCTTGCAGAGGATCAGCGCGAGGCGATGGAGGACTACAACCGGGAGGATTGCGAGTCGACTGCGGCATTGCAGGACTGGTTGGAAGCGGAACGGGCGAGATTGATTGCTGAGGGAGAGAAGATTGTGCGGCCGGTGGCTGGTGATCCCGAACCGCCTGAAGAATTGAGCGATAGGCAAAAACGAGTGGCGGACCTGGTAGAGAGACTCACAAGAGATATACCTGTGGATCGCGGCAAGCGTTCAGAATCGGAGCAGGCACAATGGCTGCTAGCGCAGTTGCTCGACTGGCATCGGCGCGAGGACAAAGCGACTTGGTGGGAGGGATTTCGGCTGGCAGAACTGGATGAGGACGAACTGCTCGAGGAGCGGTCGGGACTAGGCGGGCTGACGCATCTTCAGACTCTGAAGGCGGAGAGAAATATTCCGACCGAGCGGTACCGGTTTGAGAAACAGGAGACCGAAGTTCGCGAAGAGAAGGAGCTGTACTGCAAAGGGGAAAAATTTGGAACAGTGGTTGCCGTGGATTTCGCCGAGCGAACGGTTGACGTGAAAAAGACAAGAAAATCGGCGGAGCTGCATCCGGCGGGGGTCTATTTGTGGGACGCGCCGCTGAACGTGACGCAGCAGGCAGATGCGCTGTTTCGGGTGGCGGAATGGGTTGCGCGGCAAGGCATCGAGCGGGCTGGAGAGTTTCAAGCAGGGCGTGACCTGATGCTGCGAAGAGCACCACGGCTGCAGAATGGCGAAACTCTCGCGATGCTGCCGGGCGAACTGACCGAAGAAACCGCGCGCCGGATCGGAAGCGCCATGCGCGAGACCGCGTTTGCGATCCAGGGGCCGCCGGGAGCGGGCAAGACGTTCACGGGTGCGCGCATGATTTGCGACCTGGTGAAGGGTGGGAAAAGGATCGGCGTGGCCGCGCTGAGCCACAAAGTGATTCGCAAATTGCTGGAAGAGGTGGTGAAGGCGGCATCGGAAAAAGAGATTCGTGGTATGTGCTGTCTGCAACGGTGGAACGACGGAGAACCGGAGCCAGGGATTGCCGTTGCGAAGAAGAACGAAGAGATTCTTGAAGCCCTGGCGTCGCGACGGGCGAACGTGGTGGGCGGGACTTCGTTTCTGTGGTCACGGGGAGAGATGACGCAAGCGGTGGATGTGCTTTTCATTGATGAAGCGGGACAGATGGCGCTGGCGGACGTGATCTCGGTGGCACACGCAGCTAAAAACTTGGTGCTTATCGGCGATCCGCAGCAGCTGGAGCGGCCGTTGAAGGGGAGCCACCCAGACGGCGCGGAAAAATCGGCACTGGAACACCTACTAGGTGAACACAAGACAATTTTGCCGGACGTGGGATTGCTGCTGCCGGAGACGTGGCGGCTTCATCCGAACATTTGCCAGTTCACGTCGGAGCTATTTTACGAAGGAAGGCTGAAGTCACGCGAAGCGTTGAAGGGCTATCTGATCAAGGGGCATCCGTGGGTGAAAGAGGCAGGATTGTGGTTTGTGCCGGTGGTGCACGAGGGGAACCGGAATTCATCGGAGGAAGAAGTTGAGGCTATCGCGAAAATTGCGGAAGGATTGCTACGGCCGGAGGTGCGGTTCTTTCGCGGGGCAGAGAGCCGCGCGCTGTGGACGGAAGATATTATGATCGTGGCACCTTACAACGCGCAGGTGAGCGATTTGCTGGGGCGGATGCCGGAGATGCGGGTCGGGACGGTGGACAAATTCCAAGGTCAGGAAGCGCCGGTGGTGATCTATTCGCTGACGACT
>Ga0137407_10003695_pt1 | contig 10174 bp, 8 predicted proteins | sample CZOMad2_2_16fung_FD_108410 | JGI IMG/M metagenome (GOLD analysis project Ga0137407, IMG submission 108410) | Vadose zone soil fungal communities from Angelo Coast Range Reserve, California, USA - CZOMad2_2_16fungal (Illumina Assembly) | ecosystem: Environmental > Terrestrial > Soil > Vadose zone...
TTGAGTCTAAGTATAAAGTTTCTAAAATATATTTAGTTTATTATGACTATGAATTTGAGTGTCAAAGTTCATTATTTGTCATTGATGAAGAAGGTGTGATCCGGTGGAATTATTTATCACCGGTAGGTATCAATCCCGGTGCCGATGGTATCCTGGAAGCTTTGGAAAAATTGGATAAAGTAAAAGCATACTGATATGAGCAAGCATTTAAAACCTACTGTCAGCGATAAAGATCATATCCAGGGTAATCAAAATGCCCCTATTGAATTGGTAGAATATGGCGACTACCAATGTCCGCATTGTGGTCGTGCATATCCTATCCTGAAAAATATCCAGGAAAAGATGGGCAAAAACTTAAAGTTTGTTTTCAGGAATTTTCCATTGTCCGAAATTCATCCGAATGCATTCAATGCGGCACTGGCGGCAGAAGCGGCTGCACTTCAACAAAAGTTTTGGGAAATGCATGATATGCTTTTTGAAAATCAGGAATACCTGGAAACAGAAAACCTGTTATTATACGCAAAAAAGATTGGATTGAATATGGCCCGGTTTACGGGTGATATTCAAAAAGAAAATCTTGTCGACAAAGTAGAAGCCGATTTGGAAAGTGGAGTAAGAAGCGGGGTAAACGGCACACCTTCTTTTTTTGTGAATGGAATAAAATACGAAGGGAGTTGGGAAGAAAAAGAATTCATTGGTTACCTGCGCAATTTATTGGTAGGCGCCTGATTGATATAATAGGCTGACTTTTGTCAGAATATAAATCTCTTCTATGTTAGTTGATGATATCAGGAAATATTGCAAAACACTCCACGCTGTTACGGAAGACATAAAATGGGGAAATGATCTTTGCTTCTGCATCGGCGAAAAAATGTTTTGTGTAGCTTCTCTGATTGAGCCATTCGGCATTTCTTTTAAAGTAACAGATGATGAATTCGATGAATTGTCCAATACTGAAGGATTCATTCCCGCTCCTTATGCTGCGCGCTATAAATGGGTTTTATTACAGGATGCGCATAAGATAACGAAGAAACAACTTCAGTTCTATATAAAGCAATCCTACGAACTGGTTAAGGCTAAACTGCCGAAGAAAATATTAAGTAAACTTTAATTAGGGTAAAGGGCGTGTGGCATAAGGCATGTCATACCCTACACCCTACACCCCATTAAAATTATTCACATCTGTTAAAAACCAAATACAGGCACAAACTTTGATTTAATGGCGGCATGAAGAAATATGTAATCATTTTAATTATAGGCGTTTTCCCTTACTGCAAAAGCGGACTGGTTACCATGTCCAATAACTGTTATAACCTGATTGCCACGGGCGAATCTCAAAACAGGGCCGGCAATTATAATACTGCGCTTCAGAACTTTAATGAAGTACTTAACAAATGCGATGCATACGATGCAAAAGAAAAAGCATATGCCGGCAAAGCAGGTGCATTGAATGGGCTCAGGCAATATAATGATGCCCTGACCGCTGCCAATGCCGGGTTAAAGATCAGCCAAAGCAGCATCAATAACCTGTTTGAAAAGGCCAATGCCGAGTTAGGATTGGGCATGAACGCCGAAGCAAGGGCAGATTTGAATAGCCTCACTGCACTCACACAAAAAAATCAACATGCTGCTGAAAGGGCGACTATTTATGCAAAAATTGCAGCGATAGATTCACGTCAGCAATTATATACGGAAGCATTGACAAATATCGGTCAGGCAATTGCGTTAGACAATACAAATCCTGATTTCCTGGTATTGAAAGGTGATATACAAACTGCGGCGGGCAATTTTTCTGAAGCATTGGGCAGTTATGATGAGGCCATTGCAAAAGGCAAATCAGACTTCACTGCTTATAAAGCCAGAGCGACGACGATTCTCAAAATGAATCAGAAAAAATATGGTACTGATAATGCTGACGTGCTGGCAAAGAAAATGAACAGTTCGGAAAAGCAAAATTTATGCAGCACCATCCGTAATGCGCAGGATAAGGGAATGAAGGATATCACGATTGATATGGCGCAGGCGGCAATTTGTAAATAAACAATTAAAAAATAAGATGATGATGAAAAAATGGCTTTGGTTCATAGTAATTGCAGAAGTATTATCTGTCGGTTGCAAAAGTTTGAACAACACACAAAAAGGAACTGCTATAGGAACTGCCGCAGGTGCAACTGCCGGCGCGATAATTGGTGGAGGTGGAAAAGGTTCGGTGATCGGGGCATTGATCGGGGCTGCAGTTGGTGGTGGCGCTGGTTATGCAATTGGGCATCATATGGACAAACAGGCAAGGGAAATCAAGCAGGCTGTGCCTGATGCGCAGGTGGAACGTGTTGGCGAAGGTATCAATATGACTTTTAATTCGGGACTGCTTTTTAAAATCAATTCAAGTTTACTGAGTGATGAAGCAAAAGTAAGTTTGCAACGGGTGGCCGAAGTATTCGTAAAATATCCTGAGACGAATATATTGATTGAGGGGCATACCGATAATACCGGAACCAATGAATACAATATGGATCTCTCTAAAAAAAGAGCTTATTCTGTGAGTGAATATCTTCAGTCAAAAGGAGTAAGTACGAGTCGTTTCGATATTAAATGGTATGGTGAAACCCAGCCGAAATATCCGAACGATGTGGAATCAAACAGGGCGTTGAATCGCAGGGTTGAGGTTGCCGTGATGGCCAATGACCAGATGAAAGAAAAAGCGAAGGAAGGAAAACTGGAACAATAAGAAGTGAAATATTTTATTTTGATCTGCTAATACCCGCTGCTTTTTTTTCGAGCTCGGTTAGCCATAACTGGTGAAGTTTGTGCATACGTTTGGGAAAAAATATCTTACCCAACCTGGATAACCAGCCATGTTGGGTTTCCTCTGTTATAACGTGGCATCCATTGCTCTCCGGTATAATCAACCATGCATGATATGCCTTGACACCCATTCCAAGTGCGGTCCATGCGATGCGTTCATGGGGAACATATTCAACAACTTCCGAAACCAGGCTGATCCCGAATGTTTTCCACCTGAATTTTGTCCGGGATTGTAATTGGTCGACTCGTTGATTAATGAGTTTAACACGGGATGCATTCGGATACCATTCAGGCCAGGTATTTGCGCGGGTGAGATGTGTCCAAACCTCTCCTGGATTTGCCTTCATGTGCAAATCATTTTTTACATATACAGGACTATGAGAGGGATCAAATCCTGCCGGCCATTTAATTTCTTTTGGTGTGGGATTCATTTTATCTTTTAAATATCACAAAATGTTTAGAAAATTTTGTATAACCCATTTCACTGTGATATTATTCACGCCTGTTCGATAACTGGTCTGCAATTATCAAATGGCTTGCTCTCGTTACAATTCATTACAAATATAAAGATTGCAGGCTTCAATTCACATATATGTTAAAGTGATATGATGAATGGATTTTTTTAAGGATTTATAATAATTATTATTGCGTGGCATCGTTCACCAAATGAGAAGATGTATTATTACTGATATTTGCAAAATGCCAATGAAAATTTCTATTGCTATTTTTTTTGTGTCGATGATTGCGGCGAAAATTTCAATAGCGCAACAACCCTATCGCTCGTTTCCGCAGCACGTCAGTTATTTCAAAGAGACCATACTTCCCAATCATGTTTCCCGGCAAACACTGGACAATGCTGTATGTTCTTTTTATAATGAATGGAAAGAGCGTTATATCCGCGATGATTGCGGGGTTGGGCAATATTATGTATGGTTTGAAAAAACAAAAGGAAGTAAGCAATGCGTTTCAGAAGGTCAGGGTTATGGAATGATCGTTGTTGCATTGATGGCGGGTTATGATACGGCAGCAAAAACCATTTATGATGGGCTTTACAGGTATTACAAATCACATCCGGCCAAAGAACATCCACAGTTGATGTCCTGGGCACAGGAAAAAGGATGCCGGAATGTTGATGGCAGTTCGGCTACCGATGGCGATATGGACATCGCCTTTTCGCTCCTGCTTGCAAATAAACAGTGGGGAAATAATGCGGGCATCGATTATCTGCATGAAGCATCGGTAATGATCACTTCGATAATGAAGCACGAAATTAACCAGCAAACTTATTCAGTATTATTGAGCGATGCTGTTGAAAAAGAAAGCAGGGATTATTTTGATATGAGATCATCCGATTTTATGCCTGCGCATTTTAAAGCGTTTCGAAACGCAACCGGCGATCTTATGTGGGATAAAGTGCTTGATAATAATTATACCTTATTTCAAAATCTCCAAAATAAATATAGCAGCGATGCAGGACTGCTGCCAGATTTTATACAACATATTGACCGGGGTGCACAACCTGCACATCCGAGGTATCTTGAATCACGCAAAGATGGTCTGTATAATTATAATGCCTGCCGGATACCATGGCGTATTGCTACTGATTATCTCCTGTATGGCGACCAGCGTTCAAAAATAATACTTGATAAAATCAACCGTTGGATTCGCGAAACAACACAGAATAACCCGGATAATATTTCCGCAGGCTATACATTGGGCGGAGAGGACCTGAAGAAACGCAATTATGAAGCGCTGAGTTTTATTACACCTTTTGCTGTCGCTGCAATGGTGGATAGCAAAAATCAATCCTGGCTGAACAGCTTATGGGATTATATTGTACAATTTAAACTGGAATCATTTGATTATTACGACAACAGCATCAAGATGATTAACCTGCTGCTGTTGTCCGGGAATTATTGGGAACCGTGAGGAGATGAGTGGTTGATGAGTTGAAATGTTGAATGGTTGAAAAGTTGAATGTTGAGTGTAGGATTAGGTAGAACATTCACAAATCCCGTCCGCCAGTTGGCGGGCGGCTGGTGCGCACCAAACGTTCCTACGGAACGTCGGATCTCTCACCAGATATTTTCTACCCACGAGATGTCCCTCCGGGGCATTTAAATGATAACTGGTTTTCTTATGAGAATATTCTACCTAATCCTATGTTGAGTGTTGATTATTGAATGTTGAATATTTTTTAGAGCATGGTCCCCAAACACTCAATACTCAATACTCAATACTCAACATTCAACTTTTCAACCAATCAACCATTCAACTCATCTCTTCACCCGAACCGAAAGGTCGCCAGCAACGGACTCACCAGTTTTTGTAATTCTTCCGTAAATACTTCCTGTGGCGTTGTCAGCAATAAATAACAGGAATGGTTACCCGATTTAACGGACAGGATTAAATGCTGCCAGGTCCTTCCTTTTTTTTCACTAACCATGCTTTTTTCTTTCCATACTAATTGACCTACAGTTTCAGACTGAAGTATTCCGTTGAAGCGGATATTATATTCTTTAAAACTGTTGCTGCTAAAAGCCGCCGCTGTAACGGAATCCGGTTTGTCGATATACCCTTCCAGTAACACGCCAGGGCGATTTGCCGAATAAGCCTTAAAATAAGATCCTGACCACTCGATCTGCCAATCCGATGGCAATTTGAATTGAATATTTCCATTGGCTGATTTTGCTGGTTGATATCCTGCATGCAAGAAATTATTTTGCCTGATATACTCCGAGCCTTTAAAAAATAAACTATTTACTGAGCCATCCGGAGCCACTTTGAAATTCACTTGCGATGGCATAAATATATTGCGGCTGATAGCGGATGAGCGGTTCACAAAATCAAGATCAAACCGGAATATTACCTGTTGCCCACGAAATATCAGCGCTTCTAATTCGCCATCGGAATTTTCACGTACCGTCATATCTGCTCCATCGAACATCCAAATCCCGCCGGCCAGAGAAATATATTCACCTGTATATTTTGGCTGAAGTGATTTATCCAAAATAAAATCATTCATGCTTGGGTCCTTTATTATTGGAATTCCATAATTGGTAGGTTGCTCGTCTGCAGCGAGGTGCAATATATTATTCATTATGTTCAGCAATGTCTGATACCTGTATTCATCAATCAATGTGAGATCAATATTAATGACAATCGCGGCCGCAATTTTTTTAGCTGTATCCAGTATCACAACACTGGAACAGGTTCCTGTACTTCCGCCATGATAAATAAGACTACGCCCTTCAATAGCCGAAATCTCCCAGCCAAGTCCATAACCGGAATTGATCCCGTTCCCACCCTGCTCCTTCTTAAGTCCCGGAAAAGATATATTTGTAATCCACATATCGCGAATACTTTTTTCGGATATAATTTGATGGCCGCCATACATGCCTCCATGCATTAGCATCACCAGGTATTTTCCTAAATCTGCTGCACAGGATTTTGTCAGCAAGCCCGCAGGAATATATTCTCCCGATTCCAATTCGCTAAAACGTCTCGCTGGAATTGCTTTTTTTGTACCCGGGTAATGACCATAAATAGTTTGAATTTTATCAAACATATTATAGTCCGTGCTTGTACCGGACATATTCATCGGTTTGAATATTTTTTCTTCGAGATATTTTGTATACGGAATACCGGAAACCTTATTCACAATAAGACCGGCGATACTGAATCCCAGGTTGCTGTATTCATAAGAAATACCGGGCTCTTTTGTAAGATATACGGATTGCAGTGACCTTGCAAGATCTTCGGTTGATTTATCCGACATATCATTGCTGTTGGTTATGGTTCCGGATAGTCCCGAAGTATGATTCAACAACATGCGCACAGTTATTTTATCACTTCTTTCTTTATTGGCTGTTCTGAACCAGGGCAAATAAAATACAAGAGTTTTATCCAGCTCCATTTTATGTTGCTCCACCAATTGCATAATCGCCAATGCGGTGAGCGATTTTGTTACTGACCCGATACCAACGACTGATGTGGGAGTAAATGATTTTCTTTTACCCAATATTTCAAAACCAAAACCTTTGGAAAAAATAGTTTTGCCGTCTTTCATCACAATTACAGAAAATCCCGGCATCACGTGATGTTCGTAAACCTGTTGTAAATATTCGTCTATTTTTTTATGTGGCTGACCAGCCAGCGCTATCGATACCTCGAGCAGCTGAAATAAAAAAAGAAAGATTTTCATTGTATTGTTTTTTGTTTATACATTATTTATTCTACAATCAATATTCTTGGATTGATGAGCATGGTACGACGCGTAGCAAGCCATGCACTGATTAATCCAAAAGCAAGAACGAGTGGTATCATCAAAAACGTGACTGGGAAATCAGTGAGATAAGGAAATTTAACGAGGCCGATATTTTTTGTAACAAGGCTCATCAGCGCGGGACTTAACCAAACACTCAATGGCAAGCCGACGGTCAATGCAACGATAAGCAACCATAAAGTTTTCCAAACAAGTACAGCACGCAATTGATGGGAAGTAAAGCCAAGCGTTTTGAAAATGCCAAAAGATTTCCTGTATTCCCGGATATTCATTGCCATATCATTCCATATATTAATCACCATCACGACTATAAAAAAAATGGCCAGAAGCAACAGGCTGGCGTGCATGCTGCTCACTACGCTCAATACAGCAATCGTATCCTCAATGCCGGATTCAATATTTATTGTTCCGCCAAATTGATAATAAAGCCATTTTTTATATTCGTCCACATTTATACCGGGTCGTAAATGCAGGCTGTAATTGCTGGGTTTATATAGTGGGTTTATATTTTTAATCGCGGATGCATGAAGCCTGAATCCCTGTCCAAGGTTGCTCACATCCTGGTAAACCCCGGAGATCATAAAAGTTTCCTGTTGACCTTCGATAAAAACCCTGATGGAGTCACCAGGTTTTTTTTGATATTTCTCACTCGTGCCAATACAAATTGAAATTTCATGGATTGTTTCCGGATGTCGCCCGGAAAGATTTACCAAACCTGCAGTTGCCATATCTCCATCGAAACTTCTGCCATAAATTTCCTGAATGGCTTTCCCTTTCTCCGATAATATGGACAAACCATGAAAGCCATAGGGCATGATGGATTGAATTTCTTTTTCACGGAGTATTGATTCCATAAATTGCTCGTGCATCAACCTGCCGCTCTTAATGCTTAACTGGATATTGCCATTATCAAAACCCCAGGCGGCTTTATTATATTTCAACCGGGTGAAGGAGTTGGATATATTCACTGAAAATACAAGTATAAAAACTGCGAACAGCAGACCTGCAAATGATATCAATGTTCTCCTGCGGTTGACAAGCAGGAAATGGATACCCAGTAAAGCCGGCAGCGACCAGGATGATTTTACCGGTAAACCTGGCGGCTTTTTATTTACTTCTTTTTTTTCGGGACTCCCGTCGCGGATAGCTTTTGCCGGTTTTATTTTGCCTGCCTTGTTTCCGCAATATCGGCTAACCAACAATGTCACAGATAAAACAATAAGTGATGCACTTATAAAAGGCACCAGTAAATTAAAATCAAGATCGGTGATACCGATTGATTTAACCAATGATGCAAATAATGCCTTGATGATGAAATAAGATCCTGATAGCCCTATCGGGATAAAGACAATGGATAATACCAGGTATTGAAGGATAAAAATAAATATCACATTTCCGGGAGTAAGTCCCTGTGCCTTCAATACACCTATCAGTTTATAATCAGAAAATATATTGCTTGATATGGTTGAGCTGATTAAAAACAATGCGATCAGTATACCCACGATGGAAAAGATAAGCAGTACTGACCCGATGATCAAATAAGTGGTTAAAAAAGTAGACCTGAACAGATCGTACTGAAGATTGCTTCCTGTATAATGATATTGATCATTGAATCGTTGCCAAAGCTCACCAATCAGCGCCGGACCTTTGACCCTTATACCAAGCATATCATTATTCAGTTGAAGTACAGGTTCGAAAAGTGACAGAGAACCTTCGTTTATCCATGCCCGTGTGGGATTGATCACACCGCTGCTGTAGTGAGGATCAACGACCGTTGCAGCAACGATCATTTGATACAACCCTGTCTCCACGGGTATCCCAACGGTGTCTCCGGGATGAATATTATAATTCGCAGCCAGTGAATTCGGGAGCCATATCTCTTTATAACCGGGATGTTCTTTTTTTGTTCCGTTCAGAACCATTACCTGGTCCTGTTGCAGGTGATCTCCGGTATATTCCGTCAATTGCACCATCACGTCTATTTTTTGATCCTTAAAAATGAGCGGTCCATTGATCATGATATAGGGAGAAAGCGCACTCACCCTTTCCACTTCCGGTTGATGTTGAAACCATTCGGAAATTTTTTTACAATCTTCGGTTCTGTTATCAAAATAGAGAAAGATATGAGACGCTTTTAATTTGTTGAATACTTTGTCGAATGGTTGTTCTATACCTTTCAGTATACCGATGCCGGAGGCAAATAACAATGCAGAGAGGGCTATTGAAATGCCAATAAGCACCTGTTGCATTTTTCTTTGTTTGAAATTTGCTTTAACAATTAAAAATATACTCTTCAGCATAATGAAATATTTTTTTAATGAAAGATTTTTACCACTGTCTTGCCTTTAACCAGGTGAATAATATTTCTTCTCTCTCTTCCTGCACCGCCGTTTCATCAAATACAATTGAATCCATCAACTGGCCATCTCTCAAAAAAAGTACACGGTCGCCGCGACAGGCTGATTTCATATCATGCGTTACCATAATAATTGACTGCCCTGTTTTATTTAACCTGACCATACAATCGAGTACTTTTTCTGCAGCAGCATAATTTAAATTACCCGTAGGTTCGTCGGCCATTAACACGTGAGGATCATTAATCATTGCTCTCGCAATGGCACAACGTTGTTGTTCACCTCCCGAAACCTGTGAAGGAAGACGGTCACCCAATGAAATGATCCCGAGTGTTTCCATCAGTTCCTTTGCTCTTTGGCGAACCTGGGTTCTGCTTTTTTTGATGAGATAACCGGAAACCAAAATATTTTCTGTAAGTGTAAGACTGGGTACCAGGTTATAATCCTGGAAAATAAAACCGATATGATCCCTTCTTAACAATGCAAGTTCTTTTTCAATTCTTCCATGCAAAGGAATTGTATCAAACCATATTTTTCCATCGGTCGGATTTTCCAGGCCGCTCAATAAATAAAGCAATGTAGATTTCCCCGAGCCCGAGCTGCCCATAATGACCGTGAACTCGCTTTTATAAATGCAGCAATGGAGATTGTTGATAATACCGGCGATTGATTGACCTGTTTTATAATTTTTTTGCAGGTTTTCTGTTCTGATAATCGGATGAATCATAAA
>Ga0137407_10003696_pt1 | contig 10170 bp, 9 predicted proteins | sample CZOMad2_2_16fung_FD_108410 | JGI IMG/M metagenome (GOLD analysis project Ga0137407, IMG submission 108410) | Vadose zone soil fungal communities from Angelo Coast Range Reserve, California, USA - CZOMad2_2_16fungal (Illumina Assembly) | ecosystem: Environmental > Terrestrial > Soil > Vadose zone...
GGGGATGGTGAAGTCGATGGGCTCCCACCATCCGTTCACCAGGACGAGGAAGTCGTCGTCGAGCAGCGGCTGGCCGTCGGGTCCGAGGTCGGGCGCGTCAGAACCGTCCAGGTACACCCCGAGCGCCAGCGCCGACTTGTCGTCCCAGCACTCCTGCGTCATCGGCGTCCCGGCCGGCGTGTACCAGCCGAGCTCGGCCGCCTCGATGCCGGTGAGGTACCGGTGCCGCCGGAACACCGGGTGGGCCCGCCGGAGCGCTAGCAGCGACCGGGTGAACGACAGCAGCGACGCATCAGGAGCCGACCAGTCCACCCAGGAGATCTCGTTGTCCTGGCAGTAGGCGTTGTTGTTGCCGCCCTGGGTCCGGCCCATCTCGTCGCCGCCGAGCAGCAGCGGCACGCCGAACGAGAGCATCAGCGTGCACAGCATCGCCCGTTCCCGCTGCGCCCGCAGGGCCAGCACCGCCGGATCAGAGCTAACACCCTCGGCCCCCGAGTTCCAGGACCGGTTGTCGTCGGCACCGTCGCGGTTCGACTCCCCGTTCGGCTCATTGTGCTTGTTGTCGTATGAGACGAGGTCCCGCAGCGTGAACCCGTCGTGCACGGTGATGATGTTCACCGAGGCGGTCGGCCGCCGCCGGTCGTCCCCGAACAGGTCGAAAGAGCCGGCGAACCTGTGGCGAACTCGCCCAGGCCGATGTGCTGGCTGCGCCAGAAGTCGCGCATGCTGTCCCGGTACTTGCCGTTCCACTCGCGCCACAGGGGCGGGAACTGGCCCACGTCGTAGCTGTCCATCTGTCCCACGTCCCACGGCTCGGCGATGAGCTTGACCCGCGACACCACCGGATCCTGGGCCACCAGGTCGAAGAACGCGGACAGGCGGCTGAACCCGCCGTCCTGGCGGGCCAGCGTGGTGGCGAGGTCGAACCGGAACCCGTCCACGTGCATCTCGGTCACCCAGTAGCGCAGCGAGTCCATGATCAGCCGCAGCGCCACCGGGTTCCCGGCGTTCAGCGAGTTGCCGGTCCCCGTGGTGTCGTAGTACTGGTCCGGGTGCCCCGGGTTCAGCCGGTAGTACGCCGTGTTGTCCAGGCCGCGGAAGCACAGCGACGGGCCTCCCTCGCCGCCCTCGGCGGTGTGGTTGAAGACGACATCCAGGATGACCTCGAGCCCGGCCTCGTGCAGCGCGCGCACCATGGCCTTGAACTCCGCGACCTGGCCGCCGTCGGCGCCGCCGCGCACCGCGGCGGAGTACGCGGCGTGCGGCGCGAAGTACCCGATGGTGTTGTAACCCCAGTAGTTGGTCAGCCCCCGCTTCAGCAGGAACTCGTCCGGCACGTACTGATGAACAGGCAAAAGCTCGACGGCCGTAACCCCAAGATCAGAAAGATATGACCGAACGGAGTCATGTGCGAGCCCCGCATACGTTCCCCGCAATTCTTCGGGGACGTCCGGGTGGCGCATCGTGAAGCCCTTCACGTGCACCTCGTAGATCACGGTGTCCGCGAAGTCGCGCCGCAGCGGCGCGTCCGCGCCCCAGTCGAAGGCCGCGTCGGTGACCAGGCTGAGCGGCACGTGCCCGGCCGAGTCGAGCGCGCTGGGCGCGTCGTGGTCGTCCCAGGAGTAGTCGAACACCTCCGGGCCGAACGAGACCTCGCCCCGCACCGCCCGCGCGTACGGGTCGAGCAGCAGCTTGGCCGGGTTGCAGCGCAGCCCCTGGGCGGCGTTGTAAGGCCCGTGCACGCGGAACCCGTAGGCCTGGCCTGGCCCCGCTCCGGGGACGAACCCGTGCCAGATCCCGTTGTCGTAGTCCGGCAGCCGGTACCTGGTCTCCTCGCCGGACTCGGCGAACAGGCAGACCTCGGCCGCCTCGGCCACGCTGGAAGCCACCGCGAAGTTGATCCCGTCGTCCAGCGGCGTCGCGCCCAGGGGCGACGACGGCCGGCCGGGAAGTGCATCCGCCACCCGGCCTACGTTACCGAGTACCCCGCCGTTGACCCAGATCGGGCACCGGGGCAAGCTGTGATCGTGCGGACGCAGGACCTCATCCGCCGCCATCAGTCACCCGTGCCGGGCCCGGAGGCCGGTGACGTCCGCGGACAGGCGGATCCCGGGTCGCGTCCGCGCGCTGGCCTGGGCCGGCTCCGCCCGTTTGCCCTGTATATCGCGTGGGCGGTGTTCGCCGGGCTGAACCTGGCCGCGATGCGGCTGTTCCCGGCGTGGGGGACGGTGCCGTTCCTCGCCATCTGGGTGAGCCTGACCGTGATCTACGGTTTCCGGCTGTGGCGGCTGCAGCCGACCATCGTGACCCTGGCGGCGGTGACGCTGGCCACCGGCGGGATCATCGGCGTGCAGGTCATCAAGGGCCAGCAGGACGCCGACTACCTGGCCGAAGTGCCGCTGATCGCGCTGATGTTCCTGGTCATGGTGCTGCACGGGCGGCGCAGGCTGGCCGCCACCCAGGAGCGGCTGACCGCGATGGAGCAGGTGCAGCGGATCTCCCAGGAGAACGTGCGCCTGCTCGAGCAGCAGCGGCAGTTCCTGGTCGACGCCTCGCACGAGCTCGGCACCCCGATCACCATCGCGCTCGGCCACGCCGAGCTCATCGAGCAGGCCGTCACCGACCAGGCCGTCGCCGCGGACGCCCGGGTGGTCGCCGCCGAACTCGCCCGGCTGCGCCGCCTCACCAACCGGATACTGCTGCTGGCCTCGGCCGGCACGCCGGGATTCCTCCAGGTGACGCCGGTGGTCACCGACTCCCTGGTGCTTGACGCGCTGGAGCGGTGGGGGCACGTGCCGCGGCACTGGCGCCTGGGCGAGACCGCCGAGGCGGTCGTGCCCGGCGACGCCGACCGGCTCACGGTGGCGCTGGACGCGCTGCTCGAGAACGCCGTCGCGCACACCGAGCCGGGCGACCGCATCGAGGTCAGCGTGGCCGTCGAGGATGGCCACGCGGTCATCGCGGTGACCGACTCCGGCTGCGGCATCGCACCGGACGACCTGGCCCGCGTCTTCGGCCGCTTCGCCCGCGCCGAGCCGTACCGCAGCCGCGAGGCCGGCGGCTTCGGGCTCGGCCTGCCCATCGTGCACGCCATCGCCGAGGCCCACCACGGCTCGGTCCGGGTCCGCAGCACCAGCGGCCACGGCGCCACGTTCGAGCTGGTCATCCCCGCGGTCGGCCATCCCCCTGAGTCGGCTAGTCCTCCGGGCTGAGCAGTCGCAGCGCGAGCGCGGTGACGCCGTCCTCGACCCGGTCGCTATCGGGTGCGACCGCCGCGCGGAAGGCCCGCGTGGACAGGACGGAAAGCAGCAGCCAGGCGGCCGGCTCGGGGTCCAGGCCGGCCCGGATGTCGCCTTCGGCCTGGCCGCGCCGGATCAGGTCCGCCAGGTGACCGGCGATGGTGCGGGCCGCCCGCCGGGCGGCCTCGGTCAGCTCGGGCTCGCCGATCAGCGCGAAGGCGTCGGAGAAGAGCACCCCGTGGGCGCCGAACCCGTGCGGGTGATGCCCCGTCCCCGGCTGGCCGTGCCGGTGCCCCGGCTCGAGCGCGTGCGCCAGCAGCCCGGCGGCCGACCCCGGCTGCCCGGCCAGCCGGTCCAGTTCCGCCTGGACGTGGCCGGAGGATCGCCGTGCTGAACCACATCCTGAAGTCCCGCCCGGCCCCGCCGGGCAGCACCATCGAGCGCATCTGGACCTACGAGCTCACCACCGCGATCGCGTTCCGCGGCCGGCGGCGCCCGGTGTACCGCCGCGTCGTGGCGCTGAGCGGCGCCCGGCCCGGCGACCGGGTCCTCGACATCGGCTGCAACGGCGGCTACCTGGCCCGCCTGCTGGCCGCCGCGGTGACCCCGGGCGGCCACGTCACCGGGGTCGACCCGGCCCCGCCGGCGATCGCCCACGCCATCCGGCGGGCCCCGGCCAACGCCGTCTTCGCCGTCGGCGCGGCCCAGGACCTGCGCTGGCCCGACGGCTCGTTCGACGTGGTCACCAGCACGCTGGCCGTGCATCACATCCCCGCGGCGGACCGGGCGGCCGCGTTCGGCGAGATGTTCCGGGTGATCCGCCCCGGCGGCCGCCTGCTGATCGCCGACTTCCGCCCGTCGCGCTGGCACCGCGGCCCCCACGGCATGAAGCACGCCCGCGGCATCGACCTGGCCGCCCTGGCCGAAGCGGCCGGCTTCCGCGTCGAGGCGTCCGGCGACCTGCCCCTGCTGCGCTACATCCAGGCGGTGCGATAATGGCCGGATGCTACGGCGAGTAGTGACAACGATCCTGATCGCGGCCGGAGTGGCTACGGGCGGCACCCTGATCGCCCGCCGCCTCGGCTACAACCTGGGCACCAACACCCTCGTGCGGTGCCGCCAGGGCCACGTGTTCACCACCATCTGGATCCCCGGCGTCAAGCTGAAGGAGATCGACCTGGTGGTCGCCCGCATCCAGCGCTGCCCGATCGGCCACCACTGGAGCCTCGTCGTCCCGGTCCGCCCCGACACCCTCAGCGCCGAAGACCGCGACTTCGCCAACGCCCACCACGACATCAAGATCCCTTAGGACCTGACGACCTCAGACGTCGATGTCCAAAGATGCCTCGTCCAGGCCCGGGTCGGGGTCGGGAACGGTGATGCCCAGCCGTTCGGCCAGGGTGCGGGCTCTGGTCAGCAGGGGATGGGCCTCGCCCAGGGCCGGGCGGCCGTGGGCCAGCACGGTCCGGTCGAGCACCGGCGCGAGCAGGCGCGCCGCCTGCCTGGTGTCCCCGGCGGCGGTGCGGCGCTCGGCCTCGTCGCAGTGGGCGGTGAGGATCACCGGGTGGCGGGGATCGACCCCCGCGGCGGCCAGCTCGGTCACCGAGCGGAAGCAGCCGGCGGCGAGTTCGGCGTCGCCTAGCCGGCCCGCCGCCCGGGCGAGCAGGACGAGCGTCCAGCCCCGGGCGGGCCGCGGGGGACCGCCGCCGCCTCCGCCCGCGGCCCCGGTGCCGGCCTCCTGCTCAGCCAGCTGGGCCAGCGTGTCGGCCGCGTCGGCCGGCTCGTCCCGCAGCAGCGCGAGCTCGGCCGCGGAGCGGTCGAAGTCCGCGATCAGCGGGTCGAGCCCGGCGTCGAGCGGCCGGCCGTACAGCTCGTCCCGGCCCGCGCGCAACGCGGCCGCCGCCTCCTCGGCCCGGCCGAGCTCGCCGCCGGCCAGCGCGAGCAGCCGCCGGGCGGTGTAGCCGAGCCGGAACGACACCTGGTCACGGAACCAGTCGGTCTCCGCCGCCTGCCCGGCCAGCAGGTCGAGCACGGTGCGGGGGCGGCCGAGCACGAGGGCCGCCTTGGCCAGCCAGATGAGGTCTTCCTGGACCCGGTAGGAGGTCGGCAGGAACCGGCCCCGCCGGGTATCGGCGGCCTCCTCCAGGTGCCGCCGCGCGGCGGTCGGGTGGCCGCCCGCCAGCAGCGCCTGGCCCAGCACGATCTGGGCCTCGGCGGTGTCGGCGTGCGCGCTGTCGCCCAGCCGGGCCCGCCGGTCGGCGAGCAGGGCCGTGGCCAGCCGCACGCTCTCGGTCGCGGCGCCGTTGAGCCTGGCTATGTCGGCCCGGGCGCGGTCGGTCACGGTGAGCCGCCGCCACGCCGCGGCGTGGTCTGGCTGGCGGTCGAGCAGCGTCAGCCGGGTCTGCCGGACGTCGCCGATGAGGGTCCAGGCCCGCTCGCCGTGCCCGGCCTCGGCCGCCAGCGCGGCCAGGTTGTTGTCGGCGCGCGCCACCCGGGACTGGTCGTGGTCCAGGCCGTCGGCGATCCGGCGGGACAGCTGCCACGCGTCGGCGGCGGTCCGCCGGTCCCCGTACCTGACCGCGGTCAGGCCGAGGTGGCTGGCCGCGTCGCTCAGCCGCTGCCGGTCGTGGCCGGCGGCGTCGGAGGCCGCCGAGGTCGCCGGGCCGTCCAGGTCGGCCGTGAGGCCCTGCCAGAGCGCGACCGTGCGCCGCGCTTCCGCCATGCCGCGCCGGTGCAGGGTGCCGGCCTCGAGCATGACCCGGACCACCACCGCGCAGGCGTTCGCCTCGGCCCGGGGATCGGTCCGCCGCCGGGCCACGGCGGCCAGCGCCGTCTCGGCGCTTTCCAGGTCTCGCGGCAGCGGGCCGGCCACCCGGGCCAGGTCGCGCTCGAACCACAGCGCGGCCAGGCCGCGGGCGAGCAGGTCGGCCGGCCCGGCGCTATCGGCCAGGCAGGTGCGGAAGGCCACGTCGGACAGCCGGGAGGCGCTCTCCCCGACGCTCGGCCCGGGCAGGCAGGTAACGGATTCGGCGCAGGCCCTGAGCACCGGCCGGAGGAAGTCGGTGAAGACATCGCACCGGCCGTGCCACGCTGCCGCCGCGACCCGCCCCCAGGGGCTGTCCGGCCAGCTCGGCGGGGTAAGGGCGGTACCCGCGGCCAGCTTCCGCTTCTCCGCCGTGGAGATGTCGCCGATCCCGTAGCCGACCTGGGTCATCAGCGACTGCTCGGTCCGGTGGAACGCGATGATCAGGCCGAGCGCGCCGACCGCGGCCGCCCGGGCGGCCGTGACCGAGCTGACGGGTCCGGGCAGTGACCAGTTCGCCTGCCCGGTGAACTCCCGCCAGGCGTGGGCCGCTGCCAGCGCCACCAGTACCCGGCGGTTGTGGACCTCGTTGTAGAGCCAGACCGCCGACCGGCCGGCCGGGCCGGGCAGCCGGACCGTGGCGGCGACGTCCCCGGCCCGGACGACATGGTAGGGCGTCTGGCGCAGCACGGTCGCGGCGGCCTCGGCGATGGCCGCGAGCCGCTCGTCTTGTGCCGCCATCGCGCCCTCCTCTCTGCCTGCCCTGGGCCTGCCCCTGGCCGGGCCGCTCACCTGCACTAAGACCGTCATCATAGGCGCAAACCAACCGGTTGGGCTGCCCGGGTTTTACCTGACTAAAGGAAATCCCTGTCATTTGTCTTGCTTTAGGTACTAGGCTCCCGCTGCCGGGTCGCTGACGCTCCCGGCTTACCACAGCTGAACGAACGACATCCCAGCAACTTTCGGAGCCGTGTCAATGCCGGATGGGTAGTGGGGTGCGCGGCCCGGGAGCTGACGCTCCCGGGCCGTCGCATGTCGCGGCGCCTGTTGCGCGCGCGTGGGCGGTCGCCGCGGCGACCGCGGCGGTCAGGGTACCGGCCGGGAACGCGGAGGCCGACGCGTGGACGGTCCGGGGCTGGGCGGATGTAGCCGTCGGCTGCGTCGCCCTGGACGGCCCTGGTTCGGCCGGCCCGGGCTCTCGGATGGCCTGGCGGGACGATCCCGGCGCGTTCAGCGGCCTGGACGAGGTGATCAGGTCGCTGCGCGTCGTCTCCGGCGGGCAGCATGCCGCCCGGCTCCGCCAGCTGCGGCGGTTCGCCGGGCCGGTGCCGCCCTGGTACCCGGACACTCAGCCAATTGCCGGACCGATCCGTGGCGTCCGGGCGGCCGCCTGGAACGCGGCCCGGCTGATCGCCCGTTTCGGGGAGCAGCTCATCGCGGCCGCGGACGCCCTGCCCGGCGGCCCGGCGTGCCCCCTGATCAGCGCGCAGCAGCTGTCCTGGGGAGTGCGCTACCGGCCGTCGCCCAGCGACGGTCACGTCGCGCTGCGCCTGCCGGTCAACCGCCGGCTGGCCCGGCGGACCTGGATGTGCCTGCCGGGGCTGCCCGCCCCGGGCACCGCGATCGCCGAGGTGCCGTCCACCGCGAGCGCGATGGCACAGCAGGTCTGGCGCGGCATCCACGAGGGGGCGCACCTGGACCACCTCGGCGCGCTGGCCCGGGCCCGCGGAGGGCTGGCGCCCAGCCCGGGCGAGTTCGGCGCCGGCTTGCTCCTGGCGGAGTCGTACGCGATGGCGGTGGAGATCCTCGCCGGGGTGGAATGCGTTCTGGCCGGTGAGGGGGACGCGGTGCGGCAACTCGGCGCCGGGCTGATCGAACGGGCGACCCGCCTGCCCGGCGGGTCGAACCCGGCGGCCGAGTTCATGGACCTGCCCACCCTGGCCGAGGTGTACGTGCTCGGGCCGCTCGAGGTGCTGTCCGACGGACCCGCCTCCGCGACGCTGCCGGCCGAGCTCACCGGGTCGCTGCTCGATCGCTGGCGGGCCGCCTGCGCGGCGTACCGGCCGGCCGGGGTCTTCGGTGCCAGCGCCGCCCGGCTGGTCGGCCAGCCAGGGTCTTCGGCGCCAGCGCCGCCCGGCTGGTCTGCTGGCTGTTAACCAGGGTCCAGTGGCTGTTAACCAGGGTCCAGTGGCTGTTAACCAGGGTCCAGTGGTTGTAAACCAGGGTCCAGTGGTTGGCCGCTATCCATGGACTCAGTGGCCAGCAGGCTATCCATGGACCCACTGTGGCTAGCAGGCTATTCATGGACCCAGTGGTTCTGTGACCCCATGAGTTTCTCGGGTCACACGAGCCGCATGGCCCTCGCGGCGTAACGGCCTGGCCAGCGCCGAGCGGCTTGATGCGGATGCGGAATGAGGTGTACGAGTGCCTGGCCGCGGGTATTGCGATAGCGGCGCCCGTCGGGCCTCATCCTGGCCCCGGATGGGTCTTGCGCCGCAGGTCAGCTCGCCTGGCCGTATGTGGAGAGCCTCTCTCGTAGGAAATCTTTATTTATGTTAATCCCACATAGATGGACATGGTTTATGTAGCTACACTAAGCTCATCGGTGGTGCTCACGGGATCCTGGGCAGGCAACGCCCTGGGTGAGCCGTAAGGGGCGGATGAGGGGAGGACCGCAGAGGCCCGGATGACCGGTGTCGCGGGGAAGTGCACGCGCGACGGCTGTCCTGGTCGGCGGAAAGGGTCGTGAGGGATGAATACAACTTAAAAGGGTCAAGTGATGCGTGATCGCATCGCCATCCTATGAATGCTCGCGAAGTCGCCGGGCGGGTACCCCAGCCGCTCTCGGCTCCCGGGCCGCAGGCATTTATTTCGCTAGTCAAAGGGTCGCAAAAACTTAGCAGCGCTTATTAGCGAGATATCTGCCGCACCTTTGCCGATCATCGGCGATCGCCAGCCTGGCAGGTAGCTGCCCGGTAGGTAACCGCCGGTGGACGAATCAACAGCCTTTGGGGGGCAGATGATTCAGCCGGTCGGATGTGGTAATTCCCGCAGCGACTCATGGCCAGGCCCGGTGCTTCCGGCCAGCGCTTTCTCTCCAGCCGGTCACGGCCATCTCGCCCGTGACATCTAGACCCCAGGTGACGGTCGCTAAGGCCCTGACGGAGCCGGCCGTCACCTGGCAAAAACTTCTGGAGGGGGAGTTTTGCCATGAATAGCATCGCGAGCCGCCCGCTGCTCAGCGGGGAGGACCTGGACACGGCGGTCGACCGGGCGCGGACGGAGCTGACCGCGCTGCTGCGGGGTACCGCGGACGGAGCGGGGCCTGGCGGCCCGAAGGCGGTCGCCGAGGCCCGCGGCCTGCTCGCCGCTCTGCTCGACGGCCGGGTGACCGAGGCGGCGGCGCGGATGGACGAGCAGGACGCCCGGGCCGTCGCCGCGGCCCGGGCCGATCGCAACGAGGCCATCGCCGTGACCGGCGCGCTGCTCTACTGGCTGCCGGCCGGCGACACGGCCTGGCCGGAGGTGGCGCTCACCCTCGGACGGCTCAGCTACGACCGCTACACCGATCCGTGGCCCGGCGCCGAGCCCCCGGATCCTGACGACCTCGACGCCGCGTGCGACCTGCTCCTGCGCGGAGCGCGGTATGACGACGCCGACGAGCGCACGACGCTCTACCTGTTCCTCGCGCTCCGCGACCGGCAGCACCTGCTGGCCTGCCCGAGCGACGCGAAGGCCCTGATGACCTGGGGCAGGCGGCTGCTCACGTTCCCAGACGCCGGCGGCCTCGGCCAGTCCAGCCTGCACGACATGCTCGAGCTCGAGTTGCTCAACCGCGTCGGCTCGGTGGCCCCGGCGAGCTCGTTCGTTCCCTGGAGCCGCCCTCCGCTCCAGTTAGCAGCCGTGCTCATCTAGTAGCAGCCATGTTCACCTATCACACCGGTCCCCGCGTATCACATCGGTCCCCGCGTATCACATCGGTCCCCGCGTATCACACCGGTCCCCGCGTATCACACCAGTTCCCGCGTAGCACACTCGTCCTGGCGTAGCGCACCGGCCTCGGTGCCGTCGGCCATCACCCGGCGGCACCGAGGCGGTTCTCCTCGGGCGGCCGCCGCGCGGCGCCAA
>Ga0137407_10003697_pt1 | contig 10168 bp, 7 predicted proteins | sample CZOMad2_2_16fung_FD_108410 | JGI IMG/M metagenome (GOLD analysis project Ga0137407, IMG submission 108410) | Vadose zone soil fungal communities from Angelo Coast Range Reserve, California, USA - CZOMad2_2_16fungal (Illumina Assembly) | ecosystem: Environmental > Terrestrial > Soil > Vadose zone...
GCCTAGCCGGTCATGTCCGCGGCAACGTCCCCATGAACTTGCAGATGATCCCGAGCATCACCTCGTCGGCCCCGCCGCCGATCGAAGCAAGGCGACCATCGCGATACGCGCGCGACAGCGGGTTGTCCCACGTAAATCCCATGCCGCCCAAGAACTGCAGGCAGGCATCGGGAATCTCGCGCGACAAGCGGCCGGCCTTCAACTTCGCCATCGACGCGAGTTCGCTCACATCTTCCCCGGCGACAAACCGTTCGACGGCCCGATACGTCAGCGCGCGCAGGCACTCGATTTCGGTCTTCAGTTCCGCAAGCCTGAAGTGCACGGCCTGGCGCTCCAGCAAGACGCCGCCGAACATCGTCCGCTCGCGCGCGTACTCGACCGTGTCATTGATGTTGCGCAGGAGACTTTCGATGCAGGACGCCGCGGCCCAGAGCCGTTCCTCCTGGAACTGCTGCATCTGGTAGGTGAAGCCGAGTCCTTCTTCACCGATGCGAAAGCGCTGCGGCACGCGCACGTTGTCGAGATAGATCTGCGCGGTATCGGAAGCCATCATGCCGATCTTGCGGATCTTCTTCGCCACCGTGATGCCAGGCGTCCGCATCGGGAGGCAGATCAACGTCTTGTTCCGATGTGCCGCGCCTTCGGACGTGTTCGCGAGCAGGCACATCCAATCGGCTTGCGTGCCGCTGGTGGTCCACATCTTGCCGCCTTCGATGACGTAGTCGCCGCCGTCCTTGCGCGCGGTCGTGCGGATCGCTGCCACGTCGGACCCGCCGCCGACCTCGCTCACGCCGAGGCAGGCGACGTAATCACCCGCGATCGACGGCGCCAGGAATTCGCGCTTGACCTCGTCGGACCCGAAACGCGCCAGCGCAGGCGTCGCCATGTCGGTCTGCAGGCCAATTGCCATCGGCACGGCGCCGCAATGAATATGGCCCAGCGCTTCGGCCATCACCATCGCGTACGACCAGTCGAGCCCGCTGCCGCCGTAGTCAACCGGCTTGGTAAGACCGAGAAAACCGAGCTTGCCGAGTTTGCGGAACAAGTCGTGGGCAGGAAAGATCTCCGCCGCTTCCCATTCATCGACGAACGGATTGATCTCGTTGTCGATGAAACGTCGCAGGCTGCGGCGCAGCTCTTCGTGCTCGTGGGTGAAGATCATGTCCATCCCCTGCTTTGCATGAACCGGGATTCCTCGTCGCTTCGCTCCTCGGAATGACAACGCTAGGCGACGCCTCGAGAGCGAGGAAGACGAATGCATCGGTGGCATTTTCACGGCCTTGCCACGCCGAACTGCACCGGCCGTACGACACGCGTCGCGGCTTCTTCGCAGATCGACAGCGTGAACATCAACACCGTGCGCGTGTCGCGCGGATCGATCACGCCGTCGTCGAGCAGCAGGCCGGAGGTGTAGAACGCGGAGGCCTGGCGTTCGAACGTGTCGATGATGCGCTGCTTCATGTTCGCGATCATCTCGGGCGGCGGTTCTACGCCGCGGCGTTTTGCGCCTTCCGCGGCGACGATCGCCATCGTGGTCGCAGCCTGCTCCGCACCCATCACCGCGGTACGCGCGTTAGGCCACGAAAAGACAAAACGCGCCCCGAAGCTGCGGCCGCACATGCCGTAGTTGCCCGCTCCATACGACGCGCCGCAGTGAACCGTGATCTGCGGCACGGTCGCGTTGCTCACGGCCTGGATCATCTTCGATCCGTGTTTGATCATGCCTTCGCGCTCGGGACCTTTGCCGACCAGATAACCGGTCGTGTTCTGCAGGTACACGAGCGCAAGGCCGTTGCCGCAGCAGTGCTGGACGAAGTGAGTGGCCTTGTTGGCGCCGGCCGGATCGATCGGACCGTTGTTGGTGATGATGCCGACACGCATGCCGCCGATTGCAGCGTGGCCACACACGGTTGCCGCGCCGTAGTCGGCTTTGAAGTCGAGAAACTCCGAGCCGTCGACGACGCGCGCGATCACCTCGCGCATGTCGATGCCCTTCCTCAAGTCGGCCGGCATGATTCCGAGCAGATCTTCCGCCGGATACGCAGGACCTGGCGCGCTGATAGGCCGATGATTCTGCTCGACCCAGCGCAGCTGCGCCAGATGTGCGCGCGCCAGACGAATCGCATCCGCGTCGTCTTCGGCGAGGTACTCGCACGTGCCGGAGACGCTTGCGTGCATCTGCGCGCCGCCGAGTTCCTCGTCGGTGGCAATCTCACCCGTCGCCGCTTTCAGTAGCGGCGGCCCGGCGAGAAATGCCTTGGCCCGACCGCGCACCATGACCACGATGTCCGCAAGCCCGGTCATGTACGCGCCGCCCGCAGTGCTCGAGCCGTGCACGACGCCGATCACCGGCAGACCGGCTGCAGACAAGCGCGCGAGGTTATAAAAGCCCTTGCCGCCGAGAATGAAGTGCTCGACGCGGTACTTGAGCAAATTGGCGCCCGCCGATTCGATCAGGTGTACGAACGGCAGCCGGTTTGCGAGCGCGACGTCCTGTGCGCGCTGGAATTTTTCCAGCCCCAGCGGCTGCAGGGCACCGGCGTCGATGCCCGCATCATCTGCCAGCACCAGACAGCGCACGCCAGCGGCATAACCGATCACCGCAATCGAGCCGCCGCCGGGGATGGTCGTGTCAGCGTAACGCGGCTTGCCGTCATCGTCGTCCTGGCACCAGCCGGCAAGCGCGGACAACTCGAGCGCAGGCGCGCCCGGATCGAGCAGCAAGCCCACGCGGTCGCGCGGAAGCATCTGGCCACGTTTTGCGAAACGCGGCCCGGCCTCCTGCGAGCGGGCGCGCGTGCGCGCCTCGGTTGCACGCAGTTGCGTCAGCAACGCTTGCATGAAAGCGCGATTCGCCGCGAACGCCTCGCCGGCAGTGTCGATGCGCGACTCGATCCGCGGCACTTACAAACCCCCTGTCATTGCGAGCCGGCGGCGAAGGATCTCGCTCTTCGCGACACCGAGATCTCTCGCTTCGCTCGAGATGACATCGTTGCCTCACTCATCGCGCAACACCTTTGGAACCTGCGCAAGCTGAAAGCCGTTGAATGGTTCGTTGGGCGCTCCGCTTCCCACTTGCGCCCATGCGCGTTTGGCATTGGGCGCTGCACCGTCAACGCGCAGGCAAGCGCCCGAGATGAACGATGCGCCCGGCGCAAGCAGGAAGACGATCGCCGCGGACACCTCGCTTTCGGTACCGAGCCTGAGCAACGGCACGTGCGAAGCCAGCGCGCGGATGTGCGGCGCCATTTCCGGTGGATATTGATCCAGCCCGCTCGATGCGATCCATCCCGGCGCAATCGCGTTGACGCGCACCGGCGCCCATTCGAGCGCCGCGGTCTCGGTGAAATTCAGCATGCCGGCACGCGCGGCGCCTGAATGGCCCATGCCGGGCATGCCCTGCCACATGTCGGCTATGACGTTGACGATGCCGCAGGACGCGGCCGCGTGTTCGGCCATCCACTGCGTGTAGCACTCGCGCGCGAAAAGAAACCCGCCGGTCAGGTTGTTGCGCACAACCGCATCCCAGCCTTTTGCCGTGATCGACGCAAGCGGCGACGGAAACTGTCCGCCGGCATTGTTCACGAGGCCGTCGATGCGGGCATGTTCGGCGAGAACGTCGCGCACCGTTTGGTGCACTGCCGGTTCCTCGCGAATATCGCAGACATGAATGCTGACGCGGCCGCCGGCGTCGGAGATCTCCGCAGCAACCCGCTGCAGCTTTTCCAGCTTGCGCCCGACCAACGCGACCGCAGCACCCAGCGCTGCCAGCTCGTGGGCCGTGCAACGGCCGATGCCGGAGCCACCGCCAGTGACGATGATCACGCGGCCGTCGAACAGTCCGGCGCGAAAGATCGATTGGTAGGACATCAGTCGTTTTTTGTGCCGGCCAGTGCAATCGTGCCGAGCGCCGTCGCGACCAGCTTTTCGCTGCCGGCGTCTTGAACCAATACATCACAACGGCACACGGCCTGGCGCTTGCCTGCATGCACGACCGCGGCACGCGCGATGGCGCGGCTGCCGATGGCAGGGCGGACGTAGTTGATCTTGAACTCCGAAGTCACCACGGCAGCACCAAGCGCCAAACCACCCGCGTAGGTCAGGGCGTTATCGGCCAGATAACAAACCACGCCGCCATGGGCAAAGCCGTTTTGTTGCAGCAGGTCCGGACGCAGCGCGAGTTGCAGTTCGGCGCCGTCGGCGTCGAGTCGCGTCAACTCGGCGCCAAGAAGCCTGCTGAAAGGTTGTTGTTCCAGGACGCGGCGGCCGAGGTCGAAGGTCAGTTCCATTCGGGCTCCTGCAACGGCGCAGCATCCCAACCAAGCAGTTGCTTGGTAAGTCTGTGCCATCGACTATATTCCGTCAACGGGCCGACTGCAGGGAGAGCGCCATGGCCGAAGCGATGATCTTCGATACGCTGCGCACGCCGCGAGGCAAGGGCAAACGCGACGGATCGCTGTACGAGGTGAAGCCGGTCTCACTCATTGCCGGCCTGCTGCGCGAACTGCGGTCCCGGCATGACTTCGACACCGCCGAGGTGGAAGACGTTGTGCTCGGCTGCGTCACACCGATCGGCGAACAGGGCGGTTGTATCGCCAAGACCGCGGCACTCGCGGCCGGCTGGCATTGGAACGTCGCAGGCGTGCAATTGAACCGTTTCTGTGCGTCCGGCCTCGAAGCCGTCAATCTCGCTGCGCAAAAAGTGCGCTCGGGCTGGGAGGATCTTGTCGTGGCCGGCGGCGTGGAAAGCATGTCGCGCGTACCGATGGGCTCGGACGGCGGCGCATGGGCCCAGGATCCCGAGACCAGTTTGAACACGCAGTTCATCCCGCAAGGTATCAGCGCCGATCTGCTCGCGACGCTCGAAGGCTTCACGCGCGACGATGTCGATGGCTTCGCTCTGCAGTCACAGCAGCGTGCCGGTGCAGCGCGCGACAGCGGTCGTTTCGAGCGTTCGGTCATGCCGGTGCGCGACGGCATCGGCCTCGCAGTGCTCGAGCGCGACGAGTTCGTCAAACCGCACACGACCATGGCGGGGCTCGCGTCGTTGAAGTCTTCGTTCGCAGACCTTGGCGCGATGGGATTCGACGCCGTCGCGCAGCGCAAGTATCCGCAAGTCGAGCGTATCGAGCACGTGCACACGGCGGGCAACTCGTCGGGCATCGTCGATGGCGCGGCGGTCGTCCTGATCGGATCGGAGAGCAAGGGCACCGCGCTCGGACTGAAGCCGCGCGGCCGTGTCGTGGCGACCGCGTTGGCCGGATCCGACCCCACCATCATGCTCACCGGCCCCATGCCCGCAGCTCGCAAGGCGCTCGCCAAGGCGGGCCTGACGATCGATCAGATCGATCTTTTTGAAGTCAATGAAGCGTTCGCCGCGGTGCCGCTGCGCTTTATGAAGGAACTGGGCGTGCCGCACGAGAAAGTGAACGTCAACGGCGGCGCGATCGCGCTCGGCCATCCGCTGGGAGCAACCGGGGCGATGATCCTGGGCACGCTGCTGGACGAGCTGGAGCGGCGCAAGTTGCGTTATGGGCTTGCGACGCTGTGCGTGGGTGGCGGCATGGGGATCGCGACGATTATCGAGAGGCTGTGAAAGGCGCGATGTCATTCCGAGCCGAAGGCGAGGAATCCCAACCGCGGAATCACGGATGCCTCTCGTTTGACTCGGCATGACAAAAGCAATGCAGACCATCCGCTACGAAAAAGACAACGCCGGCATCGTCACGCTGACCTTCGACGAACCCGGTTCGCCGGTGAACACGATGTCGATCGAGTGGCAGCGCGACCTGCATGCCGCGGTCGATCAGCTTGCCGCCGAAAAAGAGCCCTTCAGCGGTGTGATCCTCGCCTCCGCCAAATCGACGTTCTTTGCCGGAGCGAATCTGAAGCTCGTGCTGCAATTCACCGCGGCGGACGCGCCGCGCTGCTACGAGGAGGTGCAAGCAATCAAACGTTCGTTCCGCCGCATGGAGACCCTTGGCAAACCGGTGGTTGCGTGCCTGAACGGTAGTGCGCTCGGGGGCGGATGGGAGCTTGCGCTGGCGGCTCATCATCGAGTGGCCATCGACGATCCGCGCATTCAGTTCGGCACGCCGGAAGTGACGCTCGGCCTGTTGCCCGGCGCGAGCGGGATCACGAAGACCGTGCGACTGCTTGGCCTTGCGGCTGCACAACCCTACCTGCTCGAGGGCAAGCTGATGCGGCCACACGAAGCCGCTCGCCTTGGTCTCGTGCACGAACTGGTTGCCGATGCCGATGAGTTGCGCGCGCACGCGCACGCGTTCATCCGCGCCAATGCGCAGGCCAAGCAGCCCTGGGACGAAAAGGACTATCGGATTCCCGGCGGAGGCCCGTCATCGCCGAAGATCGCACAGGGATTGGTAGTGGCCCCGGCCATGCTCGCGCAACGCACGCGCGGCCTTTATCCCGCACCCGAAGCGATCCTCGCATGCATGGTCGAAGGCGCGCAGGTCGATTTTGACACCGCGCTGCGCATCGAAAGCCGCTATCTCGCGAAGCTGATGATCGGACCGGTGACGAAGAACATGATCAACGCGTTCTTCTTCGACCTGAATGCGATCAAAGCCGGCGCCTCGCGCGGCGCAAGCGTGCAGGAAGTGCCGCGCTGGAAGGCCGCGCGGGTGGGCATCCTCGGCGCCGGCATGATGGGAAGCGGCATCGCGCACGCCAACGCGATCCGCGGCGTGGCGTGCGTCCTGCTCGACGTTTCGCAGGAAAAAGCCGATCGCGGCAAGGACGCCGTGCGCAAGATCACCGCCGGCGCGGTGGCCAAGGGACGCCTGGATGACGCGCAACAGGCACAGGTGCTCAGCCTGGTCCATGCGACCGCGCAGAAGGCCGATCTGGCCGGTTGTGACCTGATCATCGAAGCCGTGTTCGAAAACCGCGCGGTGAAGGCGCAGATGACGCGCGAGACGGAGCCGCTGCTCAAACAGGGCGGCATTTTTGCGTCGAATACCTCGACCTTGCCCATCACCGGCCTCGCCGAAAACTCGGCCAGACCGGAGAACTTCATCGGCCTGCACTTTTTCTCGCCGGTCGATCGCATGCAGCTGGTGGAGATCATCCGCGGCCGTGCCACGGCGCCGGCCACGCTGGCACGTGCTTACGACTATGTGCAGCAGATTGGCAAGACGCCGATCGTGGTCAACGACGCACGCGGATTTTTCACCAGTCGCACCTTCGGCACGTTCGTGATGGAAGGCTGCGCGATGTTGGCCGAGGGCATTCCCGCACCCGTGATCGAAAACGCAGCGCTGGCGGCGGGCATGCCGGTGGGTCCGTTGGCCGTCCTCGACGAAACATCGCTTTCACTTGCGCTGCACGTGGCGGAGCAGACGAAGGCCGACCTCGCGGCCGAGGGCAAGACGTACCAGCCGCCTCCGGGCGAACCCGTGATCGAACGTCTCGTGAACGAGTTCAAACGACCGGGTCGTGCGGGCGGCGGTGGGTTCTACGAGTATCCGGCGCAAGGCGCAAAACACCTGTGGCCTCAGCTCAAGCGCCTGTTCGAGCAACCTGGAACGCGCTACGAGATGCAAGAACTGAAGGACCGGTTCCTTTATCGCCAGTCGATTGAAGCGGCGCGCTGCCTGCAGGAAGGTGTACTGGCGAGCGAACGCGACGGCAACATCGGTTCGATCTTCGGCATCGGCTTTCCAGCCTGGACGGGCGGCGCACTGCAGTTCATTCGCAGCGAAGGGCCGCAGCGCTTCAGCGCGCGCGCCGAAGAATTGGCGCAGCGCTACGGCCCGCGCTTTACCGTGCCGGGGATTGTGCGCGAGTGGACATAGGGTCCTCGAATCTTCGACCGACCACAGCAAACCGTTAGCGCCTGCAGCTAGTCCGGCGCGAATGCGGCCCTGTTCCGCAACGCCGGTCGCACGACCCTTTGCCAAAAAATTGAGTACCGCGCGCGACCAATCTGGGTACCAAGGGCGGCTCCAGCGCGACCTCCCTTTTCGTACGTCTTGCTCAAGAGCACCCGCGTGACAGCGCGCCGCATCCGCGGCGCCGCCCGGGTTGCTCTCCGACGCACGGAGGAGTTGGTCATGAGCGTCACGGCAATCGCGCAGCGGACAGGAACCCTTCTCCTCGTTGTCGTGCCATGCGGCGTGCGGCCATGAACTCGTACGAGCCGATCGGATATCTGGCCTCATTGCTCGTGCTGGCGACCTTCTGCATGCGCGGCATGATTGCGCTGCGCGCAGTCGCGATCGCCAGCAGCGTCGCCTTCGTCTTGTACGGCTGGCTCGTCGGCATCGATCCTGTGCTGATACTGCATCTGGTGCTGCTGCCGACGAACAGCTGGCGCCTGGTGCAGGCGATGCGCGCGCAGCAGCGGGCGCGGCAGCGTCGCCGACTCCATCCATGATCGCTGTGCAGTTCGACCGCTACAAAAAGCCAATCCACACCCACGCTCCTGCGCGCGCATCCGCGTAAAAACGTCGGCAAACAAGACCGAGCGCACGCTGCGATTCCATCGCGACGAGCGTGCACGTGTGCCTCAGCACGCTCACGCAAATCTGGCGCGAACGCTCACATGAAACGGCTACCGCGCGCGGCTTCGCTGCGGATACGCGCGCACGGTTGCACGTGCCGATTCGGTGAGAACAACTCGATTGCGCCGACGCGCAGAGTTTGTTCATCTGTTGCATCAAGTTCGTCGATATCACTGATTTGCACCGCGATTCCACGTCGGTGCGAGCCGGACCATGCACAGCTGCGCAATGCTTTGTTGCGTACCGAGACCCTTCGAAGCCGCGACCGCCGCCGGCGGCGCCTCCAACGCGCCAAAACCGGCGTGATGTGCAGCTCCAGTACAGGCTTTCGCTGCTCGAAACCCGGAAACAAGCCAGCTGTGAGCGCACACTACCGTCCTAAGCACTTCTGGGTATTGCTTACCTCCAGTGCCTACCCGAACGCCTCATCCGTCCGGTCGACCCTTGTCCCAAAAATTTTGCTGCTGAGCACCAAACCGCGGTACTCCCGAAAACCGCTAGGTACGTTATTTGCCGTACGTACTGGTTGTTATCGGGAGGATGGTTTTGAAACTGAGCAGGACAGTTGGGTATTCAAGCGCCCTGCGCCTTTGGGCGCTTGGCACGTGGTTGCTCGCTGCCCATTCGCTGGCGTTCGGCCAGGGCTTCTCGTTCGACACGATCGCCGCACTGGCGCAGCGCCTTGCCCAGGCACCGTACAAGCCGCCCGCTCGCAGCCTGCCGCCCGCGCTGTTGAAGCCGCAATTCACCTACGACCAGCACCGCGACATTCGGTTTCGACCTGAACGCGCGCTATGGCGCGCGCAAGGCCTGCCCTTCGAGATGATGTTTTTTCATCCCGGCTGGTTGTTCGAGTTTCCGGTCACCATCAATGAGGTCGAGGCAGGCAAGGTTCGCCACGTCGCATTCGACGCCCGCGACTTCGACTACGGCAGGAACGAGGGCAGTCGCCAGGCCTTTGGTGATATCGGTTTTGCCGGGTTCCGCGTCCACTACCCACTAAACAACCCGGCCTACAAGGACGAAGTCGCGGTCTTCCTTGGCGCGAGCTACTTTCGCGCGGTAGCGCGCGGTGCGCGCTATGGCATGTCCGCACGTGCGTTGGCGATCGATACGGTCGGCGGGCAGAACGAGGAGTTCCCACGCTTCGTGGAGTTCTGGGTCGAGCGACCCGCCGCGAACGCGAAAACGCTGACCATCTACGCGCTGCTCGACTCGCCGCGGGCAAGCGGTGCCTATCGCTTCGTGGTCACGCCCGGCGACAACACCACGATCCTCGTGCAGGCGCGCGTTTATCTGCGCGCACCAGTCGCAACGCTGGGTGTCGCTCCGCTCACCAGCATGTTTTTTTCGGGCGAGAACCAGGCGCACGAAGACGACTTCCGGCCCGAGGTGCACGACTCCGATGGGCTGGGAGTGCAAACCGGCCAAGGCGAATGGATCTGGCGCCCGCTCGTCAATCCGCCGGCCCTTACCGTGAGTTCGTTCGCGACAACCAATCCACGCGGTTTCGGGTTGATGCAGCGCGACCGCTCCTATGTGCACTACGAAGACCTCGAAGCGCGCTACGAGCTGCGGCCAAGCGTGTGGATCGAACCGATTGGCGACTGGGGCGAGGGGCGAATCGAGCTGGTGCAGTTTCC
>Ga0137407_10003698_pt1 | contig 10167 bp, 11 predicted proteins | sample CZOMad2_2_16fung_FD_108410 | JGI IMG/M metagenome (GOLD analysis project Ga0137407, IMG submission 108410) | Vadose zone soil fungal communities from Angelo Coast Range Reserve, California, USA - CZOMad2_2_16fungal (Illumina Assembly) | ecosystem: Environmental > Terrestrial > Soil > Vadose...
CCCGGATCGATCAGCGCCTTGCCCACCAGGTCGATGCCCTGCTGCGAGCCGGCAGTGATCAGCACTTGCCCGGGGGCCGCAGGAAGACCCCTGCCCGTCATCCGCTCGGCCACCCAGGCGCGCAACGGCCCGAATCCCTCCGTCGGGCCGTACTGCAGGGCGGCCGCGGCGTCGTTCGCGAGCACGTCCGCGTGCGCCCGGGCGAGCGCACCGGCGGGAAATGCCTCCGGGGCCGGGAGACCGCCGGCGAAGGAGAGAACGTCGGCCCGTTCGGTGACCTTGAGGATCTCGCGGATCGCCGAGGCCTGGACGCACGACATCCGCCTCGCCAGCTCGATCATGGAATCGCCTCCTTGCGCCGCTTCGGCGCCGGCGCCTCTTCCGGAAGGGGAAGCACAGTGGTCTCCTTCACCGTGGCGAGCACGATGGTCGTCGTCGTCCGGGTGACGCCCGCGATCCGCCGCAGGGTGCCGGAGATGAGAGCGTCCAGCGTTTCCGTGTTCCGCGAGACCACCTTGAGCACGTACGAGTCCAGCCCGGCGACGCGGTGGCATTCGAGGACCTCCGGGATCTGCTGGATCCGCCGGGCGAACGCGTCGTGATAGCGCGGATGCGAGATGCGGACGCCGACGAACGCGCGGATGTCGTTCCCGATCCGCCGGGGATCGAGGCGCGCCACGTACCCGAGCACCACTCCGCTCTCGTCCAGCTTGCGGATCCGGTCCGCCACCGAGGGCTGGGAGAGACCGACGGTGTCGGCGATCTGCATCTGCGTCGTGCGCGCGTCGCGCTGCAGGAGGTCGAGGATCTGATAATCTATTGGATCCATCGGCAATATACCTGTGCTTCATCGCAGCCGAGCGCAAATAACCGTTGCAATATAGGCCCAGGCCCACCGTCAGTCAACGAGGGAATCCCAGGCATCCGCTTGAAGCCTTTCCGGCCCGGCCGCATCCTACCTTGTCTCGTCGGAGGTGACGGATGGAACGCCGGAAGCTGGGCCAGCTCGAGGTGTCCGCGATAGGCCTCGGCTGCATGGGGATGAGCGAGTTCTACGCTGGCCGCGACGACGAGGAGTCGGTCGCGACCATCCACCGCGCGATCGAGCTGGGGATCGACTTCCTCGACACCGCCGATATGTACGGCCCCTTCCGCAACGAGGAACTCGTGGGAAAGGCGATTCGCGGCCGCCGCGACAAGGTGGTGATCGCGACCAAGTTCGGGAACGTCCGCGGCGAGGACGGGTCCTTCCTCGGCGTGAGCGGCAAGCCGGAATACGTGCGCAAGGCGTGCGACGCTTCGTTGCGGCGGCTCGGAATCGACCACATCGACCTCTACTACCAGCACCGTGTCGACCCCGAGGTCCCCATCGAGGACACAGTCGGCGCGATGAGCGAGCTGGTGAAGGCCGGGAAGGTGCGCCACCTCGGTCTTTCAGAGGCCGCGCCGCAGACCATCCGGCGCGCACACAAGGTGCACCGCATCACCGCGCTGCAGACCGAGTATTCGCTCTGGTCGCGGGACGTCGAGCAGGAGATCCTGCCCACGGTCCGCGAGCTCGGAATCGGCTTCGTGGCGTACAGCCCGCTCGGCCGGGGCTTCCTCTCCGGCCAGTTCCGCAAGCCCGAGGACATTCCCGCAGACGACTGGCGCAGGAACAGCCCCCGCTTCCAGGGAGAGAACTTCTACCGCAACCTCGAGCTGGTGAGGCGCATCGAGGAGATCGCGCGCGAGAAGAAGGCGACCCCGTCCCAGCTCGCGCTCGCCTGGGTGCTCTCGCGCGGCAAGGACGTCGTTCCCATCCCCGGGACCAAGCGCCGCAAGTACCTGGAAGAGAACGCCGCGGCCGTGTGGATCCGCCTCACGCCCGAAGATCTCCGGCGGATCGACCAGGTGGCGCCACCGGGCGTCGCGGCAGGCGATCGGTACGCGGCGGCGAGCATGCGCGCCGTCAATCGCTGAGCGTGGTGGCCGGGCAGCTGGTCATCTTCGTCGGGCTCCAGGCCGCGGGGAAGAGCAGTTTCTTTCGCGAGCGATTCGCCTCCACGCACGCGCACGTGAGCAAGGACTTGATGCCCCGGGCCGCGCGCGACAAGGACTCACGCCAGCTCGCGCAGATCGAGCAGGCGCTGCTGATCGGGCAACCGGTGGTCGTCGACAATACCAATCCGCGGGCCGCGGACCGCGCGCCGCTGATCGAGCTCGCTCGCCGTTACGAGGCGCGCGTCGTCGGCTACTTCTTCGAGCCGGGAATCCAGGACTCCCTCCGCCGCAACGCCGCGCGCGAGCCGCAGGTCCCGAAGGTGGCGATCTTCACCGCCGCGAAGAAGCTGCAGCCGCCCTCGTTCGAGGAAGGATTCGACGAGATCCACGACGTGCGGCTCGCCGAAGGCGGAGGGTTCAGCGTGGCGCAGCGGGCGAGGTAACGTGCTGGTGATATCGTGCGCGCGACGATGCGCGTGTACACCGGCCTCGACGTGTGGTCCGACTTCGGCGGCCGCTTCCCCTGGAAGAGCGGCCTCATCGAAGTGGACCCCGGCATCCGGATGGCGGTCGTCGACGAAGGTCCGCGCAGCGCGCCGCTCACGTTCCTCCTGCTGCACGGCAATCCCACCTGGGGTTACCTGTACCGGGAGTTCATCCGCCGGCTCTCGCCGCGATACCGGGTTATCGCGCCCGACCACGTCGGGTTCGGCCGCAGCGACAAGCCGCGGGATCCGCGCTGGTACACGCTCGATCGCCATGTCGACAACCTCGGCCGCGTGCTGCGCGAGCTGCAGCCGGCGCGCGTGGTGCCGGTGATCCAGGACTGGGGCGGCCCCATCGGCATGGCCTGGGCGACGAAGCATCCGGAGCGGATCGCCGGAGTCGTCGTGCTGAACACCTGGGCGTTCGTGCGACAACCTCGCCTGAAGCTGCCTTGGCTGTTCAAGTTCCTGGTCCTCGGCCGCGGCGGCTGGAAACGCAGCACGCAGTCGAACGTCTTCGTCGAGCTTCTGCTGGCGAAGGGCGGTCCCCGCCACCTGACGCAGGCCGAGCTCGACCCTTATCGCGCGCCCTTCCCGACCCCTGACGACCGCGTGGGGATCGCCCGGTTCCCACAGCTCATCCCGGAGACGAAGAACCCGTTCCACGAATCGTACGGGAGCATGGCGTGGATCGAGGATCACCTCTCGCGGTTGCGGGAGAAGCCGGCCCTGATCTGCTGGGCGCTCAAGGACCGCGCCTTTCGCAAGCCGCAGCTCGAACGCTGGCAAAACCTCTTCGCCCGTGCCGACGGCCCTCACCTCCTGGAGGGCGCCGGGCATTTCCTGCAGGAGGACGCTCCGGGCGCGATCCTCGATCAGATGGAGCGCTGGGCCGCCTCGCTGTGAACCTGCAAGAGCAGGCGCGAATGCTGGCGAACCGCGTGCGGAAGAACTTCCGCAAGCTGTACCCGCGGTTCGAACGGCAGGGGGTCGGCGCCTTCCGGTTGTACGATCGGGACATCCCCGAGATCCGGGCAGCGGTGGACTGGTACGAAGGCCACCTCGTCGTGGCCGAGTATGCGCGGGAGCAGACGCGCGGCGTCCCTTGGCTGGAAGCGATCGCGAGCGCTGCCGCCGAGGCGCTCTCGGTGCCCTCCGAACGCTTGCATCTGAAAGTCCGCAGCACCGGGGCGAGCTACCCGCGGCTCGCGCGCACCGGCGAGCGCATCGAGGTGCGCGAGCGGGATCTGAGATTCCTGGTCAACCTCGACGACTTCATCGACACCGGGCTGTTCGCCGACCACCGTGAGACGCGCTCCCGGGTGAGGGCCGAAGCCCGCGGAACGAAGTTCCTCAACCTCTTCGCGTACACCGGCAGCTTCACCTGCGCCGCCGCCGCGGGCGCCGCGGCACAGACCACGAGCGTGGACGCCTCGCAGAACTATCTCGACTGGGCCCGGGACAACCTCCGGCTGAATGGTCTGTCGGGAGAGCTGGTGCGCTCGGGGGTGGACGCGTTTCTGCGCGCCGCGGGAGCGCGCCGCTGGACGCTCTGCGTCCTGGATCCGCCCTCGTTCTCCGATTCGGGCGGCCGCGACTTCGACGTGCAACGCGACCATCGCGACCTGATCGAGCGGGCTCTCTCCGTGCTGTCGCCTGCCGGCGTGCTCTGGTTCTCGACCAACCACCAGCGGTTCGCCCCGGCGCTCGAGGGGCTTCGCTATACGGAGGAGGACACCGTCCCCGAGGACTACCGGAACCGCGCCGCGCACCGCGCGTTCCGGATCACGAAGTGACGTCCGCATCGTTCACCCGAAGACACGGGCCGGCGAGGTCGGGCACCGCCGCCGGAGGGCAGCAACGGTTCTGAAACGCGCTTACCAGCTCTCGGGGGGTTTTCCGGCCCTCTCCGCCGTCTGCAAACTTACGGCGTGCGCAGATCCATCGCACCTTGGGCCGCATTGGCGGACTCTGTCGCGCTCACCCTGGCGACCGCAGTGTTCATTTTCGTCAGCGTAGGAATGCGAGACCGCGGACGGTTTGCCCGCGCCATCAGCGCCGCCGACGATCGGATCGAAGCGCGTCTGAACACGGACGAGAGCATGCTCCGCGGCTGCGCCGGCCTCCTCGCTGCCCGCCCCGACCTGACGCCGGAGGAATTCCACGCTTACGCCCGGCGCCTCGAGTTCGAGCAGTGGTACCCCGGCGTGCAAGGGGTCGGGTTCGCGCAGCGCTTCCGCGAGAAGGATGCGGAGGCGATCGAGGCCGGGCTGAGATCGCGCGGATTCCCGGGGCTGCGCGTGTGGCCGCATTCCACGGGCGAGGAACGCACCGCCGTCGTCATGCTGGAGCCACAGGATCGGCGCAACCGCGCCGCGATGGGTTACGACATGTTCACCGACCCCATCCGGCGCGAAGCGATGGAGCGCGCGCGGGATGAGGCGAGCGCCGCCATCTCCGGCAAGGTCACGCTGGTGCAGGAGATCGACCCCCGCCGCCAGGTCGGCTTCGTCATCTATGTACCCGTCTACCGCGGCGGCGAGATCCCCCGGAGTCTGCAAGCGCGCCGCGAATCGCTCATCGGCTGGGTGTACTCGCCCTTCCGCGCGGACGACCTGTTCGTCGCCATCTTCGGCAGCGAGGTCGAGCCAGTGCTCGAATTTCGCGTCTACGACGGTCCAGAGGCGGGGCCTGCGCGGTTGCTTCACGACCGCGGCTTCACCGCGCCGCGCAGCGAAACCCTGATCACCACCGAGCGGCTGAGCTTCGGCGGCCGCGAATGGACGCTGACGTTCACGGCGCTTCCGGCGCTGCGGGGAGGGTCGCTGATGCCGGCGCTGGCGGCCCTGCTGATCGGCAGCGCGATCTCCTTCGTGATCTTCGTGCTCTCCGTGCGCGAGTCGGAGGCCCGCCGGCGAGCGGAAGAGGCGCTCGCGGGTCTGCAGCACTCGCTCGACGAGCAGCGGCGCTACGAGGTGCGCCTGCGGGAGGAAGGGCGGGTGAACTCGATCCTGCGGCGGCTCGGCATCTCGCTCGCCGCCGAGCTCGACCCGGACCGGCTGGCGCAGCTGGTCGCCGACGAGGCCACGGCGCTGACGGGCGCGGAGTTCGGAGTGATGTTCGACGCCGCTCCGGAGCCCCGCCTGCTGGCGTCGGCAGGGCGGGAACGGGAGAATTTCGCGAGCTTGCCGGTGCAGAAGCTCGCGCGCGCCTGCGGCAGCAGCGGGACGGTGCGGATCGAATCCGCGCAGCCAGGCGAATTCGACGGAGCCCCCGTGCGCAGCCTGCTCGCGGTGCCCATCACCTCGCGCACCGCCCACCTCCTCGGCGGCCTGGCGTTCGTGCACAGCGCTCCGGGACACTTCACGCAGCAGCATGAGCGCTTGGTGGCGGGCATCGCGGCGCAGGCCTCCATCGCCCTGGACAACGCCCGGCTCCTGCGCGACCTGCAGGATGCCGACCGGCGCAAGGACGAGTTCCTCGCCGTCCTCGGCCACGAGCTGCGCAACCCACTGGCTCCGGTGATCACCGCGCTGGAGGTGATGAAGCGGGATCCGAGCTCCGCGGAGCGGCAGTTCGCGATCTTCGAACGGCAGTCGCGGCACATGGTGCGGATCGTCGACGAGCTGCTGGACGTCTCGCGCATCAGCCGGGGGAAGATCGAGCTGCAGAAGGAGCGGCTTTCGGTGCGCGATGCGCTGGCGAAGGCGGCGGACTCGCTCTCTCCCATGGCGCGCGCCCGCGACCAGAAGCTCACCGTCTCTTTTCCGCCCCGGCCGCTGGCGATCGACGCCGATCCCGTCCGCCTGGAGCAGATCCTCGGCAACCTCCTCTCCAATGCCATCAAGTACACGCCCGCCGGAGGCGAAGTGGAGCTGACCGCCCGCGAGCTCGACGGGCAGCTCGAGGTGCGCGTGCGCGATACCGGGATCGGCATTCCCGCCGAGGCGCTCCAGAGCCTGTTCCAACCCTTCGTGCAGGTGCCCGGGACCAAGGACTATTCGACGGGCGGCCTCGGGATCGGGCTCGCCCTGGTGCGCGGCTTCGTCGAGCTTCATGGCGGCAGCGTGCGCGCGGAGAGCGCCGGACCGGGCAAGGGTTCGACCTTCATCGTGCTCCTGCCCGGCGCGACCGAGGGCGTCACGCAGGCGGAAGTCCGCCCGCTCGCCGCACGGGCGCACCACGGCCGCGTGCTGGTCATCGACGACAACATTGACGCCGCGACGACGCTCTCCGAGGCCGTGGCCCTCGACGGGCATGAGGTCCGCGTCGCTCACGACGGGCCCTCGGCACTGCGCGTCGCGCTGGAGTTCTCGCCCGACGTGATCCTGCTCGACATCGGGTGCCCGCCATGGACGGTTACGAGGTCGTTCGCAGGCTTCGCGAGCTGCCCAAGGCGCGCGGCGCGCTGATCGTCGCTTTGACCGGGTTCGGGCAGCAGAGCGACCGGCAGCGCGCGCTGGCAGCTGGTTTCGACGAGCACCTGGTGAAGCCGGTCGAACTGGATACCGTGACCGCGGTGCTCCGGCGCCGCCTCGGTGCGGCTTGAACTCCACATGCCGGTGGCGAACGGCCGCGGCAGGCGCTACCTTGCCTGGCGCTCATGCCCACCCCCCGCAAGCGTCCCATGACCAAATCCGGCAAGCCGCGCGCCCGCAAAGGCGTGAAGCTGAAGCCGACGGAGCTGGGCCCTCCGCAGCTGCGGCTGGAAGGCGTTCCGGAGGAACTGAAGGAGCTGGCCGGGCTGGTCGAGGCGGAGGGCGGATCGGTGCTGGCCGCCTATCGCGAGCCGCTCGGAGGCAACGCGCTTCTCTTCGCCGCCCTGCCGGTCGACAAGGTAGAGCCGACCAGCTACCAGCGCGACGTTTCCGACGCCCACGTGCTCAAGCTCACGCGCGCGATGGACAAGACGCGCCGCTACCTGGACCCGATCATCGCCGTGCGCGAGCCGGACGGATTTCGCACGCCGAACGGCGGCCATCGCCTCACTGCCCTCAAGGAGCTGGGCGCGAAGGCGATCCTCGCGCTGGTCGTGCCGGAGCGCGAGGTCGCGTACCAGATCCTCGCCCTGAACATCGAGAAGGCGCACAACCTTCGCGAGAAGGCGCTGGAGGTGGTGCGCATGTACCGCGATCTGGCCCAGCTGGACGGTGGCCGCAAGGAGAGCGACTTCGCGCTCGAGTTCGAAGAACCCTCGCTCGTCACCCTCGGCTTCGCGTACGAAAAGAAGGGCCGCTTCTCCGGCGGCGCCTACGCCCCGGCGTTGAAGAAGGTGGACCAGTACTTCGAAAAGCCCCTGCGCGACACCTTGGCCGAGCGGGAAGATCGCGCGCAAAAGCTGCTCGAGCTCGACGAGGCGGTCGTGGGAGCCGTGGAAAAGCTGAAGGCCCGAGGCCTCACCTCCCCGTACCTGAAGGCGTTCGTGGTGGCCCGGATCAATCCGTTGCGCTTCATCAAGGGAGCGCCGCCTTCGTTCGGCGAGCTCCTGGAGACGATGACCAAGCGCGCCCGCGGGATGGACCCGGCGCGGGTGAAGACCGAGGACCTGGCCCGTAGCGGAGGGCCGCCGGAAGAATGAAGTCTTCCTGCCAATGGGCGGAGGCGTACATGGGAGTGCAGAACATCGGTAAAGAGGATTTCCAGCAGACCGTGGCAAAGGGCGGCATCCTGTTCATCGACTGGTGGGCCCCCTGGTGCGGGCCCTGCCGGGCGTTCGCCCCTGTGTACGAGAAGGTGGCGGAGACCAACCCCGACGCGACCTTTGCGAAGATCAACACCGACGAGGAACAGGAGCTGGCGGCTGCGTTCAACATTCGCAGCATTCCGACGCTCATGATCTTCCGCGACAAAGTGCTGCTGTTCGCCCAGCCCGGGGCGCTCTCGCAGAACATGCTCGAGGAGCTGGTGCGCAAGGTGCGCAGCTCGACATGGAGCAGGTGCGAGCGGGGATCGCGAAGCAGCAGCCGCCCCGGCCGGAGCCGGCGGCGTAGCGCGTCTCTCGTGAAACAATCGTCGCTCAGCTGCCTTCAGCGGCCGCGAGCAGGTGCCACTCTCTTGCGGACGGCGGCGACGATCTCGTCCTCGCTCGGGAACCCGAGCGCATTCTTTTCCGCCACCGCCTGGCCGTCGACGAGCACGATGAAAGAGCCGACGGCGCCCACCTCCAGCTCGGCCTGCAACCCGAGCTCCTTCTCCAGCGCAGCCGCCGCACGGGCGGCTCGAGGCTTGTAACCTCACGAGTTGCAGTACTGAATCTTGATCATCTCACGAAGATAACGCAGCGCCTTGTACCTGCCAGCTTTCGAATCGTGCCGGGTAGTCCCGCATCCTACGTCGCGCCTGGGGGAGCCTGCCGCAACGGTCCAATTGGGGGCAAACGATGATCAGCGTTCTCAAGGCCGACGATCGCTTCCATACCCGGACCGATTGGCTCGATTCCTGGCATACGTTCTCTTTCGCGGACCACTACGACCCAGACCGTGCCGGCTTCCGGGCCCTGCGCGTGATCAACGACGACACGGTCGAGGCCGGACAGGGCTTCGGTTCCCATCCGCACCGCGACATGGAGATCGTCACCTACGTCCTCGACGGCGGTCTCTCGCATCGCGATTCCTCCGGAGGGGGAGGCGTGATCAAGCCCGGAGACGTCCAGCGCATGAGCGCGGGTAGCGGGGTGGTGCACAGCGAGTTCAACGCCTCCGAAACCGAGCCCGTGCACTTCCTGCAGATCTGGATCGTTCCCGAGCGCCGCGGGGTGAAACCGGGATACGAGCAGAAGAGCTTCCCGGCGCAGGAGCGCAGCGGCAAGCTGCGCCTGCTCGCGTCGCGCGATGCCCGCGAGGGATCGGTCACCATCAACCAGGACGCTCGCATCTACGGGGCCCTGCTCGGGAAGGGCGAGCATGTTTCCTTCGAGCCGCCGTCGGGCCGGCACGCGTGTGTGCACGTCGCGCGAGGCGCGATCGAACTGAACGGACGAAAGCTGTCCGCGGGCGACGGCGCCGCGGTGAGCGACGAGCGCGTCGTCACCTTGCAGGGCATCGAGCCTGCCGAAGTGCTGCTGTTCGACCTGGCGTAGCCCCGAGTACCGGGCGTGCGCAGCTTATCCGGGTGACAGGTTCGGTCCTCGCTGTCCTGCTCGCCGTCGCTCCTCACGCGAGGGAGGGGCAGTACGAGGTCGACTTCCGCGCGAAGCGGGCGGTGACCACGCGGGTCGACCAGCACAAGCGCTGGAAGGAAGACCTCGAGATCGAGGCGGGGAAGACGTTCGCGGGCATCGCGTTCGTGGCCGTGATCAAGTCACTCCGCGCGGAGCTCTCGCCCGGGCAGAAGGTCGATTTGAAGGCGGTCGCGTTCACGCCGCGCCCCCGGCTTGCCCCCGTCAACGTCATCCGCGAGCGCCCCGAGAGCGTGCGCATGGCAGGGCGGACGATCGCCGCAGACCGGTACACCATCCACCCGGACATTCCCGCGATCGCGAAACTCTTCGTCAGCGCCCCGGACCAGCATGTCTGGCTGTACGCCGAAGGACCGGCGGCCTTCCTGCGGTACGAGGGCCCTCTGGTCGAGCCGAACGACCCGATCGTGCGCGTCGACACGATTCCTTCGCGCGCCGCCAATGCCGGACGAGCACCTCCGCGGCGGAGGTAGCCGCGCCCGCGACTACAAATCGAGCACCCTCCAAAGATACCAGCTCGCG
>Ga0137407_10003699_pt1 | contig 10165 bp, 8 predicted proteins | sample CZOMad2_2_16fung_FD_108410 | JGI IMG/M metagenome (GOLD analysis project Ga0137407, IMG submission 108410) | Vadose zone soil fungal communities from Angelo Coast Range Reserve, California, USA - CZOMad2_2_16fungal (Illumina Assembly) | ecosystem: Environmental > Terrestrial > Soil > Vadose zone...
CCGGATCGCTCTGCGTCACGCCCCGCAAAAACTCCAGAAACTCCTGCCCCGTAGTCGCCGGAAATCCATTGACCGAGTGCGCAACAATGTCCGTGTGCACATGCTCTGCGAGGTTGAACCGGATCACCATGCCCCGCGGATCCGCATTCGGATCGTTATCGGGAATCAGCGGAACTCCCGTCGCATCCGAAAACCTCACCGTCACTGGAGTCGAAGCCTGCACAGCATGTTGCGCCCGGGTCAGCGACGCTGCCGCACTAGACGGTGTAAACGTCCCCGTCAATAAAATGCCCTTGGCATGGCCCGGCCTGAATCCGGGATGCGACCCAAACATGGCTTCGAACTGCTTCAAAATCTCTTCGCTCAGTGCGATCAACTTTTCGTCATTCGGCAGTGGCATAGTCAGTCTCCTCCTCAGAGCCTATTCCCTCGTTCCATGCCCAACGCAACTGTTGTTGCTCTCGTCACGTCGTAGCCTTGGCAAAGACGGATGCCACGCCATAGCCTTCGGCGACGGCGGGTCGCGCCGGAAGTCAAACGAAGGCGGATCGTCACTTGCTTGCCATGTCGACTCGCCTGCCATGCCGTAGTCTAACGAAGGCAGGTCACGTCGTAACTCCACGCAGATGGAAGCTTTGCGCGAAGGCGCAAGCGCCACGTAGGCGGATCAACTCTCAACTTTTGCGGATTGATCCTTCATCTTGGCCGATGAGTCTTCGTATGTTTCGCAAATTAGAGAGCCTAGGTAGTGAAAACGTGCGTAAAGATTAGCGGTTCGCTTCGACTGAATGGGATGTCAGGTGTCATCCGCAGTAGGAACGGCGACAGCCCGTACGCTCCGGGGGCCGTATCGGGCGGCTGATCTGCGCCCATCATCGACAAAATAAAGGCGATCTTTTGGCCAACATCGCCGAGGAGACCGTTTTGGATCAGATATTCTTTACAAGTCGACGCTCTGAAGACGTCCGCTTTGAATCGAAAGCCGCTCTCTTCATACATGCGCTCCAAATCCGCGATTGCCTTTTTGTATGCTGGCGTCGTCCATCCCTGGCCGCCTTTGAAAAAATTTAAGTCTTCTTGATCTGCGTAGTCTGCAACTTGCACTTCAACGTCGCGAAACCGCTTTCCGGACCCCCGGGTTTCGGACTCGATCTTGTGCTTGATTTCTCTAATTGCTTCAGCTGCGTGGTCCCGTGTCGCTTTCATTCGACGAATTAGATTAGGACGCAATCAAACAACAGCAAGAGACTCCAATGATCGTTTAAGAAAATCTGCAACTTTTCCGATTTTGACTGGCGTTAAATACAATCGGCCTTAGAGAGCGTAAAAACATGGATACGGAAGATTTGAGGGGGCAAATCGAGTTAATCCTGCACCCCGAGCCAGACGACGACGGCACACGATATTACGCCGCGCCGCACTCCCGACTCGTTACAGAACATGGATTAGATACTTCATATTTTCGTGGACATTTTGATCTTGCAGGGGATCTGCAATTTGAACGGGTTCTCAACGATGAAAATGATCCGCTTCACGTGACGCTCACGAGTATCAGTGTTCCGTCGAGTCTCATGTCAGCCGCACTCCAACTTTTTGCAGACAGCATTGTGACGTACCATGCACAACCACGCCGGTGGGACGTTTATCGGTTCTATCCGCCGGTTCTGACGACAATTTGGTCGGCCTTTGAGGCGTGGGTTCGTATTAGCTCGCAGCTATTCGTTTCGACTGCCTCGAACATTCCTCAGCCGGTCAAGGACGCGCTCAATGAAACGCGTCAAACCGTTAACGAAAAAGGCAAGATAACTTTGAAGAGCGATCGGAGATCCGCATTGGAGCGTTATTGCTTGTTGCTACAATATGGCTGTGGCTTAACGGTCGATCGTAGCAGAAAATATTGGCAGGCGGCGAAGAACGTAGAAGGAGTTCGAGATGCCCTCGTTCACTATGATGTTACTAAGGCTCCGAGTCTTACTGCATCTGAGGTTTGGAGTCACATTGAAGCCATAATGCTGCTCTTCATAGTGCCTTCGTGCATTATTCGTCGCACCTTGAACGCCCATCAATTCGACTATTACAGCATGCTCGTAGAATTGCTGCCGCTGGTTTGTGAATTCGAGGAGCGCCCGCTTCACAAAGGATGGCCTAAAGAGGGTTTGATTTTTTATTGTCCGTTTGATGGGACCGATGAAAATCGATATCCACGCCGTTGGAAACTTACCGGACACTGAATAAAAAGGAATTCCGGCCCTATGCTTATGATCAGCCGGAAAGATCAACTGTTGTTGCTCTCGTCACGTTCGTAGCCTTGGCAAAGACGGATGCCACGCCGACTCGCCTGCCATGCCGTAGTCTAACGAAGGCAGGTCACGCCGTAGAAAACGTAGGTGGAAGCGAAACAAAGTCGGATTGTCGCGCGACCGGACATCGCTTTATGTGAAGATCGACATCGTCTTTTCCGGTCCACGGCAAGATCCACTCTCGAGCACTTGTCGCGCCGACTCGTTACGTCGTATTGTTCCTGCCGGTCCATTAAATAAATTAGCACTAGCCACAATCACGGTGAGCAAGAACTCGACGCCACGGCAACGTAACGTTTTATAACTCGGTGAAAGTAAATGCTCAAAGTTTCTTTAATTTTTGTTCTGGGCATGTACCGCTGTTGCGACAACTCACCGTGCACACCGGTGAGTTGTCCGAAGGCGAGGCGTTCCGGCTGATTCGCGAACACGCTTATTCTCACGAAGAACTTCCCGATACGACGTGGCGGCGTTTAATTGAGTTGCAGATATTAGTTCCGACCGAGCCTGGAAGCGGATTGTACTTGCTTGCTGAACCTGTCGGCCGGCTTCTCACCTATCTTTTCGACGAGGCGAGTCCGACTACGCCTGAGATCGTCCGCGGTTACATTGCATCTCTAGAGACATTAGGGCAGCAGCTTTTGAGCGCCGTCGAGACAGACAACGTCACATTCGTCGGACTTGCGTTCGCTGAAATCAACAACTCCTTGCGTCGCATACACGCAGATCTTGGTGAAACGCAGCGCGCGGTGCAAAATGAGGTGGCTGCCTTCAAAACGAATCGTGAGCAGATCTCTGTGCGGGACCGTTACAGGCGAATTGTATATTGGATGGAGCGTTTTGTGGGACCGATGGTCGAAATAGTCCGTCCAGATGGACCGATGGCGGCGGTGTTCGAGGAGACAGAGCGTTTGCTGCGAATAGCGCGTGAGCAATCACTCTTCAATGATCATCCGGCGCTCGAACGCAATTTGCGTTATCTTCGTTTAGTGCGGCAGCATGCCTTACGTGTTTTCCAAGAGTGCCGTCGGGAATTGCAGCCGCTCTACGAATCGCTGCGTCGATCTAGTTTCATCGCGGCTGGAGCGGCCCTCGCTTTGGAAAGGCTACTGCATGAGGGCATCTCCAAGTGGGGCAATACCCTTGTCATCGGATTATCTAGTCTTCGCGTTCAAAGCGTACCGAGCGACGCTGCGATCACGCTCATCTTGAATCGTGTTATAACGCACCCACCAGAACCGGCACCAATCATGACCCTCGATGAATCGCCAGAAAGACCGGCTGCGTTGGACCGACGATTATGGCTCGATTCGCTGCCAACGGACCTTGCTAACGTAATTCCGGTCGAAGATCTGCTCTTTTGGTTGTCGCAACACTATCCTGGGAGGACGACCGCCGAAATCCTGACTGGTTTCAGCCGACTATTCTTCGATGAACAGTTCGTTGCCACATTTTCCGAGGCCGGTGAGCAAGACTATCTAATGGCAGATGGGGCGTTGCGAGGGCATTCGCTTCGATTGGAATTCGCATGAACGCGCCGCAGCATGTTCGCGAAATTTTCGAGAAGCTCGCCCGGGGCTCTCATCTGTCACCGGAAGACGAACCGTTCTTCTCCGCATTGAGCGCGAACTTCGCAGACTACTCGGAATACTTTTCGCCACTGGGTTTCGAACTGATTCGCCACGAGCGCGAATTTTTTTACTTTGCGCCCGAGAATCCGGACAAAGTGCCCGACACGCTTCCCCGCATCGCTGTTTTTGCTTACGTTCTAATCGACCACGCCGCAAATCAGGGCGAGTTAATCGAAGAATTTTTGCTCGGTCGTAACTTCCTTATCTCAACGCTGCCGCATTTCTCGCTGGAGCGATATACTACATTACTTCGGCAGGTGGACGTGCACGATACTGCTGATTTGAAGCGTATCCTCGATCATCTTGAGCGCATTGGCTGGTTGAAATGGCTTGGCCCAGATGAATTTCGGTTCTTACGCCCGTTCCATCGCGTTTTTGACAAATGCTTGGAACTTTCGTCTAGGCCTTCAGGCGATGAACCCGCTGACATCTCAGCTCCCTTGCCCTGAAAATCGATGCTAAACGGACCGCGGAAAATCATTCTAATCAATGCCGGGCGCTACGATTACGCCGAGGTGGAGCTTAGTGAATCGCTGCAGATTGTCGGACCCAACAACACTGGCAAGACAACGCTAATCAATACTCTTCAGTTTCTTTATCTCGATGATTTGCGCACGATGGACTTCGGCTCCTATAGCCTAGAGCAGTCCCTCGCGTACTATTTTCCGAGTCAATACAGTTATGCACTATTCGAATGTCTTGGCGTAACGGGTATCTTTACCGTCGGCTGGCGCGGACAAAGCAAAGCTGCGGGCGGCGATCCCGAGCGGTTCTTGTATTTCGCTCCGTATGTATCGGACGACTTCTTCAACGAAAAGCAGCAAGTCCGCGAACCTCGCGAGGTGAACTCGCGGCTCTCCCTCAAACAATTCCGAAAGATCAAATCGGCGCAGGAACATCGTGAGCTGTTGCTTCCATCCGTAGGTCGGGACGGTAGAGGAATGGGGATTGTCCCGATGCGCCACGCGGAGCGCTACCGCCAGTTCCGCGAATCACTCAAGGATTTACTCAGCCTCAGCAGCATCACACAGGATCAAATGCGCGATCGCCTGCTTACGCTCGCAGATGTGAGAACGGATATACCAGCACTAGACGTACGGCGACTATTCGGAGAGGACTACGACCGGATTCGCCGGCTGCGCGACGGTGTAACGCGGTTCAAAAACCACGAAGAACAAGTTCGGTTACTGGTGCAACGTTTTCACGAATTACTGGGGCTGCGTGACGAATTGGTTACCCGCTGGACGGACCTACGGCTCAAGCATAAGGCGTTCGAGGAGGCGCAGAATAACCGTCTCGCGGAGTTAGGCGAACTCATCTCAGCACAAGATAAGGTGATCGAGGAAATTGCGCGAGACACGGCAGCGCACAACACTGAACGAGATGACACTATTGGAACGAAGGGAGCACTTGCCGCTCAACTGACCGAACTGGCAACACAGTCGAAGGCGTTTGCGGACTTCGATGTTGAATTAGCGCGGGTCGGCGAACAAAATGTCAAGCGCGAGGAACTACGACTCACAAAATGTCTCAGCGAAGCCGAGACCGAAAGTCGTGAGAAAGCGCAGCAAAAAGTTGATCTCTACAGCGATCTTGTCGAACAGAAGAAGCAAGCGATTGAAAATTTTGATCGACTTATAGTTACGTCATTGCGCCAACATTTGTCCGATGACAAACTAGGTCGTGCATTTCGAATCCTGAATTTCGATTTGCTCGAAACGCCAGTCGGCACTGACGGCGCAACGGTACGTGACGAACACACCCTTCTCGCACTCATCCGCGAAGTCGCTAAGCGAGTCCGCGATGGGACCTATGTGGACGACGCTGTTGAAATAGTCTTACAGCCGACTCGCCGCTCGATGGACGAACTTAGCCACGTCAGCGCGTTGCGCGAGAAGCTCGATGACGAGACGGCCACACTGCGCCGATGGGAAGCAATTCTTAAAACCGTGGTCGAACGCGAGCGAGTTACGAAAAATCTGCGCAAATGCCAAACGGAGTTAGCAGAGATTCAGCGCCAGATTTTTGGCTACGAACAATTCATTAAGGGTCGAGCCAATGAAGCCCGCTTGAAGAATCAGCTCAAAGAAACCGAACAAGTCATCCGCAAATTAAACGAAACAATTGAAGCGCTCGAGCAAAAGCGGAAGACAGCCGAGGATCTCCGACGGAACGCAAAGACTTCAATCGTTAATGAGGAAGATTGCTTTAATCAGGTAATGGGCCGCTTTGGACACTGCGTGTTTCCTGAGTTCGAGGCCAAAGGCGTCGAACTTCCCGACATTCCTGAAGATTTTGATTCTGCTATCGCGTTGTTTTTGCGACAACAGGACGCGGAAGAACGACTTCGCGAAAAGGTAACCGATTCGCTGAAGTCAGTAGCCGCATTAGTCGGTGAGAATTTCAATGGCACAGATGACTCCGAAACCGTGCGTAACCTTTCAGCTGAGCTGGAAGCGCTGCCGGACAAAGTCGAGGCGCTGGAACGCGACTGGAACGCACTCATTCAAGGACTTCGCGGCACGTTTGCTGGAATTCTTAAAGAACTAGACGCCGTCCGCTCAGTCGTCACTGATCTGAATCGCCAGTTTGCTCGCGTGCAGGTTTCGAATCTGCAGACTATCAAACTGGAGGTATTGGAGTCCACAGACATTGTAAGCTGGGTTAAGCGTCTCGTGGATTTGCAGCAGCCCGGGCTCTTTGACGATGATACACGGCTCGATGAAACGCTCAGAAATTTCCGCCAAAAATTCGAAAGCAGTCCGCTTGTTTCTTATGCGCAGCTTTTCTCGCTCCAGTTTACCGTTGTCGGCGAAGACGGCGCCCCACATCATCACCATGACTTCCGTCAAATCGAGTCGCATGGCACGACCATCACGATCAAGGTGCTCTTTAATCTGCTCGTCCTACGTCGATACTTGCGTGAAGACCAATCCGTCGTCCCGTTCTTTCTCGATGAAATTCAATTACTGGACTTAGCAAATCGCGCTGCCGTCCTCTCGACTGCGCGTAAGCTTGGCTTCCTTGCAATTACAGCTGCACCCGAGGCAATCAGCGAAGTCGATTCACTCTATTTCCTTCAACCCCGGCAAGGCCGCATCGTTCTACGACAGCGGCATCGTATTAATGTAAAATTGGGGCAAGCACCCGCGTGAATCTTGCTCGAATTAAGACTCGTCTTCGCGAGCTTTCAAAAACAGGTTTCCTCGCGAAGTCGGCTTGCAGTCTTCAATTGCTCTCTTACGTCGCGGCGTTGCTCGATTCTGATGTTCTTGCATGGGAACGAAGCGGAGCGGGCCAACGACTCGTCGTGCGCGATCCTCTCGTGTTGGATTTGTTTATTGCAGGTCGCTTTCCTTTCGCAGAATCTCAACTACCCGCCGACCTCATGCAGCGTGTCGCAGCGGTAGCTTGTTTTCGCGACAGCAAAGCAATCGTTGGAGATACGCCCAACATGATCCTACTACGCGCGTGGTCAGATAGTGTGCTTTGGTGCAATGACCAACTCGTGCCTGTTACTGAAGCTACTCGTTTACACGGCGTTTTTTCGTTTACAGTTACTCCTCAACATGTTTACGAACTGCGCGGCGCGTGCGCTCTTATTGAGAATCCCGCCGTCCTATTTGGGTTCGAGCGGTTGACCTTATGCGCAGAAGTTCCGGTCGCTCTCTATGGGGGAGGGCGAATTTCGGCGCGGATGCTTGGTTGGTTATCGGAACAGCCGGCTCCTAATTTTCAGGTAATTCATCTCCCTGACTACGATCCGATGGGTTTGAGCGAATTCGTGAGACTACGAAACCGATTGGGCGATCGCTTGACGCTATATCTTCCGTCAAATCTCAGTGATTGCTTCGCTCGCTTCGGCAACTCCGAACTGTTGCGTTTTCCTCGGAGCCAAAGCTTGCTCGCGAAACTTCGGTTGAGTCCAATTTCTGAACTGCGAGCCGTAATCGATCTTATCGATCGCCATCATGCCGGTCTCGAGCAGGAGGCTTTGCTATTGGACGTGGCGAGGAATGAATTTTCGATCGGGGAACTCCGAAGGCTTTCGCCCACCACGGCCGCCACGGCGACCGAGACGGGTACAGGACGGGCGGGTTGAGCAGGCTATTTGACATTTGCCTTCGGCGAGGGTGAATCGTTAAAATAGCTCATCGTTGGCCCTGTCACTGCTTCGAAATCGCGGGCTTGCCGCGAACGGGCGGCTCTGAGAGAATTGAGCTGTGCGGGTATTCGTTAAAGAGCATTCGTCTATAATGGAATTAGGCGAAATACGTTCGTATAATCCTAGTTAGGCGACATTCGCGCGCTCCAATGAAACTCGTCATGTTTGACATCGACGGCACCCTCACACAGACCGACCGAGCCGACGAGACGTGCTTTGTCCAAGCTTTGCGAGAGGTATTTGGCTTTTCCGACGTCAACACGGATTGGGCAAGCTATCCTCATTGCAGCGATTCAGGCATTCTGGAGGATTTATTTCAGTCACGGGCCGGACGTTCGCCATTACCAGCCGAAGTCTCCGCTTTTCAGGCTCATTTTCTATCTCTACTCGCCGGCGCAACCGCCGTTCAGCCGTTTAGTCCAATTCCCGGTGCGCGGGATTTTCTTTGTAATCTCATTGAGGATCCCGCCTTTGCCGTTTCCCTCGCCAGTGGCGCGTGGGAGGGTTCCGCGAGATTCAAGCTTGCAAGTGCAGGATTTGTTCTCCAGCAGATACCAGCCGCTTTCTCGGATGACGCCCATGCCCGCGAAGCAATTATGCGGGCATCACTGGCTAGAGCCGCTCTGTCCCATTCCCGAAACGCATTTGATACCGTCATATACGTCGGCGATGGAGTGTGGGACGCACGCGCATCTCGCAACCTTGGCTTTTCATTCATTGGTATTTCCCATGAACCCGCCAAGATTGAGAGGCTTTACACCGAGGGAGCACGTCACGTCTTCCACGATTATCTTGACGCAGACTCTTTTATGACCGCCTTACACGAATTCAACCATGTCGCCTAACCATGCAGCGAACGGCGGCATCGCGTCGCGGTTGCAATCGGCGCGACGCGTGGCCGCCGTCGCTGAGCTTGGGTCGTTAGACCCTAAAAGGATTGTTATATGTTAATACCATGTCGTTATTTCTTATTCGTTCTTCCCTTCCTCGTTTTTAGCTGCTCAAAGCGAGGCTTCGATTCGGCGGCGGAACAGGCAAAGTTATTGCGTCGCGATGCCGAGTGGGCCGACCTCGCAACCGCGGGAAAAGATGTCGACAAGATTGTCTCCTACTGGAGCGATGATGCCGTGGTGATCTTTCCGGGACAGCCCGTGACCGAGGGTAAGCAGGCCATTCGCGCCTATGTCGAGGCGAGTCTAAAGACACCTGGTTTCAAAATCCACTGGGTATCGGAAAAGCCGGTATTCTCGCCCGACGGCAAGCTCGCCTATGTCCGCGGCACTGACGACCTCACCATGCCAGGTCCGAACGGCACGCTGATCACGACGCATCTTAGAGGAGTTGCAGTCTGGCGCATGGACCCCGACGGGGAGTGGCGCTGTGTGGTCGACATTTCGAATGAGGAGCCACCTCCGGGGCCGAAATCCTAACACGTAACTTCCTCTCAATGGCACCCAAGGTCTAACCAGTCGAGAGACTGTGTGAAAACCCGCATCGAACAAAAAGGCGACGCTCTACAATCGCGTATAAAGCGTTTTGATTTTCGGCGAGGATGTTTTGATGGTCTTTTGCGCACCTGTTTGGAGCCATTCTTGAGTTTTCACACAGCCTCTCGATGCAGCCAACCGCTGGCCGCTCCAATGCGTAACTTTCCAATGACTTCGACACGTCCATTTCAGATTAAGCTCGCCCTCGCCAGCGGTGGCTGATCTTGTTTTCGTTAGATGGCCTGTCACTGCTTCGAAATCGCGGGCTTGCCGCGAAGGACATACTTCCGGACCTTGCCGGTGGCTGTTTTCGGCAGCTCGGGTACGAAGCGAATTTTCTGCGGCGCCTTGAAGTGCGCCAGATGATCACGAGCGTAATTGCGCAGCTCGGTTTCCGTCGCGGTCGTGCCTGCTTTTAAGACGACAAATGCGTGGGGCGCCTCGCCCCAGCGCTCGTCCGGCATTCCGACGATTGCCACCTCTTGAACGGCTGGATGTCGCAGCAAGGCGCCTTCGACTTCCACCGACGAAATATTTTCGCCACCGCTAATAATAACATCTTTTAATCGATCCCGAATTTCC
>Ga0137407_10003700_pt1 | contig 10164 bp, 8 predicted proteins | sample CZOMad2_2_16fung_FD_108410 | JGI IMG/M metagenome (GOLD analysis project Ga0137407, IMG submission 108410) | Vadose zone soil fungal communities from Angelo Coast Range Reserve, California, USA - CZOMad2_2_16fungal (Illumina Assembly) | ecosystem: Environmental > Terrestrial > Soil > Vadose zone...
CCCGTGCGCAAGGCGGAAAATTCATTGCAGGTGGAACCAACCTTCTCGATCTTATGAAGCTCGAAATCGAGACGCCGACGCACCTCGTTGACGTCAATGGACTTTCCCTCGACACGATCGAGGCGTCCGAGGACGGTGGCTTGCGGATCGGGGCGCTTGTGCGCAATACCGATCTGGCTGCGGATGAGCGTGTCCGGCGCGATTACGGTCTGCTGTCGCGCGCTCTTCTGGCCGGCGCATCGGGCCAGTTGCGCAACAAGGCAACGACTGCAGGAAATCTGCTGCAGCGGACGCGCTGTCCCTATTTCTACGACACCAACCAGCCCTGCAACAAACGCCGGCCCGGCAGCGGCTGCGCGGCCATCGGCGGGTTCAGCCGGCAACATGCGGTGGTGGGTGGGAGCGAAGCGTGCATCGCCACCCATCCGAGCGACATGGCAGTGGCGATGCGCGTACTCGACGCGACGGTGGAAACCGTGCGGCCCGACGGAGCAGCGCGAACGATCCCGATTGCCGAATTTCACCGCCTGCCGGGCGATACGCCCCATGTCGAGACGGCGCTTTCGTCTGGCGAACTGATCACGGCGGTGACGCTGCCAAAGCCGGTCGGAGGCACACACGTCTATCGCAAGGTGCGTGACCGCGCTTCCTATGCCTTTGCGCTGGTGTCGGTCGCCGCCATCGTGCATCGCGATGGCACTGGGCGTGTCGCGCTTGGCGGCGTCGCCCACAAGCCGTGGCGTATCGAGGCCGCCGAGACACAGATGCCGCGTGGCGCCAGGGCGGTCACCGCACAGTTGCTCGCCGACGCGAAGCCGACGCGCGAAAACGCATTCAAGCTGTCGCTGGCTGAGCGCACGCTCGGCGCGGTGCTGACTGAGGCGAAAGGCTGACATCATGAAATTCGAAACCGCTGCCACGACCAATCCGATCGACCAGCTCAAGGTGATCGGCAAACCCGTCAGCCGCATCGACGGTCCGCTCAAGGCCACCGGCACCGCGCCTTATGCCTATGAGCGGCACGACGTCGCGCCGAACCAGGCTTACGGATATGTCGTCGGCTCGGCGATCGCCAAGGGACGGATCAAGAGCATCAACCTCGGCGATGCCAAGGCCGCGCCCGGCGTGCTCGCCATCGTCACGGCCGACAACGCCGGCAAGCTCGACAAAGGCAACCTCAATATCGCCAGGCTGCTTGGCGGCCCCGAGATCCAGCACTATCACCAGGCCATTGCCGTCGTCGTCGCCGAGACCTTCGAGCAGGCGCGCGCCGCAGCGCAGCTTGTCCACGTCGATTACATCCGGGAGCAGGGCGCATTCGACCTCGCATCCGCAATGGATACGGCGAAGCCCAGCCCCGTGACGGGCGGGCCTGCCGACACGGTGACGGGCGACTTCGCGACCGCTTTTGCTGCCGCGCCCGTCCGGCTCGATGCGCACTACAGCACGCCCGATGAAGCCCATGCGATGATGGAGCCGCACGCCTCGATCGCCGCATGGCAGGGCGACAAGCTCACGCTGTGGACCTCCAACCAGATGATTGCCTCGAATGCGGCCGATATGGCCAAGACGCTCGACATACCCAGGGAAAACGTCCGCCTCGACTCGCCATTCATCGGCGGCGGCTTCGGCGGAAAACTGTTCCCGCGCGCCGACGCGCTGCTTGCCGCACTTGGGGCGCGCGCCGCCGGACGGCCGGTGAAGGTGGCGCTGACGCGGCCCTTGATGTTCAATAACACCGTGCACCGGCCCGCGACGGTCCAGCGCATTCGTATCGGCGCGACCAAAGACGGCAAGATCACGGCCATCGGCCATGAAAGCTGGTCTGGCAATCTGCCGGGAGGCAAGCCCGAGGGAGCTGTCGCCCAGACGAGGCTGCTCTACGCGGGCGCACACCGCATGACTGCCACGCGGCTCGCGACGCTCGATTTGCCCGAAGGCAATGCCATGCGCGCGCCGGGCGAGGCGTCCGGGATGATGGCACTCGAGATTGCCATGGACGAAATGGCCGAGAAGCTCGGGATCGATCCGATCGAGTTCCGGAATCTCAACGACACCCAGGTAGATCCGGAAAAGCCGGAGCGGCCGTTCTCGCAGCGTCAGCTCGTCGAATGCTTCCGTACCGGCGCCGAGCGCTTCGGTTGGAGCCAACGCAGTGCGCAGCCGGGGAGGGTCCGCGAGGGTCGCTGGATGATCGGCATGGGTACAGCGGCTGCGTTTCGCAACAATCTGCTGACGAAGTCGGCCGCGCGGGTGCGGCTCGACAACAGCGGCTTGGTCACGGTCGAAACCGACATGACGGACATCGGGACCGGCAGCTACACCATCATCGCGCAGACCGCGGCCGAGATGATGGGCGTGCCGCTCAACAAGGTGGTGGTGCGTTTGGGCGATTCGACCTTCCCGGTGTCGGCCGGTTCCGGCGGACAATGGGGCGGCAACAATTCGACCGCAGGCGTCTATGCCGCATGCGTCAAGCTGCGCGAGGCGGTCGCGCAGAAACTCGGGTTTAATTCCGCGGAAGCGGAGTTCACCGACAGCGAGGTTCGCGCTGGCAATCGCCGCGTGCCGTTGGCACAGGCCGCGGGCGAGGGCGGCCTCAGTGTCGAAGACGGAATCGAGTATGGCGATCTTGCCAAAAAGCAACAGCAGTCGACCTTTGGCGCGCACTTCGTCGAAGTCGGGGTCGATGCCGCCACGGCCGAGATTCGCGTGCGCCGCATGCTCGCGGTGTGCGCCGCGGGTCGCATCCTGAACCCGAAGACCGCACGGAGCCAGGTGATCGGCGCGATGACCATGGGCGTCGGTGCGGCGCTGATGGAGGCACTCGTGGTCGACAAGCGCGCCGGCTTCTTCGTCAACCATGACCTCGCCGGCTACGAGGTGCCGGTTCACGCCGACATTCCGCACCAGGAGATGATCTTCCTCGACGAGACCGATCCGATGTCGTCGCCGATGAAGGCCAAGGGCGTCGCCGAGCTCGGCATCTGCGGGGTGGCGGCGGCCGTTGCCAACGCGATCTACAACGCGACCGGCGTACGCGTGCGTGATTACCCGATCACGCTCGACAAGCTGCTGGAGCAAATGCCGGACATCGGTTGAGCCTGCTGTTTATCTCGAATCTTGACGCCAGCACCTGCAGGGGAAGCGCCATGATCACGCGAAGACGTCTGCTCGCCACCACCGGCTTCACCGTGTTGGCAGCAGGAACCACGCCGGCTGTCCCGGCCAAAGCAAGGAACGGAACGATGGAAATCAAACGAAGCGGTTCACAGCCTTCGGGCAAGGGGCCTGCGGAGTATTTCACGGGCAGCGTGCGCGTCGACCCGCTCCTGCAAGCTCCCGATCCGGCGCGCGTCGCTGGCGCCAGCGTCACCTTTGAGCCAGGCGCGCGGACGGCATGGCACACCCACCCGCTCGGCCAGACCCTGATCGTCACCTCTGGCCGCGGCTGGGTGCAGGTCTGGGGCGGGCGTGTCGAGGAAGTTCACCCGGGCGACGTCGTCTGGTTTTCACCCGGCGAAAAGCACTGGCATGGCGCGACGCCGACGACGGCGCTGACACATATCGCCATCCAGGAGCGGTTCGACGGCAAGACCGTCGACTGGATGGAAAAGGTCAACGACGAACAGTACCGGGCTTGATTGGCTGCCATTGGTCTCTTGAAGGAAAGAAAATGCAAAAACGCAAACTTGGAAATAGCGGATTGGAAGTCTCAAGCATCGGCCTTGGCTGCATGGGACTGAGCTTCGGCTACGGGCCAGCGGTCGACAAGCAGCATGGGATTTCGCTGATCAGGTCGGCGGTGGAGCGCGGCGTCACGTTGTTTGACACGGCGGAAGTCTACGGCCCGTTTACCAACGAGAAGCTTGTTGGCGAAGCGCTTGCTCCCTTCCGCAAGGATGTCGTCATCGCGACCAAGTTCGGCTTCGACATCGATCCGAACACCGGGCAGCAGCGCGGCCTCAACAGCCGTCCGGAACACATCAAGGAAGTCGCGGCCGCCTCGCTGAAGCGGCTGAGAACGGACGTCATCGATCTGTTCTACCAGCATCGCGTCGATCCCGACGTGCCGATCGAAGACGTCGCCGGCGCCGTGAAGGACCTGATCCGCGAGGGCAAGGTCAGGCATTTCGGCCTGTCGGAGGCCGGCGTGCAGACGATTCGCCGCGCGCACGCCGTGCAGCCGGTTGCGGTGCTTCAGAGCGAGTATTCGCTGTGGTGGCGCGAACCGGAGCGGGAGGTGCTGCCGACGCTCGCGGAACTCGGCATCGGCCTCGTGCCCTACAGTCCTCTGGGCAAGGGCTTCCTCACCGGCGCGATGAACGAGAACACGACCTTCGACAGTACCGATTTCCGCAATGTCGTTCCGCGTTTCACGCCCGAGGCGCGAAAGGCAAACCAGGCGCTGGTCGATGTGCTCGGCAGCATCGCCGCCCGCAAGGGGGCGACACCGGCGCAGATGGCGCTCGCCTGGCTCTCGAAACAAAAGCCCTGGATCGTTCCGATCCCCGGTACCACCAAGCTTCATCGCCTGGCGGAGAATATCGGCGCGGCCTCCGTCGAACTGACGCCGGGCGATGCCAATGAGATCGACAGCGCCGTCTCCGCGATCACGGTCCAGGGCGCGAGGTATCCGGAGCATCTGCAGCGATTGGTCGGCCGCTGATCGCTGATTTGCCCGACGAGGCTGGGCGCCTCTGTAGCGATATGTTCGCTTTGCCCCGGCGCAAAGCGGACATCGACAGTGATGCAAGCGCCAACAGGCAACAAGTATCCGCCGCAGCGCTCGTCTATCACTGAATTTCCAACATGAAACGTGCGGCGTGCGGACCACGCGCGCCACAACAGTGTGATTCAGTTCACTCGTTGACGACGTCCCATTGTGTAAAATCCCCGCCTGCGCGGCATCGGACAGAGCAGAGTGCATGCTTTGAGATAAGCCCCTTGCAGCGCCCTATCGTTTGTAGCGGGAGGTGAAGCATGAGCAGAATCGTCGTCTGCGGCGGAGGCATGATCGGGTTGTGTGCCGCGATGATGCTGGCCCGCGATGGACACGATGTCGTAGTGCTGGAAGGCGACCCCTCGGAGGTGCCCGCCAATCCAACGACGGCGTGGGATAAGTGGGACCGTCCCGGCGTTGCTCAATTCCATCAGCCGCACAACCTCTTCACCCGATTTCGGATGATCTGCGATGCGGAGTTGCCCGGGCTCACCGATCGTCTTCTCGAGGCCGGCTGCGTCTGGGTAGACTATCTGGACGAGTATTCGATACCACCAACGATCACGGACAAGGCGCCTCGTCCGGGCGATGCATCGCTGCGGTTTGTCACCGGCCGGAGACCGGTGTTCGAATGGACGGTGGCCACGATGGCCGCCGGCCAGCCGCATCTCACCATCCTTCGCGGCGTTCGGGCGCGCGAGCTGGTAACGGGCCCATCTTCAATTGCCGGTGTCCCCCTTGTCGTCGGCGTGCGCACCTCGTCCGGCGAAGTGGTCCGCGCCGATCTTGTGGTGGATGCCATGGGGCGGCGCAGTCCGGCTTGCAGATGGGTCACCGAGGCCGGCGCTCGTGCCCCGATCGAGGAGTGCGAGGACAGCAACTTCATCTATTACACACGCTACTTCTCGGGACGACGGCCCCGACGGGTCGGCCCATCCCTCGTACCGATGGGCATATTCTCTATTCTCACGCTTGATGGCGACAACGACACCTGGTCAATCACGCTGTACGCCTCCTCGAAGAACAGGGCGATGCGCGCGCTGCGCGATGCGGGCACGTTTCACCGGGTCGTGGCCGCATGCCAAAGACAGGCCCACTGGCTCGAAGGCGAGCCGATTACCCCAGTTCTTCCGATGGCGGGTGTTCTCGATCGCTACAGGCGCTTTGTCGTTGACGGTGAACCGGTCGTTACCGGTTTTGCGGTCGTCGGCGACGCGTGGGCATGCACTAACCCTTCCGCCGGACGCGGTCTCAGCGTCGGTCTGCTGCACGCGCAGGTGCTTCGTGACATCGCGCGCCGGCATATCAATGATCCCGCAGCCTTCGCGATCGCCTATGACGCGGAGACGGAACGTCAAGTCACCCCGTTTTACCGGAACCAGATCGCTGCCGATCGGGTCCGGGTGGCGGAAATGAACGCATTGCTTGACGGCGCGCCCCCGCCGGCACCCAGCCCCGCTTTCTCCAGATTGCTGGCCGCGGCCTATCGCGATGCGGATGTATTCCGCGCCATGCTCGAGACGGTGCTGTGTGTCGCGCTGCCCCAGGAAGTCATGGGTCGGCCCTACGTGGCGGCAAAGATGGCTGAATTCGAGGGACGCACGCTTCCGCCGGCGCAATGTATCGGTCGCGATCGGTTGATGACTCTGTTGAATGGCAGTCTTAGCGCAAATGTTTGAAGCATCCCAAGTAGTCCACCTGCAAAGCAACCGTCACGCCGGCTAATTCATCGCCGCGTGAAAGGGCCTGCGGGAACACGCCTCTCGTTCCATCTCACGCAGAGGTGTTGGAACTGCAGGGAACACGGGGAACAAGCTGCTTTCGTCAGCGCTTGTTCCTCGCCCGCTTGGTCGGGCTCATCTTATGCAAACGATGGAGTAATCCTGATGAGACGATTGTCGCTGGCCCTGGGCCTCATGGCTGCGTGCGCCGCCACTGGCGCCTCGGCCGAAACGGTCAACCTGACCGGCACCTACCGGTGCATCCAAATGTGCCGGGATGGCATGCTCGGCGCTCCCACCTTCGTCACGCAGAACGGGGACGCCGTGAACCTCACGACGGAATCGGGTGAGTCTTACCGGGCATGGCCAGACTGGAGCGCGCCCTACAGCCGAATCTGGATTGATGCGCGCGGCGAGGGCGCTGTCTATTCGCCCGATGGTTTCCGCATTCAGTTCGACGATGGCCGCGTCTGGCAGCGCGACATCGGCCCGCCGCGGCCCGTGGCGTTCCGCCGCGCGCCCGTGGTCTACAGCAGGTAGTTTCTCTCTACAGCAGGTTTCATGGGGTGGGCACCGGTACTTCGCGTCGTGCCCACCTCTTGCGCACACAAATGCGAACGCGGTCTTCAGATTTATAACGAACTCATACTTGGTCGGCTGCGGGACTGAGGCGACCTTACCGTAGGCCAATCCGGGCCACGGTCATTTCCGCGATCTCTCGCGGCTCGCTAATGCCTGTCGCGCCGACCTCGATAACCTTGCGCGCGACCATATCGCAAAGCGGGTCGTTACGATCAGCCACGCCCAGCAAGTTTAGAGCGTGGTTGAAGGCCTTGTTCAAAACCTCGACTTCTTCCGGTGTGCGCTTGTCTTTCAACAACCGATTAATTGGCATTGTCCCGCCCCTCAGCCGAAGCAAACAAAACCAGACCCATTCTTATAGCACTGGCTTATAGCACTGGATTTCCGTTCACGGCCGGAGAACTACGGAAGGATCCCTGACCCTTCACGAACGGGCTGCGTCTCGCCACTTGGATCCGCGTCAAACTATGGATGGCCACCAGCGTGACCTTGGGCCCCCAAGGGGCCGAGGCCATGTTTTTGTTGGCGGTCGCGATGGCAAATCCATGGTTCCAAGCGCATATTCATGGGATGGCGACAATTGTTCAATGCAATTGCGGCGCCGAGTACAGACGCACTGAAGAAAAGTTCTTGGTGCCGCATACGGGTGACGCGGTCTGCACGATCTGCGGGGCTGCACTAGAGTCTTGGTCGGAAAGCACCCACGTTCCCATCTATGAACTTATTGAACGTCCGGACAGAAAGCCGGAATGACTAGCGTGACAGGCGAAATCCTCTCCGCATTTCCCGATCAAAGCGCCTCACGCGGTCACGGAACGACCGCTCCTGGCACAAGGCGGATGTCGCATGGACACGCTTATTCCTCATCGACGCCAGGCGTGCGCCTTAGCATGAAATGACCGAAGGCCGAGGCGATTGGCTTGGACGGATCGTCCTGCCAGGCTTGTGCCTCGAAAGCGACGACGCGCCGGCCCTGCTTGACGATCGACGCCCTGGCATAGCTGTCCAGCGCGCGGCCCGAGCGCAGGTAGTTGATCGTCAGGCCGATCGGTTTGGGCAGCGCCACGGCGCCGAGCTCGCGCGTCACACTGACAATCGCCGTCGTTTCGAGGAAGGCGCCGGTCATGCCGCCGTGGATGGCGGGCAGGATCGGGTTGCCGATGATCTTTGGCGAGAACGGCATGACCAGCGTGCCATCGTCGCCGATGCGGATGCCGAGACAACGCGCGAAGGGGCTGTTGGCGAATGGGCTGGCCGGATCCTCCGACGCTTCCAGAACAGGCGACGCAGGAAAATCCGTCGGCCGGTCCGTTAGCATGTTGGTCCGGTTCGCACCAACCATGAAGCAGGCCGTTGCCGTGGCGACCGGATCGTCTTCGGATTCCTGGTAGGCCGTCGAGCGCACGAAAGCGATCGAGCGGGTGACGCGGTAGCAAACCGAATGCGCCTTGATGTCGAGGCCCGGCGTCGCGGGCTTCTGATAGTCGATGCGCAGGTCGAGCGTGGCGATCGCGCGCGTACCATCGAGCGCGAGCTGGACGGCCATGCCGCAGCTCTCGTCGAGCATGGCGGTGACGACCCCGCCGTGAAGCACGCCGGTCTCCGTGTCGCCGACGAAGACCGGACGGTACGGCAGGCTCGACCAGGCCTCGCCGGGGGCGGCGCGGTCGAGCCGAAGTCCGCTGATCAATCCATAGACGGAACGGCGCCCCTTGATGGCCTCGGCCAGTTCGTCAAACGGTAGCGGCGCGTTGGGTATCGAGGTTTTGGACATGGCGACGTTCTAGATCAAGGTCGCAAAGTGAGCAAAGGATCGTGACGCTCGCCCATCGCCTGGGCTGCCAGGCGTCGTGCTGGCGGCAGTCGAGATGCATGACGATGCGAGGCCACGGGGAGTTCGATGTCCATGGCGTCGAGAGTGGCGACCGGCTCCCGGACAGGTTGCATTTCCGCAAAATCTGACAAATGCTTGAAGGCAAGAACCGTCTCGGGGGAATCGCGGAACCGGGAGATCCCTCATGATTGCAATTCACAGCACAAAACGCCAGCGCGGCTTGATATGGTTTGGTGCGGCACGCGCCATCATCGGGATATTTCTTGCAGCCGCGTTGGCTTGTTGCACCGCGACCCCCGCGACGGCGGCAGAGGACCTCTATCGCGCACAGACCGTCGTGACGGGCCAGGGCGAGGCAAATCGCATGATCGGCTTTACGTCGTGCATGGAGGACGTCCTCATCAAAGTATCAGGCGCCGAGAGGCTCGCGGGTGACCGCCGGTCGGCGGCGTACAAAGCGAAGGCAAAGGATTTCGTCACAGCGTTCGATTATCGCGACCAGTTTTCCGGCAAGCTCAAACGCGACGAGCAGGGCACCCGCGATCGGCCATTCGACCTGACCGTCGACTTCGACAAGGAGAAAATCGACGGCGTGCTCAAGGCGCTTGGCTTGAAGCCGTGGCTTTCACATCGTCCGGTGCTTGCTGTCTTTGTCGAGATGGAGCAAGGCGAGCGGAAATTCATCGTCACGTCGGATGGAACGCAATCCGATTTACAACGCGACGCGCTGCTCGCGGCGGCTGCCAGGCGCGGGATGAACATTGTGCTGCCGACCGCGGCGGCATTGGCGAAGGCGAACATCAACGGTACGGAGCTGAGCAAGACGCCGTCCTCGACGCTGGTCTCGCTCGCGGCCGGGCAGGGCGGGGAAGTTGCCTTGGTCGGACGCCTGGTCTGGAATGATCGGGACCTTGGATGGGCCACGCAATGGCAGATCGACCGGCCCGGCCGGCCGCACCGCTGGCGGCTTCGCGGCGTCACGTTCGATGAAGCCTTTCGGCGCGGCATCGGCGGCGCCGCGCAGGTGCTGTCTGACAACGGCGAAGCCGGGAGCCGGGAATGACGAGGTGCGAACCGATTTGAGGTTTCGCAAATCTCTATAGTTCTGGACGTCCGGTTTTGGCGCAAAGCAGCCGTTCGTCAGCAAGAAAAGCAGCCGTTCGTCATCAAGATAGGGGAAGAAATCCTGACCGGGTTGTGGTGCGTTCTGCTTCGTGCGCGTAGAGAGCGCGAAATCGCGTCCCTTTTGAGAAAATTGTTTGGATTGCTGTCCCAGGCTGAATCGCGCAGCAAATTATTCTTCG
>Ga0137407_10003701_pt1 | contig 10163 bp, 5 predicted proteins | sample CZOMad2_2_16fung_FD_108410 | JGI IMG/M metagenome (GOLD analysis project Ga0137407, IMG submission 108410) | Vadose zone soil fungal communities from Angelo Coast Range Reserve, California, USA - CZOMad2_2_16fungal (Illumina Assembly) | ecosystem: Environmental > Terrestrial > Soil > Vadose zone...
CGCGGCCGCCTGGCCGCTGCGGCCGTCAGCCACCGACGACGACGGCACCGACCGCGGGGCTGGGCCGGCCGGCCGCCGATGGTTCACGTCGCTGCTGCTGGCGTACACGCTGGAAGGCGTCGGATACATCATCGCCGGCACGTTCCTGGTCGCCGCCATCGACCAGGCCGCCTCGACCACCCTCGGCAGCAGCGCCTGGATCATCGTCGGGGTGGCCGCCGTGCCGTCGGCCGCGCTCTGGGCCGGGCTGAGCCGCCTGTGGAGCCGTCCGACACTGCTGACCGTCGCGCTGGGCGTCCAGGCGGTTGGCATCGCGCTCCCGGCTCTGGTCGGCGGGACCACCCCCGCGCTCGCTTCCGCGGTGCTGTTCGGCGCCACCTTCCTGGGCGTCGCCACCCTGGCGCTGGCCGCGGGAGCTCACCTGCGCGGGCCGCGGGCGGTGGCCATCCTGACCACCGGATACAGCGCCGGCCAGATCGCCGGGCCGATACTGGTCACGCCGACGCTTCACCACCGCTACCAGCCGGCGCTGCTGGCCGGCGCCGTGATTGTCGCGGTCGCCGCGGTGGCCGCCCTGGTGCTGCGGCACCGCTTCCCGCCCGGCCGCGGACCCGTGAACCCGGCCGGGGGTTTCACGGGTTCGACGCGGCGCCCGGAGCGCGACCGTGATTCCCGTACCTACCAGGCAACAGGAGGAGGGCTCATGCCCGCGATCACCGTCGGCCAGGAAAACAGCTCGGATATCGAGATCCATTACGAGGATCACGGCGCCGGCCAGCCGGTGGTGCTGATCCACGGCTACCCGCTCAGCGGCCGTGCCTGGGACAAGCAGGTCCCGGCCCTGCTCGAGGCCGGCTACCGGGTCATCACCTACGACCGGCGCGGGTTCGGCCAGTCCAGCCAGCCGGTCACCGGCTATGACTACGACACCTTCGCCGCCGACCTGGCGACCCTGCTTGACCACCTCGACCTGCACGACGCCGTCCTGGTCGGGCACTCGATGGGCACCGGCGAGGTCACGCGGTATCTGAGCACCCGCGGCTCGGCCCGGGTCGCCAAGGGGGTGCTGGTCGCCCCGATTCCCCCGTTCCTGCTGCAGACGGCCGACAACATCGAAGGGGTGCCACAGGCCCTGTTCGACGGGTTCGTCCAGGCCGCCCAGGCCGACACCCCGGCGTGGATGAAGGGTTTCCTTGACAACTTCTACAACGTCGATACGCTGCGCGGCACCCTGATCAGCGACCAGGCCTGGCAGGCCAGCTGGAACCTGGCCGTGAGCGCGTCGGCCACCGCCGCCGTGGCCTGCATCGGCACCTGGGTGACCGACTTCCGCACCGACCTCCCCGAGATCGACGTGCCGATCCTCGTCATCCAGGGCGACGCGGACCAGGTGCTGCCGCTGGACAAGACCGGCAAGCGGCTGCCCGCCCTGATCAAGGATGTGCGGCTGGTCGTCATCGAGGGCGGCCCGCACGCCATCCCCTGGACCCACGCCGGCCAGGTCAACACCGCCCTGCTCGACTTCATCCGCGGCTGACCCCGCACCACCACCCGGAAGGAAGCACGCTCCATGTCGAACCACTTCAGCGCCGACAACCTCAAGTTCCCCGGCGACGACCGCCGCCTGGACCTCACCGACGTGTTCGTCTTCCCGGCCCCCGCCAGCGGCGAACATCACCATAGCCTGCTGCACCGTCACCACCCCGGCACGACCGTGCTGATCATGGACTCGAACCCGACCAGCGCCCCGCCGCCGATCCCGGCCCCGGTGACCGGCCCGGAGTTCTACCCCGGCGCGGTCTACCGGATCAACATCGACACCGACGGCGACAACCAGGCCGACGTCGCGTTCACGTTCGTGTTCTCCGACTACGAGGACGGCGCGCAGACCGGGAACGCCTGGTACGCCACCGGCGCCCAGGCCCGCCAGGCCGAACCCGGCGGAGAGATGCTGGCCGAGGGTATCGGTGTCAGCTTCGACGGCACCGTCCGGCCGGTGGAGGCGAACGGGATCCGGCTGGCCGCCGGGCTGCGCAGCGACCCGTTCTTCGCCGATGTCGAAGGCGCGCTGCACGGCTTTGCCTGGACCGGGCATGACGACTTCGCCGGCAACAACGTCGACTCGATCGTGCTCGAGGTGCCCGATGACATGCTCGGCGGCCCGGTGATCGGCGTGTGGGCCTCGATCAGCCGTCACCGCGACGGCGTGCTCGAGCAGCTGGACCGCGGCGGGAACCCCACCATCAACCCGTTCATCAACCCCGACGGGGAGAAGAACCTGTTCAACTCCCGCCAGCCCGCCGACGACGTGGCCAACTACCTGGAACCGTGGTCCGCGATCCTGCAGAACGCCGGCGGCTACACCCCCGAGCAGGCCAGGGCAGCCGCCCTGCAGGTCCTGCCCGACATCCTGCACTACGACCGCACCGAGCCCGCCACCTACCCCAACGGCCGCGTGCTCACCGACGATGTGTACAGCCTGCGCTTCGCCTGGCTGACCAACGGCAAGGTCCCCCCGTCCGGCCTCAAGCCGCACGACGACCTGCTGGCCCGCTTTCCCTACCTCGGCCCGCCCGCTCCGAGCCGCTGAGACGGCTTCTCCGCGTCGGCGGCGTGGCGGATCCCGTCGCCGGCGCGGAGGCCCACCGGACGCGGCCGGATTCGCGGCCACCCGCCGACCACATGCAGACCGTAACACCACGCCCGTTCGGAATAAATCGACGTTCTTTTTTCGCCGAACGGGCCGTGGTTTCACCTCGACTATCCAGCAGGAGCCCGGCATGGAGTACCTCGTCGCAATGACCACACACGTCCCAGACGGGACGCCCGACCAGGCTGTCGACGACGTCCGGGCCCGCGAGGCCGCGCGCTCGCGCGAGCTGGCGGCGGCGGGGCACCTGGTGCGTCTGTGGCGTCCGCCGCTGCGGCCGGGCGAATGGCGCTCGCTCGGGCTGTTCGCCGCCGCCGACGGCGGCCAGCTTGAGGAGGTCCTGGCCTCGATGCCGCTGCGGGTGTGGCGGGCCGACGAGGTGACGCCGCTCGCGCCGCACCCGAACGACCCGGCGCTGGCGCCCAGGCACGCGGGTACGGAGTTCCTGACCACCTTCACCGTCAGCATCCCGGCGGGCACGGCCGCCCAGGCCGTCGACGATACCGAGGCGCGCGAGGCGCGGCGCGCGAACGAACTGGCCGGGCAGGGCCATCTGCTGCGGCTGTGGAGGCTGCCCGGCCGTTCGCGCGCACTGGGTCTGTGGAACGCCGGAAACCCCGCCGAGATGCAGGCGATGTTGACGTCGCTGCCGCTGGATCCCTGGATGACCGTCGAGACCACGCCGCTCAGCCAGCACCCGAGCGACCCGGCCCTGATCATCGCATGACCGGGAACGACCGGCGGGTCGCCATCATCACCGGAGGCTCTCAGGGCATCGGCGCCAGCCTGGTGACCGGGTACCTCGGGCGTGGCTGGGCGGTGGTGGCCAACGCCCGGACGATCGGGCCGTCGGCGGACCCGGGCGTGCTCACGGTCGAGGGCGACATCGCGCAGCCTGCCACCGCCGACCGGATCGTCGAGAGTGCGCTGAAGCGGTTCGGCCGCATCGACACCTTGGTCAACAACGCCGGGGTGTTCGTCCCCAAGCCGTTCACCGACTACACCGCCGCGGATTACGCCCTGCTCACCGGGGTCAACCTGGGCGGGTTCTTCTGGCTGACCCAGCGGGTCATCGCCGAGATGGTGAGGCGGTACGGCGGCCACGTGGTGAACGTCTCGGCCACCTTGGCCGAGGTGGCGAACTCGCATGCGCCCTCGGTGCTGGCCGCACTGACCAAGGGCGGGCTGGCCGCGGCCACCAGGTCGCTGGCCGTCGAGTATGCCTCGCGCGGCATCCGGGTCAACGCCGTCTCGCCCGGCATCATCCAGAGTCCGGTGTACCCGGCGGACAGCTACGAGGGGCTCGATGAGCAGCTTCCCCCGCTCGGGCGCGTCGGCCAGGTCAGCGACGTCGTCGCCGGGGTGCTGTTCCTGGAGTCCTCGCCCTACATCACCGGGGAGATCCTGCACATCGACGGCGGCCAGACCGCTGGCCACTAGGGTGGCGGTCCCGGTTGCCCGAGCGGCGCGCGGCCCGTTGCGGCCGCGCTGAGGCGGTGAGTAGCGTTGAGGCGAAGCGTCTCCCGTAGTCCTCACCCCCGATGGCCGGTGTGACATGCATCCTCCGTCCCGGTTGTTCGGCCGGACCGCCGAGCTGGAGATCCTAGGACAGCTGATCGCGAACGTGCGCCGGGGCCGCAGCGCCGTCCTGGTGGTGCGGGGAGAGCCGGGGATCGGCAAGACGGAACTGCTGCGGCAGCTGATCGCCGAGATGCCCGGTTTCGGGGTTGCCCGCGTGGCCGGCGTCGAGTCGGAGATGGAGCTCCCCTACGCGGGGCTGCACCAGCTGTGCGCGCCGATGCTCGGCCGGCTCGGGTCGCTGGCCGAGCCGCAGCGTCGCGCGCTCAGCGTCGCGTTCGGGCTCACCTCCGGAGCTAGCCCCGACCCGTTCCTGGTCGCCCTGGCCGCGCTCAGCCTCATGGCGGAGGCGGCCCAGGAGCGGCCGGTACTGTGCGTCGTGGACGACGCGCAGTGGCTCGACCAGGCCTCGGCTCAGGTCCTCGGATTCGTCGGGCGCCGCCTGCTGGCGGAGCCGGTGGCGCTGGTGTTCGCGGTCCGGACGCCGGCCCCCGGAGCGGCTGGGCCGGATCAGCTGGCAGGTCTGCCCGAACTCCGGCTGAGCGGCCTGGATGAGCAGTCGGCGCGGGCGCTGCTGGCGACGGTCATCTCAGGCCCGCTCGACGAGAGCGTCCGGGCCCGGATCCTGGCGGAGACCCACGGCCACCCGCTGGCCCTGCTCGAGCTCTACCGCGGCCGCAGCGCCGCCGACCTGGCCGGCGGGTTCGCCCTTCCGGACGCGGGAGACCTGCCCCGGCGCATCGAAGATCAGTACGCAGCACGCCTGGGTGAGCTGCCAGCCGAGGTCCAGCGGCTGGTCCTGCTCGCGGCGGCCGATCCGGTCGGCGACCCGGCGCTGATCCTGCGGGCGGCTCAGGTACTCGGCCTGGACCCCGGCGCCATCAACCTGGCCGTCGCGGCCGACCTGCTGGAGCTCGGTGCGAACGTGCGCTTCCGGCACCCCCTGGTGCGTTCGGCCGCCTACCGTACCGCCACCGCCGATGACCGGCGAGCCGTACACGAGGCGCTGGCCACCGTGACCGATCCGCTGGCTGACCCCGACCGCCGGGCGTGGCACCGCGCCCACGCGACGGCCGGCCCCGACGAGGCGGTGGCCGGGGAGCTCATCGGCTCGGCCAGCCGTGCCATGCGCCGAGGCGGGGTAGCCGCCGCCGCGGCCTTCTGGGAGCGAGCCGTGGCGCTCACTCCGGACCCGGGCCAGCGGGCCTCGCGGGCCCTGACGGCGGCCGAGGCGAAGTACGCCGCCGGAGACTTCGAGGCCGCGCAGGCCCTGCTGGTAACGGCTGAGGTCGGGCCGCCGGGCGAGCTGGACGAGGCGCGCGCGCAGCGGATGCGGGCGCAGGTCGCGTTCGCGCTGAGACGAGGCGGCGACGCGCCGCCGCTCATGCTGCGGGCAGCGCAGCGACTGCAGCGCCTGGACGCGGAACTGGCCCGGCAGACCTATCTCGAAGCCCTGCTGGCCACGATCTACGCCGGCCGGCTCGTCCACGGACAGGACGCGAGGCGGGTCGCGCGCGCGGCGAGATCCGCGACGCTGCCGCCGTCCGGACCGGGGTCGCAGCCGCGGCCGCACTCCGAGCTGCTCATCCACGGCCTCGCCGTGCGCCTGGCCGACGGGTACGTGGCCGCCGCCCCCACGCTCAAGGAGGCCCTGCGCCGCTACCGGGCGCAGCCGCTCGAGCTGGGCTGGCTGTCCGTCTCGTACAACATCGTCGCCATGGACCTGTGGGACGACGAGGCGTGGTTCGAGCTGGCGGCCGGCCAGCTCCGGCTGGCCCGCGCGAACGGCACCCTCAGCTGGCTTCCGTTCACGCTGGACTATCTCGCCGAGATCCACGTCCAGGCCGGTGAGCTGTCGAAGGCCGCGGCCTTGCTGATGGAGCGTGAGCGGGTCGAGCCTGGAACCAGGGCGGCCACCTTGCCCTACCTCCCGCTGCTGCTCGCCGCGTGGCGCGGGGACGCGCCGGGCGCGGCCGACCTGGCCGGGGAGATGGCCCGCGGTGCCTCGGACCGGGGCGAGGGCGCGGCGCTGACCTACGCGGACTACGCGCAGGCGGTGCTGTATAACGGCCAGGGCAGCTACCGGGCCGCCGCCGAGGCGGCGCACCGGGCCAGCGCCGTCGGCGAGATCGTCATCTCGCCGTGGGCCCTGTATGAACTGGCAGAAGCCGCGGTACGGAGCGATCAGCGGGAACGTGCCCGGGCAGCGGCTGGCCAGCTCTCGAAGCTGGCCGCGGCGAGCGCCAGCAACTGGGCTCGCGGGGCGGCGGCGCGGTCCCGGGCACTGGTATCCGGGGGATGCGCCGCCGAAGAGGAATACCGCGAGGCGATCGAGCTGCTGGGCAATACCCGGATGGCGACCCACCTGGCCCGCGCCCACCTGGTTTACGGCGAATGGCTGCGCCGGGAGAAGCGACGCGCCGAGGCCCGCGACCAGCTGCGGTCCGCGTTCGACGCGTTCACGTCCATGGGCGCCGAGGCGTTCGCCGAACGCGCGCGGCGAGAGCTCCGGGCGACTGGCGAGACGGTGCGCAGGCGCAGCGACGATACCCGCACCGACCTGACGCCGCAGGAGGAGGAGATCGCTCAGCTGGCCCGCGAGGGACGTACCAACTCCGAGATCGCCGCCCAGCTGTTCATCGGCCGCCGCACCGTGGAGTGGCACCTGGGCAAGGTGTTCGCCAAACTTGACATCAGCTCCCGCCTCGAACTCGACCAGGCCCTCAGAAAAAGGAGCATCCGGTCATGACGGGAACAGGTGCCTGGCGAGCTGGTCTATGAGCGCACCCTGGGCGACACAGCATGGCCCGTCTCGATAACGCGGCCGGCTCGGTGCGGCTTGCTTCGGCCGCCGGCCGCTGGGTGCTGGCGGTGGCGGTGCTGGGCGATGCGATGATCCTGCTGGAGGCGACGGTTGTCAACGTGTCGTTGCCGGCGATCGGCCGTGATCTCGGCGCGGGCGTCGCGGGGTTGCAGTGGGCGCTGAACGGCTATGTGCTGACGCTCGCGGCGCTTGTCCTGGTGTGCGGTTCGCTCAGCGACACTTACGGCCGACGTCGCATATTCATCCTGGGAACGGTGGTCTTCGTGGCCGCGTCGGCGCTGTGCGCCGCCGCCCCGACGATCGGGCTGCTCGTTGGTGCCCGGTTCGTTCAGGGGATCGGGGGTGCCCTGCTTACGCCGGGGAGCCTGGCGATCATCGAGGCGGTGTTTCACCCCGATGATCGCACCCGGGCGATCGGTGCGTGGGCAGGTCTGGGTGCGGTCGCGGGCGCGATCGGCCCCACCGTCGGCGGGTACCTGACCGACGCGGTGTCGTGGCGCGCGGTCTTCCTGATCAATATTCCGGTGGGGGCCTTCGTCGTGGTGGCCGCCATTTTCCATGTGCCAGAGACCCGTGACCCGACGCGGGCTGGCGGCGTGGATCTGCGCGGCGCCGTGCTGGCCACGCTGGCCATCGCCGGCGGGTCCTTTGCGCTGATCGAGGCGTCCAGGGGCCTGACACCAGCGGTGATGGTCGCCTCGGCCGTCGCCGTAGCCGCCTCGGCTGCCTTTGTCGCCGTTGAGCGGCGAGCCAGGAATCCTATGCTTCCGCTGGAGTTGTTCCGCTCCCGCCAGTTCGCCAGCGCCAACCTGCTCGGGCTGGTCACCTACGCGGCGCTCGGCGGCGTGATCTTCCTGTTCGTCGCATTCCTGCAGGTCAATCTCGGCTACACCGCAGTTCAGGCCGGTGCCGCCACATTGCCGATCACCGTGCTGCTGCTGGCCCTGTCCACCCCATCGGGGGCGATTGCCCAGCGAATCGGCCCGCGGATCCCGTTGACGATCGGAGCTGTCCTGGCCGGTGCGGGACTGCTGCTGATGGCGCGGATCCACTCCGGCGACAGGTTCCTCCCCGCGGTGCTGCCCTCGCTGATCGTATTCGGGGTCGGCCTGGGCGTGCTGATCACCCCGATCACCGCGACGGTCCTGGCGAGCGTCGATTCACGGCACTCGGGGATCGCTTCCGCCGTTAACAACGCGCTCTCGCGCCTCGGCCAGATGATCGCGGTTGCCGCCCTCCCCCTGGCCGCGGGGCTTTCCGGCGCTGCCTTCGAGGACCCGGCCGAGATGGCGGCCGGCTTCCCGGTCGCCATGGACATTGCCGCCGGGGTGTCCTTCGCGGCCGCGCTGCTCGCCTGGACGACGATCAGCAGCGACGTCCTGAGCCGATCCGGTCCGGCCACCCAGCTCGTACCGAAGGAACTCCCGCCGTCCCTCAAGCGGCACTGCGCGGTGGCCGGCACCCCGCTTGTCGCGCCCCTGGATTCCCCGCCCAGTCCCCGTCGGCCGGCCGCCAAGGAGCCGTAACTGCCAGCCAGCGTCCGCGAGGCCCTCGCGGTCACGCGGTCGATGCTGGCGCCCCGCCCCGGGTCCGTCAGGACAGCGGCTCGTCCAGGTCGCCGAGGGACTCGATGAGCTCGAGGTTGGCCGAGTAGTCGACGGGGCAGGCGATCACCGACACGGTGTCGGCGGCCAGTGCGGCGCGCAGTGCCGGGAGCAGTTCCGCGGCCGACTCGATCCGGTAGCCGGCCGCGCCGAAGCTCTCGGCGTAGGCCACGAAGTCCGGGTTGGCGAAGGTGGTGTCCACATTCCGGCCGATTTCCAGGTCCATCTTCCAGCTGATCAGCCCGTAGGCGTCATCGACCCAGATCAGGATGACGAACGGCACGCCCAGCCGCAGCGCGGTCTCGATTTCCTGGGAGTTCATCAGGAACGCGCCGTCGCCGGTGGCGACCAGGACCCGGCAGCCCGGCCGGGCGATCTTCGCGCCGATGGCGCCGGGCACCGTCCAGGCCATGGTGGACAGGCCGTTGGAGATCAGGCAGGTGTTCGGCTCGTAGGTCGGGTAGAGCCGCGCCATCCACATTTTCAGCGCCCCGGTGTCGACCAGGACGATATCGTCGCGGCCCAGCGCCGCGCGCGTGTCGGCCACGATCCGGGCCGGCGCGAGCGGGAACCGGTCGTCGCGCTGGCCCCGGGCCAGTTCGCCGTCCAGCAGCGCGCGGATGCGGTCCGGGCCCGGAGTGCCGGTGGTGCGCGGCCCGACGGCATCGGTGAGCGCGTCGAGGCTGCGGCTGATGTCGGAGTGCAGTCCGACGGCGACGTCGTAGTGCGCATCGACCTCGGCCGGGAACCGGTGCAGGTGGATGATCTTGACATCGCCCCGCGGGTTGATCCGCACCGGGTCGAACTCCTGGAGCTCATAGCCGACCGCGATGATCAGGTCGGCCTGGTCGAAGCCGAAGTTGACGTAGTCGTGGCGCATGAACCCCACCGCCCCCAGGGCCAGCGGGTGATCGTCAGGGAACACGCCCTTGCCGTGGAACGTGGTCGCGACCGGGATGCCCATGGTCTCGGCGAAGCGGCGCAGCGCCGCCGCCGCCCCGGCCCGCGCGGCCCCGTGCCCGGCCAGCACGATAGGCCGGCCCGCCGCGCGCAGCAGCGCCGCGGCCCGCTCCACCTGCCCGGGGGACGGCTCGTCCGCGCGCGGCACGTTCACCGGCAGCGGCGCTCCCTGGCCGGGCGCCGCGGCCTGGTCTACGTCCTCGGGGACCGCCAGGTAGACGGCGCCAGGCCGTTCGGTCTGCGCGAGCTTGAACGCCTTGCGGATCATCTCCGGTACCGCGCCCGGCGTGGCGACGAGCGCCGCCCACTTGACCGCCGGGGTGAACATCGCCACCAGGTCCACGCCCTGGTGGGATTCCTTGAAGCTGCGGTTCATGCCGACCTGGGCCGACAGCGCGATCAGCGGCGTGGAGTTGGTCGTGGCGTCCGCGGTCCCCAGCAGCAGGTTGATCGCTCCCGGGCCCAGCGTCGCCGAGCACACCCCGGCCCGGCCCGTCAGCCGGCCGTAGGTCCCGGCCATGACCGCAAGGCTAGGTGCCGGCCGTCC
>Ga0137407_10003702_pt1 | contig 10160 bp, 8 predicted proteins | sample CZOMad2_2_16fung_FD_108410 | JGI IMG/M metagenome (GOLD analysis project Ga0137407, IMG submission 108410) | Vadose zone soil fungal communities from Angelo Coast Range Reserve, California, USA - CZOMad2_2_16fungal (Illumina Assembly) | ecosystem: Environmental > Terrestrial > Soil > Vadose zone...
CCGCACTCGCGGACTTTTCTGCAGCCGGATGACGTCGAGGAAGAGCGCCGCCTTTGTTATGTCGGTATGACCCGGGCGATGGACACGTTGATTTTGACCCGCGCCGTCTACCGTCGCCGTTATGGCACCGATCTTCCCGAGGCCAGCCTTCCCTCGAGGTTCCTGGAGGAGATTCCGGCGGAGTTGATGGAAGAATTGGGAACGGCTCGAATACGGGAGAGGGCTACACGGGCGCGGACGCTCGCGCCACACCAGCAGGAACACGGTTCGACGCACTATGCCTACGAAGACGAGGATCAAAGTGTCAGTTGGGCCAGCCAGCAGAAATCGCGCGCGCCGGCCGCATCGTATTCCGGTAAGTCCTATAACTCGATCGAGAATATCGCCGACTTTTTCGCCTCGCGGGGCAAGAAGTTCAGTGTCCCCAAATTGCCGGTCGAAGAGCCGAGGGGTAAAAAAGGATTCCGTCCGGGCCAGAGGGTGCGGCACCCTAAATATGGAGAAGGCACGGTCTACCAACGCGAAGGAGAAGGTGAAGAGGCCAAGATTACGGTACAATTCCCTCGCTTCGGTTTGAAGAAACTGGTGGAGAAGTATGCGCAGCTGGAGGGGGTTTAGAGCTCAGCTTCTGGCTACTAGCTTCTAGCCAGACCGTTAGTCTTCATGTTTTGGCCAGAAGCTAGCAGCCAGCAGCCAGAAGCCGATTTCAGTATTTCCTAAGGAGAAGCAGACAGCACTCATGGCAAACACAAGCAAACTGACGAAGGAAGAACGCAAGAAAACCAAGCGCGCGTCGCGTAAGAAGCGGAAGGTGGACAATCCGCTGAAGCCCCGCGAATATGCGCGCGGCTCGGCAAAACGCAAAGTGAAGAAGATGGCACGCGGGGCAGCGAAGCGGTAACGGCGCGCCCTGGGCAATTGGCACCTGGCAACTAGCCGTGAGTCACTGTGCTGACGGACGTTCATTGGCCGGGTGCTGATTGCCGGGCAGCCAATTGCCGAGTGCCGGAACCTTTAGGAGAACGAACCCTCTTGGCCCAATCACAAACGACAAGGTCATCTGACAACCAGCTGCTCTGCTGTAAGTCCATCGACAAACTGATCGCGGAAGCCGACGAGCCGGGACATCGCCTCAAGAAAACGCTGGGCCCGTGGTCGCTGACGGCGCTGGGTATTGGCGCCATTATCGGCTCGGGAATCTTCGTGCTCACCGGGACGGCGGCCGCGGGAGAGAACTTTGCGGCGCCCTCCATCCTTCACGCCCAGGTGTTGGATTTGATCGCCAACTTTCTGCGCACCGGAAGTACGGCGGGAGCACTGATGCATGGGCGCCCGCCGGCGGGTCCATCCATCGCGATTTCATTTCTTCTGGTGGCTGTGGCCTGCAGTTTTGCGGGCTTATGCTATGCCGAGCTGGCGTCGATGATTCCGATCGCGGGCAGCGCGTACACCTATTCTTATGCGACTCTGGGTGAGATTTTTGCCTGGATCATCGGCTGGGATCTGATTCTCGAATATGTGGTGAGCAATGTGGCAGTGGCGGTGGGCTTCAGCGGATACGCCAAGGCGCAGCTTTCGGCTTTCGGCGTCAACCTGCCAAGCGAGTGGGCAAGCCCGGTCTGGGCGTCGGGACATTGGACGGGCGCGTATTTCAATGTGCCCGGCTTCCTGATTGTTTTTATTCTCACGCTGCTGTTGGTGCGGGGAGTGAAGGAGTCGGCCGGCGCCAACAACGTGATGGTCCTGATAAAGATCGGCGCGATCCTTACCTTCCTGATTGTGGGCGGCATGCTGGTGAATAAAGCGAACTGGACGCCATTCGCTCCCTCGGGATTCGCCGGAATTGTGACGGGCGGGGCCATCGTATTTTTCACCTACATCGGCTTCGATTCGGTTTCGACGGCGGCGGAGGAATGTAAAACTCCGCAGCGGGATTTGCCTTTCGGAATCATCGCCTCCCTGATCATTTGCACCATTCTCTACGTGGGTGTGGCCGTCGTTTTGCTGGGCATGATGAAGTACACCACGTTCGTTTCCGGCGAAGCCGCGGAAGCGCCCGTGGCCTACGCGCTGAAATACCTGGGCGCGCATCCGTTCTTCCGCTCCGTGATCGTGGTGGGCGCGCTCACGGGAATGATCTCATCGTTGCTGGTGTTTCAATACGGACAGGCGCGCATCTGGTATGCCATGTCGCGTGACGGCCTGCTGCCCAAGCTTTTTTCCGTCGTGCACCCCAAGTACAAGACTCCGTACTGGTCCACGTGGATTGCCTGCTTTGCGGTGGGAATTCCTGCCGGGCTAGTGGACATTGGGGACGCCGCCGATCTTTCCAATATCGGCACCCTGTTTGCGTTCGTGCTGGTGTCATTGGGCGTTATTTTTCTGCGCCGCAGGCAGCCCGACCGGCCACGCGCGTTTCGCGTGCCCTTCGTGCCCTGGTTTCCGCTGATCTCGGTTGTGCTGTGCGGTGGGCTGATGACCGGGCTGACGGTGATCACCTGGCTGCGCTTTTTCATATGGCTCGCGCTGGGATTGGCTATTTATATTTTCTACAGCCGCCATCACAGTGAGTTTTGCAAAGCAAAGAGCTAGCGAGAGTGGCGGGTGCGGATTGAAGATAGCAGTTGCCAGTTATCAGTTCTCAGATTGAAGATTTGAGATCTCCTCGAATCGATTCTCCTGCAAATCCCTGTTCTTCAATCTACAATTGAGCTGTGGCATCGCAGCCCAGCTCGTTTATCGTTACCCTGCCAAAGGCCGAACTGCATCTTCATCTGGAGGGTGCGATCGATCCCACCACTTTGCTTGAGCTTCGGCAGCGGCACGGGAAAACCAGCACGCTAGCGGAGATCGAGCAGCTATACAGCTACCAGGATTTCAACGGTTTTCTGATGGCCTTCAAAGCGGTTACGGAAGACCTTCAAACTGCCGACGATTACGAACTTATCACCTACCGGCTGATGGAGCGGCTGAAGGCGCAAAGCGTGCTGCATGCCGAGGTGTATGTGTCGGTGGGAGTTTGTCTGTGGCGCAAGCAGGACTTTGACGCGATTGTTGAAGGACTAGACCGGGGGCGCCAAAAAGGGGAGCGTGATTTCGGCGTCTCTTTGTTATGGATCTTCGACGCGGTGCGCCAGTTCGGGCCGGTTGCCGCTCGCGAAGTATTCGAAGTCGCGGTGCGTCATCGGGAGCGCCATGTCGTCGCCATCGGACTGGGGGGCGACGAACTGAAAGGGCCTCCCGAGTTGTTTCGCGACGCCTATGCCTTCGCCGCCGACCATGGCCTCCATCTGACGGCGCATGCCGGTGAAAATGCTCCGCCGGAGTCCATCTGGGGGGCGCTCAATCTCCGCGCCGAGCGTGTCGGGCACGGGCTGACGGCGGCGCAGGATCCTGAACTGGTGGAAGAATTGGCCGCCCGCCAGGTTCCGATTGAGATCTGTATTACGAGTAATCTGCGAACCGGTTCGTGTCCATCTTTGAATGCTCATCCGGTGCGGCAGTACTTCGATCAGGGAGTGATGATTACGCTGAACACTGACGATCCTGCCATGTTTCGTACCTCGCTGGCGCGGGAATACCAGCTGGCGCAGCAGTCTTTTGGATTCACCGAAGAGCATCTGCGAGAGCTGGCACGAAATTCTTTTGAGGCGTCGTTCCTTCCCGCGGAAAAGAAGCTGACATTCCTGAATTTGTTTGACGCGGCGGCGGCCCACACTTAGCCTTTCCTGATTGGATTTTTCCGGAGACTTGGGGCATGAAAGCAGTTCTGCTCGCCGCGCTGTGCCTGACTACATTCCTGTGGGCTGGGTCTGAGCCTGGTGTCAAGTCGAAGACAACGAACGAGACGCTCATCTTCACCAACGTGAATGTGGTGAGTATGCGCGACGGCTCGATTGCTCCGGTCATGACCGTGGTCGTCAAGAAGGGTCGGATCACCGGAGTGAGCAAGGTGGGCATTGTGGCTCAGGATCGGAAAATCCAGACTGTCAATGCCAACGGAAAATACATGGTCCCAGGACTGTGGGACATGCACGTACACAGCGCTTTCGTGTCCCCGGCGTGGAACGAGAATGTGATTTACCCGCTTTACCTCGCCAACGGCGTGACCGGGGTGCGCGACATGGGCGGCGATCCGGACGTTCTCGAGAGCCGCCGCAACCGGATTGACAGGGGAGAGCTACCTGGGCCGCGCCTTATCATCGCGGGCCCGTTTCTGGCGGAAGGGAAGAGCGATCAACAGACGATTGCGGTGAATACGGCGGAGGAGGCGCGTCAGGCAGTGGATGCGGTGAAAAAGCGAGGGCTGGATTTCGTCAAGATACTTTCCGTTCCCCGCGATTCCTATTTTGCGATCGCGGACGAGTCGGCCAAGCAGAAGATTCCGTTCGTCGGACATGTTCCCTATGCCGTGAGTGCCAGCGAAGCCGCGACGGCGGGGCAGCGAAGCATAGAGCACCTGACGGGCATCCTGCTTGCCTGCTCTTCGCGGGAAAATGAGCTGCGCGCCCAGAGACTGGCCGCGCTGGCGAAACACGACTATGCCGCCTACCAAGCACTCGGCGCGCAGACTATGGCAACCTATGATCAGGCCAAGGCGGGAGGGCTGTTCCAGCTGCTTGCGCAGAGCCACACCTGGCAAGTGCCGACGCTGGTTTGGACTCAGGCCAACAGCCGAATGGACGATCCGGATCTGAGATCTGATCCCCGTCTCAAGTATGTTCCCGCCTCCGTGCGGCGCGAATGGGACCCGGGGAAGCTTCGCGAAAAAACTTCACCGGAAGAGATGGCCGCGCTGAAAGCCGAAGCTGCCCGAGACGTGGAGCTGGTGAGAGCGATGCACAGCGCCGGGGTTCAATTCATGGCCGGCAGCGATGGCCCCGATCCCTATGTGTTTCCCGGTTTCAGTTTGCACGATGAACTGGAGTGGCTGGTAAAGAGCGGGTTCACTCCGTTGCAGGCCCTGCAGGCCGCCACTGTCAACCCGGCGGCGTTGATGGGCAAAGAGGACAACTACGGCGTCGTGGAGCCGGAGCACGCAGCTGATCTATTACTGCTGGATGAGAACCCACTGTTGGACATCCGCAACACGCGCAAGATTTTTGGCGTAGTCGTAGCCGGTAAATATTATTCGGGGCGGGACCTGAACGCCATGATGAAGCAAGTTGAGGAGTTGGCGGCTCGGGAGTAAGCAAGCGCGAACGTTGAGGGGAGTGTGGCTTCCCAGGACTTGGAGTGGTTGAAACAGCAGGTCCCTCCACTCCGCTTCTCTCCGACCGGGATGCCAAAGTGATATTCCGCGGACGTTCGGGACGCAACACTAGTTCTTATCGAGAGATATCTTAATGACGCAGCATATCGGCATCGTGGCTTGCAGTGCGGAGGGAGCGGCGCTCTGCTATCGCACCATTGCGCTCGAAGGCGCTCTGCTGCTGGGGACTCACGATCATCCAGAAGTCTCGATGCATACCCATCCCCTGGCGCGATACATGACTTGCATCAACGCCAACGATTGGCCCGGAGTCGCAGAGTTGATGCTCTCGTCGGCTGACAAGCTGGCGAAAGCAGGCGCCGATTTTCTGATTTGCCCGGACAACACCATCCACCAGGCCTTCGATCTGGTCGAGTGCCGCTCACCGCGGCCCTGGCTCCATATCGCGCAGGAGGTCGCCCATGAAGCCCGCCACAGTCACTTCAAGCGCCTGGGCGTTCTGGGCACGCGCTATCTGATGGAGGGGCCGGTGTATCCGGAGAAATTGAAGGCTGTCGGGCTCGAACACCGCATCCCGGGTCCAGAGGCGCGTAAACGAATCAATCAAATAATTTTTGACGAACTAGTAAACGCGCAGTTCGATACCCGGTCCCTGGCATATTTACAGGAAGTAATTCGTACTTTGGCGGACCAGGGTTGCGACGCCGTCGTCCTCGGCTGCACCGAGATCCCGCTACTGGTGACGCCCGATTCTTCCTCGCTGCCGACGCTCGATTCAACCCGCCTGCTGGCCCGGGCCGCGGTGAAGAAGGCAGTAGGCGCCGCCTGAAATCTTGCCGACGGGGCTTGATCCGTGCAGGTCGAGCTAGCTGTTGGTCTGGGAGACATCTTTATGCATCTGAAATTCCGGCGGCTTCCGACAACCTTCGTTGTCTGTCGCCTGGCTCCGGATTCTCCGCTCCGCGAATTAGCCACAACTGCATCCTTGCTCTCGATCACCAGAACCGCCGATGAGCTTTCGATCGTCTGCCCAGCCGACCAGGTTCCGCAAGATGCAAAATGTGAGTCGTCGTGGACATGCTTCAAGCTGGAAGGACCGTTTCCTTTTTCCCTGACCGGAGTGTTGGCCTCTTTCCTCGATCCGCTGGCCGAACGCGGTGTTTCCATCTTTGCGATTTCCACTTTTGATACCGACTATGTATTGGTGAAAGAAGAAATGGCAGCCGTGGCGTTGAAGACGCTCCAGGAGGCCGGACACGAGTTGATCTCCTGACTGGCTGCGGACGGCTGGAACTCTTGGCTCTGAGTGCGTGCAATTTGCAGGTTGTAGTGAAAACCAATTGGAAGTTCGCAGTTCTCTGTTCTCTGTGATTATCCTGGAAAGTGTTTTACGTCTGCCTTCTCCATTCGATGGGCAAAACTTTCCAAAGGCTGTCGATTTGGTGCACTTCACCGGGGCCTGTGCTCTAATAATGGAGCAGCCATGCCGTCCACCCAAACCATCCTGCGCCGCCGTTTGAAAGCTTTCCACCGCAATGTGCGGGGGGCGCGCATGATCGCGAGCGCGTTGGCCTCGACGGACCATCCGCTCCTGGCGCATATCATTCCCATTCGGCGCTGCAATCTGGCTTGCGAGTATTGCAACGAATACGACGATTTTTCCAAGCCGGTCGCGACTGAAATCATGTTCCAGCGCGTGGACAAACTGGCGGAACTGGGGACATCGGTGGTTACCATCAGCGGTGGCGAGCCGCTGCTTCATCCAGAACTTGACGAAATTATCCACCGCATTCGCAAACGGGGCATGATTGCCGGGTTGATCACCAACGGATATCTTCTAGTAGCCGAGCGCATCGAGCGCCTGAACCGAACTGGTCTGGAATGGTTGCAGATTTCGATCGACAACGTTACTCCGGACGAGGTTTCGAAAAAAAGTTTGAAGGTGCTGGACAAGAAACTCGAGTTGCTGGCTGAGCATGCCGACTTCCACGTCAACATTAATTCCGTAGTGGGCGGCGGGGTGAAGAATCCGCAGGACGCGCTCGTTATCGGCAAGCGCGCGCTGAGTCTTGGCTTCAGCTCCACGATTGGAATCATCCACGACGGCTCCGGCCAGTTACAAGCGCTGAATGACGAAGAGCGGGGAATCTATAACGAGATGAAGTCGATGGAGAAGAGCAGCTTTACTCGCATCCACGGCTTCCAGGACAACATCGCGCAAGGCCGCCCCAATCAATGGCGTTGCCGCGCGGGCGCGCGCTATTTGTACATTTGCGAAGATGGCCTGGTGCATTATTGTTCGCAGCAGCGGGGCTATCCCGCAATTCCTCTGGAGAAGTATGGGATCGAAGATATTCGCCGCGAATATCTGTCGGAAAAAACCTGCGCTCCGAATTGCACCGTTTCCTGCGTCCACCAGGTATCGGTGTTCGATTCGTGGCGCGCGCCGCAGTTCCCGCCGGCCGCGGTGGCCCCGGGCAGCAACAACCTGATACAAATCAACTGAAATCCACACGCATTGAATGCCACTCCTGCACGAGCGTCGGTGCCTGCGCCTACATCAAGAGCCTGTCTTGTTGAATTCAATAAGCCGTATTCAAATACATTATTTGGAAATGACGGCGGAGTCCGATGTCAGGTGCGCCCGGCGCAATCTTCGCACTCTCGCAACAATTCTCGAATTCTGGCTGCTTGCAAAACTGTAAAGATTTGTGGTGAAAGCTGCGATTCACTTGTATCGCGCTTGATCTAGCTTTTTCTTCAGAGACTTTCGCAGACCGGCAACATCCTCACTGATCGTCGAGCGGCGGGCCGGGAAGAATCCAAACAAAACATTGTTTCATTGTGTCCGCAGGCAGTTTCGCTCTGCGCGCGGCCTCGCATGCGGCGAAAAATCTGGTCAGCTTGGAAACGGAATTGCAGTCCAATGGTCAGCGATTTCGATATCTCAACATCTGTTGCGAGGTTGTCTAATGAAGTCAGTAAGATTTGTCTTGTTTTTGTTGTTGTCTTTTTCGTGCCAGCTCTGGGCCCAGAATACGGGCTCCATCAGCGGCGTGGTGACCGATCCGAGCGGGGCCGTGGTAGAGGGCGCTCGCGTGACGGTTACGAACTAGGGAACGAATTCTGCCCGAACCGTTACCAGCAACGGATCGGGGTTTTATTCCGTCCCGAACCTGGTGCCGGGTTCGTACACCGTGACGGTCGAGAAATCCGGATTCAAGCCGGTGAAGTTTGCCAACACTCCGCTGACCGTTGCACAATCCCTGGCACTTGACGCCAAGCTGACGGTGGGCGCGTCGGAACAAACCATCGAGGTCAGCGGCCAGGATGTGGCTCCGATTGAAACGGAATCAAACCAGCTGAGCATGCTGATTGACAGCAAAGCGATCGTGGATCTGCCCCTCCTGACCCGCAATCCCTATGAACTGGTGCTGTTGTCGCCGGGCGCGATCCAGACCAACGACGCAATTCCGGTCGGCGGTTTTTCGGTGAATGGGTCCAGAGACCGGAACAACAATTTCCTGCTCGATGGCGTGGACAACAACGATACTGGCGTGCCCGGCGGTCCGAGCGGCATTGTCGCCATCAATCCCGATTCAACCCAAGAGTTCCGCGTCATCACCAACGATTTCAACGCAGAGTATGGGCGGAACACGGGCGCGATCGTTGACGTCGTCACCCGCAGCGGGAGCAACTCCCTGCACGGAGACGCCTACTGGTTTGGCCGTTACAACGACCTGGGCGCGCGGAACTTTTTCAATCGCGCTCCAGACCCGCAAGATCCGTATGTCCGCAACCAGTTTGGATTCTCGGTCGGAGGACCGATCATTAAGAATCGCACCTTCTTCTTCATCAACAATGAGTACCAGCGATATCGAACAACGCTCACCGCAAGTTCGATCGTTCCAACCGCGGCTTTCGATGCAGGTCTCTTTACTACGCCCGATGGCCAGCAGGTCGATCTGAGGACCCCTACGTCGCCGGGAAATCTGACGGGCCTAGGCCCGGATCCCACCATCGCAAAGGTGCTGCAACTGCTACCGGCCCCCAATGCGGGAGATGTAATTCCCGGGATCACCGGTACTCTTAATTTTCCCAGTCCGGACGCTTTGAACGCCTACACCTGGACGGCGAAAATCGATCACAAGATTTCGGAAAAGCATCAACTCGCCCTGCGCTACGCTTATAACCACTCGGTAGACTCCAATCCCTTTCACTCTGAGACCGCGCCCGGACTGGACGCCATCAGCACTCCTTCGTACACGCACGGTGTCTTTGCCGGTCTGACCTCGACCCTGAAAAACACGCTGATCAATGATTTCAAATTCGGATGGAACAAGATTAATTCCGCGTTTGCCAGTAATTGCGGCAAGTTTCTTGATCCGATTTCCGGGGTAGACGCATTTGGGGACGGCAGGGATTTCGCCGCTCCTGACGCCGCACTGGGAGTAGGCCCGCTGTCGGTGCTTGGCTGCAATGGACTCTTTGACTCCGCCGCTCAATCGGGACATCGAGGCACCACCAGCTATGGCGACACGATTACCTGGGTGAAAGGAAATCACACCATCAAGTTCGGTGGCGACTTCCGTTACGTGCACTCCACGGGCGACGACAACTTCAGTTCGCAAGACACGTTGAACTTCAACCGCTTCTCGCTGGGCGGCGGGCCGGCGGTCAACTTGGATCCCAGCCAGCTTGATGCCGGAACCTTCCAAACCATTCAGGACCTTTCATGGTTGCTGGTGGGCGGGACGATCTCGCAATTTCAAGCACAGTTCTTCAATAAGAGCGGGACGCGGGTCGCGACCGACAACAAGACGTTCATCCAACACGAGTACGACGGATTCATCCAGGACACCTGGAAAGTACGAAGCAACTTTACTCTGAACGTTGGGCTGCGTTCCCAGTTCGACGGGCTTCCGTGCGAGAAGGTCGCCAATTTCTC
>Ga0137407_10003703_pt1 | contig 10157 bp, 8 predicted proteins | sample CZOMad2_2_16fung_FD_108410 | JGI IMG/M metagenome (GOLD analysis project Ga0137407, IMG submission 108410) | Vadose zone soil fungal communities from Angelo Coast Range Reserve, California, USA - CZOMad2_2_16fungal (Illumina Assembly) | ecosystem: Environmental > Terrestrial > Soil > Vadose zone...
CGGACCTGGATGGCGATCACATCACCGACTACGTTTACGCCGGCGATCTGAAGGGCAATGTGTGGCGTTTCGATCTGACCAATTGCTCGCCTACCAGCACGACCCCCGCATGTCCAGGCACCGCATGGGGCGTGACCCCTGGCCCGTTGTTCCAAGCGGTGTCAGCCGCCGGCGCGGCGCAACCGATCACAACCCCGATCGTTCTGGCCTCCGCCGTCGTCGCAGGCACCACGCCGGCGCTCATTCTGTCCTTCGGCACCGGGCAGAGAACGCAATTCACCATGTCGAGTCCGGTTACCTATGCCCCCGGGACTCAAACTCTGTACGGAGTGTGGGACTGGAACTTCGGCACCTGGAACTCCAATTCTGCCTTCTCGAACGCGAGCCTCACTCCGGCTCAAACGGGGTTGTCTGCGCCCTATACGTTGACGCGAGCGCAACTTCAGGCGCAGACCTATACGGCCACCACCACGACCCTCAATGGAGTCAGCGTTCCCATCGTCAGCGCGAGCAACACCCCGATTACCTGGGAACAGTGTAGTCCTACCTGTAACAGCGGAAAGTTCGGGTGGTATGCCGATTTGCCCGGCACAAACGAGCAAATCGTCTCGACGCCGACGCCCTATCAGCAGGGCCTCGCCGTGAACTCGACCATCCCAGCCAACAACGCGATACTTTCCTGCACTTCCAACACCGACACCGGAGTCACCTATCTCATATCGCCGGTCTCAGGCGGAACATTCACGAGCACGAGCACCAGCACCAGCACGAGCACCAGCACGAGTTCGCCGGCGACCTACTCGAGCGGCTTCGTCAATAACAATAACATTGCGAATATGGTGGGTCTGACGACGAACGAAACCGGCGCCTTGACCGTGGTAAACACCCACGAAGGAACGACGTGGTTGGTCGGTCAATCCATCGTCCCTCCGGCGGCCGGACAGCCGTCGGTGCAGCCGGTACAGATCAAACTGCCGCCTAACGTCACCGTGATTCGCAAGACCTGGCTTCAGTTGAGATAACGAAATGAGAAATAAAAACCTGACAAGGTCCAACGGTCGAGGACGGCGCGCATCGAGCGGATTTTCCTTGATCGAGCTCATGGTCACGGTGGTGATCATCTCCATCCTGGCCTCGATCGCCATACCGGCCTACAACGCTCAGATCCGTAAGTCGCGTCGCACCGAGGCGAAGACCGCGCTGCTCGATCTGGCCGGCCGAGAAGAGCGCTATTTCAACACCAACAACGCCTACACCGATGTGGCCGCCAAACTGGGCTACGCTCCGGCCACCTCAACTGTAACTCTGGCGACCCCTATGTCGGTCGGCAGCGGCTACTACATGGTCACGATCGCTTTGGGTGCGCCGCCGTACACCATTGTTGCCACAGCGGTCGGCGATCAGGCACAAGATGTCTGTCGCACTCTTACGGTTGATTCCACTGGGCTACAAACCGCCTCCGGTATCGGCACCAACCCTAACGTCGATTGCTGGAAGTGATTTCGCACAGCCCTGACTGCGCTCTCCCTGAGCCAATTCTCCCCGAGTGCTTCAGCTCTCCCTGAGCGCTGCAATATGAGAGTTTCAAAAAAAAGCCGCGCATTGCGCGGCTTTTCAATCAAGTGACCGATAGCTACCTCGCGCTATACCCGCGCCCTTCGACGCAGGCGGTCATCGCGCGCTGATAATCCGATCCGTTCTGCGCCACCTGGCCTGCCTGCTGCTGCGCCCATTGCTGGCACTCAGCTTTGTCGGTGGCCTGCTGTTCGGCGCTTTGACCGTTCTTCGGGTACATGAAAATCTGACCTGCGGCCGCCCCACCGTCGCTGGGCGGCGGGCCGGCAGCCGGCCCCGCGCCATCGGCTGCGGCGCCCGACTCCGTCACAGGGGGCGGATCCGTTGCCACATAACCTTCGTAGTCCGGGTTGTAGGTGTAGTACACGTCATTGGCGTAGTAATACGGAACGCCACCCCACCAATACGTCGCGTAGGCCAACGGCAGCACCGGCAAGAACCAGGAAAATCCTACTCCGTAGTAGCACCGCGGCCAGAAACCGCCGTGCCAATATCCGCCCCGCCAGTAAGCGCCGGTGGAGTATCCACGCCCGCCGTAATAGCCAGAATGCCCGTAATAGCCGCCGGAATGCCCGTACGAGCCTCCATAGCCGCCACGGTATCCCGTATAGGCTGAACTACGGAACCCCCCGCCATAGCCGCGGGAATAGCCCCCGCCGCCGGCATAATGACCCGCAGCATAATGAGGACCGCCGCCTGCGCCGAAGTGGCCGCCGCCCGAGAAATGACCCCCGCCCGAAGCGTGACCGCCGCCGCCACCACCGTGACCGCCGCCGCCGCCGCCACCGTGACCGCCGCCGCCACCACTGTGGCCGCCCCCGCCACCGCCGCCGTGCTGCGCGAGCGCGGGCGTGGCGCCGACCAGTATCGACGCCAAAATGCCGGCCACCAGAAGAATGCCCTTGGCCCTAGTACTCATGACTGTCACCTTCGGTTACCGGTCGCGCCCCTGCACGGCCAATTAGAACCCTTGAAGTAAGACCTACTGTATATAACGCGGTTCAAGCTGTTTGGTGCACAGCATTCATTGTTTTGGCGTAGCAGAACCACTACGTGAACTCGCCCAATTCCGCAATGCCGCGTTGAACATAATGTGCGCCGTCCGGCCCGGCGCCGGCTCAAAAAACCTGGAATTCGTTTCATTGCTTGCGCCGGACACTAGGGCTTCGCGAACTGGTCGGACTGATACACCACGTGACCGCCGACCACGGTCTGCAGCACTTTGATGTCGGCGATCTCAGCCTCGGGAATGTCGAAAAAGTTGCGATCGAGGACGATCAAATCCGCGAGCTTTCCCACCTCGAGCGAGCCGGTCGACTGATCCTGGTGCAATTCATACGAGGAATTCATGGTGATCGCCCGCAGCACCTCGCGGCGCGACAGGCCCTTGTCCTCGCTCAAGCGCCCGGCATATTTATGGTCGGGTTGCGGTGCATTGGTGCGTGTGACGCCTACTTTGAGCGCAAACCATTCATCGAGCGGATCCACCGGCCAATCACTGCCGTAGGCGATGCGTGCGCCCGCCGCCGCCAGAAAGCCGGCCGGCTCCATGTATTTGAATCGCGCCGGCCCCAGATACTCGCGCGCGCCCTCCATCGTGTCCGGCGCCTGTTTTTCCCACTGAAACGACAAGACGGGAATCACGTTCAGCTGTCTGTAGCGCGGGAAATCCGCCGGGTCGACGATCTCATCATGAGCGATGGCGGCACGGATGTCGCGGTCCGGAAATTTCCGCCGCAGCGCGCCGATGCCGTCCAAGCCCTCGCGCACTGCGCGATCGCCGTCCGCATGCATATGCGGCTCGAAACCCGCGCCCGCCGCCTCGATCAGCACCGCGCTCAAGATGGGTGCCGGAAAATACACCTCCGGCCCCCGGCTCGAAGAGGGCGCCCAATGCGGATTGGCGGGCGCGCCTTGCGGGCTGAAATAAGGCGTCAACATAGCGCCCGTGGACGCCGGCGCGGTGATCACGCCATCGAGAAACAATTTCACGTTGCGTACCGAAAGCCCTGGGTCAGGTTCGATCTCGCCCTGGTCGAAGCGTTGCGCCAGCGCCTTGACCGTCGCAACCGCCCGCTTCGGATCACGGCCCTCCGGCGGTGTGATGAGGACGGCGAAGTGCGCGCGCGCCGTGAGCTTTCCGTCGCGCCGCACCGTGGCAAAGGCCTCGAGCGCCGGCGATTGCGCCATCGCATCCAAGAACGTGGTCACGCCTTGTTTGCGAAACGCGTCCAGCGCGGCCGTCGCCGCTTTGACATTGTCGGCGGCGGTCGGCTCGGGAATCTGCTTCGCGACCGATTCCTGCGCGGCATCCTCCAGAATTCCCGAAGGGTTGCCCGATGCATCCCGAGCCACCTTGCCACCCAGCGGATCGGGGGTTCGTGCGGTGATGCCGGCGAGCTGCAAGGCGCGCGAATTGACGAGCGCCGTATGGCCAAAGGACGACATGACGAAGATCGGGCGTTTGGTTGTCAGCGCGTCCAGGTTTGCCCGGTTGGTGACGGTGCCCGCCGGCAACATGCCCTCTTGAAACCAATTCACGACCTCGAGCCAAGCGTCCGGTTCACGGGCCTGCGTTTGATCCAGGCAGGTCTGAATCCTGGCCTGCATCTGCGTGACACTCAGCTGCTCGTAGTTCAAGTTGCACTTGAGAAGCGTGCCGCCGCCTTGCAGCGGATGCGAGTGACCGTCAACCAGCCCAGGCATCAACATCCGTCCGTGCAAATCGATCACGGTGGTCTTCGGACTCATGAATGGGGCGAGCCCCGCGTCGCTGCCTACGTAGACGATCCGGCCCGCGCGGATCGCCAGCGCCGCGTGCACACTGTCGTGGGCATCTACCGTGTACACGTAGCCGTGCCGGTACACCAGGTCCGCGGCGCCGCCGGCCTCGGCGTGGGTCGCAGCGGCAGCCGCCTCGGCGAGTGCGCGTGGCGCAACCGGCCAGGTCGAAACCGCAGCCGCCATCAGCGCCGCCGCGCGCAATCTCTCAGATCGCATCGAGGGCCGCTGCCAGATCCGCAATGAGGTCGTCGGCGTCTTCGATTCCGACTGAAATACGGATCAGCGCATCCGTGATGCCGATCCGATCCCGCGTCTGCTTGGGCACACCGGAGTGCGTGGTGCTCGCCGGGTGCGACATCAGGGTCTCGGTGCCGCCGAGACTCACGGCGAGCTTGATCACCTGCAGCGCATCGAGCAGCCGAAATGCCTCTGCCTCGCCGCCCTTGACCGCAAATCCGAATGTAGAGCCCGCGCTCTGGCATTGCCGGCGGAAAACCGGGTATCGCGGGTCATCCGTCGCCAGAAAGCCGAGGTAATTCACGCCCGCGATCTTCGGGTGGCTGCGCAGAAATTTCGCGACCAGCGCGGCATTTTCCGCCGACTTGTGCATGCGCAAGGTCAGGGTCTCCATGGAACGCATGATCATCCACGCAGTGTTGGGGTCGAGCTGGGTGCCGAGCGCGCCGCGCAATTTCTTCACCGGGGCCACGGCCTCGCGCGAGCCGACGACCCCGCCCGCGACCAAATCCGAGTGCCCGCCCACGTATTTCGTCAGCGAATACATGACGAGGTCCGCGCCAAAGCCGAGCGGACGCTGAAACACGGGCCCCAGAAAGGTGTTATCGACCGCAACGGGCGGTCGTCCGCCGCTCTGGCGCCCGCCGATCTGCACGGAAGTTTCGCGCATCAGGGCAAGATCGACCAGGCTATTGGTCGGATTCGCCGGCGTCTCCACGATGATGAGACAGACTCTGCCGCCGGTCTCGGCGGCCCTTTGGCAAGCGCGCTCGGCGGCTTCGGCGACCGCGTTTTTGTCGTGGCCCAGAGTGAAGCTGACCGCGCTCACCCCGAACGCGGGCAGGGTTTTTTCGATGAGAGTCTCCGTGCCGCCGTACAAGGGCTGGCTCATCAGAATCACGTCGCCCGGCCGCACGTGGGTCCAGAGCACGGTGGAGATTGCGGACATGCCGCTCGAGAACACCGCCGCCGTTTCGCCCTCTTCCCACAACGCCAGACGGTCCTCGAGCACCTCGAGGTTGGGATTGTTGAAACGTGAATAAACCAGGCCGGAGGATTGACCGGCGCCCGGCTCGCGCCGGCCCGAGGTGAAGTCGAAGAAATCCTTGCCGTCCTGCGCCGTCCTGAAGACGAACGTGGAAGTCAAGAAGATCGGCGGCTTGAGCGAGCCTTCCGAAAGACTTGGATCGTAGCCGTATCCCATCATCTGGGTTTCGGGCTTGAGCAGGTGCTTGCCGATTTTACGCTTATGATAGGAGTCGTAACTCACGCTTCCCCCAACCTGGTCGATTTTGTACGCACAATATAACCCGTCGGCGGCCAATCACCCTAGGAGCTGTCTGGCAGGCCCCTAGTCGGGCAGTAACTGCGGGGTGGCGGTTCGACTGGTCGCCGCGCTGCCGGCGGACGCGGCCATGATGCTGGCGATCGCCGCCCACTGGATCCAGCTCAAGTGCTCCCCAAGAAAACACAGACCCGACAGCGCGCCGAACGCCGGGTCCAAGCTCATGAGCACGCCGACCGTTCGTGTAGGCAGCCGCGGCATCGCCAACATCTCGAGCGAATAGGGAAGCGCGCTCGACAGCAGCGCCACGCCGAGCGCGGCCGGCAAAATCGCCGGCGAGAAGAGTTGCGCACCGACCTGCGCGGCGCCGATGGGCACGATCACGATGGCGCCGACCACCATGCCGAGCGCCGTGGTTTGACCGCCGTGCGCGGCTCCCGCCTTGCGCCCGAAGAAAATATACAGAGCCCAACACACGCCCGCAGCCAGCCCGTATGCCACACCGGAAGGATCCAAGGGCTTGGACTCCAATCCCAGCGGCAACAAGGCAAGCAACCCGAGCGCCGCCATCAGTATCCATAGGAAATCGACCGCGCGGCGCGATGCCGCCATCGCGAGTGCCAGCGGTCCGGCGAACTCGAGAGCGACCGCGATACCGAGCGGAATGGAACTGAGCGACAAATAGAAAAAGAAATTCATGCAGCCCATCGCGAGGCCGTATGCAACGATTACCCGTGCCTCGCGGGGACGCGGGCGCAGGCGCCAAGGACGCCAGACGGCCAATAACATCAGGGATGCCAGAGCCATGCGCAGCGCGACCGCGCCGGCGGCACCCACCGCAGGAAACAATCCCTTGGCGACCACCGCACCGAGTTGAAAGCAGACCATCGCGACGATCAGCACCGCGATCGGCACGACCACCGTGTCTGTCTTGAAGCTCAAGCGTCGGGACTGTCGTCCAAGGTTCCCAACGAGGCTTCTTCGGGAACGTGGCAATGGCTTGCCCCGATCTCCAGGTCTCCGTGCAGGAATGTGAAAATATCCGAATGCTGATTCTTGATGGCCTGAGCGGTGAGCATGATGCTGTCCTTACCAATCCGCGGGCGAACGTCCGGCGGAGTATGATCGTAAACCGGCTCCGGCGCGAACAATCATGCGTGACCCAATAGGCAGTTTCCTTGCACAGCGTCCCTTGATGATTCTGGACGGCGCCTTGGCGACGGAGCTCGAACGGCGCGGCGCGGACCTCAAGGATCCGCTCTGGTCCGCAAAATGCCTGATCGAGCAGCCGGACCTGATCCGCACCGTACATCTCGACTACTTCAACGCCGGGGCCGATGCTGCGACGACCGCAACCTATCAGGCGACCTTCGAGGGCTTCGCGCGGCGCGGCGTCGAGGGTGCGCGGGCCGCGCAGTTGATGCGTGACGCGGTGGCGCTGGCGGTGGCTGCGCGCGACGAATTTTGGGCTGTTGAAGCGAATCACGCCGGCCGCTTGCGGCCGCTCGTCGCTGCATCCATCGGACCGTATGGCGCGATGCTGGCGGACGGTTCCGAGTATCGCGGCCACTACGCGCTCGATGACGCCGCGCTGGCGGAATTTCACCGGCCGCGCCTGCGGGTGCTGGCGGACGCCGGCGCCGATTTGCTGGCGTGCGAAACCCTCCCGTCATTGCGCGAAGCGCAGGTGCTCGCGACCCTGCTGCAGGAATTTCCGGACGCTTGCGCGTGGTTCAGTTTTTCCTGCAAGGACGGCGAGCACACCTCCGAGGGCGACCCGATAGGCGAGTGTGCCGCTGAGTTGCAGCGCCATCCGCAGGTCGTCGCGGTGGGCGTGAACTGTACGCCGCCGCAATACGTCGCGTCGCTGCTGCGGCGAATGCATGACCGGACCGACAAGCCGCTCGCGGCCTATCCGAATTCAGGAGAGTTCTATGAAGCCTCGTCCGGGCAATGGCGCGGCGACGCCGCCACGCTCGAGTTCGGCGAAGAGGCGCGCCGCTGGCATGCCGAAGGAGCGCGCCTTATCGGCGGCTGCTGTCGCACCGGCCCGGACGATATTCGCAGCGTGAAACGATGCGTGCATCCCGGACACTCGGCATACTGACCGATGGCCGCGGCCTTCGCGACGCGGCTCAGTGTTCCGAAAAATTCGGCTCGCGCTTCTCGAAAAAGGCGCGCACGCCCTCCACGCAATCCTGGGTCTCCAGCGTCATTTCCTGTGCACTGCGCTCGGCACGCAATTGTTCCTGCAATGAATTATCGAAGGTCGAGGTGTGCAAGGCGCGAATTTGACCGAGCACCGCGCACGGCCCCGTGGCAAGACGATGTGCCACGGCTTGAGCGCGCATGACGACCTCGGCCGCCGGCACCACCGCATAGGCGAGACCCCAGTCGAGCGCGGTCTTGGCGTCGATGCGTTCGGCGAGCATCAACGACGACAACGAGCGGCCCGCACCGATGCGGCGCGCCAGGTGAAACGTGATTCCCGCATCGGGCACCAGGCCCAGACGCGTGAACGAGGGCAGAAAGTATGCGTTGTCGCCGGCAATGATGATGTCGCTGGCCAGCGCAAGGCTCATGCCGGCGCCGACCGCCGCGCCGTTGACCGCCGCCACGATGGGAAAACGGAAACCGCTCAAGCGCAGAATCAAGGGATCCATGAAGCGGCGCATTTCGAAATGCGCCCGCTGCCGCGCCTCCTGGGTCTTCAGATCGACCGAATGCAAATCCAAGCCGCTGCAGAAGACGTCATTACTGCCGGTAATGACGACGGCACGAGCGCCGCTTTCCCCCTTTTGTATCTGATCGAGCGCCAAGTGCATCGCACGGATAATGGTGATATCGATCGCGTTGCTCACCGCCGTGCGCTGTATCGCCAGAGTCGCAACTCCGTCGGAAACCGTGAACGATAAATTGTTCATGCGCCTGCCCTCTCAGTTAGTCGCCCGCCATCCCTCTAGTCGCCCGCCATCCCTCGACTTCCAGCCTGCCCTAGTCACTTTATTGTCATGGCCTTCTCCCGAAGGCCGCAGGGTGATCATGCCCCCTGTCAACCGCCGCCGCAAGGAGTGCATGCACCGGTGCTTGACGCCGAGCAAACGGGGTAAAATGTCAAATTAGCGCTCAATTGAGCGACCCAAACCGGAGTGTAACCATGTCGACGATGTATGGGCGCGCATGCGCCGGGCGCAGCCGCTTAGGTTGGCTATTGGCAGCCGCGGGTTGTTTGCTGATGGCGGACGTGCCGGCAATCTCCGCCGACACGCTGCCGAGCGAGACGCCGGCGAACTTCGTCCCGCACGTCGACAGCTTCGACTACGTGAAGCGCGAAGTCATGATTCCGATGCGCGACGGCGTCAAGCTGAAAACCCTCATTCTCATCCCGCGAGGCGCGCACCGCGCGCCGATATTGCTTACGCGGACTCCCTACGGTGCGACCGAGCGCATCACCAAGAACAGCACTGCACACTTGTCCGCGCTGATTGACAGCACCGATGTCGCGGACGATGCCGTGGTCAACGGCGGCTATATCCGCGTGACGCAGGACGTCCGCGGCAAGCACGGGTCGGAAGGCGGCTATGTCATGACTCGCCCCTTGCGCGGACCGCTGAACCCGAGCGACGTCGATCACTCGACCGACACCTACGACACCATCGATTGGCTGATCAAGAACATTCCCGAATCCAACGGCAAGGTGGGAATTCTCGGCATTTCATACGATGGTTTCACATCGCTCATGGCGCTGGTGAACCCGCATCCGGCGCTGCGCGCGGCGGTTCCCATCAATGCCATGGTCGACGGCTGGAGGGGCGACGACTGGTTCCACAACGGCGCATTTCGTCTCGACAGCCTGACTTATTTTCACGGCCAGGAAGCGACTCGCGACAGCAGCCTCGCCTGGTGGACCGATCACTACGACGATTACGACACCTGGCTGAGCGCGGGCTCCGCGAGCGACATGGCGCGGCTGCACGGTCTCGAGCAAGTGGGCTTCACCGCCAAGGTCATGAACCATCCCGCCTATGACGCCTTCTGGCAGCAGCAGGCGCTGGATAAGATCCTCGCCAAGCAAGGCGTCGCGGTGCCCGTCATGCTGGTGCACAGTCTCTGGGACCAAGAAGATATCTACGGCAATATCGCTCTTTACAAGGCGCTCAAGGCCCAGCAGCCCGAGAATCCCAATCTCTATCTGGTCATCGGACCTTGGTTCCATCATCAGGAACGGCTCGACGGCAGCGCCATAGGGCAGATCCGCTTCGGCAGCGACACGGCC
>Ga0137407_10003706_pt1 | contig 10151 bp, 7 predicted proteins | sample CZOMad2_2_16fung_FD_108410 | JGI IMG/M metagenome (GOLD analysis project Ga0137407, IMG submission 108410) | Vadose zone soil fungal communities from Angelo Coast Range Reserve, California, USA - CZOMad2_2_16fungal (Illumina Assembly) | ecosystem: Environmental > Terrestrial > Soil > Vadose zone...
GCGATTGCGCATCAGATCAAGCGCATCGTGAACAATCCACCCCTCTATCGTGAGCTGGCGCAGGGTGTCGTTCGACGCCAGCGCGGCCGCGAAATGCTCGATTTTTTAGACGATATGCTTGGAGCCATCGCGTGGCAAACCGCCTGACAGCCCGCCGGCGGATCACGTTTGGCGACCCGGCCGATGAACCCACAGCTCTCCATCCCCGTCAATATGATCCGGCGACCTCCGGGCGCCAAGTCCTATCAACGAAATACAAGACGATTGTCGTTGTGGGACAGGATGCAACTTGTGAATATGCGGCCCGTTTTTTTGTTCAAGCTATATTGGAGGCGCAAGGCTATATAGTTAACGTCGGTTCAATTGTGCAGGCGACGTCGGCCGACGGCGCCATCCGAATTGATATCGTCCCCCCCACGCAAGCACTACGTCCTGGATGCAAAGTGCTCTGCTGCCGCCGAGCTGACTATTCGCGCCTAAGCGCGAATGACAGCGACGATGGCTACGAGTTCTGGACCTACGGCAGCACGATCGACCTGACGCTCGAGGACGTGCGGTCGCCATCTCTTGAAAGCATTACCCGTATTGCTGTCCCGCTCGAAGTGCTGCCAGAGGACTTCGAGAGCATGCTAGAAGCTTTGCAACGGATAGTTACGTTGACCAGCACGTTGAACATGGCAACGCTGAAGCCGCTCGTTGCCGCGATTCCAATGGAGGTCAACACCAAAGAAATTGACGCATCCTTCGATTTCTCATCGTCCGGGGTTCTGGTCTTGTTCGATGCTGCTTATCGGGCAACCGACTATCAACTCTACTGTTACGTATCGGAGTTGCGGCGGCAGATCGGAAATCTGAGCCCTATCAGCGTCTCGTTAGGCCGCCGATATCGCGGGCCTTCGCTCAAGCAGCTAAGGGTTCGTCTGCTGCGGAATCGATATCGTGCCGTCCATCACAACGGGTTCGCTTACTTTGCGCTAAGGCTCTACCAAAAGGTCGCTCGTCGCGGCAATTCAGTAGCTTGCTTCAGTAACCTTGGGGCGGAGAAGCTCACCGCCCTTGGTCCGTTCGCTGACAAGCTGTGTTTTTCCGATCTCATTGTATTCGCAGAATCAATCCGGTTCGCGATGGCCTGCTTGCAGGCCTCGCAGGTCATGAAACATTCCCAGATAAGGCGCGCATGCGCCGTGGTCCCCTCCGATCTGTCGGTGACGCAGGACGAACGTGGCGAGGTCGCTCGCACAGGGGCGCGGCTGATTTTCGATGGTACGGGCCTCGCCAAAGGTGTCGGTCTTCACTCCCGCTCCCGTCGAGTCTTCGATCTCATGGACATGGCTGAAGCGCCAATACGCCAGACGTGTGCGCCATCCGTCGATTGGAGGCGCGAGCTCGCGCGCAGCGCTCTGGACCGCGATGTTGAGTGCATTCTGTTCGTGCGACCGGCCTGGATGAAATGCGGCTCCGCGACGACCTTTGCTAATTTGGTCCAATTATTCCGGGCGCGCGGCGCGGTGATTGTCGACGTGGCGTTAGAGCCCTTCCGAAGAGCGTATCCAGACGATGAAATTCAACAACGACTGGCCGAAGTGGCTTCCGATCTCAATCCCTGGCTCCACTTCACGCTCTCCCGTGGCCGGGTCAGCGGACGTCCGTTACCACTTATCAAAGCAATAACAGCTTGGCCCCGGACCATGGTAGGTCTCATGGCGATGCACTACCGGCGCTGTCTTTTGCCAGCCTGGTACAAGCGCTCGCTAAGGAACGTGCGAATCTCCGCGGCGTACGTGAATCACTACTTTACACTGCCGCACCTGCAGGACACCCTGGGTGATTGCTCCATCATTCTCGATACCCACGACATACAATCAATAAACTACACAGAGCAGGCCTATCGATCAGGATGGCTGCGCCCTCAACCGTTCAGTCGCTGCTGGGCGGAAGAGGTCGAATACTTGCGACCCGCGCGAAAAGTGTTGATGGTAAACGAAGATGAGTTGCGCCTTGTAAGAAGGGCGCTGCCACAAGCGGACGCTGAATGCTTTGTTCCGCTGCCGGTTGAGCGCCGCCGGGCGGCCTCCCGACATAGGGATATGGTTAGTCGGGCGGGCTGTCGTCTGTTGATTATCGCCAGCAACAACCGAGCGAACGAGAATAGTCTGTCCTGGTTTCTTCATCGTGTGTGGCCTCAAATACGCCGGCCGGATTTAGTGCTGGATGTTGTGGGATCTATTCGAACGGCCTTTGCAGACCAGCAATTTGAGGCCGTTACAATGCACGGCCTGGTCGAGAGCGTCGACGAATACTACGAAATGGCCGATATCATTGTGTTGCCCGTTACGATTGGTGGCGGGATTGCAATCAAAACGCTCGAAGCCATCCTGATCGAGAAGCCGGTTTGTCCGACCGCCCACGCACTGCGGGGATTGCCGGAAAAGGTGCGTTCCGTACTGCCTGCCAATTCTGATGACGTGCAATTTGTTCGCGATCTCGCTGCTCTGTGCGCTTCCCCTGAGGCGCGGCGGTCCAGACTGGAGCAAACCAAACAAGCAAAGCGTCTGATGCTGAATGAAGGCTATTCGTGGCGATTCCATAGAGCGCTTGATGGAATACGGCAATAACGCGACGCACAAGTGCAGGCGACTTACGGTCGCGCTACTTGGAGGCCACGAGAAATGGCCATAGAGCGAATCGTCATTACGGGCGACGTCTTCAGGACCTCAGGCGGCGAAGCAAATCAGCTCTCTAACGTCCGTTGGTTACACGCGGAGCTTGCTCGGGACCTGGAGCGCCTCACCGGGTTACTACCGGAGATAAGATTCCGCCACAACGAGCCAGACGCCGGCTGCACAATAATATGGAGGTGGTACTCGCTTCTCGGCCACACGCCGTCGCTTGAGGCATGGGCTGCCACGTTCAACGTCACCTGCCCCCCTAGTGAACTTGTGGATGAGCTGCGCTGGGACTACGAACGTTCCCTCGTCATAGGTTTCGAGATGTCTCCGCTGATCACGTCAGTGCTCGATGCCATTGGCGTGTCTTGGATCAACATCGCCCTGAGCCCCATCAGGTTCCTTGAAGATCTAGCGTTGACGCTCCGCTTTTCCTGGATGGTGCGTATCACCCATCCCGGATTAGTCTATTGCGACCAGATAGACGAAGCCGTGCGTCAATTTCGAGAGCGCTACAAGCATGACTCATCGCCTTCATGTATTGATAAAGCCTGCGTCTTCCTCGCTCAGACTGAGCACGATCGAAGCCTGATCCGGAACGGCCAATTCTATCCTGATTCGGAAGTGCTCCAGCGCGTCGATCAGGCGCTCAAGGGGCGACCGCTCTTCCTGCGACCACACCCATTGGCGCCAGCCAATCCCATTCTGTCCGCCCTGGAGCACCGGTTTGCGGCCCGCAGGATCGAGGCCAACACCTACGCTTTGCTCGCGGGGCCTGGGAAAGTGCATTACCTAAGCATCTCATCTTCAGCTGCGGTCGAGGCCAAGCTATTTGGGCACTCCGTTGATTTGTTCCATGGGCTGGCATTTTTCGAAAATTGGGGATGCGAGACCAGCCTTTGGGCCCATCGATCTGCATCATTCTGGCGTGCAGCACTGAGCCCGATCATGACCGTCAACTCAAATGCCGATTTCGAGGAGAGGACGACACCCGATAGGCTGCGCCGCCTTCATGGGTCATGGGGTATTTCTCCGCCCCTTTTAGGCGGTGTGACGGGCCAGAATTGTCTGAGTGTTGTCCCAGGTTGATAGGGAGGTTGGGTATGGACGCTCCACTGAGCGGCTTCATTAGCACATCTTTCCGCCCGGAACGAGGGCAGTCTGCCATATCCAGAAACGGGACCTATCGTGCGCGCGCGCCATTGCGCCTTGCCTTTGCGGGTGGCGGCACGGATCTCTCCCCTTACAGCGACGTGCACGGCGGCGCAGTGTTGAACGCGACAATCAACCGCTTTGCCCACGCCTCGCTTCGTATAACCGGTGGAGATCGTGTGGAAATGCGCGCCCTAGACCTGGGCTGCGAGGAACAAGAAGCCGTCGGCTTGCTTCCTGCGGTGGGCCCACTGTCGCTTCATCGTGCGGTTTATAACCGTATCGTCCGTGAATTCTGTGATGGGCGTGCATTTGGCGCGAATATCACGACCATGATAGACGCGCCGCCGGGGTCCGGGCTTGGCTCGTCCTCAGCCCTTGTTGTTGCGCTGGTCGACGTCTTTCGGGAGGCGCTCGGGTTGCCGCTCGGCCGCTATGACGTCGCCCATATTGCCTTCGAAATCGAGCGTGTCGACCTCGCGCTGGCCGGCGGTAAACAAGATCAGTACGCTGCTAGCTTCGGCGGCGTGAACTTCATCGAGTTCCTGCCATCCGACCGCGTCATCGTGAACCCACTTCGCATTTCCCCGACAACCCTGAGCGAATTGCAGGCATCGATCGTGATCTGCTTTACGGGCCAGTCGCGCGCCTCGGAGGATATCATCCTGGACCAGGTTAGCTCGATTGCGGAGAGCGACCCCAAAGTGATAGAGAACCTGCACTGTCTCAAGAGCGACGCCGTCGAGATGAAACAGGCGCTACTCCTTGGCGACATCCCGGGTATGGCGGAGATTCTTGACCGCTCCTGGCACGCGAAGAAGGCGACCGCGCACTGCATTTCCAACAACCTGATCGAGTCGCTCTGGGATATCGCTCATCGTAATGGCGCCCTTGCCGGCAAGATTTCGGGCGCCGGCGGCGGGGGATTCATGGTGTTCCTCGTCGACCCCGACGAACGCGTACGCGTGATGCGGGCGCTCAAGGAGGGGGGCGGTACTCCGGACAGCATCAGCCTGGCGCATGATGGGGTGGCAGCGTGGTCGGCTGGAAGGGGGCGTCATCCCGAGCCCTTGAGCCTTGCACCAGCGTCTTGAATGCGAGTCCCGATGAAGCCAGCGCCGCACTGCGAACGCGGGTCTGGCCGTCGACAATCGCTCTGAATACGATCTTCTACGCTTGCTCGAGGTGACCATTGCAAGCCGGCGAAGCTCCCATTCAATGCGTTATTCTGGTCGGCGGTCTCGGCACACGTCTCGGCGCCCTCACCGCTGCCTGCCCCAAGCCGCTCCTCCCTGTGAATGGCAAGCCCTTCCTTGACACCGTGCTCTGGCACGTGGCGCGGTTTGGATTCGAGCGGGTGCTTCTGCTCGCGGGTCACCAGGCGGATATGGTGGTGGACTACGCGGGGACGTGCCCGCACCGGGATCGGCTCATGATCGATGTCGTCGCCGATCCAAATCCGCTCGGAACGGCCGGTGCGCTTCGTCATTCAGCCGACATGCTCGACGAGACATTCCTGCTGCTCAATGGAGATTCTGTCTTCGACTTCAACTGGCTCGATCTGGTGCCGCTGCTCGGAGCGTGTGGCGCCCTTGTCACGATGGCCTTGCGTCGGCTCGCCGACGCCTCGCGCTTCGGCGCGGCCGATCTTAATGGCGATCGCATCACCGGTTTCCGCGATCGTGGCGACCCCGCGGGCGGTTTCATCAACGGCGGCGTCTACCTGATGCGGCGCGAGATCATCGCGGGCCTCCCCGCGCGAGGCTCGCTCGAAAGCGATGTTCTCCCGCTACTAGCCAGGCGCGGCGACGTGCGTGGCAAACCGTATTCGGGTTTCTTTCTGGATATTGGAGTGCCAGCCGCTTACGCGGCAGCCGATTCTCTTGTTGCCAACCATTTACGCCGCCCGGCTGTGTTTTTCGATCGCGACGGCGTCCTAAACAGGGATCAGGGTAACATCGGTTCGCGCGAGCGTTTTGAATGGATCACGGGTGCGATTGATGCCGTCAAGGTTGTGAACGATTGCGGCTGGTTCGCCTTTCTCGCAACAAGCCAGGCAGGCGGAGCTCGTGGCGATTACGACGAGGACGCGGTGCGCGCTCTACATAACCACATGCAACGGGAATTGCGGTCGCACGGAGCGCATATGGATGACATCCGCTACTGCCCCTTTCATCCGGACGGCAACGTCGCGAAGTACTCTCGCGGCTCAAGTCGGCAGAAACCCGAGCCCGGAATGATCCCAGACTTGCTGCAACATTGGCCAGTCGAGCGCAAGCGAAGCGCTCTCATCGGAGACAAGCAAAGCGATATCGACGCGGCGGCACTCGCCGGTATTAGGGGCTGCCTGTTCTCCGGCGGAAATCTTCTGGACTCAGTGAACTCAACTGTCCTCACACCGCCGCGCCAATGACCGTGAGAGGTCTGCGGCATTATTTGCCGATCTTTCACGGTCGCCTCCGCAAGCCCTTTCGCTCGGCAGAGAAGAAAAGCTTCCCGGTAGGCGGCGTCGACGACCGCCAGGAAGCGGCCATCCAGCGGCACGTCGCGACTGGCGTTGATCGAGGCCCCAACTGATTTTTTGAATAGTCACAACCAACAGGACCTCTATGTGGTATAATAAACCTTTTAGTTGAACCCCAGGATATTGTCGGATAACCTTCATGCATCGGGGAAACTCTATTCACGTAGTGATTCAAGTAAGGCGTCTACGATCTCGTGAATTCAATACTGAAGCTGACGTCTCGCCAGTGGCTAGTCGTCACACATGATATCATTGCGACGGTCGCCGCGATCCTTGCAAGCTTCTGGCTGCGGTTTGACACCCAGGAGTTTGAGGAGCGCCTCGATGGTCTGTTGTGGCTTCTGCCCGGCTTCCTTCTCTATGCGGCGGTCATCTATCGCCTGTTTCAGCTCTACAAGGGCAAGTGGCGATTTGCATCGTTGCCCGATCTCTTCAATATCTTCCGCGCAGTGAGCGTTCTGGCAATTTCGCTGCTCGTGCTCGACTATGTCCTGGTTGCCCCGAATTTTCTCGGCGCGTTCTTCTTCGGCAAGCTCACGATCATCCTCTACTGGTTCTTCCAGATGTTCTTTCTGGGTGGGCCACGCATAGCCTATCGCTATTTCCGCCTTTCGCGGACACGCCTGCACGCGATGGCGGCCGAGTCGGCGCCTGTCCTGGTGCTCGGTCGCGCCGCCGACGCGGAAGTGCTGCTGCGTGCCGTCGAGAGCGGGGCCGTCAAGAAGATCTGGCCGGCCGGCATATTGTCGCCGTCACCTGCTGATCAAGGCCAGTCCGTGCGGGGCGTCTCGGTGTTGGGGACGCTTGACGATCTCGAATCGGTGGTCGGCGATTTTGTGACACGCGGGCGACCGCTCGCGCGCATCGTGCTGACGCCATCGGCGCTGGATCCGACTGTGACGCCGGAAACGATCATGATGAAGGCCAGGCGGCTTGGGCTTACGGCGAGCCGGCTGCCGGCGCTCGACGAGGGTGGCGAGGCGTTGCGCCTCGCGCCGGTGAAGGTCGAGGACCTGCTGCTGCGGCCGAGCGTGGCCATCGACTATCGGCGGCTCGAGCACTTTGTGGTGGGTAAATCCATTGTCGTGACCGGCGGTGGCGGCTCGATCGGTGGCGAGATCTGCGACCGCATCATTACCTTCGGCGCCGCGCGTTTGCTGGTCATCGAGAGTTCGGAGTCTGCGCTGCACGCTGTCCTGGAGGCGCTCGCAACCAAGCAGGCGAACGCGCTGGTCGAAGGGCGCCTGGCGGACGTGCGCGACCGTGCGCGTATCTCCAAACTGATCGGTGAATTCAAGCCCGACATCGTGTTTCACGCAGCAGCCCTCAAGCATGTGCCCTTGCTGGAGCGAGACTGGGAAGAGGGCGTCAAGACCAACGTGTTCGGCTCGGTCAACGTCGCCGATGCAGCCGCCGCCGGCGGCGCCGCCGCCATGGTGATGATTTCGACCGACAAGGCAATCGAGCCGGTGTCCGTGCTCGGAGCCTCCAAGCGCTTCGCGGAAATGTACTGCCAGGCGCTCGACCAGGAATTTGCCCGGCGGCCGGATGGTGATCAGCGCAGGATGCGCCTGATCGCGGTGCGCTTCGGCAACGTGCTGGCATCGAACGGCTCCGTGGTGCCGAAATTCACGGCGCAGATCGAGGCCGGCGGACCGGTGACGGTGACGCATCCCGAGATGGTGCGTTACTTTATGACCATTCGGGAGGCCTGCGATCTGGTCGTGACGGCGTCGAGCCACGCGCTCGGGCCCGACCCCTCGGATGTCGCCGTCTACGTTCTCAATATGGGACAGCCGGTGAAGATCATCGACCTTGCGGAGCGAATGATCCGCCTGTCCGGCCTCGAGCCAGGTCGCGATATCGAGATCAAGTTCATTGGCATCAGGCCTGGCGAGCGGTTACATGAAATTCTGTTTGCGCGCGAGGAGCCGACCTCGCCGATCGGTATCGAGGGGATCATGGCCGCCCGGCCGGTTAGTCCGTCGCTCGAGTCGATGCGCGAGTGGCTCGCTACATTGGAGCAGGGCCTCGCGCGCGGCGAGCGCTCGGCAATTTACAGCGCTCTTCGCGACCCGGTGCCGAATCTTGGCGGTCCGGCTGCCTGCTGCCCGCCGCCTGGGCACCAATAAGCAATTGGACACTCTGTCATCGTGCGATGCCCCTCGCCGCCTTCGGGCAACGTCAACTAGCTCTTCCGTCCCTTTGGGCTTGACCGTTGTTTCAACCGGACCCCTGGGCCGCCGCCGTTCTCGTCGATGAACACGACGCCAGCAGCTTCCAGGGCCTGCCTAAGCCTCGCCCGAGCGCTGTCCGAAACTCGGGGGCCAGCGCCCGCCTCTACTCTCTTTACGGTTGGCAGCGAAAGCTGAGCTTTTTGGGCCAACTCGGTCTGTGACCACCCGAGTAGGCCGCGGGCCGCTCGCAGCTGGGCACTCGTAATCAAAGAAAAACCTCTTGATCCCTTTTGGCTCATTTCGTATGATCCAAATTGGATCAACGATTGTGACGCTGGTTACGATCGCAGGCCGCATAGGCAATGAATTTGTCGAAGCAACGGAGCATCCGCTGCGACAGCTCATCATTGCCCTTGGAGAATACCCTTTGAACCCTTGTTAACAGTAGAGGGAAATATGAATTCCCACACAAAAACCTACAGAGACCGCCGCTCCTTCATTGGCGGCTCGGACGCCCGGATCATCATGGGCAGCGACGAGGCGGCCCTGGTCCAGCTCTGGCGTGAGAAGCGCGGCGAGGCCCAGCCCGAGGACCTCTCCGGCAACCTCATTGTGCAACTCGGCAGCGCGACTGAGGAGCTCAACCGGGCCTGGTACGAGCGCAACACCGGCCGGCGGGTGATCGACGCCCAGCGCCACGTGAGACATGCGATCATTCCCTACATGGCGGCCACGCTTGACGGCGTGGTCGAGGATGCGAACGCGATCTTTGAGTCCAAGTTCATGTTGCCGTGGTCCTTCTCAGAGGAAGCAGCCGTGGCCAAGTACATGGCACAACTGCAACACAATATGTGGGTGACCAACCTGCGCAGCGCCGCGCTCTCGATCATCACCGGCGGTGGCAAATGGGTCGAGATCTCCGTGCCCATGGACCCCCTATATCTGAGCATCTTGGTGTCCGCGGAGAAGAAATTCTGGCGCTGCGTGCAGTTCGGCGAGACGCCGCACCTCATCAATGCCGAGCCGCCGCGGCCGCGCATTGAAGCTGTGCGGATTGTGGATATGACCACATCGAACTCCTGGGCTGAGTTCGCGGTACTTTACCGCAACACGCGCGGGGCCTTTCTCGATCACGAACGCGCTAAGGGCGAGCTCAAGGCGCTCGTGCCCGAAGACGCGAAAGAAGCGATTGGGCACGGCGTGCGGGCCAAGCGCTCGAAGGCCGGCGCGGTGAGCTTCGATCTTCTCGAAACGGAGGCCGCCCATGCCCCGATCGAGTGAGACCGTCGCCGCGCTCGCCACGGCACTCGCGAAGGCGCAAGCCGCGCTGATAAATCCGGAAAAGTCGCTCGTTGCAACGATTCGAACTGGTCGGCCGGGCGAACCCGAACGCACGTTCCGCTATGCGCCGCTCGCTAGCGGGCTCGACATCGTGCGCAAGACGCTGGGCCAGCACGAGATCGCAACTGTGCAGACGACGGCCATAGATCCGGCGACCAAGATGGTGCATCTAACCACTATGTTGGCGCACGCCTCTGGGGAATGGATTGCCTCGGATTGGCCGGTGTGTCCCATCGCCGAAACAGCAAACCCGCAGCGCATGGGCGCAGCGCTCACCTACGCCCGCCGGTA
>Ga0137407_10003707_pt1 | contig 10149 bp, 8 predicted proteins | sample CZOMad2_2_16fung_FD_108410 | JGI IMG/M metagenome (GOLD analysis project Ga0137407, IMG submission 108410) | Vadose zone soil fungal communities from Angelo Coast Range Reserve, California, USA - CZOMad2_2_16fungal (Illumina Assembly) | ecosystem: Environmental > Terrestrial > Soil > Vadose zone...
GGATAACACCTATCGCTTCCGACTCGCCTTGCGTTGCAGTCGTGGTTCGAGAGTTAATAGACCGCTGTAACGGCAGCGTTCGCTTTAGCGTAAAGGTTGTCTGCGCCGATCTGCACCTAAGCCAATCCCAAATGGCTCAGAAGTTCAGGCGTTACTATCGCATGACTATTCTTGAATACTGGTCTGAAGTTCGACTCCGTCGCGCCCGCGCGCTGCTTTCCGAAATCCCGCCTCGATCCATCGGTTCTATCGCAACAGAGTTGGGGTATCAACACTCCAGTAACTTCACCAACTGGTTTAGTCGACAGATGGGTATTTCGCCACGGCAGTATATTGCAAGTGTCCCAAGCGGTGCCTTCTCTGAGCCGCCATTTTGCGAGTCATCCGGTCACGCCTTCGAAAGAGGGACTAAAACTGCTGAAAGATTAGAGAAATTAAAAAGTTCATAGGTCGAAATCCGCTATTTCGAGCCTATTCTAGCGTTAGGCGCACTCGACAGATCGCTCGAAGCAGGTTTGCGCGAGCAGATCTATTTGTGATAGGCCGAAAGCGTATTTACTTAGTAAACACCGCATGAGAAAGAGGAGCAAATGCAACTCGCTGCTGAAGAGAACCTGTTTAATCAGCGCAGCTATCGCTGCACGCGAATTCTGAAGACGGCGCGCCCCTTAATGGTTTTCATGACCTTGGCAGTTACCATGCCGATCTACGCTCAGGGCGACAGCCCTGTCCAATTGCGGCAGTACATCGGCCAGCAGGTTGGTGGCATCGATAAACTACAGGTTCCCGCGAAGGATGCGGACATTCCCGTACCCAGGCAGCCTGATGGGAGCGTGAATCCGCGCTTCAAGACGACCGAAGCAAAGCGCTTCCTCGGAAAGTTGCTCTTCCACGACCCGGTCCGGACGGCGCGCATCAACATCAACACGGGCCAGCCTCTTGATCTGCCCGTGGGGACGGCCTTCGGCGGAACTGTGAGCGCGTCGGATCCAAACATCCAGGCGATCGTCAATGCCCAGCGATTGACCGGATCATGCGGCAGCTGCCATATTGGCGAGGCGGCGGGCAAGGCAGGTCAGCAGCTCAACTTCAACACCGGCGGCGAGAGCCGCGGCTACACCGACGAGCACGGGGACTTCTTCCCCCGCCGTCGGCCTCAGTCGATCCTCACCAAGCTCCTCCTGCCCCCGTACCAGCGCACCGCGCCGATCTTCCCCGGCGACACGCTTGTCGATGCGCTCCCGACCCTGACCGACATCTACACCGTCGGCGGCCAGCGAGAGGTCACCACGCCGGCCCGATTCTTCCACCTGCCTCCCGTGGACGCGCTGGTCGCGACCGGAAGGCTCGACCAGCTGGACAGCGTGGCGCGCATGTCGATGGCCATGGTCGGTTTCGCATTCAACAACCGCCTCCTCTTTGGCGGCTTCGCAGGAGAGCCGCAGTCCACGCCGGGCTCGCTCAACCCGTTCAGCGACCCAGCTCAGGAGAACCTCACGCTCCTGCTCCTCGACGCCCACCGCATGCTTAACTTTCAGTCGGCGGAGCTCCTGAAGATCCCGGCTTTCGTGAAACTCTTCCGGGATGCCTTTCCGGAGGAAGCCGCTATGGCCGACGCCAAGAAGGACATGACGCTCCTCGTAAACGACCAGACCGAATTCCGGGCGCAGGCGACCTTCCTGCGCACTGTGGTCACTCGGAACACGCCGTTCGACCGCTTCGTGGCCGAGGATAACAGCGCCCTGACGCCCGCTCAGCGGCGCGGAGCGCAGCTGTTCTTCACCCCGGCGGCCAACGGAGCCGGCGGGGCGGGCTGCTTCAGCTGCCACAGCGGTCCGATGCTGAACAAGCAGCCTAACGATCCGGATGTCGCCGGCATCGGTGCATTCGTCGAGGAAAATTTCTTTAACGTCGGAATCGGCGACCACCCGGTCCAAGCGCTGAATGCCCTGGCGAGGGGCCATCTCGACCCCACGAGGCTGGGCAAGGACGGCTTCCCCTACCACGCCGAGGACAACGGGCGGCAAGAAATCACCCACAACCCGGACGACGCGTTCAGGTTCCGCAGCTTGACCCTGCGTCAGCTCAGGGACGGGCGCAATTTCTTCCACAACGCTTCGTTCACCAAAGTCCGTGATGTAGTGGAGTACTTCAACGCCGGTGTTCCCCAGGACTCCACCGCCGGACAGGCGCCCACGCTGTCGGCCCGGTTCACGAATCCTCGCGGGCCTGGTTACCCGAGAGGTCTTGGCCTTTCGGAACGCCAAGTCGACGATCTCACCGACTTCCTTGAGAACGCTCTGTACGACCCTGCGCTCGTGCACTTCGATCTTAAATCCTCCACTGATACTTTTCAGCCAAACCAACGCGACCTGACTTACTCGAAGTACCGCCCCGACCTCGCCGCACTGGGAGCGAAGGACGGTTTCATGCTCAGCGGCCTGGCTATCGACTCCAACGACCCCCTTTCCCGTCGCGACCAGGGACTCGAATTCCTGGACGTGACCTCACAGGCACCCCCTGAAAGGATCGGTTCTGACAACCACGGCGGGCGGCAGACGGACGAGTATAGGATCACGAACAGAAGCTTGTCGGTAGTCGATACCCACCTCCTCATCGTAGTGCGAGGGCTCTCCGATCAAATCCAGTTGGAGAACGCAAGCGGGATCACGCGCGGCGGCGATCCGTATATCCGCGTGTTCTTGCCCGATGGTGTACTCCAACCCGGCCAGAACATCGTCCAGACGTTGATCTTCAGGCGGCCGGGCGGCAACAACGCTCCGCCGGTAAGTTACGCTCTGGATCTCCTCTCGGGACAGGGTAAGCCCTGAGTCGCACGCTGATTTGATTGTGCTGTTCCAGAGGTGCCGGCGCCGCGGGAACGCTCACACCCCGTTTCACCTTCCCCCTCTAGGCAACATTGACTCCGAGAGATTCGAAGAGATCGTTGCCTACGACATGGCCGAAGCCGTGGTGTCAGAGGAAAGAGCCGATGCTGCTTTGATGGTGCCCGCTCGGTCCATCTGCAATTAGTCCGTGGGGACTGATCCAGTGCTCGGTTGAAGCTCGGGAGTTGCACAGACGGATCGTGTTCGAAGCATTGAAATTTTGGGGAGACAACGACAGATTCGAGTACGATCCGCGACCTGCTCCTCAAACAGGCCAAGGTCCGCCGCGACGCAGAGCTGCTAACCGATCCAGGGCCGCAAGCTAAATAGCCGGACCGAACGAAACGACAGCCCTCGTCGAGCGGCAAGGGGCGCTCGTCTTTCAAGCTAAGCAATGTCACAACTGCCACGCGCTGGGCGGCGCGGGAGGGCAGCGCGGACCGGAGCTGGATGGTGTTGCTGTACAGCTCACGCCTGATCAGCTCATCCGCCAGGTAATTCAGGGCGGCGGCAACATGCCGGCCTATGGAAAAAACCTGAGTCCCGCGGAGACGACCGCCCTCGTCGCGTTCCTCGAGACGTTGCACCCGGCCGGTCAGCCGCCAGCGCGTGACGCTTCCCGTACCGCTGAATTCGGAGTACGCCCATAAGGGCGACAATGGCATCTGAAATTCCAGTGCGGCGCCTTGCAGCGTTCATAACCGGAGTGTTCTCCGTGTGGGTCGCTGTGGTATCTCCTCTCGGCGGCCTGGACCATCACCTGCTCACGGCCCATATGGCGCAGCATCTTCTCCTCATGACAGTAGCGGCTCCGTTGATTCTGCTGGGAGCGCCCGCGATTCTGGCGCCGTTCCCGCGATGGCCGCCGGCGCATGCGTCCGGTCGCTTTCTTAGGCGTCCTCTGTTTTGCTGGCTCGCCTCCACTGCCACCGTGATCGGATGGCACGTTCCGGCACTGTTCGAACTGGGGCTGCATTCGGAAGCATGGCATGGAGTCGAACAGGCGAGCTTTTTCGCCGCCGGCCTTCTGTTCTGGTTGCCCGTAATCCAGCCGATGCCGAGCGTCGCGATCCGGCCCCCGTGGCACATTCCCTTGTACCTTTTCCTTGCTGCCTTGCCGTGCGACGCGCTATCGGCATTTCTTGCGTTTTGTGACCGTGTCGTCTACCCGCACTACCTCTCTGCGCATCAAACGTTCGATGGGTCCGCTCTCCGGGACCAGGAACGCGCGGGCGCGCTGATGTGGGTTTGGGCCACGTTTGCCTATCTGGTTCCGGCGGCCATCGTCACGATCCGAATGCTTTCGCCACAGAGGCGTGCTTCGAAAGCGGAAGTCATCTAATTGCGGGCAACGCTATATGGAAGGGTCGTCGGGGGAATCTGGTGGGTGAGTTGATCCACGTCGGGCAGGTCTCCATCCGGTCGACTGAGCGGATTGACCGCAACCGCCCACAGATGGACAGAGCCGCAAATAGCGGGTCGCAACGGCCTCGAGGTCGCTGCCTGTACATGGGCGCGACCTCGCGGCGCAGAGAGTGGACGCCCTGATCGACAAATTCAAGTAGTTCGTTGCTTGCGATACCCCATAGCCAAGCCGGAACCTATAAGACCAATGGCAAGCAGAATCATTGACGATGGTTCTGGAACTACTGCCGAAAAACTGGGGCCAAAGAATCCTTCGTGAGCGACGGAGAAAAAGGTTGGCTCTGTGAATCCTCCGGGATTGCTGAATGTGGCATTCACGAATGCCAGCCTTGGGTCGACGGTTAGGACTAATAGACGACCGCCACAGGGGCCGCCGGAACCGCACGCCATGAGGTCCGTACTTGCGGCGAAATTCTGTCCTCCGACAACATACCCGTTTCCCACAGGCAAGTTAATAGGTGCGATCGCTTGGAATCTAAACATCCCATCGAGTGGCGCAGCAACTCCAGCTGGGATCACGGCTGATGTCAAGAGATTCCCTGCTGGGCTCCAAATCCCGACGGTATGTGCTGTATTCAGACCAGTCCCGGCGGCATCATACCACTCAAGACCGGTGACGGTTAGCGGGCTGAGCACGTTAAACTGCCCACCCGACAGTTTGATCGCCGTTAGCGCCAGTTCCGCCCGTAGCAGGGTTGAACGTGATTACACTTGCGCTTGCCGTAAATGTCATGGAAACGGCAAATGATAGAACCCAAACTTTCTTCACGTGAGTCACATTCCTGCGCTTGATGCGGCCAATTATATTTCCGAGAACGTCTCCGCAGCACGTATAGCTGCGAACACTTATGAGATATGCAGGCGAACAATTGTCTATAAGATCGTAAGTTGGTTTTTATAGCGGCTCCTATTTGTTCCTTCCCATGCGCCGCGGTCCCCATCGGGTTCGGATCGATGACAGTCCGGCTTTTCCTACCCGGACACATTCAAAACACACACGCCAATATCCACGACCTAGCGAAGCAGGTGTCATTTTGCGCAGCTGAATACGGAAGCGGGTGGAGTGGTTAGGCTAAGTACTGAGCGGCAGAAGATGCGTGGCCTCGTCGGGGGAATTTCCAAAGTTTTCCCTTGACTTTGAAAGGACTTGGCTGCACGCTTTAGGCGTGAGTACTGGAATAAGTCGAGTAGTAGGATAAGGCCTCATTCTCCTGATGTAAAGATAATTGCATAACTATTATTAGTATTTCTGCGCCTGCTTTTTCGCCCTTTTTTTGGGCTTCTGCCAAGAGACACCAGATCCTGCTAAGCGGCGAATCCACTAGTTCTCGAAGTAAGGGTTAATAATTCTAAAAGTGAGTGTAAACCTATCGCTACGAAATGAGCGTAGCGATAGCTCAGAGAAAGAGGAAGCGATTGAGGCAAGGTAATGGGAGCCTTATCCCAACTCCGCAACTTCCGGCCTGCGCGCCGGCTGTCTGCGCCGTGCCTCCTCTACCCACTCAGCCCATTCGGTAGCACAGCACGCTAACCGGTTGAGGAGAGAAGAGGAAAGAGCTGGAGCGAATCCTGGATGCATTGGGGGTCGCTTGTGGTTCCCATGTTCTCGTTCCGTATTTCCGGAGCATGAATCAAGTCATTTCGCAGTGAGGTCTACACATGAATAAACTGCTTCTAAGACTCGCAATCACCGCTACGGCTGGGAGCCTGCTTTCCTTACAGCCGATGGTCGCCCAGGTAAGTCCAACTACTCCAAAAGCCGCGCGCGTGCGGATCACTCAAGGGCCGGAGGTCGAATTGTCTAAGCCCTTTCTGACTATTATCAGATGGACAACCAACAACCCTGGCGGCTCGCCCGAGCATTACGGCATCGTACACTATGGTACGGATCCCAAGAGCCTGAGCGAGACTGCGAAATCGCCCATCAGACTAAATCCGGCCCATCCCTCTACACTTTTCCGCGTGCGCATGGATGGCCTTAAGCCAGGGACAACCTACTACTACACGGTTGGCTCTATGGAATCCAATGGCAAGGACGATGGGACGAAGAGCGGTGTCAAGCAATTCACCACACCCGTTGAACCGCAACGAGCGGGCCGGTAAGGGACGATTCGGTCGTTTATTTATTGGAAGCCGCTACCTACGCTCCGTATTCGACAGGCGCGCTCAGCCGGAAATTCATGCGCTTCCTCGCTCGCTAGTGTCGCCGGCTTCCGCGTCAACAGGACGTCTCCCACACCCGCCGCGCCTCCGACCCGGGCGGGGACGACCGCGGCCCTGTCCCCGCCGCGATGGTGCCACCGAGGCCGCACCTGAGACGCGACGAAATCATACGCCGCGATCTGTTCCCCTTGGACGATTACGGTCCGGCCGGGCGATTCCGAGCGAACCTCAAGGAGCCAGGTTATGAGTCGCCGAACGTTGATAGCAGTGCCCATTGCCGGGGCGTGCGCATTGGCATTGTGGATGTTACTGCATTCGGGGAGGGTTTTGGCGCCGACCAAAGCACTCGCTCCATCCGTGCCGGTTTACAACCCGTACCCGCCTGGTATCCTCCCTTCCAATTTGAGTTCCGAGATAGCTCGGGTGATACGCGAGGTGGATGTCATCGAAGGTCGCGCACTCGCACGGTGGCATGCCCTAAAGCCCCCGAGTTTGACAGGTCAGCCGCCAATCCTTGCGAATACCGGAACCGAGTTCGTAGAAACGCTCGGCGAGCTGATGCTTTTCGATAACAGTATGTCACCCAACAGAAATCAAGCGTGCGCGTTCTGCCACATGCCTTACGCCGGCTTTAGCGGACCGATCCCCTCGGTCAACCTCACGATGGTCGCGTTTCCCGGAACAGCTCACTTTCGGGCTGGCAAGCGGACCGCGCAGCGACACCCGTATGCACCATTCTTCCCGGTACTCCAATACAACCAGGTACAGGGTCTGTTCTTTGGTGGAAACTTCTGGGATTCGCGCGCGACCGGATATAAGCTAAGGGTTCCCGACGCCGAACAAGCACAGGGGCCTCCCGTTGATCATCTGGAAATGGGCTTCCCTGATACCGCCTGCGTCGCATTCCGGCTCTCGCAGGCGGTCTACAGGCCTCTGTTCGAAGCGGTATGGGGCGCAGGCTCGTTCGATATCGACTTTCCACATGACACTGCGGAGATCTGCGCAACCCCTGGAGGAGCTGCGGTGCTTCACGGGAGCACCACGCCGGTTCCGCTTGGTGCGGCCAGCCGAACCCGCGCAGACACGGTTTATGACCGATGGGCGCAGTCCATTGACTCCTTCGAGCAGTCCGTGCAAGTTAGCGCTTTCTCGTCGAAATTCGACGCCTTTCTGGCCGGCAAGTACACCCTGACAGCAGACGAAATGGCGGGTTTGAAATTGTTCGATGGCAAGGGCAACTGCAATTCATGCCACCTCGACGGAAGAGGAACCACTCTGAAAGCGGGTCAGACCGACACCAGCGCCAAGGCAATGGTGAACCCTTTATTCACCTGCTTTGGCTCGGCCAACGAGGGCGTGCCCCTGAATCCCAGGCTTGCTTTCTATTATGAGACCAAGCCGGATTCCTATGGGTACACTCCCAATCCTTACGGCTTCGGTTACAGAGACTTGGGACTCGGGACTTTCCTCAGAAGCGGGTTCGGTTCCAACGCCAGCCCGAATATGAGTTGGGCACAATACGCACCAACTGTCGACGGTCAAATGCAAGTGTCTACGGCGCGCAACGTGGCGTTCGCGCCGCCACAATGCCCCACCACCGAAGCTCCCGGGCCCTATTTCCAGAAGGGGTTCTTTCACAACGGCTATATTAAGAGCCTTAAGCAACTCGTACATTTCTACAATACGCGCGACAAGTATTCTTACCGCGTCACTTCCGGACATTGCCCGGCGGGGACCACCGAGAAAGTAGACTGCTGGCCTATGCCAGAGGTGCGGAACAATATCGATATGACCTCGGGAAATCTTGGCCTGACGGATCAGGAGGAGAGTCAGATCGTCAAATTTCTGCAGACGTTGTCGGACGGTTTCACAAGACCGTACCTCAACAGCGATACTTTCACGGGTGTGTGTATGAGTGGCGGCTCGGCTGCGACTCAGGGTAACGAGCTCCTGATCCCGACCCCGCCTCTACCGCCCTGCGCCGCAGCTATCTGCGGCGTGGCGCCTCTCCCGACCTCGCGTATTCAGTAGCGCGTTATAAGAGAGCGCAGTCGACTGCGGTCACGTACCTTTAGTCAACTTTCTTTGAGGCGTGAATATGAATAGAGTGCTAATGATATTGGCGGCCTCGATTCTGAGTGGCGGTCTGCTTGCTCAGGAAAGTCCAACGACTCCAAGAGCCGCGCGGGTACAGATCATCCAAGGGCCTACGATCGAGTTGGCGACAGAGTATTGACAGTTATCAGGCGGACAACGAACAATCCCGGTGGCTCCCCAGTGCATTGCGGAATCGTGCACTATGGAACTAGTCCAAGCCGCCTGATCGAGACCGCCAAATCTCCGATCCGGTTGAACCCCGGTCACTCATCGACAGTCTTCGCGTACGACTCGATGACCTTAAGGCGCGGACGATCTATCATTTCAGGGTTGATTCTATGGGGGCAAACGGTGTGGGGATAGCGTGACGAGCCCTATCGGGCGCTTCACTACCCGTTGAAGACATGAGGTTCCGCGGCGGCTGGATGCAGCGGCGTTTATGGGGCGTAATCCGGACGAATCGCCCGGTACGGTCTGAATAATCAGCCACACCTCTGCACGAGAGTTGAGGAGCAAGGGGAGAAAACCGCTTTTCGGAAACTGGCCCACACGGGCCGGAAGTAGCCTGGTGGGAAGTTGACCGCCGGCGTACACAGTGAACGCCGGTATCCAGGCGGCGCCGGAGGCAACCTCACCGTTACCGTCCGCCGATCTTCTTGATTGATTCCTTTCCCTAGCCAGTTTCGTTTTGCGCCCGCGCGCCCTGCGTGAATGGGGTGTGAATCAGGGGACCACCCAACCTGATTTGCTTTTGAAACCAGTTGCAGCTTCAGCAGCCCGCCTGCTCCACCGGCCGCCACTACATTGAGCGGTGTCGTCCAAACTGGGCCGCCGAAAATGGCTGTATACTCTCTAACGGGGAACGCCAGCTCTCTACTTCACGCTGAACCAGCACAAAAGACCGAGAGACTCGTGCATAACACCCACGGACGCTTTCAGACCCGGTCCGCCAAACCGGCCCAGTAGCTTCTGGCAACCGTGAGCGAAAAACACGACGCCCAGGATGATGCGAGTCATGGTGAGTGTCCAGTCGGAATCGGTAGCAAGCAGATATAGCAGCATCACGTCTCCTTTCACTACGCTGCCGGCGGCAGTACGTCTTCCGCTTCAGACAGTTCTTCCATCCTCCGGATGACGGCGGAAAAGTCTTCCTCCTTTCCAGACGCGGCTTCTTCGGCATTGACTCTCGCGGCCGCCTCGGTCGCCGGCATCGACAGTCCAAGCTGGTTCGCCGCATCCAGAACCAGTCCGAAATCCTTGTGCATGAGACGAATGGGAAATTGCGGTGTGTAGTCGTGTTTTTTGGCGGTCGCCAGTTTTCCGGCATGGGCGGGAGCGACAACGGCAGTCTTGGCCAGCGTATCTAACAGAAGATCGCGCGGCAGGCTTAGCCTCGCGCCTAACGCGACGCCTTCAGCAAGCGCCTGCATGCCCGTTCCCAACAACGCGTTCACAACCAGCTTCATGGCCACGCCGGAACCGCTCGGCCCCATATAAAACCACTGCTTGGCAATAGCGGCAAAAATCGGCTCCACCGATTCAAAGATTTGGCGGTCGCCACCGCCGAATAGTGTCA
>Ga0137407_10003709_pt1 | contig 10146 bp, 8 predicted proteins | sample CZOMad2_2_16fung_FD_108410 | JGI IMG/M metagenome (GOLD analysis project Ga0137407, IMG submission 108410) | Vadose zone soil fungal communities from Angelo Coast Range Reserve, California, USA - CZOMad2_2_16fungal (Illumina Assembly) | ecosystem: Environmental > Terrestrial > Soil > Vadose zone...
GGCGTCTGCGTTTCTGACTTCAATCGCGACGGCTGGCAAGACATTTACTTCGTGAACGGGCGCGACCGCTACGACCGCGGCATCGCCGTCAAGAACGCACTGTATCGAAACAACGGCGACGGGACGTTCACCGACGTAACCGACAAAGCAGGCGTGCCGGGCACCGGCTACGGCCTCGGCTGCGCCTGGGGAGACTACGACAACGACGGTTTTCCCGATTTGTTCGTGACCCAGTTCGGCAGCAATGTGCTGTATCACAACAACGGCGATGGAACCTTCACCGACACCACCGCCAAGGCCGGCGTCGCCGGCACCGAGTCCGGCCCCATTCACTCCGGCGCCACTTTTCTCGACTATGACCGCGACGGTCGGCTCGATCTCTACGTCGGGAGTTACGTCGCCTTCGATGAAAATAGCAGGCGCTATTGCAACATCGGCGGCGCGCTTTCCAGTTGTCCGCCGAGCGCCTACCGCGGCAGCCCCAACGCGCTGTATCACAACAATGGCGACGGCACCTTCACAAACGTCTCGGTCGCGGCACACATCCTTCAGCCCGAAGGAAAAAACTTGTCCGTCGGCGCCGCCGACTACGACAACGACGGCTGGCCCGACCTGTTCGTCGCTAACGACGGATTGCCGGTGTACCTCTACCAGAATCTGCACAACGGAAAATTTCAAGAGAACGGCGAAGTTGCGGGAATGGCGTTCACCATCCGTGGACAAACGATGGCCGCGATGTGTATCTCACTGGGCGACTACGACAATGACGGATGGCTTGACTTATACATTTCGGACTTTCAGAAAAGCTCGGACCATTTGTGGCACAACTCGGGAAAGAGCTACTTTGACGAAGTAAGCGATGAAGCCGGAATCACTGTCCCCACGCGCGACGTCCTCAGCTTCGGCGGAGGCTTTTTCGACTACGACAACGACGGCTGGCTCGACCTCTTTATCGCCAACGGTCATGTCTATCCCGAAATCGAGCAGGTCTCGCCGGAAACGCACTACAAACAACACAACTCGCTGTTCCACAACGAGGGTGGCGGTAAATTCAAGGAGACCTCGGGGCCCGGAGGCCTGATCGCTCTAGCGGCTCGCGCAGGCCGAGGAGCCGCCTTCGCGGACTTTGACAACGACGGCTGCATCGACGTAGTCGTGGCCAACAACGGCGATCTGCCGACGCTCCTGCACAACGCATGCTCACACCAAAATCATTTCGTCAATTTCAAGCTGGTCGGGACGAAGAGCAATCGCGACGCCCTGGGCGCCCGCATCCGCCTCACCACCGGAAAATTCTCACAGATTCGAGAAATCGCCGCCGGCGGCAGTTACCTATCGCAAAGCGATCTCCGCGCCAACTTTGGCCGGGGGAGTGCCACGATGGCATCGACTGTGGAAGTGACGTGGCCAAGCGGCACCCACCAGGTCTTTCACGACGTCAAGGCCGACGAGTTCTACGCGATCCAGGAAGGCCGCCAGGAGCTGACCCCCCAGGAATTCCGCTCGAAGCCCGCGAATCCTTCTCCCGCCGCGGCGCCAAGCAAATCCACGCCCTAAGGCGTTCGCGAATTCGCATTTTGCCGAATCGAAATTTGGCGCCTACCGGTCGCGGTGACTTCCAGCCGACACGAACAACGTCGTGCGGTACCCTTCATGCGTCAGCCTTTCGATCGGCAGTGTTGTGGCGAGGAGAGTTCGCAGTGCGCAAAAGCAAGAGCCAGTTTATTCGCCACCATTCCCTCAGTATCGCGGCGATCATGCTTCTGATTCTGGGGATCGTTCTTTACAGCGTCTCGGACCCCGGCACGCATCTCGGTTCTTTCTTTGGCAACGCGATCGCCGACTGGTTCGGTGTTGTAGTGATGATCGTGGCCACCAAGCATTTGTATGAAAAGGGGTCGGCGGAAAGCCGGCGCCCACCCAATTTGCCTTTAGAACCCATGCTGGCGAAACTGCGGGATCATTCACTCACGATTTTCCTGCTCGTTACCGGAGCCGGCTGGATTGCCCTCTATGCCGCGCTCGATTCCCAAGGCAAATGGGGTCAAGTGGTGGGGAACCTCGTTTCACAGTGGACCCAGCTATTTGGTCTTGTGATCCTGACGAAGAAATTAATCGAGTGGCACTCGAAAGAAAGCAAACGTTGACCGCCAAAGAGCGGGAGCCAAACTCCGCGGCCTCACATCCAACTTCCAAGCTCCCCTCCAACTCGACCTCAGCCCGTTGCGACCCGTTTTGGAGTTAGTGCCACGATGCTTCATGCACTCTGAAAGGAAAAAGTTATGACCGCAAGTGACACTGGAACCGGCGCCGCGAAGCACAACCACGACCGCCCCCTCATCATTGTGCGCACGCTTGACGCCCCTCGCGACCTCATGTTTAACGTCTGGACCGATCCAGAGCACTTCAAGCACTGGTGGGGGCCCAAGGGTTGCGCCGTCGGCACTTCGAAAATGGATCTGCGGCCGGGCGGCACTCTGCTCTACAGCATGCGCATGCCCGGCGGCCCCGAGTTGTGGGTCAAATTGGTTTATCAAGAAATCCTTGCCCCAGACCGCCTGGTCTTTGCGAGCTCCTTCTCCGACGAAAACGGCAACATTACGCGCGCCCCCTTCAGCGCTACGTGGCCGCTGGAAGTCACAAATACGCTGACCCTGGGCGAACAATTTGACAAGACTACGCTCACGCTTCTCAGTCATCCTGTTAACGCAACCGACGAGGAATGGCGGACTTTCGAGTCCGCGTTCTCATCCTTGCACCAGGGTTTCTCGGGGACCTTCGACCGACTTGCCGAATACCTCGCAAAAATCTGAGGCCCGCAAAAAAGTTGGCGCGCCATGTCGATTTCCCGTCGATCCGTCCGTCATACCTGTAGAGGTGGACAGGATAGGGGCATCGTGGCGCCGGCACCCTATCACTTGCAATTAACAAGTGATATCCGGCAAACTGTGCTGGTCCATTCGCTGACTGCCTAGGAGGCTTGTGATGCCCATCAATGAACTGCTACTCCGCGAATTCGATCGAGAAATGTCCAGCACCCAGAAAACCCTCGAACGCGTTCCCGCCGAAAAATGGGACTGGAAGCCGCACGAGAAATCCGGATCGCTGGGGTGGATGGCCGGGCACGTCGCATCGCTGCCAGGATTTACCATTGTGGCCATCAAAGCGCCGGAATTAGACGTCGCCGCCGCTCCAAGACCGAGGATCGAAGGCACGCCGAACTGCTCAATACCTTCACGAATCTCCGCGGCCAAGCCGGGACGCGCTGGCAAAGGTTACCGACGAGCAGCTGGATCAGGCTTGGACGCTGAAACAAAATGGCAACACTCTGTTCGCCATGCCTCGGTATGAAATATTGCGGACGATGTGTTTCAATCATATTGTTCATCATCGTGGGCAATTGACGATGTACCTGCGGGCGCTCAATGTTCCGGTACCGGCGCTGTACGGCCCGTCGGGCGACGAAAGCCCTTCTTAGTCGCTCCGCTACGCCAAAAGGTGGGCACAGTGCCGCAATCACGAGATATCGCTAGATTTCTTGAAACATTCCCCACACTATGCCGTCTTGACGGAAGGAGCTTAGACCGATGAACTTCAAGCCCGAGTTATTCCTACGCGATCTGAAAGTGGCGATGCGCTCCCTCTCCCGCTCCAAAGGTTTGGCGATTACGGTGATACTGACGCTGGCCCTCGGTATCGGTGCCAATGCCGCTATCTTCAGCCTGGTTCGCGGCGTGCTCCTCCGGCCGCTGGTCAACCGCGACGAAGACCGTCTCATCTACATTCGCCAGACCGCCAAGGGCATTGGCGTGGAAAACAGCAACTTTTCCGTGCCGGAAATTCAGGATCTGAAAAAGAGCGTCAAATCCATCAGCGAATTCGGCGACTTCTCCGTCATCGGCTTTACCATGATCGGTCTTGGCGATCCCCGCGAAGTTCGCGCTGGGGTGGTAGGCGGATCGTATTTCGAGGTAATGGGGCTCCATCCGGTCCTCGGGCGCCTGCTCGACATGCGTGATGATGGCCCCAACGCCGCGGGTGCCGCCGTCCTCACCGACCACTTCTGGAAAACCGCCTTCAATCGCGACCCCTCACTTATCGGCAAGACCGTGGAACTCGGCGAGCGCTCCGCCACGATCGTCGGCGTCTTGGAACCTTCGGTACCATATCCCGCTGAAACCGAGATTATCGCCAACGTCGTGACTAGCCCCCATCATCTCTCCGCGACCATGGTTCAAGGACGCGTGCATCGCATGACCGAGCTCTTCGGCAGGCTTGCTCCGGGCGCCGATCTGAACGCCGCCAGAGCCGAGCTTCAGACCGTTTACGGCGGGATGGTCAAGGAACATCCCGAAGCCTATTCCCCCAAGGCCGACGGCCGCATCGAAGCCGTACGCCTGCGCGACCAGATCACTTCCCGGGCCAAGACCGTCTTGCTCGTGCTGCTCGCCGCCTCCGTACTCATTTTCATCATCGCCTGCTCTAACGTTGCCAACCTGATTCTCTCCCGCAGCGTTCGCCGCGAAGGCGAGCTGGCCATCCGCGCGGCGTTGGGTGCCACCACCAGCGCGTTGCGCCGGACGCTGCTCGCCGAAAGCCTTCTATTGTGCGTGGCCGGAGCGCTGCTGGGTGTTCTGAGTGCCGGACCCATGGTGTCTATCCTTGCGCGCTATGCATCGCGCTTCTCGGTCCGCGCCCAGGACCTCACCGTGGACTCCAGCATGCTATGGGTAGGCGCACTCCTCGCGATTGTTGCCTCGGTGCTGCTGGCGTATGTTCCACGATTGCCGTCGCCGGAATCGTCGCAAGGCATGGGTTTGGCCAATGGCAGCGTGCGCATTACCGGCAGCACCAACCGCCGCCTGCGCATGTTTGCGGTCACCCAGATTGCCGCGTCGTTCGTGCTGCTGGCGGGCGCCAGCATGCTGATTAAGACGCTCCTCTCGCTGCAGTCCGCTCAGACCGGCTTCGACATGCACCGCGTTCTTGCCATGAACCTGCCGGTGATGTCTCACGGAAAAACTCCCGAGCAGATCATCAGTTTTTATCGGGAAACGATTCGCCGCATCAATGAGCTGCCCGGCGTGGATCATGTCGCTCTGGGCACTACCGTTCCTTGGCGTGATGCCGGTGGCTTCGGTCCGGGCTTCGGCTTCACCGGCGAGGGCCATGTGAAGGGTGTTCGCGAAGAAGATCCTCGCGCGCAGTTTCGCGCTGTTTCACCCGGATTCTTTGCCTCGCTGGGCGTCCCCATCGTCGCGGGACGCGATTTTAACGACAACGATCGCCGCGGTGCCGAACCGGTGGTCATCGTCAGCCAGAGCGTTGCGCAACGCATGTTCCCAGGCCAGGACCCTCTGAACCGGCACGTCATGTGGACCGATCCAGTGATGGATTTCATCTACGTTAGCAAGGGGCCGCGCCGCATCGTGGGCATCGCGGCTGACGTTGACGACGAGCACGTCATTCCCGGCGCTTCGCTCACCGTCTACCATCCGTTTGGTCAGGTGCCCGATGGGAATGGCGAGTTGACCGTCTTCGGAGGCCGCCTCTTCGTGCACACCCACATGGATCCCTACGCGCTGGTGACGCCGGTAACGCGCATCGTCCGCGACATGTCCGCTGACCAGCCCGTCGAGCACGCCGCCACGCTGGGGGACATTCGCGCGGAAGTGCTCACGCCAGACCGGCTGAACACGCTGGTATTCGGCGGGTTCGCGGCCGTCGCGCTATTGATTGCCATCGTCGGAGTCGGGGGCGTGCTGGCGTTCTCGGTGAGCGGCCGCACACGAGAGTTTGGGATCCGCCTCGCCATGGGGTCGCAACCCGGCAATCTGCTCAGGAGCGTAATCGCGGAAGGCGCGGTAATGGCCGGCATTGGGGTAATCGCCGGCGCCGCAAGTGGCTACGTGCTCGCACGCCTAGCAGGCAGCTATATCCTGGATATTCGCATGCCGAGCCCGCTCCCTGTGGTCGCCTCCGCCCTGGTGCTGCTCACCGCAGCCGTCGTAGCCTCCGTTTGGCCGGCAGCCCGCGCGGCCCGCATCGACGTTGTGGAAGCCCTGCGCGCCGACTAATCTCCGCGCGCCTCAAGTCCAATATCCCGTCAATCTTTCCGCCTAACCGAAGAATTGACAACACAACATCCTGTAGCCGCGGTCTTTTACCCTGAGCTTCGAGGGGCCGAGACCGTGGGTTTAGATTCAACCAAGCTCAAAGTTCTATCGGTAGTGCTACATGTCCAGCAGTAGTGCCTAACTATCGTCACACCCCGACGCACCGGCAAGCCTTGACCCATTCCCGCATTACCTCCGCCGTGGAACGAAAGAAAGCACGGGCTTCCGCCGTCCAGATGAAACCCTGAAAGTGTTCGGCAGCTTGCTCCATTTGATGACTCAGCGAAACATAGGCTTCCAAATAGTCGCCACCATCAAGGCGCGTCTCCTGCAGCCACGGCAGAAAATCCTCCAGCACGCAAATACACGCAAGCTCCTGCGTCGCGTCCCGTAAATAGTTGTGAGAATTCCTGGCGTGCGTCGCGATCGGAGTACCGACACGCACCGCGTGCCCCAGGCTTCGTGCACATGCCTGGCTGAGATATCCCGAAAAAATGTCTCCATACCGGTCGATGCGCATTCCCGACAGCGGCGAGCCCATACGCACAAAGTAGTAGCTGGGAATCGCATGGCGATGCAGCGCGGTGTTCTGTGTGTTTACCGGAGACCACGTCAGCGCGCCCAACACCACGGACTCTCCGCGAAATGAGGTGGCGCGGACAGGGGTGCTCAACCAGCTGAGTGCGTCAAGATCGGGTTCCTGGAGCCATAGACCGGCGTTGATTCGAATTGCCGTGGTCCGTTCTCGTTCTCGAGTTTCCTGAAGTTGGTGGCGGGCGAAATAGGGAAAGCCTCGGGGATACGCCACGCATTCCGGTTCCATGTTCAACTGCGAGCAAACATTGAACCAGCCTCCGCTCGCCTCCAACGTTTTGTGGCTGCGCCGTTTTTCGCAAACGATCGCATGTTGCGCAAAGAAATCCTCTTCGACCGGAGCAAAATTATCGTCGTCAATCGAAATCAGGAAATCGATGGGGTCGCGCAGCGCCATCAGATAGCCGACGTTGCGGCGATTATCGGAATCGTACGGAATCAAATCGGAAGGGAAGCCGACCTGCTTCAGAAAGCATTCCTGTTCCTGCAAACTGGGGCAAACGATCGACATTCCCTTGTTGGCCAGCAAGGCGCAGCGATCCGCGGCTGCGGTGGGCGTCTTCCGGTCGGGTATAACGATGACGCGCACCTGCTCCAAATGTCCGTGTGCCAGAAAGTTTTCGTAGTAACCGTCCAGCAACGCTGGATCGGCAATCGTGGTGAGCACCATTGCCGCTTTCAAGGACACAGCGTGACCTGGGAACCTCTGGAAACTTCCGCCGAAGCCTCGATCCGCGGGTGCGCCAGGCCCGACTCATTGAGCCCGGCGCCGACGTAGCTGGTGCGCAAAACCTGGCGCACGTCGAATTCGAGATCATGCACAAATGACGGAATCGAGCCCACGCAAGCGTACCCGTGGCTGTACAGGAACGCCGCATAACCCCAATCGACGCTCATCGGTCCGTCCATCCAGCGCGATCCCACCGCCCATTCCGGTACGTGCAGCGCCACGCCAAATCGTTCCGCGTAGAAGCCGCGAATTTGCTGGCTGGTCATCTTCAGCGAAGGGTAGTTCTCCAACAGGAGTTGCGCCGCAGTCCGCGTGAAAAGCACCATGGCGGCCCCGCGCGCCCAGTCGACGGAATAGTCGCGCCGATATTCCAGCACGCGGCTCTGGTAGCCGAGCACGGACGCAGCGCCGACAGTCAAGCCGTCCACCGCTGCCAAGTCAAAGAGGGAAAGTAGTGTCTGGAACCAGCCTGGGCGCAGAATGATGTCGTTCTCGATCAAGCCGATGTAGTCGTATCCCAGCTCCAGCAACCTGCGCAGACCGAAACATATGGCGGCATCCGCGCCGCCCCTCACGCCATAGTTCACCTCCGCGAGACGCGCATTTCTGAAAACAAAATAGCGGGAAAGTTCCGGGACTTCGCGGCGTTCGCTGCCATCGTTCCACACTAGGTCGAAGCCGCGTTCACTGTCGATGGTCTTGAGCGTCCGTAAAGTGAAAACAAAACGGTCTCGGGAGCTGAACGCGAATCCGATTCGGTCGCTGGAGCGTGGCCGGCACACCTCAGGCTTGCGCGCCGTTTGCAGCGAGCGAAGGCCATCAAGAATGCTGGGCCAGTCAGAGCCCATGGCCTTCGCCGCCTTTTGTTACCACCTCTCCTACAGGCATCGCTGACGGGGAGCTCGCCACTTCACCTTGCAGCAGTATTTCGATGCAAGCGCGCATTTTGACGAGTTCGTGATCCGCTGGATGGAAATGTCGATTGAACCAAACCATTTCCAGCGCAGCCGCAAGCTCACCGAATTGCGCTAGCCGCAAGGCATATTTGGTGAGCGGCCACCGTGGAATATTCTCCAGAGAAACAGGTTTTTCTCGAAGTTGTGTTTTGAATTCCGCAAGCCACTTCCCGACCGTATCTCGACACACGGTGAGCAGAACGTCGGCCGTTCCCGAGCCACCACTCCCGCCGGCGAGTGCCCTCGCTAGGAAAGGAATCGCTTCATCCTCACGCTGGCATTCCACCAGCAAAACGCCAAGGTTCCCAGCAACTTCGCGGTGTTCGCCGTCGAGTTCTAAGGCATAGCGGAAACCGTGCTCGGCCTCGACTAGCTGCCCTGCGGTAAATTGCGCCACCGACCAATCATTCCACCGCTCGCAGGTCTCCTCCTGCGCCAGGGATTCGCCCAACAGACGCAGCGCTCCCGCAAGTTGCTGTTTCTCCAGTAGCTCGAGAGCTTGTTGGTGCTTAGCCTGCGCGATAACCTGACGTGGCGATAACTCGGAAGGCATGAAGCGGGAATCTCCCCGCGAGTTGGTAGCACCTTACATGCCAGCGTGACGTCTCAGAGATTAGTACTTGCTAAGGGAATGTCTGAACCCGCTCTCCTGGACCGTCGCATCGATCGTCGGCGAATAGGACGAATAGAACCCAGAATTCCTGCATTCAAACCCGGTGGGTCGAGTCGCCGAGGAAATTTGATCCTGTCGCGCCACGTAGGTCCGACGATGCACAAATGATCGGCACAACCGCCGGCTAGGCAGGCGTTACGGCTTAGCAGCTTTGGCCAAGGGACCAGCCTTCTTGGCCTCCCACGTCTTCCGCAGTTCCTCGCGGCACTTCAGCACGTAGGTTTTGGCCTCTTCCAGGCTACCGTAAACTGCGCGCCCCTTAATCATGTTGCATGCCCGGCAGCAAGCTACAAGGTTCTTTGGATCCTTCTTGCCCTTACGAGCGCGCGGCACCACGAAATCGACGGACATCGCGAGGGCATTGTCGAAACTGGCCATACCGTCCAGACCGCAATACTGGCAACGGTAATGATCGCGCTCCAGGATGCGCACGCCTTCTTCTTTTGTTACGGATTGGGATACCACCGAGAGGGTCATGAGGTCTAATGGCATCAAACACCTCCAAATCGGAACGTCTCGCGATGGGCGCGTACTTCCGACGGTGACCAACATTTGCGCAGACAATACGGCGGCGAAACGTTGCTGTCAAGTGCAGCACTTAACTCGAGGTCCGTCGATGGAGCTAGGAGTATCCGACTGCCTCGCGCAGGTGCGCGATCAATAGCCGAATACTATTGGCCAGCTCCACGACCTCCCCTTCACCTTGAATGTCGAATTCGATTTCGTAGTTGCCGGCCGCGGCATGATCGACGGCTTCCTTCAAACTCAACAGCGGCTTGACCACTTGCTTTGGCAAAATGAAGCTGATCCACACGCTGACCAGCAGCGTGATCGCCGAAACCACCGTCAACGACCACTCGGCTGCCGAGATCAGCCGCCGCGCCTTGCGATGATCGTGCTGGACGCGGTCCCAGCTGCGTGCCTCCAGTTTTCCCGTCAACACCAGCACTTCCTGCCCCGAATTTTGCAAGTCCACGGTGATATGCCGCAGCGCGGGATTTCCCTCCTGCACCGTCTTGGTGATCTGCGCGTCAAAGGAACCAACTCGATTCCGTAACTCGTCGACCAACTGCGCCC
>Ga0137407_10003716_pt1 | contig 10141 bp, 11 predicted proteins | sample CZOMad2_2_16fung_FD_108410 | JGI IMG/M metagenome (GOLD analysis project Ga0137407, IMG submission 108410) | Vadose zone soil fungal communities from Angelo Coast Range Reserve, California, USA - CZOMad2_2_16fungal (Illumina Assembly) | ecosystem: Environmental > Terrestrial > Soil > Vadose...
CCACGAGCCGCCTAAAAATGAGGGGAGCGCAAAAATGAGGGGAGCGCAAAAATGAGGGGAGCGCAAAAATGAGGGGAGCGCAAAAATGAGGGGAGCGCAATGAAGCGCTTCATCGTCGCTTTCGCGCTGCTCGGCGCGCTCGCGTCGACCGCGCACGCTCAGGTCCAGATCACGATCTCGCAGCCCGCCGAAGCCACGACGATGGATCCGGGGCGGAGCACGCAGGTCTTGACCGTGAACTACTTCTACAACCTCTATGACGCGCTCACTCGCTGGGACAATTCGCTGCGCCTGCAGCCCGGCCTGGCGACTTCCTGGAAAAACGTCAACGAGACGACCTGGGAGTTCACCTTGCGTCAGGGCGTCAAGTTCCACGACGGCGCGCCGCTGACGGCCGAGGACGTCAAGGCGACCCTCGAGCGCAATCTCCAGCCGGGCAAGACCGTGGTCCAGCCCGGCTTCGCGACGATCGAAGCGGTCCAGATCGTGAATCCGACGACGATCCGCATCATGACGAAGAAGCCGGATCCGTTGCTTCTCGTACGCGTGGCGCAGATGGGAGCCCAGATCCTTCCCGCACGCCTGACGACCGACGACGGCGCGAAGGAGCTGGCCCGGCGCCCGGTGGGCACTGGCGCCTACCGGTTCGTCGAGTGGGTGAAGGACGAGCGCCTGGTGATGGAGGCCAACCGCGACTGGTGGGGCTGGGAGGGTCGCGCGCCGGCGATCGACCGCGTCGTCTGGAAGCCGATCCCCGAGGATTTCCCGCGGATCGTGGCGCTCGAGAAGGGTGAGGCGGACATCATCACCAACGTCCCGCCCGATCGCATCAAGGGCATCGCCGACGGTCGCGCCACCCAGATCCTGACCACGCCGTCGAGCCGCATCGTCACCCTCTCGATCAACAGCACGCAGCCGCCGCTCGCCGACAAGCGCGCGCGCCAGGCGCTTCACTACGCGCTCGACATCGGCTCGATCATCAGAAACCTCTACGCGGGGCAGGGCAAGCCCTTCAGCGGCGGCGTCGCCGATACCGACTTCGGCTACAACGCCTCGCTCAAGCCGTATCCCTTCGACCCGGCCAAGGCCAAGCAGCTCCTGGCGGAGGCCGGGCGCCCGAACGGCATCGACGTGTCGCTCCACGCCGGTAGCGGCACGATGGTCAACGACAAGTTCCTGCTCGAGGCGATCGCCGACATGTGGGCGAAATCCGGCATCCGCGCCAAGATCGACATCATGGAAATGGGAGCCCGCCAGCGCATGCTCAACGAGCGGACCGTTCCCCCGAACGGTCTTCTGCTCGGCAATCCGCAGTCGACGCTCCTCGACGCGGACGGAAGTCTCTGGAGGTTGTGGCACCCGAACGGGTTCAACGGGAAATACTGGACCGGCAGCCAGCCCGGCCAGCGCTTCCACGATTTGATGGAGCAGGCGCGGTACTCGCTCGACCCGGCCAAGCGTCGCGCCCTCTACACGGAAGCGACGCAGATCATCCACGACGAGAAGCCTTGGCTCGAGCTGTTCCAGGAGGTCATCGTGTACGGCGTGAGCCGGCGCGTCGCGTTCAAGCCGCGAGCCGACTACCGGCTGATCGTGGCCGAGATGGCGCCGAGCCGATAGCGCGCGCTAGCGGATGATGCGCGCCTCGTCGCCGAAGCGATCCAGCTTCTGGTCGACGCCGATGACGCCCTCGCCGCCGAGTTCTATCGTGTCCATCAACCGATCGCCCACGACGTCGAAGTGTCGCCGTGTCTCCGCGGCGCTCGCCGAGATCTCGGCGCGAAGATCCGACTTGACCCCGGCAGCGCTGACGACGATTTCGGCACGGAGCTCGTGCGTGAGCTCGGACTTCAGCTCCGAGAAACGCCGGTCTAGGTAGGCGACGAGCTCCTGATCCACGCCGACACTCTGACGCCGCGCTGACCTAGCCGCCCTTGAGCCTTGCATCGAGGAGATCGCGGAGCGCGTCGCCCAGCATCTTGATGCCCGGAGCCGAGGGCCTTGGCGTTATCGCTGAATGCCTCGCGGGCGCGGTCCGGACTCTAGTGTAGAGTGAGGTCATGATCAGAGTGGTCGCGGTCCTGACACTCGCCCTATTGATGGCGACGGCCACCGCGTCGGCGGCGGCTCAGTCGCTCGACGACGTCGTGCGCGAGATCGAGGCCGTCTACGGTCGCATGACCGACTTGCGCGCCGACTTCACGCAGACGGCGTTCAACAAGAGCCTCAACCAGACGATTCCGGCGAAGGGCACGGTCTATCTGAAGAAGGGCGGCAAGCTCCGCTGGGAGTACGTCGAGCCGACACCACAGGAAATTGTCTCCGACGGCAAGAAGCTCTGGGTCTACACGCCCACCCTGAACCAGGCCAACGTCGCCGACGCGCCGGAGGCGCTGGCCGGACCTGCCGGCAGCTTCCTCGCGGGGCTCGGGCGTCTAAGAACCGAGTTCCAGGTGCGTTTCCTGAACCCGGCCCAGCCGAAGGACGCCGAGGGCAACTGGGCGCTCGACCTGACTCCGAAGCAGCCGCTGCCGACCATGACGCGGCTGATCCTTTCGGTCGACCCGAAGAACTGGGAGATCAGGAAGGCCGTGGTGCACGATCAGTTCGAGAACACGGTGACGATGCGCTTCTCGAAGATGGCGGTGAACAGCGGACTGCCGGAGCGGACCTTCACCTTCGTCGCGCCCAAAGGCGTCGTGATCGTGCCGCTCAAGTAAGCGAGGGGGCCATGGCGGCCGAAAACTCGTTCGACATCGCGTGCAAGATCGACATGCAGGAAGTCACGAACGCGCTCGACCAGGCGCGACGGGAAATCGAGACGCGCTACGACCTCAAGGGCACCAAGTGCGGCGTGACGATCGAGAAAACCGACATCATCGCGACCGCGCCGGACGACATGAAGCTCAAGGCGGTTGTCGACATTCTCCAGTCGCGGCTACACAAGCGCGGCGTGCCGCTGAAGGCGCTCACCTACGGCGAGGTCGAGCAGGCGTCCGGCGGCGCCCTCCGCCAGAAGATCGCGCTCCAGCAGGGCATCCCGATCGAGCGTGCCAAGGAGATCGTGCGCCTCATCAAGGACAGCAAGGTCCGGGTGCAGGCCTCGATCCAGGAAGATCAGGTGCGCGTGGCCGGCAAGAACCGCGACGATCTGCAGAAGATCATCGCGATGCTGAAGGACAAGGACCTCGGCATCGCGATCCAGTTCACGAACTATCGAAGCGTCTGAGAACCCTGGGGCCTCGAGTGGCTTCCCCGACGTCCCCCGCTGCCTTTCCACGCGCCCGGGTGAATTATCCTGCGAGGCCTCGCGGGATAAAACGGCGACTACGCCGGGCCGGGATCGGTGTCTTCCTTGCGATGCTCGGAGTCATTGGTTGTGAGCGGCGATCGAATGAAATCGACTACCGTGGAGAAAAGATCAAGCTCACGAAAGCCTACGCGGACTACGACGACTATAAGAACGATCCGGAGAACATCGATCCGTCGGAGACCGAGCGAGTTCAGCGCTTGGTTCTGGGTGCACCAATTGCTAAGACCTTTAGCAGTCGGTTAGAGGCCTCCAAAGCGATCGGGCAGATCGCGTTTCCCGGTTACGGGAGCGGTGGTTTCGTTGAACAGTCTCAGGCGGACGGTAGTGTCCTCATGGGATTTTCCGTTGAGGTTCCACGAGCGAGCAAGGCACGGTATTTTGTTTTTCAAGGCAAGGATGGTGTGTATACACTCGTCGACGATTTTGTTCACCTGGATACCGCGGGGTTGTTGCGTAGTGTCATTCGTAGAGGGAGCGATCTTGTCTTTACCTCCATCGACGGGAACGAGGTGTTGCGTCGTCCGTACGTGGCCCAATGAATTGGGGGCCGTCGAACAAATCGTTGCAGCCCACGCCGCCTGGCGCCGCCACTGAACTCATCCGGTTAGGTGGCCCACCGCCGAGCCGTCCCACTGACCAAGCCGCGAGGAATATCGTGTCGAAACTCCGCGTCCACAGCTTCGCGATTTCTATCGAAGGCTACGGGGTTCGGGGGAGCATCTCTTGAACGACATCGATATGCGTGCGTTGGGCTATGAATGCGCGAAGTACGTCGCGGGCGAACGGGCGACCCACGTCTTGCTGCACAAGGGCGCGTGACTCGCTCGGTGGGCCTTCCTGCCTTCGGCGATTTGGCCCGTGAGGCCAGGTATACTGGCTCCCGACCATGAAGGTCCATCTGACGACCCTCGGCTGCCCGAAGAACCAGGTCGACTCCGAGCTGATGCTCGGCATGCTGACCGAGGCCGGGTTTCCGCTCGTGGAGCGCCCCGAGGACGCCGAATGCCTCGTCGTCAACACCTGCGCCTTCATCGACCGCGCCCGCGAGGAATCGATCGACACGATTCTCGAGCTCGCGAAGCTGAAGAAGCAGGGGTCCTGCCGCGCCCTCATCGTCACGGGCTGCCTCACCCAGCGCTACGGCGGCGACATCCTGAAGGAGATGCCCGAGGTCGACGGGATCCTCGGCACCTCGAACCTCTCGCGGATCGTCGAGCTGGTTCGTCAGGCGGCCGGCCGCCACGACTGGGCGAGCTCGGCGCCCCCGGGATACCTCTATGACGCGACCACGCCCCGACTCCTGACCGGACGCGTTCCGTACGCGTACGTGAAAATCGCTGAAGGCTGCGACATGGGCTGCACCTTCTGCGCGATTCCGCAGTTCCGCGGCCGTCACCGCAGCCGTCCTCTTGCCGACATCGCGAAGGAGGTCGAAGGGCTGGCGGCGCGCGGGGTCCAGGAGGCGATCCTCGTCTCTCAGGACACGCTCGCGTACGGCCGCGACATTCCCGGCAACGGTGACATCGCCGACCTCCTGATGGCCCTCGGCGACACGCGGATCCCGTGGGTCCGCCCGATGTACCTGCACCCGGCGCACGTCAACGACCGGCTCATCGAGCGGTGGGCGCGCGCTCGGGTCGTCCCGTACCTCGACATGCCCGTCCAGCACGGCGACGACGGTGTGCTGCGCGCCATGCGTCGCGCGGTGACCGCGAAGCGCATGCGGGAGATCGTCCGCGCGTTCCGTGACGCGATCCCGGAGCTCACCATCCGCACGACTGTGCTCGTCGGCTTTCCGGGTGAGACCGAGACGGCGTTCCAGAACACGCTGGAGTTCCTGGAGGAGACGCGCTTCGACCGGCTCGGCGTCTTCACCTATTCGCCCGAGGAAGGGACGCCCTCCGTCGCGTTTGCCGACCAGGTCACGCCCGAGGTCGCCGCCGAGCGCGCGGCGATCGTGCAAGAGCATCAGGACCGTCGCGCCTGGGAGCGCGCTGCCGCCCTCACCGGCACGATCACCGACGTCCTGGTCGACGGCCCCAGCGAGGACCCGGCGTTCGCGTGGGAAGGCCGGACGGCGGGGCAGGCGCCCGAAATCGACGGCGTCGTCTATCTGAGAGATCGCAGCCTGACTCCGGGGAGGTTCGCGCGCATCCGCATCGTCGAGGTCGAGGGATACGAGCTGGTCGGCGAGCGCGCCTAGTCGCACCACGGCGCTCGACCGCGTAGCGCTCGTCATCGCGACCGGTTTCGGCGCCGGCTACTCGCCCGTGGCACCCGGCACCGCCGGCAGCGCCGTGGCCGTCCTCATCCTCTGGCTCGTTCCGTTCTCGCGCGTGGGCGTCTTCCTGTTCCTCGTCGCCGTCACGCTCGTCGGAACCTGGGCCGCCGACCGGGCCGAGCGCCTGCTCGGCGGCGCCAAGGACCCCGGCGCGATCGTCATCGACGAGGTCGCGGGCATGACGCTCACGGTCGCGCCGTTCGCGCCGACCCTGCCGGTGCTCGCGGTGGGCTTCGTCCTGTTCAGGATCTTCGACGTCACCAAGCCGTTCCCGGCCCGCTCGAGCCAGCACGCGGCCGGGGGCATCGGGATCATGGTGGATGATCTGATCGCGGGGTTGTACGCTCTGATCGTGATCGTCATCGGCCGAGCCGTGTTCGCCTGGCCATGACAGCGAGCGCCCACATCGTCACGGTCGGGGCAATGCCGTCCCCCGGCGCCGACGGCGCGGCGGTCGCGGCCGCGCTCGGCGCGGCCGGCGTCGCCGTCGTGAGCCGTGTCTTCGTCGAAGACGACGAGAGCGCGCTCGAGCGGGCGCTCGGATCCGACGAGGGGTTGACGGTCGTGCTCGCGGGCGGAGGCGGCTCGGCCGGGGACATCGTCCGCCGCGTGCTCGCGCGCGTGACCGGCGCGCGGCTCGTCCTCAACGAGCGGCTCCTTACCACCTTGCAGGAGCGCTATCGCCGGCTCGATCGTCCGCTGCCGCGCCGCGCCGAGCGGCTGGCCCTCTTGCCACAGGGCGCGACCGTGTGGATCACCGCCGACGCCGACGCCGGGTGGGCGATGGAGAACGGTCAGCGGGCCTTCGCGGTGCTCGCGCGCGATGCGACGCTCCAGGCGGTGATCACGCAGCACCTGACGGCGTTCGCCCGAGACTGGGCGGGCGGGCGCGGGACCTCGGCCGTCCGCACGCTTCGTACGGTCGGCCTCACCGCGGCCGACGTCGAGGAGCGACTCGTCGACTGGCTCGGCCGAGACGGCGAAGTGACCGTCTCGACCATTCCAGCCGACGGCGAGGTCTGGGTGAGGCTGCGCGCGCGCGCCTCGACCCCGGCGGAAGCCGCGCGAAGCCTCTCGAAGGCCGAGACCGGGATCGGCGCGCTCCTCGGAGAGGACTGTTACGGCCGCGACGGCGAGACGCTCGAGCTGGTCGTCGGCCGGATGCTGCTCGAGCGGCGGCTGACGCTCGCGGTGGCCGAATCGTGCACCGGCGGCCTCCTGGGGCATCGCCTCACCAGCGTTCCAGGCTCCTCGGCGTACTTCGAGCGCGGCGTGCTCGCGTATTCGCATCGTGCGAAGGAAGAGCTCCTCGGTGTGCCGGAGTCGATCCTGAGAGCCCACGGAACGGTCAGCGGCCCCTGCGCCGAGGCGATGGCGCGCGGGGCCGCGACGCTCGCCGGCGCGCCGTGCGCGCTCGCGGTCACCGGGATCGCCGGCCCCGACGGCGGCACGCCGACGAAACCGGTCGGCACGGTGTTCGTCGGCCTGGCCGTCCGGGGCGAGACGCTCGCGCGACGCTTCTACTTTTCCGGCGATCGAGCCGCGGTCAAGTGGCAATCGACCCAGGCCGCGCTGGACATGCTACGCCGCTCGCTGGGGGGAAAGTCTTGAGGGTGTCAATCGCGGCGCTGGCGCTGGTGCTCGCGGCGTGCTCGACCGTGACGCCGCTCGACCGCGGCGTCAGCCTGATGCATCACGGCGACTACGCCGGGGCGAAGGACGCCTTCGACGAGGCGATCCGCGACTCGCCGACGTCGGTCCCCGCGTACGCGAACCGCGGCGCCGCCCGCGCGCATCTCGGCGATCTGGACGGTGCGATCGCGGACTACTCCAAGGCGGTTGCGCTCGGGACCGCCGATGGCGACGTCCTCTTCAGTCGGGGCGTCGCGATGATCGCGAAGAAGGACTATCAAGGAGCGATCGCGGACCTGACCGTGGCGCTCTCGACGAACCCGCATCACGCGAGGGCGCTCTTCGCGAGAGGGACCGCTCGATCGCTCAGCGGGGATATCGACCGCGCGCGTGCCGACTGGCAACGCGCGATCGAGCTCGAGCCGGATCCGGGCGAGAGGGCGTTGATGCTCGCCGTGGCCCGCCCGCCTGCGGTTCCGGCCCCTGCGGTGCCGACGCCAGCATCGTCGCCCGCGCCGGCGCAACCGACTTCGGTCCCGCCGGCTCCGTCGGCCGAGACCGCGGTGGCTCCAGCACCGGATGGCGCGTCACCCGCGCCATCCGTCACGGCGCCAGCCGAGTCACCGCTTGTGCCGCAGCCGTCGCGTGCCGCTCTAGCACCTGAGCCGCCGGTGGCAGGAGCAGCGGAGACAGCGCCGGCAGCCGCGCCGCCCGCGGTCGTTGACATGCCCACGCCGTCTGCCACGACGGCTCCGGCTGTCGCCGTACCCGCTGAGAGCTCCGTCGCCGCCGCACCCGAGCCTGTGCCCGCCGTCACGGCGCCCGGTGCGGTCGCGGCACCGACGTCAGAGAGCGCGCCGTCAACGGCTGCGCCGGCGCCCGCGTCGCAGCAAAACGTCGCGGCCGTCCCGACTCAGCCCGCGCCGGCGCCCCTGCCGCTCGATTCGCGGGCGCTGGCGGCCCGTGGTCTGCAGAAAGAGCTCACGGGCGACCACGACGGGGCTGTCGCGGATCTCCGCGCGGCGCTCGCCTCCGAGCCGGATCCCGAGCGGCGCCAGGGCATCCGAAACCTGCTCCAGCTCCTGGATTCACCGCGATAGCGGACATCCGCGCGTTCGTCGCGATCCTGCTCGACGAGCCCGTCCGACGAGAGCTCGGTGACGCGATCGAGCGGCTGCGCCCCGTGGCTCGCGACGTCGCGTGGGTCGCCCCGGGCAATCTTCATCTCACGCTCAAGTTTCTGGGCGCGGTGCCCGAGGAGCGGATCGACGCCATCGTCGCCGCGCTGACCCGGTCGGGTCTGGACCTGCGGCCCTTCGCGGCGCGGCTCCACGGGCTGGGCGCCTTTCCATCAGCGACCAGACCACGAGTCGTCTGGGCCGGCGTGACGGAGGGCGCACCCGAAATGGTCGAGCTCGCCCGGCGCGTCGACACGGCGCTCGCGGAACTCGGCTTTGCCCGCGAGGAGCGGCCGTTTTCACCCCACGTCACGCTCGGCCGGGTGCGCCGACCCGGACGCGATCCCGTGCTCACGGAGGCCCTCGGGAGCGCGACGGCGCGTGAATTTGGCCGCATGCGCGTGCCGGGCGCTGCCCTGATGCGCAGCGAGCTCGGGCCCCGTGGAGCCCGTTACACCGAGCTGGCCAGTGTGACGCTTGGGCGCCCCGTCTGAATCTCGGGACATTGACGCCCCCGAGCAGGGCCACCTAGAATGGCCGAAAGCGATAACGAACGAAACGTGCAGCGAGCGTGCGAGGATACGTGCGAGGATAAATAAGGAGAGTCGCATGGCTGAGGTTAAGAACGAGCGACGGCAGGCCCTAGAGCTGGCGATCTCGCAGATCGAGCGGCAGTTCGGCAAGGGCTCGGTCATGCGCCTGGGCTCGGGCGGTCCCCTCGAGGAGATCGCGGTCATCCCGACGGGTGCCATCACGCTCGACGTGGCGCTCGGCGTCGGCGGCCTGCCGCGAGGACGGGTCACCGAGATCTACGGCCCGGAGTCCTCGGGCAAGACCACGCTCGCGCTCCACGTCGTCGCCGAAGCCCAGCGCCTGGGCGGCAACGCCGCGTTCATCGACGCCGAGCACGCGCTCGACCCGATCTACGCGCGCAAGCTCGGCGTCAACATCGACGAGCTCCTGATCTCGCAGCCCGACACCGGGGAGCAGGCGCTGGAGATCACCGAGACGCTCGTCCGATCGAACGCCGTCGACGTGATCGTGATCGACTCGGTGGCGGCGCTGGTTCCCCGTGCCGAGCTCGATGGCGACATGGGCGACTCGCTGCCGGGACTGCAGGCGCGCCTCATGTCCCAGGCGCTTCGCAAGCTCACCTCGGCCATCTCGCGCTCGGGCGCGATCGTGATCTTCATCAACCAGATCCGCGAAAAGATCGGGGTCATGTTCGGCAATCCCGAGACGACGACCGGCGGCCGCGCCCTGAAGTTCTACGCCTCCATTCGGCTCGACATCCGGCGCCAGGACGCGATCAAGCAGGGGACCGAGTCACTGGGCGTCAGGACCAAGGTCAAGGTGGTCAAGAACAAGCTCGCGCCGCCCTTCCGAGAGGCGGAGTTCGACGTCATGTACGGCGAAGGAATCTCCAAGACAGGCAGCGTGCTGGACGCTGGCGTCGACAACGGCCTCGTCGAGAAGTCCGGGACCTGGTACACGTACAAGAGCGAGCGGATCGGACAGGGACGCGAGAACGCCAAGAAGTGGCTTCAGGACAATGCGGCGACACTCGCAGACCTCGAAGCAAAACTCCGCGACGCTCTCGGACTTCGCCCGGCCGTGCCGATCAAATAGGAGTCGTTCATGCCGATGGAATTCGACAAGCTCCTGGTCACCGGCGTCGAGCGCGGCGCCTCCGACCTGCACCTGAAGGCCAACGCTCCGGTCATCCTCCGGATCCAC
>Ga0137407_10003717_pt1 | contig 10140 bp, 8 predicted proteins | sample CZOMad2_2_16fung_FD_108410 | JGI IMG/M metagenome (GOLD analysis project Ga0137407, IMG submission 108410) | Vadose zone soil fungal communities from Angelo Coast Range Reserve, California, USA - CZOMad2_2_16fungal (Illumina Assembly) | ecosystem: Environmental > Terrestrial > Soil > Vadose zone...
ATCGTCGTCCCGCAGGACCACCATTGAGGCGACCTTGCATTGGACGCCGAGTGTTACGCCCACGGCGGCGTCCAGCGTCACCCCATAGTTGAAATAGCACCCCTCGCCGATAGAGAGCGTGCCGCTGGGCCGGGCGGCGAGGAGGGTCGGGATCATTCCACCGGCGAATGTCACCCGTGGACCGACCCGCAAGACGCCTCCGCGCTCTACCCGCAGGCTGCCGCGGACTTGGATACGCGAAGACCGCTCCTCGCGCCGAAACAGCAGGAACGCCCGCAACCATGCGAACAGCAGCTTGAACGAACCCAGGGGATCTCGCAGCTTCTCCCCGAGCCGGCTCCGATCGCGCCCGGGGGTTTCGGCCGGCGCCGAGCGCATGAGCGACGCGCTGCTCCCAGCCCTACTCCGAGGGCCCCACACCACAGCGCTGGGCAAAACGATTTGGCCAGGCTTCACGCGCGCGCCTGGGAGGATGATTGCGCGGTCGCCGATGATCGACCCCGCCCCGATCTCGACTGGCTGGGAGGGCGGACGTTGGTTCAGATCGCCGAGGGTGTGGAAGTTGTTGTCGAGCACCTTGCACAGCCGGCCAAGGCGTGCCCCCTCGCCGATCAGCACCCGCGCGGTAGCCTCGATTGAGGTACCACCGCCGATCTCTGCTCCCTCGCCGATGATGATCTCGCCCTCAGGTTCGGCGTGCAACTCGACCGGAAGATCGGCCGCGCCGATGCGGACGCGATCCCGAATCTCCACTCGCCCGCCGCCATGGATCCAGACACGCCCATGCAGCCGAACGTCGCGCCCGAGACGGGCCCTGCCGTTCCGGGCGAGCCCCAGGGCGTCCGCTATCGAGGCCAAAATGGATGGGACCGAAGTCTGCTTTGAACCAAATCGGGCGTCGCGACTGGAGTTTCGGAATCGTATGCTTAGCATCTTCGAGCACCCGCGCGCGGTCCCAGCCGCTAGGCGTCTTGAACGTCACTACTTCCAGGATCATATCTCGCACCCGCGCGCCGCCACGGTATTACCGATTATGTCCTCGCAGGCAAGGTGGGAAATCCGCGCACCGGGTGAGCGCTATCTACGCAGGCTGTTCGTGGCCGGCGCGCCAGGCTGCCGCAATTATTGCACAAAATCTTGAATGCAAGTTGTTCGTACGGCGTCGGCGAGTACTCGACGCTCATCAGCGTGCCGGGATCAACAAGCGACGGTCGAGGCAGGTTGATACTGCCTCGATCCTTCCAGGGAGTGGAGCGATCCAAGGCCGTATCGGCTGATTGTCGATTCATGACGCCCATAAGGCGTTCTGGCGGTGGCCGCCGAGGAAAACCTGATATTTCCGTTATTTCGCCAAAGCTGAGGCCCTGACCTGAGCCTGAATGAACTGACGAGGTGTTGCTCCCAGGTAACAGGTTTCAAAAAAGCGAATATCGGCCCCACGATTCCGCTTCGCACGCGTGTCAGTTTTAGGAAACTGCCGACCGCGACGGTCGGGAAATGGGGACGGAATGAGAATAATTGTATTTGCGGCTTTGACACTCGCCATCGGTTGCTCAACCGGCCTGGCTGATCAGCTAGTGACTTCGCGTGCGGTCGAAGACCACCGCTTCGCAGCCATGTCGCTTACTAAGGATCAGAGTGCGCGCGCTATTATCTCCAATGTGCTCACGCCAGCGGATGGTGCTGATCTCACCCCATGCCAAGTACGGGTGAGTTTCTTTGGCGCTGACGGTTCCCTGATCGGCGATGCGACCACAGTACAATTGAAGGCAGGGGAGTCGATTTCCGTGCCGGCAGCCCGGCCATCGAAACTCGTGCGAGCGACGGTGAGTATCGGCGACGTCGTTGATCCTGCCAAAGTGTGCGCCCTGAGAACGAACCTTGAAATATTTGACGTGCAGACTGGCACGACGTTTGTCTCGGTTCCGGCCGAGTCCAAATGCAGTGGATCAATACCGCCGCTGCACAGTGCCACGCGCAAGAACGTAGCCGGTCGAGAGAATTCTGCGCCTGTCGCAATCTCCTCATTGCCTTCGGGACAGACGGTATCGCCAAAAACCAGGTCACCTGTTCTTGCCGCTACCCCTCCCGCCACCGCTCCACCCGCCCCAAGATGATTTAAAAGGTACATTGTGAAGGCGAGCTTTTTAGATGTCCTAACCGTGGCCCCCGTGAGCCTGAGGCTCACACCGGCCGTCGCGTCACCAGGTAACGTCAACTCAGATACGAAGCTCCAAGCTTTCGCGCCGATCCGGATGGTTTCTGGAAATCCACTGCCTCCATGCCTGATCGTGTTTGCCATAGAGTTCCAGCCAGCGTTTCTCCCGGGCCGTCGGTGCAACTCTATTTTCATCCCAAGCGGCGTCGAGTGTTTCGAATTCAAATGTTTCCTCGACTGTGAGACCGATCAGCACGCGCCGCCCAACTTGGTCGACAAAATACCGTCGCGGCGTGTGGTCGACAAAGTCGGACATGCGGCAAGGTTCCTTGGTGATCCAGGGGCCATTGAGAACCCAAGCCAAATCGCATGCCGCAATACAGGCCGCGCGGGATGTCCGCCATCGAATTTGAATCTTAACCTAACCGATCACGGTTAACTGAGAAATTGCTTGGCTGGGCGACAAAATTTAAGCCAGGCGCCAAAATTTAAATCCCTCAATTCAAATACCAAGCGATCCAAGACGCGATTGCTCGGATGAATTAAATATTCTTTTTAAGCTGCGTATCGTTCTTATGGATAGCCGAGGCCAAGGACTGGCTTGATAGACTGCAACCGCCACCATGATTTGCCATGCGTGGAACAATGGATCGGCGGCTCGGGCTTTGAAGCGCAAGTTAGTCAGTCTCGGAGCGTCAGATCTTTGAAAGCCCTCCCTCGATCTTGGAAAGGCACGCGTCTAATTTTCATCCAAACTTCGAGGCTGGAGGGAAAGCAACACCGTGATGATGGGAGCGGAGCTGGTGAACCAGTCAGGCTCGCCGTCGGTTAGCACGATCAATCAGAAAATCATTGATTTTCTTGCCGGCCTTGAGCTGGGCTACCAGCCAACGGGGCTGCTTACCGCGGCCCGCCCAGGTTTCGGTCGGGTCGGAGGGGTTTTGAAATTTGGGAAGCACCGGCGGATATTTCCGCCGAATAGGACGGCGGCCACCGATTTGCGATGCCGTCCGATTGATCGCGGTCTTGTCTGAAGCGAGGCTTCGGTTCAGTTTTGCAAGACGCTCTTCCAATTCCCGCTTCTCTTCCGTGATTTTCTTCGACAACAGCGCGCCAACCTCCTCATGAAGGCCCCACAACTCGTCGATAGACAATGACGGAAGATTGAATTTGCTGAGCTTCACCGTCTACTCCACAGGTTCATTATTTTCGAAACCGAAGATATATGAAGCTATATGGAGATATATATTGTGCTTATTATATGCGCGTCAACCTTTCAAACCCCTAGAATGACCAGGTAAGGGGCAGGATCGTCCAATAAATGAAACAATTTTGCTACGCACCAATATGAGGTGCACAGGGCTTAATTCAACCGCATCGACGACGCGCTCGCCAGCGCGACAGGTAGCGGGGCGGAGATACGGAAGCTTGCGGGTCCTGCCAACGGCGCGCGTCAATCAGGGTCGCCTTTGCGCTTCGGGTAAGTTCCTTCGGCGTCGTCTAGAATGCCACCAGCCCTCTATGCCCGCCAAAAGACGGTCCAAGCCAACTGCCGCCAACGTGACTAGAGCGATAGTCATTTTCCGCAACGCGCTCATCCCTTTTGGAGGTCGCCCTCCTAAGGGACAGTTTCAGCAGCGAAATTATTTCATCTATTGGCGGGCGGCTCACAAAAGACGGTGTGACAGATCAGCCCAGCCGGGCGCGATTGTCCGACCAAAGCGGACGTCCGCCGACCATTCCAAATTTATGGGTTCACGCCCTAGTAGACCTCGAAACGTTGGGCTACCTGCACCGCTGCGCAAAGCATCATGCCCCATAGGGCAAAGTTGATTTCAAGTGCATCCCGCATTTTATACGCCCCCCCGTCCCGTCGATCTTTAGTCCGGGCGACGTTGTGTACTCGTTGATATTGAGCCGCGCCCGTTCACAAGCTTCAGCGCCTTTGTGTGCAAAGTGTGGTTCGCAGATGCGAAGCGCGGCTTTATGCACTGGCTACGAGCGCGCGAGATCAGCGTTCGAATTCCCGTTTTCTGTTGGTTGCATGCATCCAACCACCAAAGGAAGAGGTCCCCGAGGGTGGAACGCTCCCATTTGCTCAGGAACGAATCCGTTTGCTGGCGTTTATCTCCGGGTTATGCAGTGGAGTGACCTCTAGTGTCTTGGGATCGCCAATTTGATCAACCGGTGCCCTTGCCGGGTGCGCGGCCAGCAAGAACGCTGCGAGATGCAGGGAATTACATTAGGGAACTTCCTCAATCGGAACGCGATACGCCGGAATGGCGATTGGCTGTACAGATGCTGATCGATGCCGCCGAAGATCGGGGGCCGCTGCTATTCGCTAAAATGGGCATGGTCCGAGCGACAAACCGAATGGCAGAGAGAGCTTTCAACCCCAATCCAAAAAACGGCCAGCCAAACCGGGTTGGGTGGACGGCTCGAAGAAAATTACCTTCAGCAAGATGAGGACTGCGGACGTCCCCGCTCCCACGATACCGGACAGCCGGAAAATCGTAGACGAGATGATAGCTAGCGAGCGCCAGCCTTCCAAGGTCTAGAAGGCCCCGTGCGGATTGGGCGCCAAAACGCCATCGTTTGTCTCGATTATGCCTTACTTTTTGGCTCTCATTGCTCCTCGCTGCTCGACTGGTTCTTGGGGGATTCGTCGAGGAGAGATTGGGGGGTCGATGGCTTTCGACGCAGCGATAGCTGATGGGCTGTTGTCGCGCCGCAGCATGGGGAGGTCGAAGACGATCGCGCTTGCCTTAGCCGCGGTCGCCGTCGCGCTGGGCGCTGCCGCCTGGATTGCCGATTTCGCTCAGATTGCGTTCGCGTCGGCAGCGCTGCCGGCAAATATTGATCGCATCTCCTCTTTCGAGGATCGCTTTTTTCCTGTGTCGACACCCACATCTCCCACCAGTCGCGCTGCCTTGCAGTCGCTGGACCGTTCCGCCTTGGCTGCGGTGGAGATGAAGGCTCGAGCTGCCAAGGACCTGCTTGCCCCGCGGTTGATGTCCCGGGATTCCCGCGTTGGTCTTGTCGATAACGAGGCCAGGTTCGATGAGACCAGGCCAACGGCCCTCACCGTCATTCCGCTGCCGAGATCTCGCCCTCCCGCTGCGGTCCTGGAGGCACGGCCGGGATCGGCCCTGGCTCAAGCCGACAGCGCGGCCCGGCCGGACACGCTGCTGCAAAAGCTGTCCGCCCTGCTGCCGGGACGGGTAACGCTGGCCTCGCTCGCGCCAGACGGCGGGTTATTTCGCCGGGGGCCGGACCTCGCTTCGCTCGGCTACGACGGTCTCACCGCAGTTTACGATATCTCGGCGCGTGCCGTTTACCTGCCGAACGGATCGGTCCTCGAGGCGCATTCGGGAATGGGCAGCCTGAGGGACGATCCAGAACATGTTTCCGTGCCCAACGCCGGCGCGACGCCGCCGGCCGTCTATGAGCTGAAGCTCCGCGAAAGGCAGTTTCACGGCGTTCAGGCGCTCCGCATGATCCCTGCCGAGGGCAGCGACACATCCGGGCGTTCGGGGCTGCTCGCCCATAGCTTTATGCTCGGCCCCAAGGGCGATTCAAACGGCTGCGTCTCGATCAGGGATTACGACCGATTTCTCAGAGCCTTCAACGACGGAGAGATCAATCGCCTTGTCGTCGTCCCGAGCTTGAAGGGCGGGACATTGGCCTTGAGGCCCTCTACCTCGCCGTCATGAGCGATGCTCGGTTGGTGAAACGCCGCGAGCGATATTCAAGATCAGGCTGAACTCCGGCACGGCGTCGCCAAGCGCCCGCGCGGGAACGACTTCGGATGATCGCCTTCGGTCGACCGTTTTTTTCGGTTCCAGAATTAACCCGCGGCGCCGGCATCAAGCTTAACGCGCGAGTTTCGTTGCGACCTCGTCCGCGTGCGCTATCAATAGCGGCAAGGGACATTGCCCAAAGTCCGGAAGTCCCCAAGGCCAAGCCACCGGACCATCGTGCTACGCTTGGCGGCTATATTCGATGAGCGGCAATCGCAGCGGTTCTTTCAAATGATCTCTTCAATGCGCCACGTAGATCGAAGATTTCGGACGCCAAAGCCGCGCACATCACCGAGCGATTTCCTGAACTGCTGCTGTTACGCAAGAAGGTTTTTTTGAACGCGAAAAAGCTTAGCGAGTGCCAGAGAGGCGCTGGCGGCAATCGGACGGACCTCGCGGGACCCCAGAAATGACAACCAAGAGCCATGCAAATTTGCAGATGTTGGGCTTGAGCGCAAAGCCGGCGTGGGCCCAGACATGGCATTTGTGGACGGTGATTATGCCGCGGCGATCGATCACAGGCCGCCTTGTTTTTGGAAAAGTCTGGCGGCGTCATGATGGCCGCCATTGGATCTACAAAAAATATATCGGGTGATCGTACGGGCTATTCGTGTCCCGGCGGCAACAGGTCATCTGTTCCTTCTTTGGAACTGCATTTTTGATTGGCGACTCCGGCTCGCCAATGCAAATCTTGGGGGACTGGCGCAATCAATTTAGAGCGATGTACCGCTAGGTCTATTCCTTGCGGCCGGTTCAGCTTGCGTGAGCCAATATTGTGACCCCGCGGCGGCGGCTTCTTTGTTGGATACCCGATCAATTAGGGGATTGTGATGAAGAGCCAAAGACCGACACCTGCGAAAATTGCCCGGAAGCGGTCAGCCATGTTGGCGAGTCGTTATCTCGATTTGCAAAGGCTTCGCGACGAAGTTCGAAAGGCAGAGACACGCGGCGCGCAACGAAGATTTGCCGAAGGCTCTGAGGGCCAAGGACGGCGACCGAGCGAAAAAGCAATTTCAGTTTCTGAATGAAGTCAAAGCCCGCGCGATACGCATCCAGCTTGGACGCCATGCTGGAAAATCGTCCTCGGGGTGATCGACTTTTATGGGATCGGCGTCCCAGACCCGGACAGGATGGACGGCAGGCTTGGGAGTGAGTGGGCCCTGCTCAACAACTGGTCGTTAAAGGGCGAATGGCTGCATCTGGATGTCGGCAATATCAACTACACAGATGTCTGCATGAACCTGGCGCCGGGTCGTGGAGGGCCCGGTCCCGGGCCCAAGGGCGCCTGGTTTACTAACGTACGCCTGAACGAGGATTCCGGATCGGGGCAAGCTACAAGTTCCGGTGATTCGTTGCGGCGGTGGGGCTGTATCGCGAGCAGCCAAGCGCTTTGGCGCTTGTCCGATTAAATGGCCAGCTCTCGAATCTCGTCGGTCGCTCCCGGGAGATCGGTTGTGAGCCCGACGAATCCTGCCCTCTCTAGCGGGGCCATCAAAAAAGGCATCGATTGTGGCTCGGTGAGCTGTTATACGCCTTTTGATACTATGGGTTGCCGTTCGGGAGGCGGTCTTACATGCACGGTCGGAACACGCGGGCCTATTCCTTTAATCAATTCGTATTCGGCATATTCCTGACGGCTGTATTTGGTCTGATGGCCGCGCCGTTGAGCGCTGGCGCGGATGAGGATGCGGTCATTGCGAAGAGTTTGGCGGATATGCTCCGCGCCGCGCGCCAGGTAATCTCCAACAATCAGACCCGCATCAACGACCCCAATCTCGGCGATAAGGGTCTCGGCGGCCGAGCCGTCCTGGAGCAGGCTGTTGAATTATATAAGAAGGCGACCGGGACGGATCCCGCGAGCATCGATCCGGCGTCGCGCCATGGCAGGCTCCTGCATTTCCAGATGGATGCAGTCGTCGAGGCCACTGACGCCAATCAGGCGACCATCAATGCCAAAGGTGTCGGCTTCAAAGCTTTCATTCCGGCTGTTTTTGCACGGCTCGTCAACGAAGCTTTCGAGAACCGCGCCAAAGACGAAGCCCAAGTCAAGGTGACGGCCCCCGAGCAACTCGTACGAAATCGCAAATCGCGGCCGGACCAGTGGGAGGGCGACGTGATCCGCAGCAAATTGCTTCAAGCGGATTGGCCTCGCAGCCAAGCCTATGCGGCCGATGCAACCGCAAAGGGTCGATCAGCTTACCGAATGATGATGCCCGAATATTACGCCACTTCGTGTCTGAGCTGCCACGGATCGCCCAAAGGTGAAACCGACATCACCGGCTACCCCAAGGAAGGCGGCAAGGAAGGCGATCTCGGCGCCGTGATCAGCGTCACGCTGTTCAAGTAGCAGACTAGCGATGTCGCAAGCTCGCCAAGATTTATCCAATGAACCCTTCGCGGGCGGTGTCGGCGGTGCTGGAATAGTTGGCTCGACCGCTTCGAAATATCAATAGTGATGTCTCGTCTCACCATCCGCTCGCGCCTCATCATTTTGTCGGGCGTCTTGCTGTGCATGGTCGTCGCCACAAATTTGTATCTTACGAATAAGCTCGCAAACAATTCGGCTGCGGTAGCGAAGGAAGCCGAACTGAGCGGCGTAATCGAATCGGCAAACGGTGCCCGTATCGCCTTTGGCGAAATGCGGTACTGGCTCACCGATCTGGCCGTCAGTCTGCTCACACCATCGGAACGCAACGCGGCGGCTGCCCGCGGTCGCATGGACGGTTATCTGGATCAGCTCGCGCTGCGCAAGCCCAAATTGGTGGCGGCGGTTCGCGCAGAGCGAAACGAATTCGAGAACACTGCCAACGAGGCCGTGGACAAATATACCAACGACCAGCGCGTTCTCGGCAATTCGCTGCTGGCGCAAGCTCGCGATCACAGCGTCAAGGTTGATAACTTACTGATTTCGCTCATCAGCGAATTGAGAGACGAGCTGATCGCTGAACGCGATCAGATCGTCGCAGACATAACTTCCGCGACACACAGAACATTGATTGCTGATCTGCTGATCCTGGTCCTGGGAGTGCTGCTCACGTTTGTGATCTTGCGCTCGATCGCCGGTCCGCTTCGCCAGCTTGTCGGGGCGATCGATGGCCTCAGCGCAGGCAACCTCGCAGTACCGATCCCCCCGGCCAGCCCTGACGAAATCGGCGCCATGGCCCACACCCTTGGTTTGTTTCGTGACAGTCTCAAGGAGCGCGACCGCCTTGCAGCCGAGGCCGAGGCGCAGCGCAAAACCATAGCGGCCGCGATTGCGACGATCTCCGAAGGCTTCGTGCTTTACGATTCCGAAGACCGTATCGTTCTTTTCAACGAGCAGTTCCGCGATATTTATCCAGGTATTGCTGATTTTATTAAGCCTGGCATCACGTTCGGGCAGATGTTGGAGGCGGTGATCTCGCGTTCGCTGGTCGACCTTGGAAGCCAAAGTCCGCAAGACTGGATCGCGGAGCGGAAGGCGCGGCACGAACATTCGGGCGGGTTCGCTGAATACCGATACGGCGGTCGCTTTGTCCGGATCAGCGAGCGCCGTATTCAGGGGGGTGGCACGGTCGCCGTCTACTCCGACATTACGGAGCTTAGACGACAGAATCTCGAACTTGAGGAAGCACGCGAACTATCGGAAGTCGCCAATCGGACCAAGAGCCAATTCCTGGCCAATATGAGCCATGAATTGCGCACGCCGCTCAATGCGATCATTGGTTATAGCGAGATACTTCAGGAAGACGCGGTTGACAGCGACCAGGAGCAACTCGTCCCCGACCTCAAGAAAATCGAAGGAGCTGGCCGTCATCTGCTGGGGCTGATCAACGATATCCTCGACCTCTCGAAGGTCGAGGCCGGCAAGATGGACGTTTTCATTGAGGAAATCGATATCTCATCGCTTCTCGACGAAGTGAAGTCGATCATTGCGCCTCTGGTGGCGAAGAATGGCAACAAGCTTGAGCTGCGTCTGGCGGACCACATTGGCAGCATGCGTACCGACCGCACCAAAGTGAAGCAGTGCCTTCTCAACATACTAAGCAATGCGAGTAAGTTCACCCAAGACGGCAAGCTCACGGTCGGGGTTGAACGCCTTAGAACCGACCGTTCGATTGTACAAATGACGATCTCGGATACGGGGATCGGTATGAGTGAGGAACAGCTCGGCCGGCTGTTCCAGGCCTTTAGCCAAGCCGA
>Ga0137407_10003718_pt1 | contig 10140 bp, 13 predicted proteins | sample CZOMad2_2_16fung_FD_108410 | JGI IMG/M metagenome (GOLD analysis project Ga0137407, IMG submission 108410) | Vadose zone soil fungal communities from Angelo Coast Range Reserve, California, USA - CZOMad2_2_16fungal (Illumina Assembly) | ecosystem: Environmental > Terrestrial > Soil > Vadose...
ATTTTTGTCGAACCCGCGAGCGCGGCGGCGATCGCCGGGCTTTTCAAATGCTGTGATTCAAATGAAGCGGCGCGCTCGTTTCGACGAATTCCGGAGGCGAGTCGGATAGTTTGCACAGTGACGGGACACGGCTTGAAAGATCCCGATGCGATTACCCAGGGAGTGAAAGAACTGAAACCGGTTGCCCCGACCGTGGACGACGTGCGGCGCGCAATTGGCCTATAGCGCGCCGACCACCTGTCATGTCGAGCGAAGTCGAGACATCCCGTGAAGTTACCGGTGAGTTAGGCTACGGGAATGAAAGCCTGGCCTCGCCGCCTTCGGCGGCTGCGTTGCAGCCTCGACTCTGCTCGGAATGACAGTTATGGAAATGCCGATTTAACCTTTATCTGACATGCGGCTGGTGGTTCAAAAATATGGCGGCACTTCCGTCGGGACTTCTGAGCGCATATGTAACGTCGCACGCCGGCTTATCGAAACGCAACGCGGGGGCTGCCAAGTTGTGGCGGTCATCTCCGCGATGGCGGGCGTGACCGATAACTTGCTCAAGCTCGCGCACGCGATTTCACCGCAGCCGACACAGCGCGAGATGGATGTTCTCTTATCGACCGGCGAGCATACCGCCGCGGCCTTAACCGCGATGGCCGTGAACGCTCTCGGCGGACGAGCCATTTCATTAACCGGCGCGCAGGCGGGGATTCTAACCGACCGCAATCACACCAAGGCGCACATCGCCAATATCAGTCCGAAGCAAATTCACGAACTGCTCTCGGACGATTACATCGTGCTTGTCGCTGGTTTTCAGGGTCAGACTCCGGAAGGAGAAATCACCACGTTGGGACGGGGCGGCTCGGATTTAACGGCAATTGCGCTGGCGGGCGCGCTGAATGCAGACGCGTGCCAGATTTTCACCGATGTCGATGGAGTTTTCACTTGCGATCCGCGGATCGTTCTCGATGTAAAAAAACTCAAGGAAATTTCCTATGATGAGTTGCTCGAAATGGCTGGCGGCGGCGCCAAGGTGATGCAGTCGCGCGCCGTAGAGTTCGCGAAAAAATTCGGCGTCGAATTCGAAGTGCGGTCGAGCTTTAAGAAAAGCAGCGGGACGATCGCCAGGGAAGAAACTCCCAGCATGGAAGATGTGGTGGTTCGCGGGATCAGTCTCGACCGGCGTCAGGCAAAGCTGAGCGTTGCTGGAGTCCGTGACGAACCGGGAATCGCCGGCCGGATTTTTTCCAATGTTGCCGCCGCGCACATCATCGTTGACATGATTGTGCAGAATGCGTCGATCGCCGGGACGACTGACATTTCATTCACGATTCACGAGGATGAACTGGAAAACGCCCGTAAGATCTTAATGCCGCTAATAGGCGAGATGGGCGCAATACGCCTGAATACTGTGAGTGGCGTAGCCAAGCTCAGCGTGGTGGGAATCGGAATGCGATCGCATTCGGGTGTCGCGGCGCGGATGTTCGAATGCCTGGGACGAAATGGGATCAACATTCAATTGGTATCCACCTCGGAGATTAAGATAGCGGTCATCGTCGACGAGAAAGACGCAGAACGCGCTGCGCAATTAATCCACGCCGAGTTCAGCCTGGGTCGATTGTTGCCGGCCGGCTCTGCAACACAACCGCTTGCTTGAATCAAGGAGCGGCGGCTTCGCTCGCGAAAACTTTCGGAGTCTCTAGTCCGCCGTCCTACGAAGGCGAATTGAAAATCGCCCTTCCTTGATCAATTACGGATGCCGGACGGGATCGACGTAAAATTCCTGCGTCCCTTCAATCCGCATCTTGTAGCCAAAGACGCCGTGAATCACTGCGGCCGCTGGGTGATCAGTGACTTTCGGCCGATACCGGTCGTCAGCGTTTGCCTGTTTCCATACAGTTCCATCTTCCAAACGAATCACCGTCCTGCCGGTCAATCCGTTGAAGGTGCCATCCACGCGACTTACAAGCAGATCCATCTTGGCGTGGGACTCTGCGGTAGCTTTCGCTGTAGCTTTCTTTTCGGCGGCCTGTTCGGTGACTTGCCGATAGCCTTGAAGCCAGGCATCAAGCTTTTGCAGCTCGTCGGGTGAGAGTTTGTTCAAACCGGCGGCCCTGAATTCCTCCGGGGTCATCATCTCCTGAATGTTACCGGACGTTTCCTTGGGTGCTGCACCGGCGGGTTTGGCGCAACCAAAAATCACACAAACCGCAAGCACCAGGCACTGGATTAGATGATCGCGAGATCTGGTCATGGTAGAAACTTGCCGATGCTAGCACCGTCGATGGCAGCGTCAAGGCCGGGGCGACAGCGGGGGCGACGGTCACTAGGCGCGTGCTTGACGAGATTTCCGGACCGACGGGAAGATCGGGCTATACCCGAGCCATCCCCATAACATCAGACAATATATGTCATATAAAATCGCAGCTGTTGGTCCCGATTGCGTGGAAATCTCCTAAAATCTCCTATTTGCGTCCGCATACACTCAATTTTCGCACGACCTCCGAAAACATGCGCACGCTAAGGAGATATGCCTGACGGACCTCCAGGGGCCCAAGACTCTTGCATCTGCCAGGTAATCTCTTTCGCTATGTACGCCTTCAGCCGGCTGAGAGGCAGCCCGACACCGCCTTTTCCGTACGCAATTCCGCGCCTGAGAGCTCCACGTCAGGGTGCAGAGAAATTCCCACACGATCGGCTTTAGCAGCCACTCAGTGGGCTGATTCGTAGGCCACCATACGTCCCTCGAACTACAGCCCCATTATTTTCTCCTATATTACCTAATGCTAGATCATATAAATGGCGTGGTATTAAACATCTAGCTATACTTTTTACCCACATATGGGACATTTCAGAAATTCATTTTGGGTACGAATTTCGAGCTAATTCGAGGCGCCGTGCGGATGCCCTAATTGGGGTGTGTGTAGTTGGGGGAACAGCATCCGCCCTGTTCCCCCAAACCCCCCTCGGTCTAAGGGGAACAGTTCTCACACTCCTGGATTTCTGCTCTTAACAGCGCAACTAGCTCAGCCAAATTAGCATCTGAACTGTTTCAATATTCTGACCTGCTCGGCCATATCACAGCATTCGTAAATGTGATCGATGATCCCTTTTAGGGCGAAATTGATGGTGTATAAAAGTTTGTATGAATCGTTAAAGCTCATATCTAATTTCTGGTTGACTCGAAATGTTTTCCTTTCGTCAACGAACTGGGTCGGAAACTTTTCACCAATCGGCATGGAGTCAAAAATCCCGATTGGTTTACCGCCTGTTGATACTGGAGCGGGAAAGCGAAAATTTAAGATAAGCTTCTGGCCGCTATTACAGTCTTCTTTTCCCAATATTCCGTTCCGGTGTTCGTAACAATTTCGCGCTTTGTTTACCGCGTTTAACGCTTCTAGAAAGCGCTTGAAGTTTTCTTTTACCTCGAATTTTTCGATCTTCTCAGGAAATGGTGCGCTATGAAATTTTCGCTTCTTTTTTTCGATTTCTTCTCTCAGGTCAAAGACCGAATTACCTACCTTCTTCGCAATCGCTATCTCATAAAGCTCGTTCGCCTTTTCCAATGTCGATACCAGTATTCGGAAGAGGTCTTGAAAAAGAGATCGATCAACGAGGACATTCACATCACTTCTGATTTCTTTGAATGCCCGGATGATCTTCTCTCTCAGATTGTACGAGAACTCAATGGTAAGATGATGTTTCGAAAATTCCTTTTCAACATCCCGGCTAGTGCAGAAGTAGAGGAATTTGTAATTAGTGAACCATTCCTCAAGAAGCGTGTTAGTTTGATTGGCGAGAAGTAACGGAAAGAAACGGATCTGACCGTAGTCATTTGGAACAGCCTCGTAATTTACGAGATCCATATGCCCAAGAAAATTTCTGAAAAAAACTATATGTCGGATGAAAATCCGACCTTGGTGCTCTGTGGGTTATTCCGGCTCGAAGTTGATTCCACCGACAATATCAACACGGACAACGGCGTCTTGATTGTTGCGTAGTTCTAAGAGCTCCTGGAGCACTCCCCGGTCGCGCAACTTGTGCAAGGGCGCAACGTACAGTGAGTAGAAGGTGTCGGGATCACAGTCATCAACGTCGCTTAGATTGAAGCTCCGTTTGCCTTCGTCCATAATGCGTTTTAGCACGTCATCGATTGCCGCCATGAAGGGATGATAAAATCTCCCTTGCTATATGTCATACGACATCGCAAGCGAAAACGCGCCCTTAGGATTGGGGCCTGCAACCTTGAGGCAATTCAGACAGCTGTCGCGATGTGCCGCAGGCACTTCGAGTAGATCGACTGTGGCCCGTGACAGATAAGATGCATCGTATTCGGCGCCTCAACTTCCACTTCGTAGAATGCAATACCCACGAGAATGGGAGCTAAGTAACTGACACCACCTTCCCCAAGCGTTTCGTCCCGACTCAACGGAAGAAGCCAAAGACCGCCCCCGGAAACACCGCCATATTTTCTCGGAAAATTTGCGACCCCGGCGTCAATGGTCATCCGCATAAAGTCAAACTCTCCACGCTCATAATACGAAACAAACTGGACCGCTCCGGCAAACATAACTGCTGGCAAGATGTCGCCTTGGAGCTCGCCTGTTAACTCATCCGGAGCGCCAGTGATAAACCACCTCATATACTCCTTGGGGTCATTTGCGTATGGCCCGAAGTTTTTGAGATCAAGCGGATAGAACGATTTGATTGAGCGAATGGTGCCGATCTTAGCTACATCGAGAATTCGGATGAAGGCTAGGTCTGGCCCCAATTCTGGCTTGCCCTTCGAATCTTCTGGGCTCCCGATGATCGTGATGTGCCTCTCGTCGCGCTCTAGGTCAAATGAGTGAACGTAGCCCGCCAGAATTATCCCCATCGGCGCTTCTGGCCGCTTCGTGAATTTGGCAATCACATGCTGCGCCGTGAGAATTCCAACGACGTCTGCTGCCGTAACAAGAATACCCGAACCCGCGACGCTGCGATCATACACCAAGGTGACCAAATAGTTCCGCATTTCCGTCATACCTTGCTGAACGACGGCTTCGGGCACCGCATCGTTAAGCACGAACTCGTACTCCATAACCGCAAGTCTGAAGTATGATGCCCAACGCCACAAGGAGGCTCTCCCGCAAACTACAGCGACGGCCTACAACGAGGAAAAGTTAGCGCCTCGGAATCTTAGTGGAAAAATCAGCACTTATGTATATCACACAATTCGAGTCGCCGTCAGAGTCTTACGCAGACGGTTCGAAAGTGTCCATCTTCGCGTAGAGGAACCCGAGAAATGATCCTAAGTCCGGCGGGCTTCCGGCACGAAGTTCGATATGCTCTCTATTACGAGTTATCAGGCGCAGACTGGTCCCGGTAACACTGCTCTGGCACAAAACGAGGTAGCGCAATCCGCCTTCAGCTAAAGCTCCGTATGTGATAATGGCTGAATAAAACGGGGCGCTGAACTGTGAGTCCATCACTTCGACTGGTGCTGGACTAGGATACTTGATCACATAGGCAAAGCGATTCTTCGGGAAGTCGTGCACGGAGACAATCACGCCATACATGTCCTTCGCGTCCAGAGTGCGGTCATGTCTTCGGCAGGAATTCTCGAAACGGCCGCGAACTTCAGAATCGCCGCGTTCCTGTATCCCTTGAAGAATCGGCTTAGGATCCGAAAACAAGTGATCTGGCAGATACTCGAAGGCGAATTTATGCGCTAACAAACTGAAGTCCTTGTTCTTCGGAGCTGTGGCCGCAATCTCCTCCCATCTGTCGAGTCGCGATCTTGTGCTCGCTCTAGGTTTGAAAAACTTGGAAAGACTCACGAGAGGTGACCTTGTGGTCGCTCTAGGTTTGAAAAAGTTCGAAAAGCTCACGAGAGCGGCGGGAGGGCGATAAAGGTGGATGCTTAGTCGAGAAGGACAATACTTCCAAGCTGGAGCTCCGTTGCGTCGCGTAGATGGCGCAGCTGAAACACAAACGTTCCGGGAGTGGATTCGATGAGAAAGCTCTCTAATGGAAGGCCTGCAAGACGTGATGCGTCTGATACAGCGTCGTCTGCTATTTTTTGGATTGTAAATTTCGCTCTCATGGGTTCTGCGCTTAAACTAGGTGTGGATGCAATTCCTCCGTAATATTTCACGGAACTATTCCGTCTAATCCGCTTAGTTCGCTTCGGAAGAATCCGATAAAAGTGGAGTCACGCAAGTCGCCTTTCACTCAGCAAGACCCGCGCACGACAAAATTAGTACTTGTATATGTCACGCAAAATCGCCAGATTCGCCGCCTTCGAACGTTATTAGTCTTTGGAGTCGAGCGCTCGATGGTTTCGGTCTTGATTCCTCAGACCGGAAAGGTCATTTCCCTGGCGGGGCCGCCTGCCGTAGATAATAAAAAAAATAACGCTTTGGCCGCATTTTAAACCTTGCCACAAATCGCAAGGTTTGATAGTCGTCGTAGAGACATGAGGAAAAGAAGAAGAGGCCGAGCCATTTCAGACGCGGCCTCTCACAACTTTTTCTCAGTTCCTTTGGGGGCGTAAACCAGCAGGCCAGTCAACCTCGCAGATGCGGGTCCAACTCCCGTCGCCTCCAAAGAACTTGTTTCCTTTTGCCAGAAATACGATAAGGACGTCAATACTTTTTTTAAAGTTTTTTCAAAACTTTTCTTAGAACCGAAGGCCGTTCCCTTAGCGTGTCCGCCCCTTTTCGCCCTTTCTCAACGCGCGTTTTGCCACAACCGCTCAATCATCGCATTATCACGACAAGAAAAAGCTTGTATATGTCATCTCGAATCGCCCTGTCCGTGGTTGTCACCGACTCAACAGTTCTTGGCGGGGATCTTACGGATCAGAATCGCTTCCGGCTCTTGGTTTTTGGCCTCTCTCAGTTCCTGACGCTTCGCACTCGCCCGATCTATGATGTAGGTTTTAAGGTTCTCACCGTCCAACAGGTCTTCTTTCGATTCATATTTGAGGGTAGGCAATACCCAGTGAAAGGACTTCTGCGAATCAACAAGCATCGCAAAGGGACGCGGGTCTACACTGATATCAATGATGGGAATGTAGGGGATTTTGAACTGCTTGACCGTAGCCTCTAATTCTAAAGGGGTTGATTTTGGACTGGTCAAATCCGCAATGACAAACATGCTCATTCCCGCCAGTGTCTGTAACGTCTCAGTATAGTCCTTATCGGTGGGGCGATCAAAATCAAATACGATAGGCAACAGATCGAAGTTCCGCAGGCCCTCCCTTAACCCGTCAAGCACGGACTTGCGTTGGGGATCAGAGAACCTTCCAAGAATGAGTACGCCCTTCGATGTGATTGTGTTGATCACATTCCGAATCTTGGTGTTGTTCAACATTAGGTAAATGAACTGGCCGACTTCCAGGTCATCTACGGTGACGACAGGTTCATCCGACCTTGTGATGACCAAGTTATGTTGGTCAGTGCCCACCAAGATCACGTTCCAGGCAGAAGCTCCGTAAGTACGACAGCCGGTAATCGTGGCGTTGGTGAAGTCGGTATACACCAAACGGGTAAGGCTCAAATCGGCGTCGGTTAGATCAGCACTAGTTAGGTTGGCAGCCTGTAGGTCGACATCGCTCACGTCGGCGCCGCGCAGATTAGCCTTGCTCAGGTCGGCACCGCTCAGGTCGGAATGGTACAGGTTGGCACCGCTCAGGTCTGCATCGCTCAGGTTGGCATTGCCCAGGTTGGCTTCAAGTATCTTGGCACCGTTGAGGTCGGCACTGCTCAGGTCGGCAAAGCTCAGGTTGGCATGAACCAGGTTGGCACCGCTCAGCTTGGCGCCGCGCAGCTTAGCCTGCTCCAGGTTGGCACCGTACAGGTTGGCATCGCTTAGGTCGGCAAAGCTCAGGTCGGCATGGTACAGGTTGGCACCGCTCAGGCTGGCTCCGCTGAGGCTGGCACCGCTCAGGTTGGCGCGAAACAGGTAGGCACCCCTCAGGGTGGCACAAACCAGCTTCGCACCGCTCAGGTTGGCATCGCTCAGGTGGGCATCACTCAGGTCGGCATCGCCCAAGTCCGGCCTAATAGCATTCTCTAATCGCCACTTATTCCACTCCTCTACCCCTGCTTGAGTATTTTTAGATGTTCTTCATTTGCCATGGCTTCTTTAGAATGGACTCAACAGGAATCCAACGAGATATGGATGGAATTTCCCCGTATTTTTTTGCGGAATTATTCCGTCTAATCCACTTGCTCACCTGAGAAGAATCCGATGAAAAGCGGAATCGCGCAAGGAACCCGTGCCCAAGATAATCACTACTTGTATATGTCATGCGAAAAAAACTTCTGTCATTGACGTGCTAACCCAGCCAGCACTAAAACGAGCGGAATAAATGAATCCGCCGTCCCTCCCAGTTTCTCCGCCAGCGCCAAAATCCTCAGCGCTGATGGCGGGTTGGATTTGTGTGGCAATTGGCTTCGGGACTTTTTGGATTTTTGGTTTGGGGTTCGCATTCTTTAGTATCGCGATGGTGTGCGCAATGGTCGCGATGTGCACGAATCAGGTGCAGCGCGGCCTCATACTGTTGCTGTCGAGCTTTGCATCGCTCGCCATTTGCGCGGTCATTTTCTTCGTCGCTATCTTTGGGGCTATGTTAGGCGCATTTGGGCTAGCAGCTCAGAAAGCCCGACAACAGCAGATTCATTTTGCATCGCCGACCCCATAGCAGCTTCTCCGTCCAGCAAACATTAGTTGTGACGAAAGTAGAATCATCTTTTCCAGATGACCGCTGCAGCCGTCCCTATAATCCCAAGAATCAGACTTATGATTACGGCCCATTTCTGCAACTGAGTCATCTTATATTGAGGATTGACCAAGATGTTCCAGTCCTTCTCGGGTTGAGCTGACTCTTCTTTGATGTATTTACCGCTTTGAATCATTGTGTTCGCAATCTTTTCCTTCAGGTGAATTGAATTCTCGAACTTTTCGCCAGCGACTTGACGCAGAGCCCAACCGACCCGGCAATTTCCCTGCTCGCTGATATGGCGCTTGATTAGGCTAATCACCTTGCTTCGTTGTTCACCTGTTGGCTCCAGTGCCATTGGTCTCCGTAGCCTCTTTCCTGTTTTCCTACGTCCCTGATCAAAACATTTCAGGGTCTATAGGATCTCGCTTCATCAAGGTCCGATTTGGTTAAGCGCAACGGTGGCGGCAACGGCTCTTCCTTAATGAGTCTCTGGGGCACGCGCCTGGTATTCCGAGACAGCTTTAGCTCCTCAGTAATCTTATTCGCCGCTTCCAAAAGCTTTGTCAGCCGGTAAACCGCGAAGCAAACCCCTACGAAAATTAAGATTAGACCCACCTCAATTTCGATCATCTTGCCCTTTTACCCAATGCGCGGCGCGATGTCGATTATCTTCTCTTCCTTTTTCTTCTCTCGACGCGATAAGCACTCATCGACGACCGCAAATTGCCAAAAATTTCCGTAAAAAACTATATATCAGAAAAAATTACTCACCCGGCGGACCCTCCGTTAACGGTTTTGGAGTGCTAGGGAATTCAACTGGTCGGAAGACAAACTGGTGATTGTCGGAAAAATCGGTAACGCGGCTGTGGATGTGAAACAGGATACCGTTTTCATTGATCGTACCTTCGTAATCAACCACACCAGTTAGCGCCTGCGTAGTAAATACAACCTTTGATCCTTCCAACCGGTACTCGCCTTTCGGAAGTTCGGAGTGGCTCCGGCTAATAAATGAGGCCACTTTTTCCGGCATCCAAACAGATGCCATGGCAACAACGTGTCCCTCCGGATAAAACCTTAGATAGAGGAACTGGTCTTGGCCAGTCGCACCGGTTTGGGTTTGGTACACTCCGTCATACCGTAGAGAATCCTTGTCCGCTGGTTTGAGTGAAGGCGCTACTGCGAGCAACAACGCGGCAGTTAGAACTCCAACGATGCGCGGTGACGGCATACGGCTAAAAAGGCTGCAATCTGCAATGTTATGCCGGAAAACACTGCAGGAGGTCAACCGCGATTTCGAGGACACAATCCCCTACCCTAAAAATTCCGTAAAAAACTATATGTGATATAAAATCGGTTAGATGAACTTCTATCGTTCCTCAGCATCATTTTATCGGACGAAGCATAACGACCGAGTCTTTGTCCCCCACTTCCCGCTCGTAGAC
>Ga0137407_10003720_pt1 | contig 10139 bp, 5 predicted proteins | sample CZOMad2_2_16fung_FD_108410 | JGI IMG/M metagenome (GOLD analysis project Ga0137407, IMG submission 108410) | Vadose zone soil fungal communities from Angelo Coast Range Reserve, California, USA - CZOMad2_2_16fungal (Illumina Assembly) | ecosystem: Environmental > Terrestrial > Soil > Vadose zone...
CCACGATACTCTTGAATGAGGCGGGCGTCCAGAGAGGCGAGGCTGGTGAGGTGCCGGACGGCCGCCGCCCGCGTCGCCGGGTCCTCTCCTGACAACAAGATAGGCAGCGCACCCCCCTGGACGTGAACCTTGTACATGGCCCGCAGCCGCCGGCCGAGGGCCGCCTGCTGACCGGAGCGCTGGGTCTCGAGCGCCTGGATCTCGCCACGGAGCGACCTCACGTCGCCGGCCGTCCGCTTGATCCGCGTGTCCAGCCGCACGACCTCGCGCTGCTTGTCCGCGAGCCGCTGCTCGATCACCTCCAGCTCCGCCAGCACCGACGTCTCGCGCGCGCGCGCCTCCGCCGCCTTCTGCTTTTCCTCGCGCAGCTGCTTCTCGGTCTGCTGCAGCTTCCGCTGCTCGGCCGAGATCGACTCGTCCGCCTTCTTCGGCGCGGTCTGACCCGCGGCCGTACCGGTGATGACCGCTGCCGCCAGCCCCAGGACGACCGCGACGCGGGGGCTCACCGGTCGGCGCGCCCCCGGGCCAACCAGCCGCCGAAGCCGCCGAGCATCGTCCCGGCGAACATCAGCACCACCACGGTCTGCGGTCGCAGGAACGTCAACCGCTCGAGGCCGAGCGTCTGGCTGACGAGCGGCTCCAGGCGCGGTCCGGCGATCGTGTAGAGGGCGATCAGCACCCAGATCGCCATCACGGCGCCGACGAGGCCCTGCAGCATTCCCTGCAGCAGCAGCGGCAGACGCACGACGAGCTCCGGCGCGCCGACCAGGCGCATGATCTCGAGCTCCTGCCGCCGGACGTGCAGCACCAGCGTCGTGGCCGTCGTCACGGTGAGGATCGCGGCCAGCGCCAGCACGGCGCCCACGCCGAGACCGATGACGTCGAGCAGCCGCTGGCCGCGCGCGAGGCGCTCGATCCAGTCGATGCCGCCACCGATCTCGTCGGCCTCGGACAGCCCCGACAACCGCGCGATGAGCCCGCGCGCGCCCTCGGGAGTCGTGCCCTCCGCAGTGAGCGTCACCTCGAGCGACGCGGGCAGCGGGTTCGCCGGCAGCTGCTCGGCCACGCTGGCATCCTTGCCGAGCACCTGCTTGAGCGTGCCGAGCGCCTCGGACTTGCTCACGTAGCGCACGGCGCCGACGCCCGGCATGGCCTGCACCCGCTCCACGAGCGCGTGAGCCTCGTCCGCCGGCGGCTCGCGCTTGAGGTACACGATGATGCGCACGCGGTCGCGCCAGTGCGCCGCGGCCTGACCGACGTTCGTCGACACCAGCCAGAAGCCGCCGAGCGCGGCGAGCGAGAGTGTGATCAACAAGATGGCGGCGACGGCGACGCGCCCGGCGCGCCGCAGGTCGCGCAGCGCCTCGCCGATGAGGAAGCCGAGCACCTAGCCCTCGTCCTTGACGAGGCGGCCACCCACGAGCGTGAGCGTCCGCTGGCGCAGGGCGGCCGCCAGTCGGGCCTGGTGGGTCGCGAACACCACCGTGGTGCCGCCGGCCCAGATGTCCTTCACGATGTCGAGGACCTCGGCGGCCATCGACTCGTCGAGGCTTCCCGTCGGCTCGTCGGCCAGCAGCAGCAGCGGATTGCGCGCGATGGCGCGCGCGAGCGCGGCGCGCTGGGCCTCGCCCTGGGAGAGCTGCGCGGGGTAGGCCTGCGCGCGCGACGAGAGCCCCACCGCGCGGAGCGCGTCGAACACGCGCGGCGTGATCTCGCGGCGCGGCGTGCCGAGCACGCGCAGCACGAAGGCGACGTTCTCGTACACGGTGCGGCCGGGCAGGAGCTTGGCGTCCTGGAAGACGACGCCGATCGAGCGGCGCAGCTCGGCGACCTCACGCACGCGCAGCGAGGGCACGTCGTAGTCGAGCACCTCGATCTCGCCTTCGGTCGGCAGCTCTTCCCGGTAGAGCAGGCGCAGCAGCGTGGTCTTGCCGGCGCCGCTGGCGCCGTGCAGCGTGACGAACTCGCCCTTGGCCACGCGGAAGGAGACGTCGCTGAGCGCAGGGACCTTCACCGGTCCCACCGCGAAGACTTTCCAGACCCGGTGAAGCTCAATCATCGAGGCAGAACAATTATAGGCGGTTCTGTCGGATCCACGAAATTCGTGGCACCAGCGAAAAGCTGCGCTGAACGCCCTAGCGCCTGGCCTTCACGGTCTTCGCGCGTCGTCGACCGCCAGCTCTAGTCTCCGTGAGCTGCATGAGAGCGGCAACAGCAGCTGCTCTCTCCTGAAGGGTTCCGGCATTGCGTGCATAACGAATGAGCGCCCGAAGTGCCGCTTGGCCTCCAATCTTGCCAAGCGAGCCGGCCGCGGTACTTCTCACTAATGGGCTCTCATCTCTCAGTTTTCCGATCAATGCATCGGTAGCGATTTTCGCGCGCTGGAGACCCAACGAGTTTGCAGCGGCAAAGCGGACGATCTCATGACTATCATCAAGCCGCCGAAGCAATAACGGCTGAGCATCCTCGATGCGGAGGATACCGAGTAACGCAGCCGAGAGAAACCGATCTACCGGCTCTACTTCATCGAGTCCTTCCTGAAGAATGGCGATTCCGACGGGTACACGGTCAATAGCAAGTAGCATCGCAGCAAAGATCCGCTCTGAATGATCGGTGGCTGAAAGTGCTGCCTCTACCCCTGCGTGCACCTCGCGCTCTGGAATCTCCCCGCCGCGTCCAAGCATCGTCAGGGCCCGCAACCTCACCTTCGGCGCCTGATCCTCAAGGGCGCGCCGTGCAATCCGCTGCGCATGTTCGCTAGGCAATGTAGCAAGTGCGTCGATGGCCTCAACGCGCACGTCGACATCCGGGTCCCCGAGAGCATCAGACAGCGCCGGAAGTACAGCATCCGTACGCAAGAGGCCCAGTCCCGCTACAGCCGCAGACCTGACACCGGGATCCGGATCAACGGCATTCTCCAGAAACACGGCAAGCGCCGCATCGGGTGCCAGTATCGCCATACTGTTCGTGGCGCGTTTACGAACGACTTCCTCTGCGTCGCGCAAAGCCGTCAGCAGCGCGGGAAACGCTGTCTCGTCCTGAACCGTCGCCAGCGCATCAGTAGCCGCGGCACGAACCATTGGATCTGCGTCCTGAAGAAGGTTAACAAGAGCCGATACGGCATTAGCCGGTCGCAGATTCGCCAAGGCCGTTGCGGCGTGTGACCTAACACTCGACGTCTTATCCGCTAGGCCTCGAACTATCGCTGATTCTCCTTCCGCGATCCTTAATCTGCCGAGTGCAAGGAGTGCATTATGCCGGACTTCTACACTCGGATCTTCTGTTGCGTTGATCAACTCAGCGATCGCGCCATCATCACCTATGACGCCTAGTGCGGCTGCGACATTGGCCCGTGATAGTGAGTTCTTTGTGCTTATGTTCTCCTTGAGTTTCGCGGCGACAACCCGACCGAACTCTGCGAGCGATAACTCTCTCATTAGGTTCGTCCAGACAGGCTCGGCCATCTGAAGAATCCATCTGGTGACGTCGCTCGCAACCCGGTCTCTAAGTCTTTCGGATAGGGTCTCTCCACCGTCCGCCGCAAGTAAAGCCGCCAAGGGAATGTGCTTCCGGAGCACGGCATGTGCTGGGGCAAGCGGGCCGGTGGCCCGATGAGCAATGACGCGAGTGACGAATTTTTGCGCCGCCTGGGAGCGGTGTTGCACTAGGGCTAAATGGCCGACGCCAAGTCGAACGATTTCGGTCCATCGCGAGTCTGTAAGATGTTGTACTGCCGTAGATTCAAATTGGTCGGCGGCATGCAACCCAACGGCAGCGAAGAACTCCTGAAACGTCAAATGCAGAAACCCCCACCATCCGGCTCCGCGCTCTAACAGAAGTTGCGACTCTTCTGCCGCGCGCCGCAAGAAATTACGCGCGACTTCGGTCGCCTCGTCGCGGGTAATGCGCTGCTTGCTCATTAACGCGCCCGCAAGCGTGTGAAGAACGAATGGTTCAGGTGCAACGCCCCCGGGATATGATTGGTGCATTGCACGAGCTAATTCGCCGAGAATAGGAACCGCTTCTTCTTCGAAGGCCATGCCCCGCTGAGGCGGCGGCGCCACGATCCGGCGCGCACGTCCCCACGTTTCGCAGAGGGCCCGCGCGAAAAGCTCATAGAACTGGACGCGATGGCGCGGCAGTCGACCCTCGGCACGGTTAATAAGTGCCAAGGCCGAGAGCATAAACGGATTTCGTGCTAGCGCCGCAAGTCGCGGGGTGTGCTCCAAAGCTTTCAATAATTGATCGGGCTCATCAGCAGCCGAAGCAGAATCGCCCGAGGTGTTCTCCCATCGACGGTAAGCACGGGTGAATGCCTCAACGTACCGACGAACTTGCGGCTGATCGAACGGCCGGAGCGTGATTACAGCACTCTCCGCCAAATCGAAACCTGTATATCCAACTGACCGAGAAGAAACAATGAATCTGTTCTCTGGATGACGCGCGGCAAATGCTTCGAGCCATGCCCGGACGTCTTCACGCAGCTCCGGTTGAACCTCATCCAACCCGTCGAGTAGCAACAGGCAGTTACCGTTTTGAAGCTGCCTTCTGAGAAAAGAGCGCAACTCGCCCTCGTCACCTACCTTGCGGTCGTGAAAATACCGGGCGAGCGTATCGGGCACAGAAGCTGCGTTACCGACGGTTTGGCGAACTTCGGACAAACGTCCAACGCTTACCGGTAGTGGGAGCAGACGCTCTGCGACGCCCAAATGGCGCGCCATTGCAAATGAACCCGTCGCTGCAACAACTGCAAGCCAGCGCAAGAGAGTCGTCTTGCCGGATCCGGGATCACCAAGCACGATGAGCCCGCGCTTCTCTTTGAAGACCTCAGAGAATGGGCGGCTCAATCCTTTTTCATCTTGTGGCAGTTGCCCGAACGGAGCTCGAGATAGCTCCGCAAAAACGTCAGCGTTCCTTCTCCTGGACGTTTTACCGGCAGCCGAAAGGGTTGCGCTGCGCCGCTCTCTAATGGATACATCAGGAGCGACAAAGACTTCTTCAATGTCCAGGGAAGGCGGCTCTTTCTTCGTTAGCTGAAGGCCGACATATCGGAGCCGTCGAATCTCATCGCTACAGCTGTAGCTGCGAACACGATCCCAAAGAAGCAATTCCTCGGCGGCGCTAATTCCAGCCGCAGCTGCTGATTCCACCGTGCTGTGAGGAAAAATCCACATCGATGTGCCATCAGCGGTTGCACCAAATGCCGACACCTCCGAACGAACAGCCGGGGAGAGCATCAGGAGGACTTCGTCGCTAAGTAATACCGCGTTCAGTGGCGCCAAGGCACTCACAATCCGGCACTGGTCGACAGCCGGATGCCGTAACTTCGCAGTATCGGAATTCCATAAGAGATGAGATGCGTCGATTGCTATTCTTGGATTTGACCTCTGCTGTACGAGACGATCACAGATTGTTCGTGCAGTCTTAAATGCTCTGATGGCAGCCGGCTGATCGTCCTCGTTAGCGAAGAATAAGGTGACGAGGTCACCTTCCCAATGGAGAGGCAGCGCCGCATTCATTTCACGGGCGGCCGATTCGATAGTTGCTACGTACTGCCGGTATAGCGTTTGCGCAATCGCACCATCCAGTGGTTCCGACGCGGGCACCGATCGCCTGATACTTACAAATGCACATAAGATGGGTCGACCGGGTCGCAGGCGCCGCCACCAAGGTTCCGCAACGGACGAAACGATGGGCTGTGCGAGTTTCTCTGTCACTAAGCGGGACACGATTGCCGGGTTTGCTTTGCCTCCGCTCGCCTTTATGACCTGACCAACAAGAGCCTTGGCGGCCACCTCTTTGCCACGATGGAAATCGCTTACGGCCTTAGGGTTGGCTGCAATTGCTTCGTCCACGAGCGTACTTAAGGCAGAAGTATCAGCGATCTGAATGAGCCCCTCGCGGCGGACGATCGTGGCGGCTTCCTCGCCTGTCTTGACCATAGTGTCGAAGACCGTCTTGGCGATCTTGCCGCTAATGGTCCCGTCGTCTATGAGCCGCAGTAGTCCGGCTAGCCGTGATGGCGTCACCGTGGCCTGCAGAATCGCGCGTTCGTCGTCGCCCCCCAATTCGCGCAGCAGCTCGGACGTCACCCAATTGGAGACGAGCTTCGGCTGAGGGAATTCACGTACTGCCGCCTCGTAATAGTCGGCGAGCGCGCGGTTCTGGGTCAGTACCTCCGCAGCAGCCGGCGGCAGCCCGTACGATTTGATGAAACGCAAGCGACGTACACGCGGTAATTCGGGCAGCGCTTGCCGAATTACATCAACCTTCTCCTCATCAGGCTTGATCGGAACAAGATCTGGCTCCGGGAAATAGCGGTAGTCGTGTGCCAGCTCCTTCGTCCGCATCGAAAGCGTGTACCCCCGATCAGCGTCCCAGAGTCGAGTCTCCTGAACGATCGGCTTACCTTCGTCGAGCGCCTTTCTTTGACGTTCGATCTCGAACGCTAGCGCCTCCTGTACATTGCGGAAAGAGTTGAGATTCTTAATCTCTACTTTTGTGCCGAGATTGTTCGCTTCCGGCCGCTTCAGAGAGACGTTGGCATCACAGCGGAGGGAGCCCTCTTCCATGTTGCCATCGCAAACTCCGAGGTGCACAAGCACCGCGCGAAATACGCGCAAGAAGTCCGCTGCCTCTTCCGGGGATTGAATGTCAGGCCTAGTCACCGTCTCCATCAAAGGGACACCAGCGCGGTTGTAATCGACGAGGCTCGTCCGCGCGGTCTCGAGTGTGCCCTCGTGGACGAGCTTGCCGACGTCCTCCTCTAGGTGGAGCCGCTGAATGCGGACTCGCCGCAGTACATTGTTAGAATCGAACTCGAGCCAACCATCCTCGGCGAGCGGTTCCTCATACTGGCTGATTTGGAAATTCTTCGGCATGTCCGGATAGAAGTAATGCTTCCGCGCGAACCGACAGGCCGGATTGACATGGCAGTTGAGTGCCAGCGCGCTGCGAATGGCGTATTCCACAGCGCGACGATTTAGCACCGGCAACGTACCTGGCATCCCCTGGCATATGGGACATGTCTGGGTATTGGGCGCAGCGCCAAACGTCGTGGCGCAGCCGCAGAACATCTTCGTGCGCGTGGTGAGCTGCGCGTGAACTTCGAGGCCGATGACGACGTCGTAGTTCACGCGGCGAGCTCCGGATGCCGCGTGTGCCAGTCAGTGGCGCGCTCGTAGGCGCCCGCGACGCGCAGCACGGTGGCCTCGTCGAGTGTCCGGCCGATAAGCTGAAGCCCAATCGGTAGGCCGGACTTCGTGAAGCCGCATGGTAGCGAGATAGCTGGGACGCCCGCCATATCCGCTGGAATGGTGAACACGTCATTAAGGTACATCTGGACGGGGTCGGTCTTCTCGCCGTGCTTGAAGGGCACGTTCGGCGTCGTCGGCGCGACGATGAGGTCGACGCGCCCGAACGCGGCGTCGAAGTCGCGCCGCACGAGCGTGCGCACTTTCTGCGCCTGGCCGTAGTAAGCGTCGTAGTAGCCGGCGGAGAGCACGTAGGTGCCGAGCATGATGCGGCGCTTCACCTCGGCGCCGAAGCCCGCCGCGCGCGTCTTGCTCTCCATGTCGATCAGGTCGTGGCCCGGCACGCGCAGACCGTACTTCACGCCGTCGTAGCGCGCGAGGTTGGACGACGCCTCGGCGGGCGCGATCACGTAATAGGTCGCGAGCGCGTGCGGCGTCGCGGGCAGCGAGACGCGCTCGAGCGTGGCGCCGAGCCCCTTCAGCACGTCGATGGCCGCGCGCACCGCGCGCTCGATCTCGGGGTCCATGCCGGCGGTGAAGTACTCGTCCGGCACGCCCAGCCGCAGGCCGCGCACGCCCTGCTCGAGGCCGGCGGTGTAATCGGGCACGGGCGCGTCGATCGACGTCGCGTCCATCGGATCGTGGCCCGCGATGGCGCCGAGCAGCAGCGCCGCGTCGGTCACGTCCTCGCCGAACGGCCCGGGGTGATCGAGCGACGACGCGAAGGCGACGAGGCCGTAGCGCGACACACGTCCGTACGTCGGCTTCAACCCGACCACGCCGCAGAAAGCCGCCGGCTGTCGGATCGAGCCGCCGGTGTCGGTGCCGAGCCCACCCGCCGCGAGGCCTGCCGCCACGGCGGCGGCGGGACCGCCCGACGAGCCTCCGGGCACCCGCGAGAGGTCCCACGGGTTGCGGGTCACCTTCAACGCCGAGTGCTCCGTGGACGAGCCCATGGCGAACTCGTCCATGTTCGACTTGCCGAGCACGATGGCGCCGGCCGCCGTGAGCCGCTCGACCACGGTGGCATCGTACGGAGGAACGAAGTTCTCGAGGATCCGCGAGGCGCACGTGGTGCGCACGCCCTTCGTGCAGAACACGTCCTTGAGCGCGATGGGCGCACCGTCGAGCGGGCCGAGCGGCCGGCCCTGACGATACCGTTCGTCCGAGGCGCGGGCCGCCGCGCGCGCGCGGTCCGCGGTCACCGTGATGTAGGCGCCGACCTTGTCGTCGAGCTTCGCGATCCGCGCGAGGTATTCGTCGGTCGTCCGGCCGGGCGTCGTCTCGCCGCGGCGGTAGGCGTCCGCCAGCTCGTGGATCGTCCGCATCAGTCCTCGATGATCCTCGGCACGCGGAAAAAGTCGCCTTTGCGATCGGGCGCGTTGGCGAGCATGTCTTCCGCCGGAAAGCACGGCCGCGGCTCGTCCTCGCGCATCACGTTGAACTGCGGCACCGCGTGCGACGTCGGCTCGATGCCCGTGGTGTCGACGGTTTTCAGCGCGTCGATGTGGACCAGGATCGCGTTGAGCTGCTCGCGCATCGTCTCGAGCTCGGCGTCGGTCAGGGCCAGCCGCGCGAGGCGCGCGACGCGGGCGACGTCGTCGCGGCTGATCACGCGTCCAGCTCCTCGAGGTGCGCGTACTCGAACGAGAGCCGCTTGCGTCCGACGCTGGCGAAGCCGACGGTGACGATGATGTCCCCGCCGTCGCGCTCCACGCCGACCACCAGCCCCTCGCCGAAGCGCGCGTGCCGCACGCGGGCGCCGACCTTGATCGGCCACTGCTCCTCCTCGGGCTCGTAGCGCGGTACCACGCGCGCCTCGGCGAACGTCGGCTCCGGCCGTGAGGCGTTCAGCAGCGTGAGGTGCGCCTCCGGCATCTCGCGCAGGAAACGCGAGGGCTCGCCGACGCCGTAGCCGTGGATGCGCCGGTGCACGGCGTACGAGAGGTAGAGCCGGTCGCGCGCGCGGGTGAGGCCGACGTAGCAGAGGCGGCGCTCCTCCTCGATCTCCTCGGGATCGCTCATCGAGCGCGCGTGCGGGAAGACGCCTTCCTCGAGGCCGCTGAGGAACACGACGGGGAACTCGAGGCCCTTGGCGGAGTGCAGCGTCATCAGCGTCACGCGCGCCTCGGCTTCCTTCAGCTCGTCGACGTCGCTCATGAGGGCGACGCTGTCGAGGAACGCCTCGACGGTGGCCTCGCCTTCGGCATGCGCGAAGTCCTCGGCGGCGGCGATCAGCTCCTCGAGGTTCTCGAGCCGGCCCTCGGCCTCCGGCGAGCGATCCTGCTCGAACGCCTTGCGGTAGCCCGAGGCCTGGAGCACGAGGTCGATGAAGGCGGGCGGCGACAGCTCGCCGCGCTGGCTCGCCAGGCGGCCCACCGTGGCCGCGAAGTCCTCCAGCCCGGCCCGCGCCTTGCCGCGGACGTCGGGCGGCGGCGCGGCGGCCAGCGTCAGCAGCGGCTTGGGCTCCTGGGCGTCGAGCGCGAGCTCGTCCAGCCGCGCCAGCGTGGTGGCGCCCACGCCGCGCGACGGCGCCTGCACGGCGCGGCGGAAGGCCACGTCGTCGGCCCCATTGATGGTCAGGCGCAGCCACGCCAGCGTGTCCTTGATCTCCTTGCGCTCGTAGAAGCGCACGCCACCGACGATCACGTACGGGATGCGCGCGCGGCGCAGGGCGTCCTCGAGCACGCGCGACTGCGCGTTGGTGCGGTAGAAGACGGCGATACCGTCCCAGCCGACGCCGGCGGCGCGCGTCTTGAGGATCGTCTGCGCGACGAAGTTCGCCTCCTCGTGCTCGTCCCAGCCGCGATAGACGGCCGCCGGCTCGCCCTCGGCGTTCTCCGTCCAGAGCGTCTTGTCTTTGCGCTGCAGGTTGTTGTCGATCAC
>Ga0137407_10003724_pt1 | contig 10136 bp, 7 predicted proteins | sample CZOMad2_2_16fung_FD_108410 | JGI IMG/M metagenome (GOLD analysis project Ga0137407, IMG submission 108410) | Vadose zone soil fungal communities from Angelo Coast Range Reserve, California, USA - CZOMad2_2_16fungal (Illumina Assembly) | ecosystem: Environmental > Terrestrial > Soil > Vadose zone...
AGGTACAGGTCCTCGGTCAGGCCCGTGTGCACCGCCGGCGAGCCGATGGGCTCGCGCTGGTTCTCGTACTGGCTCATGCGCGGCAGCAGCGTGCCGAGGCTGCGGCCGTTCTTGCTGACGTCCACTCGCGCGAGCACCGACTGACGATGCGGCTCCGACAGCTGCTCGGCCCCGAGGAACGTGAGCTGGTAGGCGCCGAGGGCCGTCGTCTCTCCCTGGTTGAGCTGGACCTCCTTCGAGCTTCCCATCGTGCTCGACACCGCGATCGCCGCAATGACCACGACGGCCCCGGCGTGCACGATGTACGCGCCGAAACGGCGGCGTCCGCGGGTCTGCGCCTGCCGGAACGCCTCGGCGAGGCCTTCGCCGCGCGTCCGCATCCGTTGCCGGACGGGAAGGAACATCTCCGAGAGCGTCACCTGCGCGGTGAAACCACCGAAGAGGAGCGCGAGGAGGGTCCAGACGTTGCGGACCCCGAGCGCGAGACCAACGGCCGCCAGCGCGCCAGCGCCGACCAAGGGCGGCAACAACGCGCTCCGCAGCTGCTGCCTCGTCGCGCGTCCCCAGGGCAGCGCCGGCCCTACCCCCATGACGAAGAGCAAGGCGACGCCGGTGGGCACCGACATCTTGTCGAAGTAAGGCCGGCCCACGCTCATCTGCAGGCCGCGCAACGCTTCCACGACCAGCGGAAACACGGTCCCGAGGAGCACGGTGAAGGTGAAGAGCACGAAGAGCAGGTTCTGCACGAGGAACATCACGTCCCGCGACGGCCCGGTCTCCAGGCGTCCGTCGGACCCGAGGCTGTCCACCCGCAGCGCCAGCAGCACGAGGGAGAACAGCAGCGCCGCGGCGAGGAAGACGAGGATGGTGGGACCGATCGCGCTCTGGGTGAACGAGTGCACGGAGTTGAAGACCCCCGAGCGCGTCATGAAGGTGCCAAGAATCGTGAGTAGATAAGTCGCCAGCACGAGGATGACGGTCCACCCCTTGAGGACGCCCTTCCGCTCGACCAGCAGGGCCGAATGGAGCGCCGCCGTGGCGGTGAGCCAGGGCAGGAACGAGGCGTTCTCCACCGGGTCCCAGGCCCAGTACCCTCCCCAGCCGAGCACCTCGTAGGCCCACCAGCCGCCGAGCACGATCGCGCAGGTGAGGAAGATCCAGGATGTGAGCAGGAAGTTGCGCAGCGGCCGGATGAAGTCGTTCCCCAGCCGGCCGACGAGGAGCGCGGCACAGGCGAGCCCGAACGGGATCGTCATGCCCACGTACCCCGAGTAGAGGAACGGCGGGTGGATCACCATCAGATAGTGGTTCTGCAAGAGCGGGTTCGGTCCGGGGCCGTCGAGCGGCGGATTCGGGATCGTTCCGAACGGCTGCGCCGGCCCGGCCAGGAGGAAGCTGAAGAAGGCGCCGCAAGCGAGCCAGACGCCGACGGCGTAAGGCATGTACTCCGGGTGCTCGCCCGCCTTGCGCCAGGTGGCGACCGCGACGTAGACGCCCATCACCAGGCCCCAGAAGAGGATCGACCCTTCGAGCGAGGACCAGAGGCTGACGATCGACACCCAGGTGGGCACCGCGCGCGACCCGACGTGAGCGACGTAGCTGACGCTGAAGTCGTGCGTCAGCAGCGCGTACTCCATCGTCAGGTTCGCCAGCGCCATGAACGCCGCGAAGGCATAGGCCAGCCGGCGGGCCCACTTCCAGCCGGCGGCGTTCGGCCGCGCGCCCGTCGCGAAGCCGACGATGGAGCCGGCGCTGGCGGCGAGCAGCGCAAGCAGGATCAATGTGCGACCGAGAGTCGGGACCATGTGCTCCAGTCTGCGGCCTTAGCGCGGGGACCCCGCCACCGCCGGTTGTGGCAGCGGCATGTCGAGTCCTTCCGTCGACCGCATCAGCTCCTTGATGTCGACGTTCTTGTCGGCCGGCGCGCGATACTTGTTGTCGTGCGACACCATCAGGCGGCGGCTCTCGAAATTGCCGTCCTTGGCCAGGGTGCCCTCCACCACCACCCCGATGCGATCGCGGAAGAGCTGGGGAGGAACGCCGCGCGAGACCACGTGCACCAACGCCGTGCCGTCGGTGACGTCGAACTCGAGATTGGAGACGCCGTCGCCCCGCTTCACCGAGCCGACCGCCACCTGACCGCCGAGCCGGATGGTGGCGCCCGTCGCCTTCGACCCGGCGGCGCGCAATTCCTTGGGCCCCCAGTAGTAGACCAGGTTCTCTCCGATTCCGCCGATGGCGATGAAGAGGAACGCGGCGGCCGCGGCCCCGAGCGCGCCGAAAGCGAACCACTTGGTCTTCGCCGTGGTCAGGCGAGGATCCGGCGGAGTCGTGGCGCCCTCGCTCATCCGGACACCTCGTTCGTGGCGCGCGCCTTCTCCTTCTTGAAGCGGAGGAACACGGAGGTCGCGTACCCGCCGAGGAGCAGGGCGCTCACCGTGTAGGCCGCGATCACGAATTCCCACCCGCCCTCGATCACACCGCTCAAACTGCACCTCCCGTGATGGGCGCGCGGCCCGTCGCCGGCCGCTTCTGCGTCAGCGGAGGCGCCATCTCGCCACGCCGGCGCAGCGCGGCGACCCGCGCCCTCAGCCCAACCAGGCCGATCCAGAGGAAGAGGATGCCGAAGGCGTTGATGCGTAGCGGCCAATGGAAGGCGCTCGAGACCGTCTGCGGCGTCGACTGCGCCTGGTGCAGCGAGTTCCACCACTTCACCGAGAAATAGACGATGGGAACGTCGACGAACGCGACGATGCAGGCGACCGAGGACCAGACGGCGCGCTTCACCGGATCGTCCACGAACGCGCGCAAGGCCAGGATGCCTCCAAAGGCGAAGACCATCACCGCCGTGGTGGTGAGCCTCGGATCCCAGTCCCACCAGACGCCCCAGGTCGGCTTCGCCCAGATGGAACCCTGCATGCAGAGGAGCAGGGAGAGGACGACGCCCATCTCCATCCCCGCCTCCAGCCGGTTGTCCCATTTCCATGCGTTGGTGAAGAGGAAGCAGAGGGCGCAGACGAAGGCGAAGGTGAGCGCGAGCATCGCGTTCCAGGCGGTCGGGACGTGCACGTACATGATCCGCTGCACATCGCCCATGAAGACTTCGCCGGGCGCCTTCGCAAGGCCCCACCACGATCCGGCCAGCAGCAGCGCCACGCCGAACGCGACGAATGCGATCGGTCTGGCCGACGATGCCCGCATCAGTCCTCCACGACGCGGCCGAAGAGCAGACCGCCTATCGACCAGTGTATCACCGCGAATGCGCCCAGCAGCGTGATCCAAGGTCGGTACTGCTCCATCGGATCGCCTAGGATGACGAGCGAGGTGGCCTTCACCGCCGCGAGGAGCACCGGCACCACCAGAGGAAACAGGAGGAGGGGTAGGAGCGTCTGGCGGGCGCGCGTTTGAGATGTCATGGCCGCATAGAGCGTGCCCGGGGCGGAAAGGCCGGCAGTGCCGAGCAGGATCACCGCCAGCAGCGAGAGCAGACGAAGCGTCCCGGCGTCGTAGAGGACAACCATCACCGGGACCAGCGCCATTCCCAACAGCGCGAGCTGTGCCCAGTTGGCGATCGCCTTTCCATAATATAGCGCCCGGGTGCTCGCCGGGAGCAGGAGCAGGCCTTCGAGCGCCTGCTCTTCCATCTCACACTCGAAGCTCTCCGCGAGAGACAACGTCGAGGCGAGCAAGAGACCCAGCCAGAGAAATCCGGCCGCGTGCTCGCGCAGCGCGGAGGAGTCGGGCCCGATGGCGAAGCTGAAGAGGAGGAGCGCGGCGGCGCCGAAGGCGAAGATCGCCACCATCTGCGTCCTCCCCCGCCATTGGAGGAGAAGATCCTTCCGGAAGGCGGCGAAGAGGGCGTTCATGCGCCCTCCGCGAAGCCCATCGCATCCGCTCCTTGCGGCACCGGAAGCTGCGCGGCCGCGCCCGCGAAGACCAGTCGCCCCGCGTCCAGGACGAGGCCGAGGTCGCAGAGCTTCCGGCCGCGAGCCATCAAGTGCGTCGCCATCAGCACAGTGGCGCCTTGCGCGCGCAACCGCTGGAGCAGGCTGTCGACGAGCAGGAAGCCCGCCGCGTCCAGGTGACCGTACGGCTCGTCGAGCAGGACGACCTGGGGCCGCTGGAGCAGGACGCTGGCGAGCGCGAGGCGCTGGCGCATACCGGCGGAGAACGTCTGCACCGGATCGTCGCCGCGATCTCCGAGGCCCACTTCTTCCAGCTGACGGAGGAGCGCGTTGCGTCCAGCGTCGGCGCCGAGAAACCGGGCGACCACCGCCAGGTTCTCGAGCGCGGTCAGCGGCTCGTAGAGGTGCGTCCGGTGCCCGAGCAGGCCGATCTTGCGCCGCACCACATCGCGCTCGGCGCGGACGTCATGGCCAAGGATGCGCGCCGTGCCGAGGTCGGGCCGGATGGCGGTGGCCAGCACGCGGAGCAGCGTGGACTTTCCCGACCCGTTGCGGCCGGTGACCATCACCAGCGCGCCCGCGGGAACTTCGAAGGTGACGTCGGCCAAGGCCCAGCGGCGTCCATACCGGCGGCAGAGCCCCACCGCAGCGACGGCGATCATCCCGGCATGCTACTGCGACCGCGAGCGCCCAGCCTCAATTCTTACAGGCGCGGGATCGGTCTCCTCGGATCGTTCTTGAAATATTTTGCGGTCACTGTTTGAACTGACCACCCCTCCGCGCATTGCCGTTCTTTCGCTCCGAAATGCGCCTTTGCGGTTCCTTGACGGCCCGCGTCAGTTGACGGAACCCTTACCACCAAAGCTCGCAGTACCTCCGTGCGCCCGTTCCATCCGTGTCCGCTTCGCTCTTCGGAGGAGCCCGTTCCGTGGAGGAAGCATGACCCGCAACCGTGTCGCCATCCGGACCCTCGTGCCGCTCCTCGCGACCCTGGCCGCCGCTTGCGCCCCAACCGGCGGCGCCCCGTCCAATAACATGATGGATCCGACGACGCACGACACGTTCTTCCCCATCGCCGCCGGGTCGAGGCACGCGCTTGGCTCCGACTCCCCGGCGATCACCTGCAACTCGTGCCACGGCGGCGGCAACAGCTTCACGCAATTCGACTGCCTCTCCTGCCACGCGCACAACAACCAGGCCACGCTCGCGCTCGGGCACAGCGGAATTGCGGAATTCAACTACGACAGCGCCAGCTGCTACTCGTGCCACCCCCGCGGGACTGGAGGCGGGGTCCTTCCTCCTGGCATCACCAACGATCCCGCGCGAGACGTCTCGGTCGACGCCTTGATCCCGTCATATGTGGACACCTCCATTTCGGGACTGAGTCCCCAGACCGAAATGCTTCCCATGCTCATGGACCACGCGTCGAAACACGTGGACGCGGCCGCCTTCGCGAGCTGCGGGAATTGCCATGTCAACGCGGGCGCAGGGGCGTATTACCCAGGCGATCTCCATACGTCCCTGGACAACCTCGGCCTGGCGCAACCGTCGGCGTGCGGGGATTGCCACGCCACGTCGGAGCCGATGGGCTTCGTCGGCCCGACCGCCAGCAATCCGGCGAGGACACCTGCCTCCGGTGAGATGAAGCACGACGCCGTCCTCTGGAGCAATGGTGGGCCGACCGTAGTGAGCGCCGTTCCCCAGGAGTGCGGGGTCTGCCACGTGGCTCCGACGATCAACACGCCGGCGAGCTGGGCAGCCAATCAGGGCGGCACGACTCCGGCTCTCTTCCATGCGTCTCTGACGGCGGCACACCTGCCGCAGCCGACCTCTTGCGTCGACTGCCACGCCAACTCACGACCCAACGGCGTCTTGACGGTCCAGCTCTCGACGGTCCCGGCCACCAGCCTGCAATACGACCATACCGCTCTCGCGGCCCTCGCGGACTGCGGTTCATGTCACCAGAGCAGCAGCTCCGCTGCTCAATGGACCTCCTGGGCGGGAGGCAAGTTCCACCTCGCGGGAGCCGTGACGCCGGCTACCTGCTTGCCTTGTCACGCGGGCGAGCGGCCGACGACCACGTCGAACTGGACGAGCACGACGTACACGTCCACGCCGTTCGATTACGTGACCAACGCGCAAGGCGTCACGCACGGCGACGGCCAGGACTGCGCCGTCTGTCACAACGGGCCGGGAACCGGCGCTTGGGGTGGAACGCAAAACTGGGTGGGCGGGAATTTCACTCACGGTGCGACTACGATTTCGGGCAGCACGTGCATCGCCTGCCACTCGACGCAGCGCCCAGATCTCAACGGCATCTTGCCGTCGCAAATTCCCTACAGCGGGTTGCCGTTCGATCACTCCCAGGACGGAACGGGCGACTGCTTCGGATGTCACCAGGCGACTGTGCGGTCAAACTACGCGAATTACCGGCCGATCCCCGGCGGCGACTGGAAGGGCGCAGTGGGGTATCCCGGTTCGACGCTCATCAGCGCGCCCGGCCAGTTCGTCACCGTGACGGAGACGACGCTGCAGCGGTCCGGCGTGAACAACCTCGTCACCAGCATGAGCTCCATCAGGGCGACGCTCAACAACTCGATGCTGCACACCTCGAGCCAGGTCCCCGCCTCGCTGGTCCCCGCGAACTCCACCGATTGGGCGAAGTGCTCGCAGTGCCATGCGGGGATCACTGCCACCGGAGCGGGCCAGGGGTCGTCGCCGGGGCTTCAGAATGGCCAGTTCCACTCGGTGCTGACGGCACTCTCGTTGCCCCAGCCCTCGAACCAGTGCGGCGATTGCCATGTGCAGATGCGCCCCGCCGGCATCGTCCAGAAGGCCGGGTCCGACCTGCTGCCCATGGATCACAACGCGATGTTCACGTCCGCCGTGACGATCGTCGGCGCGTCGGTGACGGGTGTGGCGCAAATCGAATGCGCGGTCTGCCACAAGCAGTCGGGCGTGACCTGGGCCGACGGCATCTTCCACGCCAAGATCGGCGCCGCGGTTCCTGCGGACTGCACCACCTGCCACTATCCGTTGATGGCGGATACCGCCAAGTCCGACCTCGCGAGCGGCGTCAATTACACGATGAAGCACGCGTCGAGCCAGATCACGGTCCAGAACTGCAAGGTCTGCCACGCCACCGCGCTGTCGAAGAGCACCACGACTCCAGCTGTTTCGACTCTGTGGCAGGGGGGACTCTTCCACCCGAGCCTCACCTCGCAGCCTTCGGTATGCGTCGCTTGCCATGCGGTCTCCGTGCCGGCGGCGAACGCCTCGACCCAGAGCAGCTGGACCTACACCCTGCCGCCCTTGGCAGGCACCTCGACCAACGCGGCCCAGTGGATGAACCATGGCTCCACCTCCGTGGCCGGCAAGGACTGCGTCGTTTGCCACGCGGCAGACGCGAAGACTTCGGGGAGCGCCTGGAGCAAGTCGGACTACTTCCACGCAGCGGTGACGAACCCGAGCAGCTGCAAGGAGTGCCATGGCCTCACCAACGGCGGCGGCTCCGTGGCGGGCACCAAGAACAACCTGCCCGTGGGCTTGACCAACTCGAACACCGTGACTTCGGCTGCTGCCGACAGCACCACCGGCATCGCCGCCGGAACGTTCGATCAGATCACGCATACGGACATCAACGTCTCGAACAAAGACTGCAACTTCTGTCACACGCAGAAGGGCGTCTCGACGGTCGCCGGTGTCCAGGGCAAGGAGTGGGCGCAAGCCGCCTTCCACGCGAGCTTCACGTCCGCCAACCCGCTGGTGATCAATGGCACCACCGGGCGGTGCAGCAACTGCCACATGAACGTCAAGCCCGGTCTGAGCTTCACCCTGTTCGATCACAGCGCCTTCACCGCCAATTCCGGAACCCAGGACTGCAACTCGTGCCACATGTGGCCGGGCACGGGCACGCCGACGGCGGCCAACTGGCTTGGAGCTTCCTCGGCTCCCCCGACCGTGACGTTGACGAACTGGGGCTATGGCTCCCCGACTACGCATACCGTCACGTTCGCGCATCCGAGGGCAAGCAGCTACACGAGCTGTGCGCAATGCCACGTGGGCGCCAATTACTCGACCGTCATCGATTACAACCATGACGGGCTGACGTCCAACGTGATCATCGACGGCGTGGCCGCAACCATCAATCTGGGCACGAGCCAGTACAACATGTCGACGAACCCAACGTTCTGTGTGGCTTGCCACAATACGGGAAGCCCCTGGGTCACCCGGACGGGATTGACCTCGACAATTACCGCAAATACGACGAGCGGCAGCACGACGGTGACCACCGCTTCCACCAGCGCGCTGACGGTGGGAATGACCATCGCCGGTACGGGGATTCCGAACACGACCACCACGACGTCGACCTTCGTTGCCAACACCACCAGCGGCAGCACCACGGTGACGACGGCCTCACCCATATCGTTGTCGAGGGGAACGGTCATCTCCGGTCCCGGTATACCGGCCAACGACACCGTCGCTTTGTCGGTCAGCAACGCGACCAGCTTCACGTTGACGGCGGCGGCTACCGCCACGGCTACCGGCGTGACGTTGACTGCGACGAGGACAACCTCGCTCACGGTCACCATCAAGACCATTCCCAGCGCCACATCGATCACGATTTCGACCGCGGCCAACGCGACGACGACAGGAACCACTTTGTCCGTAACTCATAGGAGCGCCACACAGCAGACTATTGGAAGCCACGGAGGCTCCACGATTGGTCAGGACTGCACCTCGTGCCATTACGTCCGCGGGAGCCAAAGTCTGACCCCCCCGACTCCTGGAGTCTTCTCGACCGGAGGTTTCTAACCGCGGCCGAGACGCGCGGCGTGATACATCCGGGCGCGGATGCGCCTGCGGTCCTGTGCCATTCTCGCCACGGCGGCCTCGCTCGCTGGCGCCTCGGGGGCCGCTCCGCGACCGGACGACCTGTGGATCGATCCGCTCGAGCGGGCCGCCCTGCTCTTCTCCGCCGCCGATGAGTACGACCGGCCCTACTCGGTGCCGGCGCGGCCGCGCGACCTGGCCGGCTTCATCGCGCTCTCCTGCGAGTACCAGGAAGGGCGGCCGTGCGGCGACGGCGTCGGCACCGCCCTCGAGCTGGACTCCGAGGCCGGCTGGGGCAGCCTTCTCACCGCCGCGACCCGGGCGCGCGCGTCGGCCGGGACGGACCGCTACGCGAGCCAGCTGATCCTCGACCGCGCGTACCTGAGATTCACAGCCGGCCCCTTCCTGCTGCAGATCGGCCGCGACACGCTCGCGCTGGGGCCGGCGGTCCGCGCCGGGCTGATGGTCTCCCGAAACGCGGCCCCGCAGGACGGCATCCGGGCGCAGCTCAAGCCCGTGGCCCTTCCCTTCGTTCCCGGCATCCGCCTCTCCCTGCTCTACTTCCTCGACCGCCTGCGCGACCCTCAGCGCTTCCACGGCACCCTGCTCGACTGCACCCGCGCGCAGCTCGATTTCTGGGACCGCGTCCAGCTCGGCGGCTCGCGCCTGCTGCAGATCGGTGGTGACGGCGCACCGTACTACGGCGGCTTTACGGGATTCGTCCTCGAGCACTTCGGCCGAGCGCGGGAGGGTGTGGCCCAGGGGACGGCAGAGAACAACCGGCTCTCGTTCGACCTCGCGATCCGGATCCCGGAGCTGCGCGGCGCGCGCCTGTACTACGAGATCGCCTTCGAGGACACGCGCAAGGCCTTCTGGAACTCGGTGCGGTACGACGCGGACCACCTGGTCGGCATCGAGCTGGCCGACCTGAAGCTCGGCGCCTGGCGGCGCCTTTACATCGAGCTGGAGCACACCGGCTGGGTGTCGCAGGAGCACTCGGTCTTCACCACGGGGATGACGAACGCCGGTCGCACGCTCGGGTCCGCGCTGGGCCCGGACGGCACGTCATTGTGGCTGCGCGCCGATTTCGAAGCGGGACGCCTCGTGCTCTCGCCCTGGGTCGAATGGCTGCGCTTCTCCGGCGACCGGTACGGCTCGGACGAGGCGCGCGGCGTCTTCGTCACGGTGGTGGGACCGATCGAGCACCGCCAGCGCCTCGGAGCCGACGCGCAGGTGGCGCTCACGCAGTCGCTCGCGCTTTCCGGCGGCGTCTTCGGCGAGCGGATCGGCAACGCCGACCTGGTGAACGGGTCGACGAAATACAGCGCCGGGATTCGGGCGGCGCTGACCTGGACGCCTTAGCTTACAGCTCGAACTTCGCTTCCTCGATCAGCTCGC
>Ga0137407_10003725_pt1 | contig 10134 bp, 8 predicted proteins | sample CZOMad2_2_16fung_FD_108410 | JGI IMG/M metagenome (GOLD analysis project Ga0137407, IMG submission 108410) | Vadose zone soil fungal communities from Angelo Coast Range Reserve, California, USA - CZOMad2_2_16fungal (Illumina Assembly) | ecosystem: Environmental > Terrestrial > Soil > Vadose zone...
GGCACCATCGGGTTCATGCGCAAGCTCGACGTCAAGGAGATCCACGGCTTCAACGCGAGCCGCGGCCTCAAGCTTCTCAAGCCCTCGGCGCTCGGCCGGGACAAAACCACACCGGCGCCCGGCGCGCGAGCCGGGGCGGGTGGTGCGAAGGGGGGACGCCATGCTTGATTGGGTTGCCGCGACGCTGCGCTCCTATCCCGAGATCGCCCTGTTCCTGTCGCTCGGCATCGGCTACTACGTCGGCAAGTTCAACTTCCGCGGCATCGGGCTGGGGGCCGTCACCTCCACGCTGCTGGCCGCCGTCCTGATCGGCCAGCTCGGCATCACCATCTCGCCCAACGTCAAGTCGGTCTTCTTCCTCATGTTCCTGTTCGCCGTCGGCTACGGCGTGGGGCCGCAGTTCGTCCGCGGCATCGCCAAGGATGGCCTGCCGCAGGCGGTCTTTGCCGCGGTCGTTTGCGCGTTCTGCCTGGGCGCCGCCGTCCTCGCTACCAAGATCGTCGGCTACGACCTCGGCTACGCGGCGGGGCTGTACGCGGGGTCGCAGACCATCTCGGCATCGATGGGTCTCGCCACCGACGCCATCAACCGGCTGGGCCTGCCGGCTGACCAGTCGAAGGGGCTGCTCGACGCCATGCCCATCGCCTACGCCGTCACCTACATCTTCGGCACCGTCGGCTCGGCGATCCTGCTCGCGCTGGTCGGGCCGGCGCTGCTCGGCATCGATCTCGTCGCCGCCTGCAAGAAATACGAAGAACGGCAGGGCGGCGGCCAGGAGCCGGGCGGCGCCGGCTCGGCCTGGCACCGCTGGGTGCTGCGCGCCTATGTCGTGCAGCCGAACTCCCGGGTCGACGGCCTGCGGGCCGCCGAGGCCGAGGCGCTCGTGCCCGACGCGCGCGTGTTCGTCCTGCGCCTTCGTCGGGAGGGCAAGATCGTGGACGCCACCGCGGACACCGTGCTGCGGAAGGCCGACGTGGTGGCCCTCGCCGGCCCGCGCGACGTGCTCGTGGGGCTGACCGGGGCGGGAGCGAAGGAGGTCGAGGACCCGGAGCTGTTGAGCGTGCCCGTCGAGGGCGTCGACGTCTACGTGACCAACAAGGCCGTTGACGGTAAGACGCTCGCCGAGCTGGCCCAGCGCCCCAGCGCCCGCGGCGTGTACCTGCGCAAGATCGCCCGGGGCGCCACCTCCGTCTCAATTCCCATCCTGCCGAACACGCCGATCTACCGCGGCGACATCCTCACCCTCGTGGGTCGCAGCCAGGACACCAGCGCCGCCGCCAAGGATCTGGGCGTGCCCGATCGGCCCACCGACGTCGCGGATGTCGCCTTTATCGGTGGCGCCATCACGCTCGGCGCCCTCGTCGGCGCGCTGGTCTGGAAGATCGGTGGGGTGCCGCTGACGCTGTCCACCGCGGGCGGTGCCCTCATCGCGGGCCTGGTGTTCGGCTGGCTGCGCTCGACGCATCCGTTCTTCGGGCGGATCCCGTCCTCGACCATCTGGTTCATGAACTCCGTCGGCCTCAACGTGTTCATCGCCGTGATCGGCCTCTCGGCCGGCCCCGGGTTCGTCAAGGGCCTGCAGACGCAGGGCGTCAGCCTCTTCATGTGGGGCGTCATCGCCACCTCGCTGCCCCTGATCCTCGCGATGTTCGCGGGCAAGTACATCTTCCGCTTCGACCCCGCGATCCTGCTCGGCGCCTGCGCCGGCGCGCGCACCACGACGGCGGCGCTGGGGATGGTCTGCGAGCGGGCCAACAGCCAGGTGCCCGCGCTCGGCTACACCGTGACCTACGCCGTCGGCAATACCCTGCTCACGATCTGGGGCATGGTCCTCATCGTGATGCTGTCCTAGGAGAAAACGATGGACGTCCTGACCCTGCGCGAGTACGAGAGCCTGAGCCCGTTCGAGATCAAGGACTTTCTCGCCAAGGCGGCGCTGAAAACCTCGAAGGCGGGGTCCACGGCGTACCTGAACGCCGGCCGCGGCAATCCCAACTGGATCGCGACCGAGCCGCGCGAGGCCTTCTTCCTCCTTGGCCAGTTCGCCATCACCGAGAGCAAGCGCGTGCTCGACCTGCCCGCCGGGGTGGGCGGCATGCCGAGGGCGCAGGGTATCGCCGACCGCCTCGAGGGGTGGCTGCGCGCGCACCGCGATTCGCCGGGAGCCCGTTTTCTGGGAGCGATGGTGCCGTGGGCGGTGAAGAAGTTCGGGTTCGAGCCCGACAAGTTCGTCCACGAGCTGGTGGACTCGATCATCGGTGACAATTACCCGGTGCCCGATCGCATGCTCGTGCACAACGAGCAGATCGTCCACGAATACCTCCAGTGGGCGATGTGCGGTGCCCCGCGTCCGAACGGCACGTTCAGGCTGTACGCCGTCGAGGGCGGCACCGCCGCCATGTGCTACATCTTCAAATCGATGAAAGCCAATCGCCTGCTCAATCCAGGCGACACCATCGCGCTGGGCGTCCCGATCTTCACCCCCTACCTCGAGATGCCGCATCTCGAGGACTACGATCTCAAGATCGTCGAGGTCCGCGCGCCGCAGGAAAACCGGTTCCAGTTCACCGACGTCGAGCTCGAGAAGCTGCTCGACCCGACGATCAAGGCGTTCTTCGTCGTCAATCCCGGCAACCCGAGCGCGATGGCGCTAAGCGCCGACACGATCACGAAGATCGGGGCCATCCTCAAGAAGCGGCCGGACCTCATCTTGTTGACCGACGACGTCTACGGCACCTTCGTGTCCGGCTTCCGATCGCTGCTCGGCGAGTTTCCGCGCAACACGATCGGCGTGTACTCCTACAGCAAGTACTTCGGTTGCACCGGCTGGCGCCTGGGCGTGATCGCCGTCCACGACAACAACGTCTTCGACGACATGATCGCCAGGCACCCGGAGGCCATCCAGGAGAAGCTGGACAAGCGCTATGGCGCGCTGACTCTCGAGCCTAGCCGGATCAAGTTCATCGATCGTATCGTGGCCGATAGCCGCGACATCGCCCTCAACCACACCGCCGGGCTCTCCCTGCCCCAGCAGGTGATGATGACTCTCTTTTCCGTCGCCGAGCTGATGGACGAGAAGAAGTCCTATCAGAAGGCCTGCATCGACATCGTCACGAAGCGCGTGCACGCGACGATCGAGGGGCTCGGGATCGAGGTCCAGGCGAACCCGAACTTCGACCATTACTACGGGCTGATCGACCTCGAGTTCTGGATGCGCAAGTACGTGGGCAACGACGTGGTTTCGTGGGTCAAGGCCAACGTGCATCCGCTCGACATCGTGTTCAAGCTCGCCGAGGACCACGGGATCGTGCTGCTCAACGGCGGCGGCTTCGCGGCGCCGGATTGGTCGGTGCGCGTGTCGTTCGCCAATCTGAACGACGACGTCTACGACGACATCGGCCGCGCGGTGCGCGCGGTGGCTCGCGGCTACGCCCAGGCCTACCAGATCGCGACGGGCAAGACCGTCAGCGTGGCCAGAAAGGCGGCAGACGGAACAGTGACGAAGGCCGGGGCGCCCGCTGACGCACGCTGAGCAGTCAGGAGGAGGCTGCAGATGAAGGCAGTGAGGCCGCTGCTCGCGCTGGCGCTCGCGTTGGCGATCTCGGGAGTGGCGCTGGCCGCGAAGCCAAAAGTCGTGATCCTGGCCACCGGTGGCACGATCGCAGGCGCCCAGGCCGAGGGCCAGGATGCAGGCTACAAATCGGGCAGCTTTCAGGTCCAGGACCTGATCAAGGCCGTGCCGAAGCTGGGTGAACTGGCCGACATCACCGGCGAACAGGTGGTGAACATCGGCAGCCAGGACATGAACAACGAGGTCTGGCTCAAGCTCGCCAAGCGCGTGAATGAGGTGCTGGCACAGCCCGACGTGAATGCCGTCGTGATCACCCACGGCACCGACACGATGGAGGAAACCGGCTACTTCCTGAGCCTGGTCACTCGCAGCAGCAAACCCATGGTGATGGTCGGCTCCATGCGGCCGGCCACCGCCACGGGAGCCGACGGACCGGCAAACCTCTACAATGGTGTCGCGGTCGCGGTCCATCCCGGCGCCCGCGGCCGCGGCGTCCTCGTCCTGCTCAACGACGAGATCCACTACGCGCGCGAAGCGACCAAGACCAACACCACCCAGCTCGACACCTTTAAGTCGCCGAACCGCGGCAAGGCCGGCATGACCAACGCCGGACGGGTCTACTTCTACGACCCGCTTCCCACCAAGCACACGAGCGCCAGCGCCTTCTCGGTCGACGGACTCAGCGAGCTGCCGCGTGTCGAGATCTTCTACGCGCACGCGAACATGGGGCGCGAGTACATCGATCACTGCGTCGCGCTGAAATGCCAGGGCATCGTGCTGGCCGGCGTGGGTGACGGCAACGCCACCAAGGCCGCGGTGTCGGGATTGCAGGATGCCGTCAAGCAGGGTGTCGCAGTCGTGCGCTCTTCGCGCACCAATAGCGGCATCACGGATCGGAACGTCGAGCTGAACGACGACGAGCTGGGGACCATCGCGTCGATGGAGCTCAACCCCCAGAAGGCTCGGGTGCTGCTGATGCTCGGACTGACCAGGACGAGCGATACCAAAAGGTTGCAGGAGTATTTCTACGAGTACTGAAACGACAGAAGACTGAGCGACACCGCGAAGGGCGAGGGTGAGAACGTGGACTGGTTCGTGACTGCGCTGCGGAACAACCCCGAGCTGGCCATCTTTCTCACCCTCGCCCTGGGCTTCTCCGTCGGACGCCTGAGGATCGGCAGCTTCAGCCTCGGGACGGTCGTGGGGACGCTGCTGGCTGGTGTGCTCGTCGGGCAGCTCAACATCCAGGTCCCCGCGGTCGTCAAGACGGTCTTCTTCGACCTGTTCCTGTTCACGACCGGCTACAAGGTCGGGCCCCAGTTCTTCCGGGGCCTGAAGAAGGATGCGCTCTCCCAGGTCACCCTCACGGTGGTCCTCTGCGTCACGTGTCTGGTGGCCGCCTTCGCGGCCGCGAAGCTCCTCGGCTACGACATGGGCACGGCCGCCGGGCTTCTGGCCGGAGCGTTCTCGGAGTCAACGGTGATCGGGACCGCCGGCGACGCGATCAATCGCCTCGCGATCGAGGCCGGGGAGAAGACCGCGCTGATCAACAACATTCCGGTCGCCTACGCGGTGACCTACCTGGTTGGCACGGCCGGACTCGTGTGGTTCCTCCCCGTCATCGGGCCCAAGCTCATCGGGGTGAATCTAAAGCAGGAGGGCAAGAAGGCGCAGACGGGGACGGCGGAGGCGTCCGCGACGGAGCCCTGGATCACGTCGGCGGCACACCGCTTCGACGTTCGCGCCTATCGGGTGGCGAACGAGCAGCTGGTCAACAAGACGGTCGCCGAGCTCGAGGCGCAGCCCCGCGACGTCCGGGTCTTCATTCTCCGGATCCGGCGCGAGGGCGAGATCATCGAGCCGCAGCCGAGCACGGTGATTCGCTGGGACGACGTCATCGCGGTGGCGACGCGGCACGAAGTGCTCGTGAAGCACGGCGCCAAGCTCGGGCCCGAGGTGGAAGACCACGTGTTGCTCGACATCCCGATCGAGACCCTGGACGTGGTGGTGACGAACAGGGCGGTGGCCGGACGGACCCCGGCCGAGCTGGGGCGTCTCGAGATCGCACGCGGTGTCTTCCTGAAGAAGCTCGTGCGGGCCGGTGAAGAGATGCCGATCGTCCCCGAGATGCGCATCGATCGGGGCGACGTCGTGACCCTGATCGGCACGAAGGCCGAGGTCGAGCGCGCCGCCGGCTATCTCGGCTATCCCGACTGGCCCACGCATTCTACGGACATGATCTTCGTCGGCACCGGCATCGTGCTCGGGGGACTCGTCGGTCTCCTCTCGGTCACGATCGCAGGGGTACCGCTCACTCTCACCGCGAGCGGCGGCGCCCTCATCATGGGGCTCGTGTTCGGCTGGCTTCGCTCCACGCGACCGTCCTTCGGTCGGATGCCCGAGGCGGCGATCTGGATCTTCGACACCGTCGGCCTGTGTGTCTTCATCGGCATCGTGGGCATCAGCGCGGGTCCGGGGTTCGTGGCCGGGCTGCAGAAGACCGGGATCAGCCTGGTCGTGGTGGGCCTCGTGTGCGCCCTGGTGCCCCACACCGTGGCGCTCCTGTTCGGGCGGTACGTGCTGCGAATGGATCCGCTGATCCTCTTGGGGGCGTGCGCCGGCGCCGGAACGATCACGGCCGCGCTCCGCGCCATCCAGGACGAGGCGCAGAGCAAGGTGCCCGCCCTCGGTTACACGGTGCCGTACGCCCTCGGCAACATCTTGCTGACCGCCTGGGGGCCGGTCATCGTGGCGCTGATGTCGATAGGGCGTTAGGGAGGGCGCCATGAAGAGGACGAGCCTCGCCGTCCTCTTCGCCGGCCTGCTTGGGATCCCCATCGGAGTCGGCGCCTTCACCTTCGTGTACGCGAAGGGCTTCTCCTACCTCTCCACCGATCCGCGCGCGTGCGTGAACTGCCACGTCATGAACGCGCAGTACGACGCCTGGCGCATGAGCGGCCACCGGCATACCGCGACCTGCGTCGAGTGCCATTTGCCGCACGAGGGGCTCGCGAAGTGGGTGGCCAAGGCCGACCACGGCTTCCGTCACTCCGCCGCGTTCACCTTGCAGAACTTCAAGGAGCCGATCGAGATCACGCCCCGGGATCGCGAGATGGTCCGCGTGAACTGCGTGCGCTGCCACGAGGGCCTCGTCCACGCCGTCGCCGACGCGCCCGGGCGCAAGGACGGCGCGCTCGATTGCATGCACTGCCACGCCGGCGTCGGTCACGGCGCGGGCGGCTGAAACGAGGGAACCATGAAGCGGGGCTGGCTCCTGGGGGTGCTGGGGCTCATCGGGGTCGCGGGGATCACCGTGCTGCTGCTGGCGCTCCTCACGAACATCTTCGAGCGCAAGCAGGAGGCGCGGCAGGCCTTCGTCCGGCTCGTCGACGTGACCGAGGACACGATGGACCCCAAGGTCTGGGGCCAGAACTGGCCGTTGCAATACGACTCGTATCTGAAGACCGCGCTGCCGACGACGACAAAGTACGGCGGACGCGGCGTCGGCGCCAGCGACGGCGGGCCGGCCGAGCAGAAGCTCGGCCGCGATCCCTGGCTCAAGCGAATCTTCGCGGGGTACGCGTTCTCCCTCGACTATCGCGATCGGCGCGGCCACGCCTACGCGCTGTTCGACCAGGAAGCGACGCGGCGGGTGACCGAGAAGCAGCAGCCCGGGGCGTGCATCCAGTGCCACGCCTCCAACCTCGCGCTCTATCGCTTCGCCGGGAAGGGCGACGTCCAGAAGGGCTTCGAGCAGGTCTCGGGAATGCCGTACCGCGACGCCCGAGAGATGAAGGACGACAAGGGCCAGCCCCTCGTCCAGCATCCGATCGCCTGCGTCGACTGCCACGATCCGAAAACCATGGCTGTGCGCGTCACCAGGCCGGGCTTCATCGCCGGTATCAAGGCGCTCAAGGCCAAGCAGGGCATCGCTGATTTCGACCCCAATCGCGACGCCACCCGGCAAGAGATGCGCTCGTTCGCGTGCGGCCAGTGCCACGTCGAGTACTACTTCAAGGGGCCGGGCAAGGTCGTGACGTACCCCTGGGCGAACGGCCTCAAGGTCGAGGAGATCGAGGCGTACTACGAGCGCGAAGGCTTCACGGACTGGGTGCACGCGGAGACCGGCACCAAGATGCTGAAGGCCCAGCACCCCGAGTTCGAGGTGTGGTCGCAGGGCGTGCACGCGCGGGCCGGTGTGGCGTGCGCGGACTGCCACATGCCCTACGAGCGCGTCGGCGCGCTCAAGGTGAGCGACCACTGGGTCCGCAGTCCTCTCCTCAACCTGAACCGCGCGTGCCAGACCTGCCACGCGGTGTCCGAGAAGGAGCTGGAGGCGCGGGTGCTCTCGATCCAGGACCGCCACCACGCGCTCCTGCAGCGCGCGGCGAAGGCCACCACCGACATGCTGGACGCGATCGTCGCCGCGAAGAAGGCAGGCGCGAGCGAGCCCGCGCTGCAGGCGGCCGCCGCGCAGCACCGGAAGGCGCAGTGGCGGCTCGACTTCGTGGCCGCCGAGAACTCGATGGGGTTTCACGCGCCGCAGGAGCTCGCGCGGATCCTCGGCGAAGTCATCGACCACGCGCGCCAGGGCCAGCTCGAGGCCGAGCGGACGCTGAGAAAGCGCTAGTCGTTACGGGCCGACGGTGACGTCGAAGTGGAGCGTCGCGTCCCCGGTGTCGCTGGTCCAGCCCCACCACTCGACGGCGCGCGCCCCCGGCCTCGAGATGTTGAAGTCCACCGGCACGACCGCGTTCACGCGACGGTCGCAGATCGCGCCGCTCCCCGGGCACTCCTGCGTGTTCATGCACGCCTGGCTGCTGCTCGGCTGGCACTCGAAGAACACGCCGCGGATGAACAGGTCTGGAGGGACATTGGGAGGCACCACGATCCTGCACCGCAGAAGGGCTCCGCCGTTTCCGCCCGGCTCCTGGGTCATGCACGAGTTCGGCAGGCCGGCCTTCTTCGGAAAGTCGATGGAGAACGTTTGCTGGGCGAGCGCCGGCTCGGGCGATGCAAGGACCAGCAGGAGCAGAATCGCCGCGCAGCACAGCAGCGTGATCACAATCGGTCGGGCGGTCGTGTGCATGGTCCTCTCCCTACGAGGTGACCTTCTTCCGGCCTGCCTCGAAGATCTCCTTCATCTTGCGCGCCATGACGCTGCTGCCAATGCTGCGCTTCATGGAGCCGCCGAACCCGGCGACCTGATCGGTGAAGGCGTGGCTCGCCAAGACGACGACGGTCGCGTCGGGAGCGGGCAGGAAGCCGGCGGTGGACTGCTCGCCGTTATAGTTCGTGCTCGCGTAGTACTGGCGCCGGGCGAGCGCGTACGCGGCGCCGTCCGGGGTGGCCATGAGGTGCGTCAGGATATAAGTCGTTTTGCCCTCGATGATGGACTTCACCCAGAAGAAATTCTCCCGCATCTGCGGCGCGGTCGCCTTCGGGTAGCCGAGCAAGACCGCCTGGAAGGCGGGCAGGTACTTCTTGAGCCCCACGCTCGCCTCGCTCGCCTTGCGCAGGTCGGCGGCGTGATCGGTGGTGCGCCCGCTGCCGCGGTCGTAGGCGGCGATGCCGGCGAGTCCCGAGGCCCGGTACGCCTGGTATCGGGCGAGCAGCATTTTGCGGAGTGCCTCCAGTATTGCGTCGGGGCGGTCGCCGGCGCCCGAGAACGCAGCGATCTCGCCGGCGCTGAGATTGAGGGCGTCGCCGGCCTTCGCGGCCGAGAGCGCCCGCGCCTCGTCGCTCGTGATCTTCAATCGCGCGAAGTCGGCCACGCTGCCCGGGCCCTTGAGCTCGCCCCAGGTCTGCACCTGGGCGTCGGCGGTGACGAGATTCCCGCTCATCACCTGCTTGCCCAGCGCATCCGGCGACGTCTTGACCAGAAAGGCGATGGCGAACGACAGGTCCCGCTCGCTCACACTCGGCACATCAGCGGTGACGAACTCTCCGCTGAGGACCCGCTGCCGGTCGCCGGCGGACAGGTGCATGTCGCTGAGCACCTGCTCGGCGCTCGGCTGCGCATGGGCGGCCGGAGGCGCACCGCACATCCGCGCAGCGGCCGCGGCGAACAGGACCAGGACTCGTCGACGATGCATCATGGCGGGCTCCTTTCCCAGGTCTCCATGCATACCAAGGGCAGCGACATCCGAGGATGGGACCTTGGTCCCATGGTGACCGCCTCGAGTGGCCGCCAGGATCGGCGGATGCGACGGCTACGGCGTCTTGGCGCGCTGGCGCTCGTGCTCGGCGCCGCCGCCGGCGCGTGGTGGTGGCAGTCCGGCCGGCCGACCGCTTCGGTCGCCCGGGAGAGGTGAGACATGCGGGCCAGTGGCCAGGAGGTCACGAGCAGTGGAACGACGCGCTTCACCGAGACCGGCTCGGGCGTGCTCATCTCCCAGGACGGCAAGGTGATGACGGCCGCGCACGTCGTGCACGCGATGACGGACATCCACGTGCAGTTTCTCGGTGGCGACGGGGTCACGGCCAAGGTCGTGGCGTCCGAGCCGGCGGCCGACCTCTCGCTGCTGCAGCTCGAGCGTGTGCCGCCCGGCGCCCGCGTGGCC
>Ga0137407_10003727_pt1 | contig 10133 bp, 10 predicted proteins | sample CZOMad2_2_16fung_FD_108410 | JGI IMG/M metagenome (GOLD analysis project Ga0137407, IMG submission 108410) | Vadose zone soil fungal communities from Angelo Coast Range Reserve, California, USA - CZOMad2_2_16fungal (Illumina Assembly) | ecosystem: Environmental > Terrestrial > Soil > Vadose...
CGAACTGGCGGCCGAAGCCGACCGAAAGGAACGCCTGTAGCGCAGATGAAGGAGGCGGTTGCGCGCGCGGCGTGACCCCGCTAAAGACGCTGCCTTCATCGAAGGAGGAGCGCCCCATGCCCGTGAACGTTCTCTACCGCACCACCGCCACCGCAACCGGCGGCCGCGACGGCCAGGCCGCCACCAAGGACGGCAGCTTCCAGGTGAAACTGTCGACGCCGAAGGAACTCGGCGGCGCCGGCGGCCCCGGCAACAACCCGGAGCAGCTGTTCGCCGCCGGTTATTCCGCTTGTTTCCTCGGCGCCATGAAATTCGTGGCGTCGCAAGGCGGCCCGAAAGTGCCGGCCGACACCACCGTCACCGCGACCGTCGGCATCGGTCCGCGCTCGGAGGGCGGCTTCGGCATCGACGTCGCGCTCGACATCTCGCTGCCCGGCCTGCCCAAGGCCGAAGCCCAGGCGCTGGTGGAGAAGGCCCACCAGGTCTGCCCCTACTCGAACGCTACCCGCAACAACGTCCCGGTGCGCCTCAACGTGGTGTGACTTGGCTCGCCGAGGCGGCCCGGCGCCGCGAGCTCCGCTCCGGGCCGTTCATCCCGCCGCTCTCGGAGGCGCGACAGGCGATCGCCGGGTTCATCGAGGAGATCTACGACCGGCGGCGCCTGCACGCGGCACTCCACCATCGCGCCCGCCGAGTTCGAGGCAAACTTGCCGTCGTTTGGGGCCGCTGCGCGGCGGCTCCAAACGACGCTCATCGCGGCCTGTCCCTGATTTCTCTGTCTCCCGCCCGGGTGCACTCCGGCTCGCCGGCGCGATGTTTCCCGTGAGACCATTTTCTCCAGCCACAGCCCCACCTAGACCGCCGGCAGCGGCCACGGCCGCGCCCGCTCGAACGCGCGCGCGGCGCGCAGCACGCGGGCGTCATCGTAGAGCGTGCCGATGATCTGCAGGCCGATGGGCAGGCCGGCCTTGGTGAAGCCGCAGGGCACGGTGGCGGCCGGCTGGCGCGTCAGGTTGAAGGGGTAGGTGAAGGGCGTCCAGCTCATCCAGCGCTTCTTAGTGTCGCCGTCGGGGACTTCGCGGCCGGCGGCGAAGGCGGGGATCGGTAGGGTCGGCGTGAGCAGCAGATCCCAATCGCGGTGGAATAAATTCATCGTGACGCCCATCGCCTCGCGCTCCTTCACGGCGGCGAGATAGTCGAGCAGCGGGAGCGCGGCGCCGGCCTCGGCGATCTCGATCAGGCCTGGATCCATCAGCTTGCGCTGCGCAGGTGTGAAGGCGCGCAGCGCGTTGGCGGCGCCCGGGAACCAATGGCGAGCGAAAGCTTCGTAGCTGTCGGGCAGGGCGGCGATGGCCTCCTCCACCTTGGCGCCGAGAGCGGCGAAGACCTTCGCGGCCTGGGCGACCGCTGCCGCCACTTCCGGATCGACCGCCGCCTTGGCCAGCGTCGGCGCGAAGGCGATGCGCAGACCCTTGACGCCGTCCTCGAGGCCGTCGAGGTAGTGGCGGCCATCGGGCGGCAGGGCGTACCAGTCGCGATCGTCGGGTTGCGTCAGGACGGTCAGCATGAGTGCGCCGTCGGCCACCGTGCGCGTCATCGGGCCGATATGCGCGAGGGTGCCGAAGGGCGAGAGCGGGTGGGCGGGCACGCGGCCGAAGCTCTGCTTGAAGCCGAAGATGCCGGTGAAGCCGGCGGGGATGCGGATCGAGCCGCCGCCATCGGTGCCGATGTGGAGCGCGCCCATGCCGGTGGCCGCCGCCACCGCCGCGCCGCCGCTGGAGCCGCCGGGCGTCATCTGGTCGTTCCAGGGATTGCGCGTGATGCCCGTGAGCGGACTGTCGGTGACCCCCTTCCAGCCGAACTCCGGCGTCGTCGTGCGTCCCAGCAGGATGGCGCCTTGTTCGCGCAGGCGGGCAACGGCCGGCGCATCCTCATCCCAGGATTGATCCGGCGAGATCAGTTTCGAGCCGCGCAGGGTCGGCCAGCCCTTGGCGAGGACGATGTCCTTGACGGAAGTCGGAACACCGTCCACCAGACCTTTGGCTTCGCCGCGCTGCCAGCGCTGTTCGGAGGCCCGCGCGGCCGCCAGCGCGCCTTCCTCGTCGACCCGGCAGAAGGCATTGAAGCGGCCGTTGAGGGCGGCGATCCGGGCCAGCGCGGCCTGCGTCGCCTCGACGGGCGACAGCTTCTTGGTCCGATAGTTCGCCAGCAATTCGGTCGCCGGCATCAGGGCGAGTTCGCGGGACACGTCGATGGCCTCCTGATCCTCTGGGATTTGGCGGATTTCTGTCATGGCAGCGCGGGCTTGTCGAGCCGTCGACCAGGCGCGGGCGGATGGTTAAGCGGCTGTAAACGCCCGCAAGGTCGGCAGCGTCAAAAGATCGTTAACGCGTGCCGTGTAGCCTGCTGGCAACGATTCGAGACCCGGCAGCAATAATCGCTTCGCACCGAGATGCGCAAACGGTCGATATCATCCTTCGCCGCGCCGGTCGCCGGCGCACCCGCGGAAGCGTCGAGCGCCGATGAGACGGTGCTCGCGCCGGGGCCGGCGCGTACGATGCAGACGGCGCTCACCCAATCGATCGCCGACGCGCCGCGGCTCGAGGTCGGGCAGATGCTGAATGGGCGCTTCGTCCTGGCCCAGCGGCTGGGCGAAGGCGGCATGGGCACCATCTACAAGGCGCTCGACCTGCGCAAGCAGGAGGCCCAGGACCGTACGCCGTTCGTGGCCCTCAAAGTGCTCAGCGAAGATTTCCGCCGTCATCCGGAAGCGCTGAAGTCGCTGCAACGGGAGACCAAGAAGGCGCAGACGCTGGCGCATCCCAACGTCATCACCGTCCACGATTTCGATCGCGACGGCGCCACCATCTACATGACGATGGAATATCTGCCGGGACAGCCGCTCGACCGCATCGTCCGCGCGGAAGACTTCAAGGGAATGCCGAAGCCGGAGGCCTTCAAGATCGTGCGGGATATCGGGGCCGCGCTGGTCTATGCGCACGAGAACGGGATCATCCATCTCGACCTGAAGCCGGCCAACATCATCGTCGCGGAGAACGGGCGCACGAAGGTGATCGATTTCGGCATCGCCCGGGCGGTGGCGCGGCCGCAGATGGAGCAAAGCGACGACACGGTGTTCGATGCCGGCGTGCTGAACGCGCTGACGCCGACCTATGCCAGCCCGGAAATGCTGACCAACGGCGCGCCCGATCCGCGCGACGATGTGTTCGCGCTGGCTTCCATCACCTATGAGCTGCTGACCGGCCGCCATCCCTTCGGCCGCATGCCCGCGACCGAGGCGCAGAAGGGCGGGCTCAAGCCGACCAGGCCGCCGAGCCTCTCGACCTATCAGTGGCACGCCTTGCAGCGTGGCCTCGCGTTCGATCGGGAGGCGCGCACGCCCACCGTGGCGGCGTTCGTGGCCGCTGTCACGGCCAAGTCCTGGCGGCAGCGCCATGCGGTGCTGCTCATCGGCGTTGCCGCGCTCGCTGCCGGCGCCGCGGCGGCCTACGTTTATTTCAAACACACCGCACCGGAGCAGATCGGAGTCGCAGCGCCGACGAATCCTTCACTGTCGCAGGTCGATTGGACGGCGGAGATGCGCAACCGCCTGGCCTCGGCCGCCGCCGAGGCCGTGCGCATCTCGGAGATCTCGGAGCGCGTTCGCATCGCGGCGATACAGTCGTCCGCCCGCACGGTGGCCCTGGCCGAGGCGGATCGCCGGGGGATCGCGAGCGCCGCTATCCGCAAGGCCATGACGGAAGTGTTCGTGCTCAAGGCCGTGCTGTCGGAGGTCGATCACCAGACCGCCGTCGCCGCCGAGGCGGCCCGCATCGCCCAGGCGCAGGAAGAAGATCGCAAGACCGCCGTCGATCAGGCCGCCAAACTGGCGGGAACGAACAACGATGCCGCCCGCGCTGCGGCCGCGGCGGAGGTCACGCGCATCATGGGCGCCTCCAACGAGGCCAACCGGATCACCGCCGCCGAGGAAGCGGCGCGGGTGGTGGCGGAGCGGGAGGCGGAGGAGCAGGCCGTCGTCGCGATCCAGGCTTCGCGCAACGCGGCCGAGGCCGCCGCGCGCAGCGTCGGCGCAGCGCACGCAGCGGCAGTCGCAGCCGCGCCGCAGAAGTCCGAGGCTACTCTGGAGCGCGACGAGCGCATCGCGATTCAGAAGCGCTTGCGCGATCTCGGATTCTTTCGCGGCAGTGCCAACGGCAGCTTCGGCCCGGCCACGCGCGAGGCGATCGCCGGCTACCAGCGGGCCCACAATCTGAACGCCACGGGCACGCTGGCGCCCCAGCAGATCGCCGATCTATTGCAGGAGTAAGGCGTGGGCGCTCTCCCGCCAACGCGGCAATTCATGCCTTGTCTGTGATCTGGCTCACAATAATGCGACCTGCAACCGGTTACTAAAGGTTGTGGGCCGCTACGGATGCTCGCTACAGTAAGTGTCGATGCTCGCTGAAGTATCATCGTCGGTCATCATCCCCCAGCCCCAGTCGTCGTAAGCAATGCCCCCGGAAACGCTGACCCCGGCCCAGCGCAAGCAGAGTCTCGCGGCCATCATCGGAACGGCGTTCGGCGTCGGCGTCGCAGTCGGCGCCATCGTGCCGCTGGTATCGCTGTCGCTGGCACGCGACGGCTACAACGCGCTGATGATCGGCATCAACTCGGCCATGCTGCCGATCGCGGTCATCCTGATGGGGCCGCTGATGCCGCGCATCATCGCGGGCCTGGGGACGCTGCGCTCGGTCTATCTCGGGCTGGGCATCACTGCGCTGTGCGTTCTGCTGTTTCCGGTGTTCCCGTACTACTACGCCTGGTGCGCCATCCGCTTCGTCATCGGACTCGCCGGCGCGATCCATTGGATCACCAGCGAGACCTGGATCAACCTGATGGCGACCAGCCGCAGCCGCAGCCGGATCATGGGCATCTACGCCTCGGTGATGGCGCTCGGTTTCGTGCTCGGACCCCTCATCATCAACCTGACGGGGATCGAGGGTTGGATACCTTTCATAGCCGTATCGGCGGCCTTGGTCGTGGCGCTGTTGCCGGTGGCCTTCGCGCGGCAGGTGGCGCCGACCGTCTCCGGCCACGGCACCGGCGGCGTCGGGCGGGCCTTCGCGGCGGCGCCGACGGTGATGCTGGCGGCGCTCGTGGCCGGGTTCGTCGATGCCGGCCTGTTCACGCAGATCACGATCTACGAACTGCATGCCGGCTTCGATCGTGAAGTCGCGACGGCGTCGCTCAGCATCTTCATGGCCGGCAATCTGGTGCTGCAGCTGCCGCTCGGCTGGCTGGCCGACCATAGCAGCCGGCGCGGCATCCTGCTGCTGAGCGCGGCCATCGTCGCCGCCGGTGCGGTGATCTATCCGTTCCTGCTGGGGTCGGACCCGTGGCTATGGGTAATGATGTTCCTGTGGGGTGGGGTCAGCTGGGGGATCTACACCCTGGCGCTCGGCCTCATGGGCGAAAAATTCCCGGTGACGGAGCTCGCGACCGCCAACGCCGCCTTCGTCATGATGTACGAGGTCGGCAGCGTCGGGGGGCCGATCCTATCCGGCGCTGCCATGGACGCCTGGCCGCTCTATGGTTTGCCGATCGTCGTCGCCGTCGTCGCCGGGGCGCTGTTCTTCTTCGGGCTTATCCGCAGTGGTCCTCGCTAGTCCGTGCCGAGGCACGCCAGGATGTGCTGAGCCGTACCGAGGTCCTCATGGCCGCCGCCACCGGATTTGAATAGCGTGATCTCGTCCTCGCGCGACCGTCCGGGACGCTCGCCGCGCGCCAGCTGGAACGTATCGGTGATGTCGTCCTTCTTGATGAGACCGGCGGCGACCGGTTGGCAGATGTCGCCGCAATGCTCGCCGGCGGTGAACCAGGCGTCGATGAAGACGCGGGCGCGCCTGACAGCTTCGTCGTCGGCCTCGCGCATCTCCGGGCGGTAGCCGCCGACGAGATCGACATGCACGCCGGGCGACAGCCAGGCGCCCTTGATCACCGGGGAACTCGCCATGGTCGCACAGGAGACGATATCGGCGCGCGCCACGGCTGACGCGAGATCGCTGGCCACCTCGACCGTCAGGCCCGGGCGCGCCAGCGTCGCCGCCATCTTCTCGGCGCTCTTGGCCGTGCGGTTCCAGATCATGACGCGGGCGATGGGCCGCACGGCGCAGTGGGCGCGGGCGAGATAGGGCGCCAGCGCGCCGGCGCCCACCATCAGCAGGGTGCGGGCGTTCTCGCGCGCGAGATAGCTGGCGGCGAGGGCCGAGTTGGCGGCGGTCTTCCAGAGCGTGATGGCGGCGCCGTCGATGGCCGCGAGCGGGAGTCCGTTGCTGCCGTCGAAGAGGACATAGAGCCCCTGCACCGAGGCCAGGCCCTTGGCCTCGTTGCCGGCGAAGACGCTGACCAGCTTGACGCCCATGTGGCGGTCGAACTGCCAGGCCGGCAGCAGCAGCCAGTCGTTGCGGCGGCCGTCGGCGAGCGGCTGGTTGAGATGGATCGCCCGCGCCTCGTCGACGCCGCGCCGGAACAGGTCGCGCAGAGCCTCGACCAGGGGCGGGAATTCGAGCTTGGCGTTCAGTTCGTCGGCGGAGATGTAGCGCATGGCACTCCCGTGCGATGTCGTCATTGGCAGGCGGCGCGCGGCAACCTATGATCCGGCCATGAAGGCGATCCTATCGATTGCGGTCGCGGTCGCGCTATGGGCGTCGACGGCGGTCGCCCAGGACGAACCCGCGGCGGAGCGCTGCAGCGCGCTGCCGCCGGCGGTCACGAAGATGCGCGCGGACATCCGGGCGGCGGCGGCGGCGCGCGACTATGGGGCGCTGGCGAAGCTGACCGATCCCAGCCAGTTCACCTACAGCTTCGGCGAGGAAGGCGGCGATCCCGTGAAATACTGGCAGTCCGTCGACGCCGAAGGGACGGACATCCGGGCCACCGTCGTGGCCCTGCTCGACATGAGCTGCGCGGTCATCGAAGAAGAGGACTCGAAGGAGTATGTCTGGCCGGCGGCCTCCGAGATCGCCTATGGCGAACTGACGGCGGAGGAGAAGGCGGCGCTCGAGAAGCTCTATCCCGGGAAGGTCGCGGACCAGTATGTCGAGGGCACGGCCACCGGCTACTATGCCAGCTGGCGCATCTATATCGACGCGGACGGGCATTGGGCGAGCTTCGTGGCGGGGGATTGACGGCTAGGTCACCGCGTTCGGCAGCTCGGCCTTGCGCCTCGCAATGAATTCCAGCAACGCCTCGTCGATTGCCGCATCGAGCGGCGGCGGCTCGTATTGCGCCAAGAGCCGCTGTGCGGCCTCGGTGGCGCGCTGGTTGGCGTCCTTGGCGCCTTCGGCCTCCCACTGCTCGTAGCTGTTGTTGTCGGCGATCTGCGAGGTATAGAACGCCGTCTTGAAGTTGCGTTGGGTGTGGGCGCAACCGAGATAGTGGCCGCCGGGGCCGACCTCGCGGACGGCCTCCATGGCGCGGCTCTCCTCCGACAGATCGAGACCCTTGGCGAACTGCTGGAGCATGGCGATCTGGTCGGTATCGAGCATGAACTTGCCGTAGCCGGCGGCCAGGCCCGCCTCCAGCCAGCCGGCCGAATGCAGCACGAAATTGGTGCCGGCGAGCAGCGTCGGGATCATGGTGCCTAGGGATTCGTAGGCGGCCTGGGCGTCGGCGATCTTGGAACCGTTGAGCATGCCGCCGGCGCGTACGGGCACGCCGTACTTTCGCGCCAGCTGTGTCGCGACATAGATCATCTGCGCCGGCTCCGGCGTGCCCATCATCGGCGCGCCCGACTGCATGGAGACGGTGGTGGCGAAGATGCCGTAGACCATGGGCGCGCCCGGCCGCACCAGTTGGGCGTAGGCGATGCCCGCGAGCACCTCGGCGTTGAGCTGGGCGATGGCGCCGGCGGTGGAGGCCGGGGCCATGGCGCCGGCCATGATGAAGGGCGTCACCAGCACGGCCTGGTTGTTGCGGGCGTAGACCGAGAGGGCGGACAGCATGGTGCCGTCCCACACCATCGGCGAGTTGCAGTTCACCACCGAGGTCAGGACTGTCTTCTCGCCGACGAAGGCGTCGCCGAAGAGGAGCTTGGCCAGTTTCACCGTGTCCTCGGCGCGCTCGGGCGCGGTGACGATGCCCATGAACGGCTTGTCGGAATATTTGATGTGGGAATAGACGATGTCGAGGTGGCGCTTGGGCACGGGCACGTCGACCGGCTCGCAGATGACGCCGCCGGAATGGTGCAGCTCCGGCGTCAGGTAGGTGAGCTTCACGAAGTTCTGCAGGTCCTCGAGCGTGCCGTAGCGGCGCTTGTTTTCGAAGTCGCGTACGAAGGGCGAGCCGTAGGTGGGTGCCAGCACGGTGTTGCGGCCGCCGATGACGACGTTACGGTCGGGATTGCGGGCGTGCTGGGTGTATTGACGAGGCGCGGTCTTGATGGTCTCCAGGATGAGGCCGCGCGGGAAGCGGACGCGCTGGCCGTCGATCAGGGCGCCGGCCTCGCGCCATAGCTTCAAGGCCGGCTCGTAGCGGAAATCGATGCCGATCTCCTCGAGGATCGTCATGGACTCCTCGTGGATGATCTCGAGGCCCTCGGCGTTCAGCAGCTCGTAGAGCGGGATCTCCCGGGTGATGTATTTCTTCTGGACGATCGGCGCGGCCGCGCGCTCGGCCCGGCGGCCGGCCTGGCCGCCGCGGCGGTGTCTGGCGATCTCGGACATTTCCTGCTCCCAGCTCGATTGCCGGGGAGCGTAGGGCCGGCATGGCCGGCGGGTCAATCGCCGCCGGTCCGGAACAAGGCGTAAACCGGCGGACGCGGGCGATTTGGCCCCGCGGTGACGGCCGTCACTGAGGCCGGCGGCGATCATCGCTATTCTTGGCGGCGGACAAGGCATCCGATCAGGAGCTTGCCGATGACCACGCCAGAATGGACGGCGGTCGATGAGGGCCTGAGATCGCGGCGCATCGCCGCGCATGCGCTCGTGACCGTGCTGGTTGCTCTCGGCATTCTCGGCGGGATCGGCCTGGGCATACCGATCGGGCGCGAGCAGCAGGCGCGGGTCGACGACCGACCGATCGGCGCGGACGAACCGCAGGGCTGGCGATCGGCAGACGACTCGCGCGACGCCATGGCGCCAAGACTGTTGCCGCCGGCGGGCGGATATTCCGGCATCGCCACCCATCCGCGCGCAAGCATCGATCTCTAGCCAGGTCAGGGCTGCCGCAGGACCTGGCCGCGGATCTCGCCGTCCGGGTGGGCGGCGGTGTGGAGGTTGATGTACCACCGGCCGGCCAGGAGCTGGTCGGCCTGCTCGGCGCTGAGATGGGCGCTGCCGCGGAACGGGCTGACGAAGCCGTTGCCGCCGAGATCGACCTGCACGCCGGCCTTGGCATATTTGTTGGCGGGGCCATGGAAATGGGCGGCGGTGGGTTCACCGGAGAGGCCGGACCAATAGACGTCCCAGGTGGCCATGCCGGTATCCTTGTCGAACCACACGGTGGCCGTGGCCGTGCCGCCGCTTTCGACCGGCGGGATCTCCTTCTTGCCGTCGAGGTTGGCGGACAGGCGCACGCGCTCGGCGTGGGCGGCCGAGGAGAAGGCGATCAGCAGGACGGTGGCGAGGGCGACGGCGATCTTGCGGGGCATGGGAGTTCTCCGACAGACGACGCGGGGACGGACTGCCTCGCAGGGAGTGAACAGCGGCGGCAGGATTTCGTTCCGCGGAATCGCGCATCGAAGACAGAGGACGGCCGCGTCACATGCCGGCCGGGCCATAGCCGCCGTTCTTGAAGACGTACCAGACATAGTTCTGGCGGGTCGGATCACCCTTGGCGTCGAATTGCAGGGTGCCGATGACCGTGTCCCAGGGCTGGCTGCGCAGCGCGTCCGCCACCTTGGCGGCGTCGGTCGAGCCGGCCTTGGCGGCCGCCAGCGCCCACACCTGAACGGCGGCGTAGCTGTAGAGAGTGTAGCCCTCGGGCTCGTATCCTTCCTGCCGCAGCGCCGCGACGACCTGGCGCGCTGTCGGCAGGTCGCGCAGGTCGCCATCGCGGGTGAACATCACGCCATCCGCGGCGGCGCCGGCCTGGGTGGCGAACTCGTTCGTCTCGAGTGCGTCGGATCCGAACAG
>Ga0137407_10003737_pt1 | contig 10119 bp, 10 predicted proteins | sample CZOMad2_2_16fung_FD_108410 | JGI IMG/M metagenome (GOLD analysis project Ga0137407, IMG submission 108410) | Vadose zone soil fungal communities from Angelo Coast Range Reserve, California, USA - CZOMad2_2_16fungal (Illumina Assembly) | ecosystem: Environmental > Terrestrial > Soil > Vadose...
CAAAAGAATACAGGAAACACCCACACGTGACAACTCCGGGGACCGCGCGTTCATGGATGTGATACCGAGCCCACGGCAGGTCATGCCGTGGCCAAGGAGTGCGCAGCACGTTGGGGCGCTTCCTCACAGCGGTTCCCAGACGTTTCCGGGGAGATCCCCAAGGCGACGCAGCCGCCAGGACCATCGAGGGCACGGACGAAAAACGTCTACGGGAACCCCTCCAAGGCGTCCATCGCTAAAATTTCCGGGGTCGACCGCGTCACTCTGTTTCATTTCATCCGGTCGCGAGGTCCTGGGTAGACAGTCGATTACGCCAGTATCAGGGTTGACAGGTTGGACTCCCCCGCCTGTCTCGGCATCGCGACAGGCGGCACATCGATGCGTGACTGGGTCACGCACACGCTGCACATCCTAGGCGATCCGGGGATTGTGGGGCTGATGTGTGTCGAGAACGTCTTCCCGCCCATCCCGTCCGAGCTCATCATGCCCCTCGCCGGGTTCATGACGACCCAAGGCCAGCTCTCATTTGTCGGGTCGTCCTCGCCGGGAGGCTGGGGTCGGTCCTGGGGGCGCTGCCTTTATACGTCGTGGGGTGGCTCATGGGCGAAGCCCGGGTGAAAGCGTGGGCCAACACCTACGGCACCTGGCTGATGGTCTCGGGCCAGGAGGTCGAACGGGCCAAAGGCTAGTTGGAGAGGCACGGCCGCAAGGCCGTTTTCCTGTGCCGCCTGGTGCTGGGTATCCGCTCGCTCATCTCCATCCCGACGGGCTTTGTCCGCATGCCCTTGACGCCGTTTCTGCTCTACACGGCGCTCGGCACTGGCGTGTGGGCCGCGCTGCTGGCGTATGCGGGGCGCCTATTGGGCGAACATTATGCGCAGGTGCAGACCTACCTGGGCCCAGTCGCGTACCTGGTGCTGGGGGTCCTCGCGGCACTGTGGATGATCCGGGTGGTGAAGCGGAAAACGTCGGGAGCTGCCACAGGAGAGGAGCCAGCGGAGTAACAGGATGTGTGTTCCCCGCGAGGCTGAACCAGTGGGTGTGGACAGGAGATGCTGGCGACGTGTGGTTCGGGACGAGACCGCATGCCTCCAGGCGGTGATCCCCGGCCATGTGCTCGTGACGGTCGGTAGCGCCACGCCCCTCAGCGGAGGCCTTCACGGACGCAGGAGACATCAGGGAGGCGGGCTCACGTCTCCTCGATGCTCTGGGCGGTATATGGCTATGGAGGGCTCCGTGGGAACTGTCCCGAAAAAGGATGGGGGCGGTACTCTACCACACCATGTCGAGGCCGCTATCGGTCGACAATGCACGGACAGTCGCGTCACGGCAATCCCCCTCGCACTGGAGGGCTCTTGCTTCGGTTAGGTCATAGGCCAGCGGCTCTTCTCGCAGTCAATGCTTCAGTTGAGGAGACGGCTATGTACAACGCCAGGCTAAGGCTGCTATTGACCATGGTCATCCTCCTTGTGGTCGCATGGGCCCAGCTACCCGGAAACCCTGGTGCGCAGCCATTTAAAGTGGCCTTCATCGGGGATACCGGCTATGACCCGCATGACACACCTGAGCTCGACTCCGGTTTTGAGAAGGTCCTCGATCTTGTGAGATCCGAAGCGGCACAACTGCTCGCGATCGCGGGCGATTTCAGTTATCAAAAAAAGACCGATGCCGTCAGGGTGTACTTCGACAACATCAATCGCATGCTCGGTGAGCGTTTCCCCGTGCTGGGTGCCGACGGGAATCACGATGACTGGTCCCAGTATCAGCCGTTCTTTCAACAGCGGCTGGAGCGCATGGGTTTGCACCGTACGCTCATCTCGGGTGATGAGTATGGACTCCGCTTCGGCGGTGTCCAGTGGGCCATCCTCGGCGAGCGAGGAAACGCCACCATTGTCCGGACGCAGTTCGCGAGCGCTGACGACGCTTGGCGTGTCTGCATGTGGCACAAGAATATGCGTGACATGCAGACCGGCGGCAAACGGGATGAAATGGATTGGGCGACCTACCGGGCGTGCCAAGATGCCGGAGCCATCATCGCGACGGGGCACGAGCACGCGTACGCCCGGACCTTGACGCTCACGGATCTGGGCAACCGCGCGGCAGGGCATGGCGCAACGGGCACCCCCGATCGTCTGGAAATCGGCCCCGGGCGGGCGTTCGTCTTCGTGTCGGGTCTTGGGGGCCATAGCTTGCGGGAGTATCACTGTGCTACGCATCACGACGACACGTGGTGGGCAACGGTGTACACGAGCAACTACTATCTCAAAGCGGGTACGACGATGGCGAAGAGTTGTGCGAAAGGATCAAGAGTCGTGAAGGGATACACCTACGGCGCGCTGTTTATCACATTTAACGCCGGTGGAGACCCGAACAAGGCGGAGGCGTACTTCAAGACCATCAACGGCGAAACGATCGATACGTTTTCGATAGTCAAGAACAAGTATGCCATTCAGAGATAAAGATGGATGTATAATCTATGGACATGGCACTGTTTGAAATTTTCAATGGTTTTGCTGGGAAAAATCATGTGATCGACGTTGTGGCGATGTTGATTGCCGAGTATTTTCCTTACGTTTTTAGCTTAATTTTGGCGTATCTTTGGCTGTTTAAAAGCCGATGGCGGGAAAGGGTGTTATTTGCCGGATACGCTGCCATCATCGGCCTCGCCGCAAACTTGCTTATCACCCTGGTGTATTTCCATCCCAGGCCGTTTATGATGCACGCCGGCACCTTGCTGATACCGCATGCCTCTGAGACATCGTTTCCCTCTGACCATGGGACGTTGATGTGCTCAGTGGCGTTTATGCTCTTGACCTCCCACGAATTGCGGAGCTCGGGCGCGACTTTCGTAGCTCTATCTTGCATCGGTGGATTTGCACGAGTTTACTGCGGACTACACTTCCCCCTGGATATCTATGGTTCTCTGCTTGTGGCCGTATGTTCTACGGCAGTGGTGTATGTGCTAGCGCCACGATTGTTGATGCCTTTTAACCGTCTGGTCATGGCTTTTTAGGACGGTCTGCTGCGGAAACTCCATTTTTGGCAAGCTCGTGTCAGATGATTTTGCAAGTGGTGAAGCGGTTTTACTAGGGAGATTACGGCATCTCATGCCAATGAGGGAGCGGCTGCTGATGGCCCACCGGCTCCCTCGCAATGCCGCTATGCGGCTCGCACTGTTTCTGAACGGCACGGGCCTTTCGCAGGTGTGAGGCGGTACGGTCGCCCGCCGGGCACACGGAGACGGAACGCCCCCACTGTCGGAGGATGAGACCGCCGCGACAGGGGCCCTCTCGGGAGCATCGCTGCTGTGGCGGCAGGGCTGATGACCTCGGCTGTGCCTCGCTCCCCGCCACAGCACCGCCGGTGGGACGCGTCTCGCGGGTGGGGGTGCTCATGCCCGCCTCCGCCGCGGTCGCCTCCCCGGCGCTGCAGGCCTTCCAGCAGGTGCTGCGCGAACGCGGCTATCGGGAAAGCCATACCCTCGTCCTGGAGTACCGCTTTGCGGAGGGGCGGTACGAGCGCCTCCCCAGCCTGGCGGCGGAGCTGGTGCGGCTCCCGGTGGATGTGCTCGTGGCCGGGAGCCCCTCGATGATCCGGGCAGCCACACAGGCGACCACCACCATTCCCATCGTCGGCATCGGAGTGCCCACAGGGCTCTTTGCCAGCCTCACGCGGCCGGGCCCGAATCTGACGGGCATCGCGAGCGGTGGGGAGGAGGTGCGCAAGACGGGGCGGGTATTGCTGGAGGAGATCGTGCCAGGCCTCTCCCGTGCGGCTGTTCTCTGGGATCCGCACAGTGGTGCCTTGCGGCGGAGGGGACTGGAGCTCGGCGCCCGATTGGCGGGGCTCCGTCTCCAGGCGTTGGAGGTGCGAGGGCCAGACGAGCTCGATCGGGCGTTTGCCGAGGCGACGAGGGGACGCGCGGAAGCCCTCATCGTGCCGGGCTCTTGGTTATTCGCCATGCATCAGAGCCGGATCGCCGAGCTCGCCTTCAACTACCGGCTGCCGACGCTGGCCCCGTTCCGAGAGTTCGCGGAGGCGGGCTCTTTTGACAAGCCCCTGCGCAAGGGGATGCACGAGTGGGGCATCATGACAGGATACGGCCGCTCGACTGCGGTAGGCGCATCCAAGCCCAATATCGACTTCTTCTCCCTCATGCCCAGGTTCGGGTATGTCTTCGCCGAGATCCAGGGGCCTTTTTCGTTGCGGGGAAGTGCTGAAGTTATTGCCGAGGCCGTGCCTATGCTCCTGCCGTTTGAGTCGCAGACGATCTATGCCGGTGGCCTCACGGGGCTCCTCAGGTATGATCTGACCACCGGGACCCGGCTGGTGCCGTTTCTCGAGGGGGGAGCAGGGTTCCTGCTCTCGACCCCACAATCGCAGGACCAGGCCTCCCAGTTCCGTGCGTCGCAGTTCAATTTCACCTTGCAGATTGGGGCTGGCCTTCGCTATCTGGTCAGCAAACACGTGCATCTCCATCTCGGATACCGGATCCACCACATCTCGGATGCCAACACCACTGAGCACAACCCGGGCGTCAATGCCCACGTCGTCCTCCTGGGCTTCTCTCTCGTTCCCTGAGGATCAGTGGGGGGACTGTCGACAGGGATGCGGCCCGATGCTTGGTGCATCACGCACACGATGAACGCCCTGGGGTATCTGGGAATCATCTGACGGATGTTCTTGGAGAAGGTGTTCCCGCCTCTCCCATCCGGACTGATGGTGCCGTTGGCAGGATTCACGACCACCCAGGGCACGCTCCCGTTCGATGGTGTGGTCATCGCCGGCATGATTGGCTCGGTCTTGAGCGCGGTCGCTGAACGATGTGGGCCGACACGCGCGGCACATGGCGCACGATCTGGAGCGAGGCGATCAAGCGGGTGAAGGCCGGCGTTGATCCGATGAGCACAGCAGCACAGCCGTCTTCTTATGCCGCCTCAGGCTGAGAGTCCGCTGGCCGATGTCCATGTCTTGTTATCACGATCCATTTGAACAGTTCAAACCACAGTGTGCTTGCTGCGGCAATCCCCAACACCAGTAGCCATTCTCGGGGCATTAATGCGGTGGTCCTGAATACCCGTTGGATCGGTGGCCAATAGACGATCACACCTTGCGTGAGCATGATGAAGAGGATGATGCCGAGGAGGAACGGATTCGACGTCAGGGATAATCTCCAGAGGGGAAGTCTCTCGGATCGGTTGACGAGCACGAGGAACAATTGACCGAGGACTAACACGCTAAACGCCAGGGTGCGGGCTTTGAGCTCGCCCATCACGGCGTGCAGGGCCCACCAGTACGTCACAAATGTTCCCGCCAGCATGGTCAGCCCCTGACTCACGAGTTTCGCCAGGAGTCGTTTCGAGAGCAGCGGCTCCTTGGGAGAGCGGGGTTTGCGCGTGAGCAGATCGGGGGCTGCCGGTTCGGCCTGATAGACCAGGGACGAGGTGGGATCAATGATCAGTTCCATCCAGACGATATGGAGCGGCAACAAGGCCAATGGGAGCGTGAGAAATCCGTTCAGCAACACAAATCCGAGCAGGGCGATTTTTGCCGACGTGAAATAGGTGATCGCTTTTTGGATATTCGCATAGATTCTTCGGCCCTCGCGGATCGCCGTGATGATCGTGGCGAAATTGTCATCTAAGAGCACCATCGTCGCGGCCTCACGGGCGATCTCTGTCCCACGCTGGCCCATCGCAATGCCGATGTCAGCGGCCCTGAGCGCGGGCGCATCGTTGATCCCATCGCCCGTCATTGCGACAATTTCCCCGCGCGCTTTGAGCGCTTGCACGATGCGCAACTTCTGCGCTGGCAGCACTCTCGTAAAAATGCTGGTCTCTCCCAGCCGTCCCCTGAGTGCCTCATCGGAGAGGCGTTCCAGTTCCTGTCCCGTCATCACACCTGCGTGGTGATCGAGCCCAAGCGTCCCGGCCACCACCAGGGCCGTGGCTTCTTGGTCCCCGGTGATCATCACGACCCGGACGCCCGCATCGTTGGCCTGTCGGATCGCCGCGGGCACGGCCTCTCGAATGGCATCGTCAAAACCAATCAGACCGTCGAAGACGAGCTGCATTTCGATGTCGTCTCGGCTGCTCGGCACATCGCTGAGAACACGGTGGGCATATGCCAACACCCGCAGGCCTTCCTGCGCCACCTGGGTATTCGCCCGCAGAATCCACTCCCGTTCTTGTGGAGCGGCGCGACAGATCTCCAGCACATATTCCGGCGCCCCGCGGGTCAAGAGCAGCCATCGACCCTCGGCATCCGAGAGGAGCGTGGAGCGGCGCTTGCGGCGCGGATCAAAGGGGTACTCTTGCACAACCTGCCAGCCTGCAGTGGGATGAGCGATCTCTGGATGGGCTGCGAGGAAGGCTTCGATCCCCTGTTCGAACGGGTCTCGGTATGGATCGGCCCTGAGGAGCCAGGGGAGCGCGAAGAATGGTTGGCAGCGTGTCAGGGTACGATCGGAGGGCGTGACGACCTGGCCGTCACAGCACATCTTCGCGATGGTCAGCTCTCCCTGGGTCAACGTGCCCGTTTTATCGACGCAAATCGTCGTGACCGAGCCCAAGGCCTCGACCGCATGGATTTTGCGCAGTAAGGCCTGCTGTCGGGCCATGTGCCAGACCCCGAGTGCCAGGAACACCGTGAAAATGACCGGCAGTTCCTCCGGAATGGCCGCCATCGCGACGGCCAGCCCCCGCAGAATGGCCGGCAACAGGCCAGCACCCTGGAGGATGCCGATGCAGACCACCGCGATCGTGACCTCACCGCCGAAAAGCGCGAGCCATCGGGTGAGCTGTCGCGCCTTCCGTTCTAACGGGGTCTTCTCTGCTTTCACGGCCAGCGTGAGCTGGCCGATGGTGCCGTATTCGGTCTGCTGGCCCGTGGCGACGACGATCGCCTTGGCGGCTCCCTCGACGATCTTCGTGCCCGCAAAGGCCATGTTCAGTCGCTCGGGAATTGCCGTCCCGTCAGGCAGAACCTGGGCATGTTTGTCGATGGGTGTCGACTCGCCCGTCAGCAAGGACTCATCGACGGCCAGATAATTCGTCTCGATGAGCCGCGCGTCAGCCGTGACGAGATCCCCCGCCCGCAAGAGAAGGATATCCCCTGGCACGACGTCATGTGAAGCAATCATGTCTTCGGTGCCATTCCGCAGCACACGTGCTCTGGGCTCAACGAGTCTGCTGAGCGCACGGATGGCTCGCGCCGTGCGATACTCCTGAATGAACTCAATCCCCACAATGGGCACAATCGCCAGCAGCATCGCGATCGCATCTCGTCGCTCCCCTAACAGAAAAAAGATGATCATGGCGCCGATTAAGAGCAGCACCATGGGTTCGGCAAGAATTTCAAGGATCTCCTCCCAAAGGGGTTCTTGCGCCGCCTTGCCGATCACATTGGGTCCGAATGTCTCAAGTCGGCGCTTCGCTTCCGATGATGACAGACCACGGAGACCTGAAGAGCATCGTTGAAGCACTTGATCAACGGTCAGTGCATAGTACGGTTTGTCCATATCCATCGACCTCGCAGGACTCAAGGATCAGGTGTGGCGACTGGGTGTCATCTCACTCCACATCTTTCGTCGCATGATTGTCGGTCATGTGTTAGCCGGCCAGCCGTTCGCGGCCGCGCCGCAGCGTCTCCACGGCCGTATAGCACAGCGCCAGCCAGGCGACCCCCTCAGCCACCGCCGCCAGCACATCGCTGAGGTAGTGGACCCACAGGTACAGACTGCTGAAGCCCACCAGCACGACCAGCAGCACGATGGCTAAGACCATGGCGACCCGCCCGCGCCAGCTCTGCGCGACGTGGAGAGCGAATACCGTGAGCATGCCATAGAGCAACGTGGCGGCGGCGGTATGGCCGCTCGGAAAGCTGTAGGTGGCGAGCCGCACGAGCGCATCCTCAAAGATCGGGCGCCCGCGATTGAACACATCTTTCACGAGCAAATTCAGCAGCGTCCCACCTGGCACGACCAGCAGCAGGTCGAGGAGCCAATACCAGCGGCACTTGACCGCGAGCACGAGTGCGGTCAAGACGGTCACAGCGCTGACGACCGGTAGGGAGGCGAGCGCGCTGATGCCCAGCATGGCCGCGGTCAGCGGTGGCGTGGCGTGCGCATGCAGCCAGACGGCCAGACGCTGATCGATGATGATCAGGGGGTCGCCCGTCAGCACGTCCTCGGCGATGGCCCCGAAGAGCCAGAGCACCGCGACGATGATCAGCGCCCCCACCGTCAGATGGAGCCCCAGATAGCCACCCGGGGTCAGCCGGGCCTGCGCAAAGGCGAGCTGCGGCGCTAAGCGCCGGCGGAGGGTCACCAGGCGTGGATGCGCCAGCACGCCCGCCCACCACCGCCTGAGCTCAGCCTCTTGGCGCACCAGCCACCGACCCAGCCAGACCAGCCCGATGATCAGCACCACCACCCCGCCCAAAATAGCGCTGGCAGTGCCCATCCAGTGCTCCACCAGGCGCCAGCTCTCCCTCAGGCTGTAGCCCAGCAGCACGAAGCCGACCGACCAGAGGTTCGCGCCGGCGGTGTTGTAAGGGAGAAAACGCCGATAGCCCTGGCCATATCGATTAAGGAGATAGCCTTCTTCATGACGGATGACCCATGAGTACACCCCGAGACACCATATGAGCGTGAGCGGCACTAACCAGATGAGCTCGGAGACCACCGTCACACCCAGGCAGATGAGGGTATTGCCGATGTAAATAGGATTACAGACGAAGGCATAGGGTCCCGTGGTGGTCAAGTGCTTGGCAATTTTGAGGCGATAGTGGAGGTGCTGTTGGGCCCAGAGACGCAGCGCCACTCCTCCCAGAGAAATGGCGCTCCCGAGCGGCCAGACGAGACGATCGACCTCGATTTCGTCAGCAAACGTCACCAGCGCCACTACGAGCGGAGGGCTGACAAGCATCCCCCGATGACGAGAGATCCACTTGGACATCAGCCGCTCCTTTCCCCATTCCGTATCGGATGCCATGCCGTGCAATGGTTCGCATAATGAGACGAATGGCCAACACGGCCACCAGCAGCGACCTGCCGATGATGACCCGGCGGCGACCCGGCTCAAAGGGGATCCGGCCTCAGGTCAGCCTCTGGTGTTGGCCCGCGTGCTCGGTCACACCTTCCGCAACAGCAGCTGAAGCGCGAGTGCCACGTCCAGCAGCCGCAATATTCGGCCACAGCTGTGGGCATGTCGCTCCGACAGTGGGCTCCAGTCAGAGGCAGTACACCTGGATGACGAGAACGTCGAACATGATCGCCTCGACCCTTAAGGTCCCTCTCCTGCCTCGATGAGCCGCGTGCCGACGGCCTCTTCGAGCTCCGCCAAGGCACGGTTGAACTCCACGACGGTATCGAGATACCCGAGCCGGCCTTCGATGAACTCCCGCTGGGCGATGAGGGTCTCGGTGAGGCTAAACTGGCCACTTTGGTACCCCTCCCGGAGCAGCTGGAAATTCTCCTGCTGCTGGGGCAGGATGGCGCTGGTAAACTGCTCCACGATCTGCCGAGAAGCGAGCACCCGATCAAGGGCCTGCGACACGTCTTTGGCGAAACTGGCCTTGACCAGATCGATCCTCGCGGCTTGCTTGGCTTGTTCCGCCAGGGCGATCTCAAGATCACCCTGGCTGCGGTTGAAGAGGGGGAGGGGAACTGAAAAGCTGACAATGCCGCGTTGATTGCGTGAATCGCTCTCCCGTGCCTGTTCGTATCGGGCCGAGAGCCTGAGGGTCGGGAACAGGCGTTCTGCACGGACCAGCGCCAGCTCAGCCTCGACTACCTGGACACCGGCCTCCGCAGCCTTGAGGTTCGGCCGGTGCTCCGAGGCCAACGCGAAGAGCCTCGCCGGCTCCAAACTTGCTTCTCGGAGGCTGTAGAGCAAGGGCCCCTCCGCTTGAAACGCGAAGTTCGGGGGTTGACCCATGAGCAACTGCAGCTCTTGCTTGGCGACGGCGCGCTCCCGCTCGGCGACCGTCAGCTCATTCATCGCCCGACGGACCTCGACTTCGGCCCGAAGCACATCAATCCGCGGGACGTCTCCGGCTTTGAAGCGCTCCCGTGCGGCGCCCAAGAGCTGTTGGTTGAGGACGAGCGCCTCGCGCACG
>Ga0137407_10003738_pt1 | contig 10119 bp, 9 predicted proteins | sample CZOMad2_2_16fung_FD_108410 | JGI IMG/M metagenome (GOLD analysis project Ga0137407, IMG submission 108410) | Vadose zone soil fungal communities from Angelo Coast Range Reserve, California, USA - CZOMad2_2_16fungal (Illumina Assembly) | ecosystem: Environmental > Terrestrial > Soil > Vadose zone...
CGCGCTGGTACAACGCGCTCCTGACCAACTGCACCACCGCCATCCGCCAGCGCGTGATCCATGCCGGCGGAAAGGTGCCGCTCTCATGGAGGCTGCTCGCCAACGCCTACCTGCCCGAGCTGCTCTACGAGCGCGGCTCCATCGATACCACGCGGACCTTCCCCGAGCTGAAAGCGATGAGCCGGATCAGCGATCGCGCGCGCGCGGCCGGCTCGGCCGAGGATTTCTCCGCCAGGATCCGTGCGGGGCTGCCGATGCCGCGGCTGCCGGACTGAGCGCGGCCGGTCCGCCAAGGTCGACCGTCCAGGAACACGCCCGTCCGCGGTGCTTGCGCCGGTTGGCGTATGCGCCAAGCGCACCCTGCTGTCCTTTCTGTCACAGATCGAGCGCACTCTGGAAACCAGCTCCGATCAAAACGACTTCCGGAGCATGGAAAACTTGAGGGGGCAGTCATGCATGCAGCAAAAGGCCGTCTTGTATCTACCTTCGCGCTCGCCGCAGCGCTCACGCTTGTCAGTTCCTCCGTCAGCGCCGGCGGCTGGACTCTGGTCGACATCGGCGCACTGATCGGCGGGTCGACCGATGGGACGGCGATCAACGAGGTCGGGCAGGTCGTAGGAGTCGAGCTGAGCGCTGGCTACGGAGCTCCAACGCGCGGCTTTCTCTACGACAGCAACAGCGGGAGGATCGTCGATCTGGGTAGTCTGGGCGGGACCTACACCTACCCATACGCGATCAACAACGCCGGCCAGGTCGTGGGGCAGTCCACCACGAGCGGCCGCTCTCACCGTGCCTTTCTCTACGAGAGCGGCAACATGACCGACCTGGGGACTTTCGGCGGCAAGTCGAGCTACGCCGTCGGCATCAACAACGCCGGTCAGATCGCGATCAACGCGGACAGCCGCGCGATCCTCTATGACCATGGCACCGTGACCGAACTGGGGTCGCTCGGAGGCTCGTATACCACCGCCCGCGCCATCAACGACGCCGGACAAATCGCGGGCTACTCGCTGACGAATGGAACCCGTCCGATGGACGCATTCCTCTACAGCCAGGGCAAGATGAACGACGTCGGCGCAAGCATCGGGGGAAGCAGCAACTACGCCTACGGATTGAACAGCGCCGGGCAAGTGGTCGGCTGGGCGCTAGTCAAGAACAACCAGCAGGCGTTCCTGTACGGCGGCGCCGCCAGGAACCCCTTGTTCGGGCCATCGGGCAGCGTGGCCTACTCCATCAACGACCAGGGTCAGATCGTCGGCTATGCCGGCGGCACCGGCGGATTTCTGTACGCGAGCGGCAAGATGACCCGCCTCGACACGCTGCCCGAGGTCGTAGCCGCCGGCTGGGATACCGTCAATCCCCTGTACATCAACAACCGCGGACAAATCGTGGGAGAGGCCTACATCAACGACATCTCGCACGCGATCCTGCTGTCGCCGGCCCAGAGCGTGCCGCCATCCCAGTAGCCTAGAAATACACCCTCGTCCGCCCCGGCTCGCGCGACACCTCGTACAGCGCCGCGCGGCCGACGTTGGCCACTTTGCGCACGCCGGTGCGCGACAGCAGGGTTTCGCTCGCGTAGTCGCTCTCCTCGTCGCACACGATCCGCAGGTCGACCACCGAGAGCTTCGCCGCGACCGCCTGGCGCAGGACGCGGTCGTTGAAGATGGCGAGCGCCGCGGCGGCGGTGCGCTGCCGCGAAGGCTCCTCGTGGCGCGAGGGAACCAGCGTACACACCACCGTCGGCAGGCCGGCCTCGAGCGCCGATCTTACGAGCTTTGCGAAGACTTCCTCGAACTGATCGGCCGCCGTCGCGAGCGTCTCCAGCGCCTCGCTCACCGACCGCGCGCTTGCCCGGAGCAGTCCGCTCGCCTCGAGCGCCCAGGCGCCGTCGACGCAGATCCCGATGTGGGTCGCATCGAGCGGGATCGCCCGCGACCACCCGCGCTCCAGGACGTGCGGCGCCTCGAGCACGGTGAGCCGCCACGGATTTCGCGGTCTTGGAACGAGCACGGCCTCGGCCGGGTCCATTCCCATATCGATGTTCTGGAGCGCGTCCCCGAGCAGCACCAGGTGGCGGATGACGTCGGGCGCGCTCCCGTCTTCCTGAGCGGAATCGGGTTGCACTGGCTACTCCTAGTCTCGACCGGGTTCTTGCCTGCTTCGAGCGCTGCCGGAACGCCTTCCTGTGGGAGGCTCAGTGCGCCTTTTCCCAATTCTGGCCCGAACCGACGTCCACGACAAGCGGGACCTTGAGCTGCGCGACGCCGCTCATGAGCCTCGGAACCTCGGCCCTGACGCGCTCGAGCTCGCCTTCGGGCACCTCGAGAACCAGCTCGTCGTGCACCTGCATGATGAGCTTCGAAGCGAGCTTCCCGCGCTCCAGCCACCCCTGCACCGCGATCATGGCCAGCTTGATCAGGTCCGCCGCCGTGCCCTGCATCGGGGCATTGATCGCCGCGCGCTCCGCCCCGCTGCGCCGCGCCGGATTCGCGCTCTTGATCTCGGGGAGCCAAAGGCGCCTGCCGAGCACGGTCTCGACGTAGCCCCGATCGCGCGCCAGCTTCCGCGTGTCCTCCATGTACCTCGCCACCCCGGGATAGCGGGTGAAGTAGCTCGAGATGTAGGCCTGCGCGGTGGCGCGCTCGAGACCCAGCTGCTGCGCGAGTCCAAAGGCCGACATGCCGTAAATGAGGCCGAAATTGATCACCTTGGCGTAACGGCGCTCCTCCGAGGACACCTCGGCGAGCGAGCGCCCGAAAACCTCCGCGGCCGTGGCGCGGTGAATGTCCTCGCCCGCAGCAAACGCCCGCAGCAGGCTCTCGTCCCCCGAGATGTGCGCCATGATGCGCAGCTCCACCTGCGAGTAGTCGGCGCTCACGATGACGTTTCCCTGCGGCGCGATGAAAGCCTCGCGGATGCGCCGGCCCTCGGGCGTCCTCACCGGGATGTTCTGCAGGTTGGGATCGTTCGAGGCGAGGCGCCCGGTAACCGCGACCGCCTGGCCGTAAGTGGTATGCACGCGGCCCGTCCGCGGGTTCACCATCCTGGGCAGCTTGTCGGTGTAGGTGGACTTGAGCTTCGAGATCTCGCGGTGATCGAGCAGCATGCGCGCAAGCGGATGATCGAGCGCGAGCTTCTCGAGCACCTCCTCGTCGGTCGAGGGCGCGCCCGAAGGCGTTTTCCTCACCACGGGAATGCCCTTCTTCTCGAAGAGGATCTCGCCGATCTGCTTGGGCGAGCCGAGGTTGAACGGCTGCCCGGCCTCCTTGTGCGCCTTGCCTTCGAGCTCGAGCATTTTCTGGCCGAGCTCGTGGCTCATCGCCTCGAGCTGCCGCGGTTCGATCAGCACGCCTGTCCGCTCCATCTTGTAGAGGACCTCGCACACCGGCATCTCAATCTCGGCGTAGATGCGCGCGAGCTTCTCCTCGGCGGCGAGCTTCGGGTGGAGCACAGCGTGCAGCTGCAGCGTGAGGTCCGTGTCCTCGGCCGAATACGCGGCCGCTCGCGCCACATCCACCTGCTCGAAGGGTAGGCGCTGGGCGCCTGTCCCCGTCACTTCGTCGATCGACAGCGCCTTTGCGCCCAAGTGCCGCTGGGCGAGACTCTCCACGTCGTGGCGGGCGCTGCTCTCGATCACATAGGACTCGAGCAGCGTGTCGTGCGCGATGCCGCGGAGCGCGATGCCGTGGTTGGCGAGCACGTGCTGGTCGTACTTGATGTTGTGGCCGAGCTTTTTGTGCTCGTCGCTCTCGAGCCAAGGCTTCAGTGTAGCGAGCGAGCGCCCGACCTCGACCTGGCTTGGAGCCCCGGCGTAGCGGTGCGCGAGCGGGAGGTAGGCCGCGTGGCCGGCGGAGGTGGCGAAGGATAGACCCACCAGCCGCGCCTGCATCGGCTCCTCGCTCGTCGTCTCGGTGCCGAGGGAAACCAGGTCGGCGGCTTCGAGCTCCGCGAGCCAGCGCGACAACTCGGCTTCGGTTGAAAGCGTTTCGTAGCGGCGCTCGACCTCGGCCCGGACAGGCGTGGGGGCTGCCGGCGTCTCCGCGGCGGTCGCCGGCGATTCCTTCAGCCACGATTTGAACCCGAAGCGCGACAGGAGATCGCCGAGCTTCCGGTCGTCGCTCGGCGCGAGCCTGAGCTCCTCCAGGTCGACCGGCAGCTTCACGTCGCATTTCACGGCGAGAAGGGCCCGCCCCTTGGGGAGCCAGTCGAGCGCCTTGCGCAGGTTTTCGCCGACCGCGCCGCCGATCTCGGATGCGTGGCTCATGACCTCCTCGAGCGAACCGTACTGCGACACCCATTTCGCCGCGGTCTTCGGGCCGACCTTCTCGACCCCGGGCACGTTGTCGACCGAATCTCCGACCAGCGTCATGTAGTCGAGAATGCGCTCGGGCGGAACGCCGAACTTCGCCTTTACGCCCTCGGGATCGAGGCGCTCGTTCGACATGGTGTTGACGAGGGTCACGTGCTCGCTCACCAGCTGCGCAAGATCCTTGTCGCCGGTCGAGATCACGCAGCGCATCCCACGGCGGTCGGCTTCGCGCGCGAGCGTGCCGATGACGTCGTCGGCCTCGACACCATCGATCTGCAGGAGCGGCCAGCCCCAGGCGCGTATCGCCTCGAGCAGCGGCCCGACCTGCGAGCCGAGATCGTCCGGCATCGGCGGGCGGTTGGCCTTGTACTGGTCGTACATGTCGTCGCGGAAGGTCTTGCCGCGCGCATCGAACACGCAGGCGAGGTAGTCCGCCTTGTAGTCGGCAAGGAGGCGTCTCAGCATGTTCAGCACGCCGTAGATCGCGCCGGTGGGCTCGCCCGCCGCGTTGCGCAGGTCGGGCAACGCGTGGAAGGCGCGGTACAGATACGACGACCCGTCAACCAACAGCAGCGTTTTTTCCAAGGGAACTATTCGAAAGAGGCCGGCGCCTCATTATGTCAGAATTTGTCACCGGTTCTGATAGACTCGCCCTGATGCGGAATCGCTCCATGCTGCGACGAATTCTCGCTCCCGCGCTGCTCGCTCTCGCGCTGCCCCTCGCGGCGCAGCAGCCGCCCAAGCTCGAGCCGCTTCCCGAGATCCCGCCGCCTCCGGGCGCGGCGGAACAGCCGGAGGAGCCGCCGGTGCGCATCGGCTCCGGGCAAGACCAGGTGGAGGAACAGCTCATCGACGGGCGCCGCGTGGTGCGCGTGACGACTCCGGCGGGCCAGGAGTACTGGCTGGTCGAGGACCTGGGCGACGGCCCCGGATTGAAAAACGAGAGCCTCGATCACGGCGTGCGCGTGCCGCTTTGGGTGATCCGCCGGTTCTGACGCTCACGCGGGCGTCATGTCGGTCTTCACGCGAGTCTCCCCCGACGAGCTTTCGGCCTGGTTGAAGCGCTATGCGATCGGCACGCTCACCGATCTGCAGGGCATCGCGGCGGGGATCGAGAACACCAACTACTTCGTCACGACCTCGCACGGCCGCTTCGTCCTGACCCTGTTCGAGCGATTGAGCGCAGCCGAGCTCCCGTTCTACCTGAACTTCATGGCGCACCTCGCCCGCCACGGCATTCCCTGCCCCGCGCCGATCGCCGACCGCGGCGACAAGTACCTGGGGACCTTGAACGGCAAACCCGCCACCATCGTCACCTGCCTGCCGGGCGCGCCGATCGCTTCCCCCCGAGCTGGCCAGTGCGAGCAGGTCGGCGCCATCCTCGGCGACATGCACCTTGCCGGAAAGAGCTACGGCGGCAAGCTCGAGAACCCGCGGGGACCTCATTGGTGGCGCGAGGCGGCGCGCGAGGTCGCCCCGTTCCTCGACGTGCCGCGCCGCGAGCTGCTCGCCTCGGAGCTCGATTTCCAGGCGCGGCACCGCGACCTGGACCTGCCGCGCAGCGCCGTTCACGCCGACCTGTTTCGCGACAACGTGCTGTTCGACGGAGACCGCATCGGCGGCGTGATCGACTTCTATTTCGCCGGCATCGACGCGTTGCTGTTCGACGTCGCGGTGACGGTCAACGACTGGTGCGTCGACCAGGCGGGCGGGATCGACGCGGAGCGCGCCCAGGCCCTCCTCGCGGCGTACCGCCGCGCCCGCGAGTTCACCGACAGCGAGAAAGAAGCCTGGCCGGCGCTGCTGCGCGCGGCGGCGCTGCGATTCTGGCTGTCTCGCCTTCACGACTTCTACTTGCCGCGCCCGGGGGAGCTCACCCACGCGCACGACCCGGAGCATTTCCGCCGCGTGCTCGAGGCGCGGCGCGCCCGCCCGCTCCCTCTTGTCTGAACACCCCGTCCGTCCCACACTATCCGCCCATGAGCACGAACGAGCACCGGGCCTAGAGATGCGCGTCGTTCCCGCACGAAACGGCTGGTCCTGGCTGGTCAAGGGCTTCGCGCTCTTTCGCAAGAACCCGCCGATGTGGCTGTTCCTGGTGTTCATGTATTTTTTCGCGGAACTGCTTTTCGGCCAGATTCGTTACCTGGGTCCGGCGGCCTTCATGGTGCTCCTCCCGGCGTTCCTGGTCAGCTTCATGGTCGCATGCGCTGTCATCGAGCACGGCGGCATTCTGCGCCCGGCGTTGTTGATCTCGGGCTTCCGGAGCGCGCCCTCGACGCTGATCGTGCTGGGTATCCTGAATCTCATCTCGATCGTCGGGGTGCTCGGACTGGCTTCGCTCGCCGACGCAGGCGCGCTAGTGCAATCGATGCTCTCCGGCAAGGAGCCCCCGGAGGAGTCTCTGCGCGACGGGAGCGTTTCGCGCGCGCTGATGATCGCCGCCTTGGCCTCCGCCCCGATGCTGATGGCTTTCTGGTTTGCGCCGGTGCTCGCCGCGTGGAACCGCATGGGCGCGGTCCAATCCCTGTTCTACAGCTTTTTCGCAGTGTGGCGGAATTGGCGGGCATTCCTGGTCTACGGCGCCGCGCTCTCCCTGGCTAGCGTTCTGTTCCTGATCGCGGCGACCGTGGTGATGGTCCTGGCGCAGAGCAAGGGAGAGGTCCTGCAGTCGTTTATCCTCGTCGTCACCCTGCTCACCCTGCCCACGCTGTTCGCCAGCTTCTATGCGAGCTACCGCGACATCTTCCCGGAGAACGCGGTGCCCGCCGAGCCGCCTTTGAATGCGGGAAGCGCGTAGCCGGTCCCGATTCTGCTATCCTTCGGCCCGACGCGGCCGATTCGACGACGGCGCCGCGCCTGGGCGAGGAGTGAAGATTTGAACGACGAGCCCTGCGAGCTGTGCGCGACCCCCGGAGGGGAAGTGCTCTGGCGCGACGAGTTCTGCCGCATCGTCCTCGTCGATGATCCCGACTACCCGGGATTCTGCCGGGTAGTCCTTGAGCGGCACGTGAAGGAAATGACCGATCTCGCACCTGCCGACCGGACCCGGTTTATGAACGCGGTATTCGCAACCGAGTCGACTCTCCGCGACCTGCTCCAGCCGCGCAAGGTCAACCTGGCGAGCCTGGGCAACGCCGTGCCCCACCTGCACTGGCACGTGGTTCCGCGCCACGGCGACGATCGCCATTTTCCGAAGCCGATCTGGGCCGAACCTTCGCGGGCGAGCGCAACACCACGCGCGGCGCCCGACCGGCGGGCACTGGCCGCCGCGCTCGCACAACGGCTCTCATAGCCCATGGCGCATCTCGATCTCCCGACCATCAGCCCGGACGCCGAGCCCGAGTTCACCGACGCCTCCGGCTGCGCCAAGTGGCTGCAGACCGTGCCGCTCATCAACGTGGGCCCGGCCCACGTGCGTCTTCTCGGGCAGCTCGAAGAGCTGAACGCCTACAAGCTCGCGCCGGCGGAGCGCCTGAAGATCCTGGAGCTCCTGCGCGAGCCCGTGACCTTCGTGCAGAAGGAGCAGGCGAAGAAAATCTCCAGCCGCCCCGCGCCGCTCGCCCCGCCCGAGCGGGAGATTCTCAAGAATGTGCACGCGCTGTGGGATGCCCTCTCGACGGGATACCAGCACTGCGTGCAGGCGATCGTCGAGCGCGCCGGGGGCCTGAACATTCCCCTGGTGGGCCAGCGCGTCCTGTGGTGCACGGGCGAGAAAATGGTCACGTGCTATCAGGCGTATCAGGACGCGGGCGAGCAGGAGTGGAAGGTCCTGCACCGCGTTTACGCGCTCGTCGAGGAACGCGGCAAGACGCGGGAGGAAGTCGCCCATCCTGTCCACAAGGGGCGGGAGACGAACTGCATGGAAACCTATGCGCAGGTGCTGCTCCTCGATCTCTCCAATCCGGGAAAGCTCACGCCGCGTCAGATCGAGCTCATTTCCGTGTGGCTCGAGCGCTGGACGCGCAAGGTCTCGATCGGGCGTGAGTCCGCCGATACGGGCGACGCCGCGCCCCTGATGGTGGACCTGTCGGGCGCCAGCGGCGCCTCGCACCATCCCGTCGAGGGCGCCGCCGCGCGAGTGCTCGACATCGGCGAGCTGCGCAGCGATCTGCGCAAGCGGGTCGCCCTGCTGCGCAAGGGCGAGACTCCCGCCGAGCTCGGCCTGGGGGAGGAGGTCACCGCCGCGCTTGCCGACAGCATGCTGGTGCTGCTGTACCGGCGCTGGTGCGAGGACAAGCAATCGCGCGTGCATCCGCGCCACGGCGCAACCGGCACCGCGCAGACCTGCCTGGGCATGCCCGCGATCCACTACTTCGTCAGCGGACGCGCCTTCGCGTCGAGGGGCGCCGGGCGACCGATATCGCAGAAGGAGCACGAGGAGCTCGCGACTTTCGGGCGCCTGGCGACGCGCCACGCCGACGATCCCGCTACGTCGCCGAATTTTCCGCTCGAGACCTGGCAGATCAAGGACGAAAGCGCCTCGGGGTTGCGCCTGGAGCGCGTCGATCCGAACGCAAACGCGCGCCTGCTGCTCGGCCAGCTTCTGGGAATCAGGCTCGCCGACTCCAAGGTCTTCCTGCTGTGCACGATCAAGTGGCTGTCGGTCTCCACCGAGTTCGGCCTGCGCATCGGCGTGCAGATACTTCCCGGGGTTCCACAGGGGGTTGCGATCAGGCCGGCCGGGGTGACCACCGATCCGTACACTCAAGGCTTCCTCTTGCCGGCGTTCGCTCCGCTCCAGGCTCCCGAAACCCTGGTCACACCCGCGGGCTGGTTCAAGCCCAAGCGCGAGCTCGAGGTGGCCGACAGCCCGGGCCGGCTGCGGCTGGTCGAGCTCGTCGATCGCGGCGCCGATTTCGAGCGCCTCGGCTTCGAGTCAGCCTGACGCCTTCGTTCCGTTTTCATGGCCGCGTCGGGCACTCCGGCTCCCGCCGAGATCAAGCTGCACCAGAAGTCGCGTGTACTCGAGATCTCGTTCTCCGACGGGAGGCGCTTCGAGCTGCCGTACGAGTTCCTGCGCGTCTACTCTCCGTCGGCCGAAGTGCGCGGCCACGGCCCGGGACAGGAGACCCTGCAGACGGGCAAGAAGGGCGTGGACATCCTGAGCCTCGAGCCCGTAGGGAGCTACGCCGTGCAGCCTCATTTCTCGGACGGGCACGCCACCGGTATCTATTCCTGGGACTATCTGTACGAGCTCGGCGTAAACCGCGAAGCAATGTGGGAGAGCCACCTCGAGCGGCTGAAAGAAGCCGGCGCGCAGCGCTAGGTTCCGGCGCCGATGCCGTTCCGCAAACCTGCTAGCATGTGTCCATGAGTCAGACCGACTTCGGCTATCAGCGCGTCGATAAGGCGGAAAAAGCGGGCCGCGTCGCCGGCGTCTTTTCCTCGGTCGCAGGCAACTACGACCTGATGAACGATTTGATGTCGGGCGGCCTGCACCGGCTGTGGAAGGCCTTCACGGTGACTCTTGCGGCCGTGCGCGAGGGCGAGCGCGTGCTCGACGTCGCGGCGGGCTCGGGCGACCTGGCGCTCGACTTCGCGAGGCGCGCCGGCCCGAGCGGAGAGGTCTGGATCACCGACATCAACCGCGCGATGCTCGAGCGGGGACGCGATCGCCTGCTCGACCGCGGTCTGCCGCTCCCCGCGGTGCAATGCGACGCGGAGGCGCTGCCTTTCCCGTCGGACTATTTCGACTGCGTCAGCGTGGCGTTCGGGCTGCGCAACATGACCGACAAGGAGGCCGCGCTCGCCGAAATGCGCCGCGTGCTGAAGCCCGCGGGACGGCTGCTCGTGCTGGAGTTCTC